>JAABUO010002451.1_pt1 | contig 22559 bp, 30 predicted proteins | sample 5559291 | NCBI WGS metagenome assembly JAABUO01 (sample SAMN10711878, study PRJNA513372) | rock metagenome | isolation source: Antarctica rocks | place: Antarctica: Victoria Land, Finger Mt sud
CCAACCATGCAAGGTCAGGCACTACAGCAGGAGCATGGTTGGCTAACCAGTGCTGTGCGGAGTACACTAGCAGATCTTCTGGGGTGGCTGTCAACATTGTCCTCGTGCACGTTGCATGAGCAACCTGTAACCAGTCTGCCACTTCCCTCACAGCTGCTGTTCTAGCTTTCCTGGTGCATTCGTTTGCAGATTTCTGTTGCAGGCTAGCTGCTGCTGTCAAGTCTTTGCTATACAGGTCAAGGCACTGCCGAGGTCCAAGCTATGGGGTTATGGAGTGGGGAGTGATGCTGATGGATGCACAGAGTTGGCTGCAGTGCTTGGCAAGGCTGGTTGGGTCAAGACCCAATGGTTTCTATGGAGACAGTTGACGACAGTTAGTTCCTGATTTGGGTGCTGTGGAGATTTGTTGCCTCATGTTCTGAGGTGGTGAGGCCCAGCTACATATGCTGATGTCCTGGTGGTTGTGATGTAGTTTTAGGTTACACTGGTACATGGTGTCAGGGCCAAATGATGGCATGTTATGTCACATTTGATTTGATTTATCATTATTCATGGCCAGGTTAGCTTACCAGGTGACACTTTGTGAACCATGGCTGCTGTTGGTTTAACAAAGATGCATGACATGCAGTGATGTAAGAAAGTGTCATATATTGAATGTTTAGTCATATAATATTTAGTCATAGCTTTTTGACGCTTGAGTGTGCAATACCTTGACATTGCGTCCAGATTATAGACCTTCGCATGTTTGCCAGACCTAGCAGTGCGATCGCAACAACTATGCGTCCCGGACTGATCTGTGTACAGAGATCCTGCCGCTCGAGGTGCCAGTTACGGACACCGTGTTGCGCTGCTGTACCTGACATTGATGCACTTGCTCACGAGCAGCGGAAACGTGGATGCTAAACTGCGGCGCCGGCCAGTCGCAAGCCAGAATCCTAGAGCCTTGTACTGTAGACTCTTGGGCTTGTCATGGCCGGGCCTTTGAACTTGTGTACTCAAAAGACAATACCCACTTTCCTGCCTGGTCTTTCAAGTATTGTACAGGTGCAATTAGGTCCCAAACGAAGGAAACACAGGCAAGGCTCTAGATCAAGTGTACTATGCCTCCGTACCTGCAAATTTTCCACTGCACCCACGTCTACAATGCTGTTGTATGATGCAGACGCATGCCTTGTGAGGCTCGAATAGGGGGGCCAGACAGTCCTCTCAGAACCAGGCTTGCTGTGAATCTCACAAGCGTGCCTTACCGCTTAGACATGTACTTCCGGAACAGCCTTTGGCGCAAGACAATATGGTCTGTGACCGCCTTCTCTTCAGGCTACTATGCTGCCAACACTGTGTCTCTGTCATTTGGTGCTTTGGCCATCAATGATGTCATTGCAGCCGCAACCACTGTGGGCTTTTGTGAGGTTGTGTCTAGAGCATATTGGTCCTCTCCTTCACCTGGACTTGCACTTGCCTTTTTGAATTATTTCAAGCTTGGCGTCATTGCTGCACTCATTGCAGATGCATTCAAGTTGGCTGGATAGCAAAGCTGTGTGTCTTTCTGTATGTCTTTCTGGCAAGAACCTAGAACTGCAGTCGTGGTGCCTGCTTTTGACTGCCAGCAGAATCTGATCTAGCATCTACAATGCTGTTGATATGATACCGCTATCGATAGACACTTTCAAAATAAGTCGTCAAGGTTGGTACCGTTACCTACCATAGGATACAGAGTTGTGTTGGGTTGAATAAGCTTCGACTACTGAAGACTGTAAGATTCGAGTTCTGTTGCTCAATAAATCGACTAGTGACGTTGATACATTGCAAGCCACATGCCAAGCCAGCTGCAGAGCACAGCTCTATCAGGAAGCATCCGTTTGCTTGGCTGCCCTCTTCAGGTACTATATCATTACTGTATCAGAAATTGCCGCTGGCCCCAGAAAAGTGTCGAACCAGACCCCATCGCTATGTAAGCATATGCTGCGCATTACATCACATCACTGACTGTCCTTACAGATTTGCAGCAGCTGTGACAGTGGCATTGCAGACTCGCCGACCTGATAACACATTGATGTTGGCGTCATTTGTGACCATTCAATGACAACTGAGCAACACTGTCTTCCAATACACCATTGCTTTCAGGACCTGAGGTAAGCTGCAGTCTTTTGGAGCCTGCAAAATATTGGGACCAGCAGAACACTGACTGACACCTGGTGAACCACTGGTCAGCAGCTTCCTCATCTCGAAATGTGTCTTTCAGCAGGCTGTGCACAGCTTGAGCATCTTGATGACTGGCTCTACCACTGCTACCTGCAGGCAAAATGGCACTTTCACGTCCTGTGGTAATTTTCGACCCATATATGGCAATTGACTGCAGTGATCGCAAAGCGGCAAGCTGCATTTGGGAGAGCAATGGGGTGAGGACCATGATGCAGATGTCACTGAAACATGCCGGCTGAAGCAATCAAATCAAAACTAAAGTTGTCAGCTTACTGCATCAGCACTGCATGTTGGCAAGCAGATGCAGCACAATGCAGCTGAAGCATGACTCCAGTATGCAGCAAAACAAAGATGGTCACCAGCCTGCATGTAGGCTTGTGCCAGGACAGCACTGCTTACCAGGCTGCTCAGAAACCGTCTGAGTGTCCATGAGAAGCTTGACAGCGCGTTGCTTCTCCTGTGGTTGCATCAGCAGCAACATCTCTGCTGCTGCCGCTGTATGCCTCAGGGATGTGGTGCCGTGGCTGCTGATGTACTCCTCACAGTACTGCTGTATGCTTTGGGAACCAAGCAACTCATCCACTTGGCTGTCAATCACCTGCTGCACAACTTGAGATGGCCCAGCCCCGTTTGAGACCTGCATCAGGCCCAACGAGTTCGGCTTACTAATTTTTTGCTGATGGCTGTGCCCAGATGGACACTATCCTATCACACTCTCATTCGTCTCCACGTACACAACATTTGTGGTGGCAGGTGACTGTGCTGCATGTCTTGTGAGTGGAACCGTCAACTGGCTTACTACCTACGCTGGGGCAGATGAAAACATGGACTGCCTACATTAAATCAGCAGTGCTGTCAAAACTTGCATGTTGTTGCGGTCCTTCTGAAGGGCCCTTTGAGTGAAGACCTAATTGCCAGGCATAGTCATGCCATGGCCTCAAACCCGAAACCCTAATTGCCAGGCATAGTCATGCTATGGCCTCAAACTCAAAACCCCAAGTGCCAGGCATAGTCATGCCATGGCTTCAAACACTATGCTAGGGGCATGCAGTGCATATGCAGTACAGTATCATGGGTAAGAGGAACAACAAAGAGCGCGTCGAGAAGAGGGAAAAGATTCAAGGCGAAAAAAACCCCAACACCTTTTTTGCTCTGGGTTTTTGATGCAGAACAAAGCGTTTGCATGCCCCTTTTCACCTGGTCATTACTAGCCTGCTGCTGTTGCTGCTGCACGGCCTTGCAGAGGCGCACAATAAGGCGGTGCACATCCGGATGCGCAGCACCTGCCAGCTTCAGCGCATGCTTCACAGCTTGCAGACTCAGCAGCAGCCGCCCCTTGCGCATGTACACCTGCATGTTCATTCATCCAATCAATTACTCTAACACGTGTCTTCCCCTAGGGTCAGGTACATACAGTCTTGAATAGCTCCTTGCATGAGGTCCTGTGTTGGCAGACGGCAGCAAAGTACCTCAACTTTGCTGACACTCAGTGATGCAACTGTGATCCTGCATAGAGGAACTCATTGACAGTGTCAGGCTTCGGGCTGCTACCTCAGCAGGCTCCTGCCAAGTTCGCTCAAAGGCGTTGGAAGTGTCACGCCCAGTCTATTTTTCATGCTGTTGACTGCGTCAAACCCAGATGACCAACATCGCGTAACAGTTGGGACACGCACCTGAAGTGCTCCATGATCAGAAGATGACATGTGCTTTTTGCTAACGGTGCTGACTTCCAGACATTGCTGATGCAGGTCCACAAAGCATGAAGGTGACTGAGAGCTGCCTTGGTGATTGATGCATCACTAGAACAATGGCATTGTCCAGCAACGTCAGACCTGCCGATTGCAGCCACGACAGAGCCTAATGCAGCAGCATTTATCAAATAGCATGTTCAAGCAGTGACGACCTGGCACTGCACCCACACGCTTAAGCTTGCAGCCAAGCAGCATTCAAAAGACACACCTTTATAGATTGACTGTCAGTCATTGTTGACTTCCCAGTCATGTGAAAGTACTCCCTTGATGAGTCCCAGGTCTTGGAAACGCCCCTTTGTTGAGCGATAGATACAAGTGTGATGCGATGCATGATTTTAGCCCTGGAGACTGACCTCAAAGGCTAGCAGGTGCGTCTTGATGCGGTCTCCAGCGTACTGCTTGAGCTGCTGCACCAGCTTGGTGGCTTCTGCAAGGGGCTCCTGGGTGGCTGCCAGCTGCTTGCCATCGGGGTCGGCATCCTTCTCCCTGTACAACCAGGCTTTTGTCACTCACAAACCAGGTTTGTCATGCAGCAGCAGCAGCAGCAGCAGGGCAAGAAGTGGTTAGAGAAAGAGAAGACTGAAAGGCCAGCAAGACTGAAAACTGAAAAGGCAAGACTTGTAAGGATGCAAGGCAAGGCTGGCAAGTGAAGGGATTGGTTGGCAGGCTGAAAGGCAAGACTGGCAAGTTGTAGGGGTTCATCAGCAGGCTGAAAGGCAGGACTGGCTAGGGAGAGAGTGAGGTGACAGGCTGAAAGGCTGGCTGAGGCAAGATGCCGAACGGAGAGGTGTCTCACTTCTTGTCAGGGCCCTTCTTGCCCTTGTCTTTGTTCTCCTTATCCCGGGCCTCCTGCTCCTGCTTGGCCTTGCTCTCCTTTGCCTCTTCCTCCTTTTGTTTTCTGTTCTCCTCCTATGGCATAACATTGTATGTATCAAAGCAACGCCGTTTCATAGTGTAAATCTAGACTCAGAACCACCTGGGCACCAGTGTCAGGCATGTTTACTTTAGGGAGGTTCCTTGTGCCTCTGACTAGCACAAACTGCATCAATAAACCTGCAAACAGCACCTTCCTAAACGCCACGAACAATACCATGAGTCAGGAGCTCCTTGCAGCTGAAAGTCAAAGTCAAAGCTTGGACTCCTGAGACTTGTTCAACAGGGCATGCAAGGGCGGTAATCAAGGCAACCATGAGAACAGTGGTGCTGAGCTTGATCAAATGTGCACTGATAGAACAGGCATGGCATAGATGCTGCTATGCCCTCTTGCTGGGCATACCTTTCTCAGCTTCTGCTTGTACTTCTTGCGCTCATCTGCGCTCATGCTGGCCATCCGTGCTTCTTCCTCAGCAGCACTCTGCAGATCAAATGGCACCAGCGTCCATGAACTGGCTTTATGACAAGGACCTGCTTGCATGAATGCAGCCTTGCAACAAGACTTGATGAGTGTCAGCACAGCAGGAGCAGGCTAAAGCTAGAAAGGATGGCTTGCAAATTTCCAATGGAGCTGAGCCCAGCAGTTGTAGCTACAATGCAACTGCAGGCTTGCGAGTGACAAATGATGTGAAAATACCGACCATTGAATCAGAACAGCATCACAGATCAGACTAGGCAAGCGCAGCGCGCATTGCTGAGGTGTTCTCCAAGACAGCACACTGCACTTGGCTGACTCATGCTCCTACCAGCAGCATCAAATCTGCTTCTGCAGTAACATCTGAGAGTGTCTCGACAATGCCTATCTGTCAACACCAAGGCGTGGTCTGTAGCATGCATACAAGCTTGCACCTGTTCCTGCCAACCCAGTTCCTCTCTGGCTGGTACATCAGCAGCACTTTCTCACCTGGGCATTCTTGTCGGGCTGGTCCAGCAGCAGCAGGTATGTCTCAACGGCGCCCCAGGCAGCTTTGCTGTAGTAGATGTGATGGTACAGCTCGTCCTCCATACGCAGCATCTCCACATACGCCCGCAGCGTCATCTTGCGTAAGCAGTAGGTGTGGAAGTCGAACTGGTCCTCTTGGAAGTCCTCAAAGTGCTTGAAGACGTGGAGGAACATCTTCAGAGCCTGGGAATACACCTTGTACATGTCAGCCCAGGCATACAAGCTGAATACGGTATAGACTGCTGCTGCATACAAGACGCAGGCATGCAGCAGTATCAACCTGTGCATTGGTCACAGACAGCTCCACATTGGTCTTCTCACCAGCATCATCATCATCAACATCATCAACAGAATAGCCCTGGTAGGGCTGCAGGGCCGACGCTTGTGTAGCTCTCCAAAAGTTCTAGCAAGTTCTAGCTGCACTACGAGATGAGGACCCCGGCTGCATGCAAGCAGAAGCTGACAAGCACGTGACAGGAAAGTTTGTCAGCGCACCTTGCCGTAGCTATGCCGCCGAAGATGCGCACGGCCACACTCTATCTCGTACCACATGCACTGCATGTCATGCAGATTGTTGGCCTGGTCGCCATCCTTGGTGAACATGGCTGCAGTCTTCTCAGCCTGCTCTATCAGCCCAGCTCTGAACTGCCACTTGGAGGCTTGGCTGTTCAGAAACCTGCAGGCATGCAGCAGTCATTGTTGAGTGATTAAACACGTGTCTTCTGTTGGGGTCAGGTACATACAGACCTGAGCTGCTCTGTGGATGAGATCCTGTTTGGGGACTCAGCCTACCAAGAATAGTGTGTGTTGATATGCTCTAAGCCCTCATGCATGCAGCATCATCGAGCAAATGACAATGGTCACAAGACAGTGTATTTCACGCCACTGTCAGCACCACTCACAGATCTTCCTGAAGCAGAAACGCCTGATACCAATCCCTGGGCGTGCCTGAGCATAGGATTTCGCCTTAAACAGACGTTTTAATAAAGCTAGCGAGGTTTTCTGTATGCCCAAGAGCGTTACAGCAACACACATCAAGTGGCAGAGGCATAGAAGATGTTGCTGATCAACATGGTGTGAGATGACGCCCAGAGACAATGGGATGGCTATCTGTCATGATGCTGCTCAAAAGTGTGTGAAGAGGAGCAAAGCAGGCATGTGGGTTCTGTCCACTCAGCAGGACCTTGCTGTCCACCATTTTTTGATCACATCATCACTACTGCAGTTTCTTTGATGCTCTGTCGTCAGATGCCTTTTTTGGAAGTTCTCAGTGTATGTTGACTTCCCAGTCATTGTCTGTTGACTCCCCTGACGAGTCCCCAAGACAGGAATGCAGATTCATTGAATTGAAATCAAAATCGACTGCATCGCCTGGCATAGTTGCAGCCATGAGGCAGGTCTTTGTGCCTACCTGTCAGCCAGGTCCATGCTGCGAGCCTTGTCAGCAGCAGCAGCAGCCCCTTCTGGGTCCCCAGCGTGCTTTAGAATTTTACACTGAACGGTGTACAGCTCCAGCAGAGTTGGGGAGTGGTGTATACACCTGTCCAGCATCTGCAGCGCATCCCCTGCGAATCAAACGGAACGTAGGTGCATGTGTCTTGTGTCTGTTCACCACGCTTCTGCAGCAGTTGGGTCAAAATGGTGTGCATGTGTCAGGGGTGAGGATATACTGCTTAATTCTATGTATATCGATACATACAGATGTGTAGATCTTTCTAAGCATGCACATGCAAATTTTTTTCCTCAAGTTATCATGGGGTTGAACATACATGCTATACATTCAACACAATGTACACATGTGACCATATGCACTGTGTTCAGGATTTACAGGGTAGGATGTGCACAGCATTGTGCCTATTGCAGTGTTGCTGCCATGAATCTGTTGCAGGATGGGTGTAAAATATCCAGCAATCTTTCCCTGGGTAGCATGTCATTGATAGGCTCTGTGTGATTGAATAGAGTATGATGTAGCCACAGGCATAGTATCATATAGTGATGTAGGCGCATAGGCGACAGTGCTGTGCAGCTGCTGGCAATAGGTCATATATACTTGTATTGATGCTCCAGCCAAAGTATTGACTGCAAGTGTCGTGTGATCACTTTACCATGGTTCCCTGAGTCACAAACACAGTTACGCACATGTGCACAGGTCTCAATGCACATGCAAAACTTGTGCAGCCTGCATTCTATGACGGCAGCAATCATCAATCTGCACCATGTCAGCTGATCCTGACCTGTTCGGCCTTGCATGTCGTAATGCTGTGCTAGCTGGTACATGGTCCACACTTGAGCTTGGGGCTTTGCTGGGGATGTAGCTTCATCCCCAACAGGAGGAAAGGCACCAGTAGATTCTAGGGATTCGTTCAGCCTCTCAAACAGTTGACCCAGCGCTTCTCCCTTGTCCTTGTTCCTACAGTGATAAGCACAATTACATCCTGACTCTGAATCAGTGACAGATTCTGCCAAACAGTTGGGTATGCTGCGCTGAGAGACAAAAGACAGACCCAACAGCCGCTGCTTTGTTGCTGGCATGCATACATACTTACAACTTCTTTCCAGTCTTGCTGCATTTCAGCCTGATTGTGCTGTCAGGTGATGCAATCATTTGTCAAGGAAGAAAGCACTTGCAGATGCTCAGTAAGCTTGAGTTGCAGCGGACGCAGGCTCAGTGGTCTCAATTGCGAGCAGGCTGTTGTGTTCACACCTTAGAGCAGCACAACAGCAGACGCATACCTGTACAGAGGTTTCAGGTCTGAGAACAAGGAAGGCACGCCATTGTCCAGAAACTTGCGAACATACTGATCTGCAGCATCTTTGAATGCTTGTTTGACCTGCAAGCACATGATGAGCATGCTAATCTGCTGGGTGCAGACTGTACAACCACCCATTGTCTGCTTAAGCACAATCAGGACTTGCGCCACTTGTCATGCAGCCTAGCTTCAACTGCTGCACCAAAATAGGAAATGCAACATGGGTCAACCCCTTCAAGGCAATCTCAGCAGTGTTGGAGGCGATCTAGCAACACAAACTGTGATTGTGAAAACACTGCTGAGAAACCTTGTGCAACTTTCAGTGTGAAGATCAGAATGCACGTAACACTCATTCTGGACACTGAACATGCAGCCATTTCTACGCCAACTCCAGAGCAAGCATGCGTCAGCTCTGTTCATGCAGTGAAACACAGCTGCCATGCGACACTGACGGCAAAGCACACCTTGAAGTCTAAAGGTATCCGCCGCGCTGCGCTGCTGCGTGGGTACTGAACTTGCAGAGCATCATATAGCTGGGTCAGCTGCTCTCTCTGGCTGTCTGTCAAGTTGCCGGCTGCATCTGGCAGCAGCTTCATGGCCCGCCTCAGTCCATGATGGTACTGGTAGTTGTCCGGGTTGAACTGAAGCATATGCCTGCATGCAAACACGCCCTAGGCAGACACGCCATGATTGTGTAACATCATCTCATGAGTGTGACAGGTTTTTGGGGTTTAGCCTTTCGGGTCGGCTGTCCCTGGTCAGGCTTGTACGAACGGCGCTTGAGTGTCACTTCAGTTGTCGGCGTGCCTTAGATGGACCTCTCAAGAGATAGCTGCTTGCGCATGTATATTCATGCATTCACTCGTTCACATGGTCGTTCACATGGCATATGCATCTTCTAGGTACAGCCCTGAGTAAATCCCTGATACATACAGCCCAGAGTAGCTCCCTGTACGTGGTCCTGTTTTGTACATGCCTAGTTAGATCAGGCCATGTAGTTAGCACATCTGTAATGATACTAAAAGCGATGATAATGCATACAATGATAATACAGATAATGATATGTATAACACATTATAATACATTGCAATGACAACAGTGTGTCTGCAGTCATGGCATGCATGATCAGCAAAGTCGTCTGCTGCATAGCACGCTCATCCTGTTGGGGCATGTGGTTTCAGCATATGCAAGTTTGCCTGCCTTGCATTTGAACTGACAATGCAAGTGCACCAGCAACCAAATCACACTGTGTTGTCACCAGGCTGTAGCTGCACGCTACACAAGTAGGTCTCTGCTAGCTCAGCAGTATGACATCGCTGTGACTGCTACCCTGACCTATGGTCACCTACCCTCACCCATGGTAATCTACCCCAACTCATTGTGGCTGCTCCCTCACCCAGAAGGCCCCCACTCTGATTTTGGAATGCATTTGGCCTGGCCGGCTATGGTGCATTCAGGCCGGGTTTGATCATGCAACACACATGTGGATGGGAATGGGTGAGTGAAGAAGAGTACCTGTAGATCTCCTCTGCCTGGTCAGCTCTGCCCAGGTCTAGCAGTATGTTGGCTTGAGTTTCCTCATTGCCAAGCTGGTCCTTGATCTCATCCTGAGATCACTATTACCACATTCATGCATGCTTGTGCAGCTAGGACACAGTGTTTGCAGCTAGAAGCACAGTCATTGCAGTCACTGCATGAATGTGCTTCTGCAGCTATGGTCAGACGGTGCAGTGATGCTTTGACACCATGTAGCGTAAAAACATCAGCGCCTGTTTGCCTTGACTCATGCATGCATGACGTCGGAGATGATACTGCTGAGTTTGGAGGCCCATCAAGATTTTGACAGCTGCCACAGCGCCGCAAACCCGTATGCAAGGCCATTTGTGTGTTATGACATGTGTTGCGAGAACATACCTTGTTGCTCTGCAGCAAGTCGAGCGCCTGCTCCAGCTGGCCACCCTCCTTCAGAATCATGGCCTTGTACATCACCATCTCACTCTGCTCATACTGCTCGTTGTCAGGCACCTCTTCCTGAGTCTCCTCAAAGGAGTCTAGGATCTGGACTGCCAATGCATGATTCCCATTCAGGTGATGGGCAATCGCAAAGCCTAGCCAATGACCCTTGACATTAGATTTAAGCTGCAAGAGCTGCTGTCTGGTGTCCACAAAGCCTGGAATGTCACGCATCTGGATCTGCAGTTTGCATGTACATGTGTCTCAACTCTGATCTGTATGTTGTGCATGCATGCAGCACCAAAGCGTGTTACACACTCAATAGGATGATCTGGAAGTTGTCAGTTGTGCGTGATACATGCAGACGCCGGTTGGGGTAGCATTGAGATGCCAAGTGCATGAGCAGACCTGCAGAAGAGCCAAATCACGCATGATTTGGAAATTCTCCTTATCAATCCGCAGAGCGTTCTTATAGCATTTGATTGCCTCAGTGTAATTTCTGTCTGCCCGGTACAATAGACTGCATAGAAAGCACGCTAAATTCAGCTTGCCCATTGCAGGTCACGCTGCCTTGTCAAGGCATGCACTTGATGACATGCAGCACTTGTTTGGACTCACGCTTACCCATAGACGTGCCAGCAGACATGACTTCGCATGTCTAGTTTCAAGCCCTTGCGTGTCAGTTCGAAAGCTTCCTCTCTGTGTTCCTGACAATTCAGTATGAGGCCCTTCATAGCCAAGGTCTCTCCGTGCTCCGGAAACTTCTTGAGTATTTGGTCCGCAGCTTTAATGCCCTTCTTGTACTGCTTTGTCTCATAGTGGCGCACAACCTGCCGAAAAAGGTTGGCTTCCTTGCCGGGCAATGTTTGCGTATTCTGTTTACCAGACATGGTCTCGCAGGCACAAGTCACACGCCCAGCAAGCGTTCACACCACCCTTGCGCTGTCTGCCATCCAAGGTCCTGATATGGCGATGCGATCACCTATGATTGCCTGCGCCCAATGCAATCTGTCAGATCGGTGATCAATTGCCTCAAGCGGCTAGGGTTACGGGTACTTGATGACTAGTTGTGTACCAACGCTTCATCTTCTTAATTTTGTGATGTGTATAAGAAGGACACACTGCAATAGCTGCCACCAACGTCACATTGACTGAGTATTGGCTTTTTCTGAAGCACACGTCATCAGGCCTTTGCGTTCACGTGCAGTCTGAGTCAGGATAAGAGCGTATGGTACCGACATGGGCTGCAAGCTCTGCATCACGTCACTCTGTTAAATATTTAATATGTGTTAATACATTAGCCGCTGCGACAATTGCAAGAAAAAGCAGGCCCTCACAAAACACCACCGAGATTGCCTTATAGCTTCAGGAGCGAGGCAAACAGTACAGGACTGCAACAGCACAAAGTGAAGGGCGCAATGACTTGGTTGTATTTGCAAAGGCTGTCACAGCCATGCCTCTGCCCACTCTTGTTGGCTGACCACATGAAATAAACACTCACGTACAAGTGCAGCATGGCTACATCACATAGTATCTTTTTGAGTGTCATAAACAAACATGTATTGATGCATATGCTAGTCCCTAGGCTTGCAGTGCAATGTCTTTGCTAACAATATTATCTACAATGACATTTAGCTGATTGCAGATGCCCTGTATTTGGGAGTCCCACTGCAGAAGCTGCTCTGAACTGCCATCAAAGAACATCAGGCCATCAACCTGGTCAATGGTTGCCTGCCATCAGGCATTATAACGTATCAGTGCATGTGCAGAATGTCTGGGAAATTTGGTACAAAGCTGAATGAGCATGACAAACTACCCAGGCAAACTCTGAAAGTGCATAATCCAATGACCTGTAAGTCTGTGCTGAGGTGTGTGCACAAGGTGTAAGTGTTCACAGTAGGTACAGCAACATGGTGAGCTCATACGGAACAAGCATTTGAACGACATACAGCTAAAAAACGTGCTGAAGCACAGCTCAAATGCATGTAGCACCTTGAGGCGGTCCTCCATGACCATCTTGGACGCTGTGCTCTCAGCCTTCTCAGGGGAGCAGCCCAGCAGCTGACCCAGCTCGCTGAAGTAGATGTTGTTGTACAGCTTGCTGGCAGCCGCCAGGTTGTGCTCTATGACGGCACGCTCCAGCACTGTGGAGCCATCGGTGGTGATGGCGCACTGGTGGGGCCGCAATTGCTCTGCAAAGCTGTCCACCTGTACAGTTATGCATGGCTTGCAGCATGCTTGAGGACTTTGATCAGGCAGCAGGTGTCAGCCTGTTCCAGTCTGTAGCATGCTTCAGGGTGCTGATCTGGGAGCAGGCCATAGGATGTCTAGTCTACAGCATGCTGGAACACTTTGACAAGAGAGCAGTTGATATGATGCTCCACCACCAAAACAACGTATGCCGCTGGGGCAAGCAATTTGACTTAACCCTGGCTTCTCCAACCAAAGTGTCAGCAGGTTCAAGCAAGGCAGGTTGAGTGTTGCGCTGACGAGGAGGGAGCCCTGGAAAGCCTCAGAGGTGAACATCACAGTCAACAACTCCTTTGATGCATGCCACGCCATCCGTGTCACAGCCTGCCAACAGCGCCAGAGGGTTGATGGGAGCTGTACCTCTGCCCTTTGGAGTATCCGTTCCAGGTACACCTTCTCCAGGAAAGGGAACACAGGCAGGGTCCTAGTTCGCTCATCTTTGTACAGGTTTGCCAGGACTCGCGACCTCTGTGGACCAGCAGCTGCCAGGATGCAGCACGTGACTGCAGCCTCCAAGGCTAATACAAGCTCCTGTTCAGATACCTACAATGCATGAGCACAGATCTTGGTGGCAAATCTGGGGGTCATGCGGACAGCAATACATGTGCATAGTATGCGTGTGATCAGGGAAAGGCACCACCAGACATGGGCACCTCAGACATCTTTGACCGTTTGAAGATTGCAAGGCTATGCATGTGATCAGCTTGAGCTTGCACGGCATGCAGGCAGTCTTCAGCATTATGCATGCGGGTGTGCATTGAAATCAGGCCCGCTGATGCGCGCAGCATACATACCTGGCCAGGACCGCTGCGGACATTTTCCACCTGGCTTAGCTCGTAGTACTGAGTTGCTGCCTGCAGGAATTTGCGTTTGCTGTCCAGCACACGGGCATAGCAGGTCTTGTACTGAAGCTCCAGTCCCACATTCTGTAACAAAAGGAAGGGCTCAAATGCCATGCTGTGCAACATTGGTGTCAAGCAAAAGGAGATAAGACCAGGGGATATTTAGGCAACGCACTTTGAAGCTTTATGTACGTCTACAGTGGTCTTGGATGTTGCAGACTGAGACTTGAAAGGCGTGCAAGGAAAAGCTTCACCTTGGTGTTTGTGATGAGAGATGCAGCCTTCTTGATGAATGTCTCTGCATTGACTGCATCATCATCCTCCAAGTACAGCATGGCAATCTTGATGTTCTTCTCTAGCTTGTATTCAGCATCCACCATGCGCATACCTGCGTCACAAATTAAGCATTCACTCCAAACTCATGGAAATACATTACATACATGCAGTGGGTGTGCCAGATAGGGTTCTAGTCCTTAAGCACATACGATTTGCCACCACAGCAGTGTGCAAGGCCCATATGGCAGTGAGGTTTGCATATTGCGGTGATGCCAGCAGTGTAACAGCCTTACCAGAGTCCAGATCAATGCCAGCCAGAGTCTGTGCCGCTTTGGACCAGTCCTCTTCTTTCTCAAGCAGACTAGCAAGGTGCTCCCTGACTGTGGTGACTTGCTCTTCGTAGCTCACAACTCTGGGCTGAATTCTATCTAGCAGGCTACACAGACCATGTTTCAGGTGGTCATGAGCTTGTACATGAAGCAATGTCATATGCCAGCTAACGCAACATGCACTCACTAGATAGCGACCTCCTTGTGACTGTCTGCTGGCAGCTTTTCCAGCTCTTGTGCAAAAGTAGTGAGTAGCTGTCTGCTTACGACTAATGGCACATCGTCCGAGAGAACTGCAGCAGCATGTTGGCCTCGGTTTCGTGCAGACCAAGAATTAACTTTGCTATAAGTGTGACGTTTTCGGGCAAGACTCTTACTGTGATCAGCAAACCCCTTGCACTCCTTTACGCTGCCGCTGCCGACAATTTGCTGCAAAGCTACCTTGTACTGCTCGATCTTATGCTTTTGATCCGGCTGAGCGGCAATGGCATCCAGCCCAGCCATGTTTGGAGATCAAGGGGTCAGTAAAGCTTCTGGTCAGCAGGTCTGGGCAAGGGGTGCAGTTGAGTTGCCAAACGTGATCCGTGCAGTCAAGCCACTGTCATGGTCGCGAGGGATACACACTACACACTCTGCGCTCAGCTGAGCAGTACATGCATGCAAGCAATTCTGCTTCATCAGCTGGCTGGCGTTATAGTGGTATCCTAGTGGTATATCATAGCAGGCGTGTGGAATCAACATCATTTAACCTGATTCTGCTGCAGAACGCATGATCGCCAGGACATGTCAGGCAGTCCTTTTGCGGCAGCTGAAGTACAGCAAGGTGCCAAGCGGCGATCGTTTCCTGGTAGCAAGCCTGCCAACGAACTCAGTGAAAATCAGATATCTGTAACTGCAAGCACAAGTCAGCCGGCTGCCAAACTCTTCACGTCTAGGCATGCTTCAAAGTACGCTGTCCTAATTGCTCTCTGCATCTGGGAGTTTATGCAACTGTTGAGCTTGCTGCAGAAGGCATTCTCAATGTTCTGATACATCAGATACATCTTCATGCTGCAAAGAGAGCTTGCATTGTAAAGATCTTAGCCCATATAGCATTTTTACTGCTGGTGCTTTCCAGGTATGGCAAGATCTTACGCAGAGAAGGCCCCCTTGTTGGCTTGCTGGCAACAGGCACAGGAATGGTTCTGTTGAATCAGGTCATTGCTGATCAGGTGCGCCACTGACCTCAATGCCATTGCTCTCCTGGCTTGCTGTCACAATTCCTGCAACATATTCTCAGTGTACAGGACATAGCAGATGGCTCTGTGCAAGTCCTGGCCTGGGTCAAGTACGGTGCCATCTATTTTGCAGCCTGTCTGGCCGCCAGAACAGATCCTGCCAAGGCAGACCACACCAGGGAGCAATACATCCTGATGGCTATTATCGGTCTAATGGATGTCTTTGCGTATGCCGCCAACTGTCTCGGTGTGGCTTTCTGTGGGGCGACAAGAGCTGCGCTGATCCTAGCAGCCACACAGCAGGTTTTCACAGCTGTTTTGAGCTACTTTCTGCTGGGACGCCGTCTGTCTTCCCAGCAAGTGTCAGGGGTACGCGCATTTACACATTGCAACCCCCCTGTCTTGTGCACCTCATTCAATTTCTTGTGGTCACAGCCTTCTGCATAGCTGCATACAGACTGGCTCATATGCACTGATGTGCTACACCATGCTAGTCGCAAAGCCTGAGAATTGCCTGGCATTGGCACTGTTTTGTTGCAGTGAAAGGGTCATGTCAATTTTCCTGCAAACTTGCAGGTTGCAGTTGTTTGCCTAGGTCTATCTCTGCAAGGGCTGGCTCCGGAAGCAGCCCTGGCTGCTGGGCTGACAACAGCAGGCACACCTGCGCCTTCAGACTGGGCCCTGAAGCTGCTGGGTGTGGCCTGCATGCTGCTCTCCTCTCTGTCTTACAGCTTCCTGGGGGTCTCTTACGATCTGTTGGTGCGGTCGGAAGGGGCAACACCCGCACACAGTGAAGTCATGTTTTACACAGCCAAGATTGGTGAGCTTCTTGTCATGGGCACAATGGGTTTCTTGTCATTGTTCATTGCAAGCTGTGTACAGGTACACATGTGATATGATGCATACAGCTTTCTACCTATGCTATTATACAATCTCAGCAACCAGTGATGTATTGCTGAACAGCATCTCGTATGACATTAACCTCAACACTGGCTTATGGCTTGCAACCACCAAAGTACAGCTGGCTTGGGGTTGTGTTCAGAGATGAACTCAAGTGCTGCATGCTTTGCAGGCTGACTTGCATACCATATTATACTGTTGACCACTTGTGCCAACGATCAGAGTAATGTGTCATAGGGCTGGGGCTTAATACTCTGTATCAACTCATGTGGACATTGCCACAATGGGACAGCCTGGTCACAAAACACATGGCCAGCCACAATACGTCCATGTGGCATGCAGTTGCACTGCTGCTGGCGTTTGGCGCCTTATTTCATGTCCACAGGTGCACAAACGTTCTGGATGCTTTGGCATGTATCCTGGCCAAAAGCTTTGCTGGCTTTCCTGCATTGTATGGCGTCATTGCTTGTTTGCAGCATGCAGATAGGCTTATCAGTGAATATGCGTGTATCATGCCGCTGACAAGCTGCATGCACTCATCTCAGCATCCAAGCTATGTACCTGCCAATCACCAGCAAAGCTCTTTCTTACCCACGCACTATCTATGATTGGCCCATATGCTGGGCATAGAACACAAACTGGTATAAGCTTCCCTGCTATCTAGATGCATGAGATTGTGTATTCTTCATGCTGAACAGTACAGTCTCTCGATAAGAGACTGTACTAAAACGTGACTCAATATTAGGCTGGATCAGCTGCTGAGCGCAGTGTTGTGATTGTCCAGCTATGTGCAAGGCCTGGTGTACCGCACAGAGGGCGCTGTTGGGGTGGCCCTTGTGAATGCCATCAGGGGTGGGACTGTCTCACTGCTCACTGGGGCCCTCTTCTGTAGCTCAGCAGCCTCCGACAGCTGCCTGAATGCATGGTCAGCCTGCAGTGCTGCTGTCGAAACAGCTGGGGGCATCACCTGGCTGACAGCCACACATAAGGTACTTCTACCTCATTATGCAAGACTTCATGACTGAAGAGTCTGCGCAGTGTAGCCTCACACTTGCAGTCTGAGGCATTGTCTCAGCAACAGTGCTGGATGTGGCCCTGACAAGTTTTGCCACAAAATAGGGCTGTGGCGCTATCCAATGTTGTGGTGCTGACAAGCCATGCTATGCTGATGCAGAAGGGGAGGAGAGTGGTCAGAAAGGACTCGACTCGTCTGCAAGTGCTGATAGGTCAGACATCCCTAAAGCAGGCACTACAGCACAGTGTGTCATTCAGACACAATGATAGATAGCAGTGTTGCATCCAACTAGGGCTGAAGTCTGAGTCAGACGCTGAAACAGAACTCGTGAGTCCAGTGTATACTTAGCACAAGCACAGTCAGCCATGACCACGTGGTCAAACAATACTGTCAGTCATCTTCCCTGCTTGTACTCAAGAATTGCGAAGTGCCTGTCTGAACAGCTCTATCAATGTTAATCAACGTTAAGCATTACTAGAAACTGCCGTACAAATAGACGCTATGGATCTTGCCCCACAAAGAAGACCTTTCTGTTCCTATGAAAGGCTGGAACAAAGCTGCTGACAAAGACACCGTTACACACGCTTTGACCATACTCGAAAACGCCGTTTCCAGCTGTCACTCTCACTGCAATGACTGCATGAAGTTTGTGCAGATGCCAAATGGTAAGTGCTTTTCAAGAGACATCTTTTAGCATCTGAAACTCAGTGATCCTGAACAGGTCAGGTCCAGTAGCCTGTCTGGCTGGTGATTCAGACAAAGCACATTGGAGCATAGTGTTATCAACCAGGGCAACTTGAGGCCCAGTGACCTGGCTGATTGCATTTGAAGCAGACCCCCCGCCCACCTCCAGACCCTCGTGCAGCAGATTCCCCTCTTCCCCCTGGGCTAGCTCTGCATTGCCCAGACCATTTTCAAATATAGGCATCACAACATGTACTGCGCGAAACCCTTCAGACAGCTGCTGGTTCTGTATGAAAGGCATGCTCACCTGCACCTCCATACAAAGCAAATCATGCACCGACATACATGCAGGCATTTACATTCCCAGTAACTCCACACTCTCTACCACATACGCCTTTATTCAATAAAAGTAACAAAGCTTGATGCTAACCTGGCAGGGCCGACATTGAAGTAAGCTCCAATACCAGAGGCCCCTGATCTGCCCCCGGGTCCACTCCCCCTAGCAGGAGTGGCCCCCGATCTGCCTCTCCGCCTGTTGCTGCTGCTGTAGGGGTTGGTGAACTTCTTCTGTGTGGGTGGGGCTTCTTGAGATAGCCCTCCTCCTTGTGACGGTGTGCCCCCTGGACATTGATTGGCCCAATGACCGGGCTGGCCACACCTGGAATGTAAATAACAGCAATAAGCGGAACGAGTGTCGACGTAAGCTAAACTGGTGCAAGGCTAATCTTGCTTGTCTAGTTTGCTTTGTTCTGTTTCAAGTCAGCGCAGCAAGCTTTACACAATACAATGACTGGCATAAGTTGAATCAAAATTCAAAAGTCATGGGCTAAAGGCTTTCTTTTGAGTAACTGCGCAGTTTGGCTCCAACACCAAAGTTGCTATCATGACCACAAAAACCAAGAGGGCTAGGAGGTAAACATACAGCTGCAATACACTTGACCCTCCAGCACTTTACATGGGCTTGCTTGCAATGGTACACAGACGGGGCACACTCGCATGTTCAACTTGGTGGCAGCTGTTTCAGCTTTGAGTTGACAGCTGCTCAGTTCAGTGTGAGAACACAGGCACAGACAAGTGATCTGCATCAAGCTGTACTGCTGAGTAGGACTGTTGTGCCTGTGACTGCAGGTGTGCCACAGCTCAGCCCAGCTCAAAGCTGAAGGGTTGGGTCATAAGACATGCAGCACATACACTACCCTTGCACACAGACTTGTCATTGTCACAAAATGGAACGAGTCTCACTTGAAGCAGTTGCCTCTGCCAGCCCCACCAACCCCAGCAGCCCCCCCTTGCTGCACTCCCCTGGCTGCCAGGTCTGCTGGATGGTTGTTCTGCCAGTCTTCCCAGCAGCTGTCCTTGTAGTCATCACCACGCAATAAGCATTCATAAAATTGCTGGACAATTGCACTGACCTGCAGATAGCGCATATTTATAAATAATAATAAATCAACGCTTTCCAGCTCATTATGAGCTAGGTACGTGCAGGACAAGTCTTGTCTCTCCAGAGCAGCCTGTCTTGCATATTGCTGATTCACTACTCCCCTACCTCCCTCACATGTTAAGCAAAAGCCAGCTAGATGGCATACTACTAGTATGACATAGTGCAGCTGCTGACAGGCAGTCCATTGCTGAAGAAGCCTTTCACACCAGGCTATGCGCTCAGTCAGCAAGCTCAACATGACTAATACATGCGGTGTAATCCAGTAGAGACTGCACACCAAGCCAGGGAGCTGAAGTAGAACAATTGATGTGTGCTCTGCAATCTAGGAGAAACCCAGCACAGCTCCATCATTGAAAAAATGTCACTGTAAAGTAACAGTGGCTATGTCAGTAACAGTTGCAAAGTGACAGTGAGCAGGATGGTGTGTATGTCTCACCTTGACGCAGTTGGGGGAGCAGTCCAGGATCTGCAGGCCCTCCAGTGATCGTACTCGGCTGAGGGCCACGTAGGCCTGCCCCTCTGCAAACACCCCCTTCAAGCTGACCTTGGCCAGGTCCAGGGTCAGACCCTGGCACTTGTGGATGGTCAGGGCCCATGCCAGCTTCAGAGGCACCTGCGCACATGAGACATGCTGTCAGGCACTTGTGGATGGTCAGAGCCCATGCCAGCTTCAGAGGCACCTATGCGCAAGACACATGCTATCAGGCCCTGGCGCTTGTGGATGGTCAGAGCCCATGCCAGCTTCAGAGGCACCTGCGCGCATGAGACATGCTATCAGGCATTGGCACTTGTGGATGGTCAGAGCCCATGCCAGCTTCAGAGGCACCCAGGCACCAGACCCATGCCGTCAGTTTGGGCAGCATCTTGAGTAACAGACCACAAGCTGAGCATGAAAGGTGTGTTACTTGCTGAGTGTCAAAGGTTTGTCACATGCTGGGCATCAAAGGTGTGTCACATGCTGAGCATCAAAGGTGTGTCACATGCTGGGATCTGCCACATATACCTCTACAGACTGTATTGGACCACCAACCCTGAAGTTATGTTTGATGTACTTGGGACTAAATAGCGCAAGAGTGATCAGTCAAGCTTGTCTAGCTGCTCTCATGTGCGTTGGTGTGGATGGCTGCAAGGACTGCGCGCAACGCAAACTTCTTGGTTTGGTGCTACGATGCAACTGGTAGAAGGCCCCTGGCATGCATGAGCAGCAAGCATGACATGCCTGCAGCCGCTTGCAGCCGCCCACGGCAGCAACATCAGCTGTGAAGACTTCCGGCAGCAGGACCTCCTCCCGCCCATTCACAAACTTGACCACCGGCAAGACTGCTCCTGGCCACCTGCAATCAGTATGTCATCACATCACCCCACATGGCTGCTTCACTAACACACCATTCCTTGATGACCACTGCAATGCCAAGAAGCTGACTTCAGGTGGAACCTGTTGTGGGCAGGCAGTCGTCAGACACAGCAATCCTTGATGACAGGCAGGATGCCAAGCAGCTGAAACCAAGTGGAACTAGCCAGCATTGAAATAGGTTGCCGGTAAGCGTTTCACCTCAGACATTGGAAGATAGAATGTCTTGGGTCGAATGGCAAACATAACAGGTGGGAGGATGGGGTTCAACAACAAAATGCAACCTGGATCAGTGCACAATGCAGTACAGTAAGAAGCATACTTGTGCAGGCTCTGGATTGATTGCTCCAGTTTGCCAGCCTCAGCGCCCTGGGGGACAGGGGCACCAGGGGTGGCCCCCTGCCCATGTCTCAACCCCACCATCTCCTTGATATGCTCCTACACCAACACGTATTCCTCAAATCTCAACTTACCTTGAAGATCTCAGCTCTGCACATGCTGCCATGCATGTTGAAGGTGGTGATTGCTGTGAGACATTGTGGCAGCAGAAACCCAAGCAATGTTGTGAAAGCCTGCAAGCATCGGATCTGCCGTCGCTTCTGCTAATCAAAACTGCTCAGAGACATTTGTTATTGTGCCAACTGTCAACAAGGCCTCTGAGTCTGCAAGGAAGATGGCAACAGCAGTGCACGGCAGGATGCTACGATGTCAAGGCATGACAAAGCTTGCATCTTTGAGAACAAACTCACATCCCGCATTTTTGAGAACAAACTCACAACTCTCATCTTTGTAAACGAAATCCGTAGTCACATCTTTGGGAGCAAACTCACAACTCACGATTCACATCTTTGGGAACAAAATCATGACTCACAAGTCATCTTTGGGAACAAACTCACAACTCACATTTTTGGGAACAAACTTAGTGATGACTCCCCGGCTGCCATTCACCAGCATCCGGTCGTTGCTGGTCAGCTCCAGATTCCTCAACAGCATCACCTGAGCCCCAATCTGCAGACATGCTGCTCACATTCAATCGCTCATTCATCCATCCATCCATCCATCCATCCATCCATCCATCCATCCATCCATTCAGTCACTCATTCATGAATTGCTTGATTCACTCATACCTTTACTTAATTTTTCATAGATTCAATACGTGTCTTCCCCGAGTGCCAGACGCATACACTGATGCATGGGGTTTCTGTATACTGCTCAGGAGTGCATGCAATCAGAAGCAAGCAGCACAGTTGAGCTCAGCAGCTGTTGACTGCCCTTGAACAAGCTTGTCCTGGCAGCTCACAGATGGATTTACTATTCAACCAAAGCACTCTTAGGACAAATGAAGCATTCTTAGGACAAATGAAGCATGCCTTCCTGTGCTCTACAGATGCAGCACTGCATAGAGCACCACACACATGTAGTTCAGCATACCAACCTTGTGAGGTGCACATGACATCAGCATGCTTTCTACATGACTTTCCCACTTTTGTGAAATTATGACTCAAAGTTGTCAGTCCTTTACAAAACTGATAAAAAGATTAGAAGTACGGGCAAAGCCCTAGCTCACCCCTTATTGTTGGAACAAATCCAAACCAGAACAGACATGTAGTGGAGACATTCATTATGTCAAAACTGGTGTGTTGATGACACTTGACCTTGTGTCTGGGTGCAGCACAGGCTAGAGTGGCCACTGGTATGGGAGAGTGCTAGGGTTGTGAACAG
>JAABUO010002456.1_pt1 | contig 22548 bp, 18 predicted proteins | sample 5559291 | NCBI WGS metagenome assembly JAABUO01 (sample SAMN10711878, study PRJNA513372) | rock metagenome | isolation source: Antarctica rocks | place: Antarctica: Victoria Land, Finger Mt sud
GCGGGCGGTGTCGGCGATCGTGGTCTTGCCGGCGGCTTCGGTGGTGGCCATCTGCCTGATGGTCAGACCCGGCGTGAAGCGCTGGGCTTCGGAGACCCAGTTCGGGACGACGGAGGTAGGGGCGACGATCAGGAAAGGTTGTTGGGGGGCACTGCTTTTGGATTCCACGATGTGTTGGATCAGCGTGAGGCACTGCACGGTCTTGCCCAGGCCCATGTCGTCGGCGAGGATGCCGCCGAGCCGGTGCCGCCACAGGTAGGCGAGCCAGGCGAACCCTTCCTGCTGGTACGGGCGCAGGGTGGCCTGTAGCCCGGCCGGTGGGCTAACCGGAAGCGGGGAGTCGTTCTTGCTCTCCGCCAGCAATGCCCGCCACTGCACCGCAGGGACAGCTTCGTCGGCGAGATCCTCGAAGTCGGACCACAGGCTCAGCTGGTGCAGGCTGATGGAGGGGACCGGTTCCCATTCGGTCAGATCCCGCGACTCCTCGATCAGGTCGGAGAGCGCCTTCAATGACGGGTGGTTCAGCGAGAGGTACGACCCGTCGGCGAGCAGCAGCCGGCGCCGGCCCTCGGCGAGCGCCTTGAACAGCGGCAGGAACGGGATGGTCCGGCCGTCGACGGTGACGGTGACGCCGAGGTCGAACCAGTCGTGTTTCTCCGACGGGACGGTGGTGATCTTCAATTGCGGAGTGCCGGTCAGCTCGCGGTAGTCGGGGGCGGTGCCGTGCGACTCGACGGTGATGCCGGGCAGGGTGCGGAGGGTTTCGAGAGTTGTGGCGGCGAACTCGGCGGCGTCGATACCCCTGAGCGTGGCCGGCAGCGGAATGGTGCGGGGGAGTAGCTCAGTGCTGACGCTGTCGGGGCCGAGCCACTCGGCCGGGAGCAGGCCTTCGGGCAGCAGTTCGTCGAGCGGGGGCGTCGGGCCTGAGCGGCGGTTCGTCTGCCAGCACCAGTCGAGCGTGATGGTGTGCGGGGGGCTGTGGGTGACCGTGACGACCAGGACCGGAGGCGCTGGCGGGGGAAGTTTGACCGAGGCGTCGGAGCTGGTGATGTCGATACGTTCCTGGAGTTCGGGCAGGTAGTTCTCGAGGAAGTCGGCGACATCCTGTTCCGGTACTTGTGTTGTGGTGCTTCCTTTGGTCAGGATCGCGAGTTGGCCCGGCGTGAGCGTTTCGCCGGTCGGGGCCAGGAGGATCTGGCGCGGCGTTGCCGGGTCGATGACGTAGATGCCGTGGGTACCGATGGCTGCTGCGTGGGTTTCGTCGGCTCTGTTGTTGTCGATGGTCAGTCGGGGCCGCACTTCGATGCCGGCCTGGTCGCGGGTGGCGTCGAGGGTGAGGGTGGCCGTCGTTGTCCGGCGGACGTTGGAGTTGCTGCCGGAGCCGACCAGCTGGATGCCGAGGGTTGCGGTCTGGTCGAGCAGCGTCCAGAGCACCGGGTTGACGAAGTCGTCGAGGTAGATCCAGTCCGGATCCCGCCCTGGCGTGGTGGGCTTGAGGGCCAGGTGCAGCGCGCCGAACTCGCAGAACCACCGGTGCTGGTCAGGGTCGAGATTCAGCCGGTTGACCAGGTGCGGGATGTTGGTCCAGGTGATGCCCGACCGCGCCCACCCCCGTGACGTTCGGGCCACCGGCCGGACACCCAGGCGATGATCCTGTCGCAGTTCTCCTGCTACGACTTTCGCGGTCTTGGACACCGGGCCGTTCCAGCGGGACGGGCTTCGTGGGATCAGTTCGCGGAGCTCGAACTGCAGCGCGAGCGGCGTGGGTTCTTTGGTGGGCTCTGGTTCGGTGTCGGCGTGGCTGTCATCAGGAGGCACGTAGCCGCGGAGGGCATCACGCCAGCTGTCGCCGGGTGCGGCCTCCGCCGCGGATTTCGCCACAGGCCGATTGTTCAGTACAGGGCCGACACCGAATGCCCGCTACCGAGTTTGCTTCGCAGCGTCCATCAACCGCTCGACTGCTCGTCCGGCCTTCGTTCGGGCCTCCTGACTGATGGGAAGCGCGCTGTAGCCAGCTTTCGTCTTCATTCCCAGAAGTAGGCCGAGGTCGGCGGCGAGCCTCTTGTCCACCGATCCCAGCAGATCAATGGCCTCGTTGTGGTTCTCGCCGCGCGAATACTGGCCGAGTCGAGCACAACAGATGACGTCGGCCGCGGCGATTCCACAGTGCACAACGAGGGTCACGTAGACGGCACCCAAATCGGCCGGATCATCCTCGGTGAGATTGAGAACGATCTCGGCAGCGGTCATGAACTGGTGGGCCTTCATCAGCCGGCCTTGCCGTGTGACGGCGTTGCAGTCACTGGTTCGTGGCACTGTGCACCACCCTGCTGCCGTTGAGGAGTGTGCGGAGCCAGTCGGGTTGGCCGTAGATGGTCAGGCCTTCGCGGGCAATGGAGGTCAGAATGGGATCCGATCCTGCTCCGGTGGCTACCTCCTGCTCTGTCATCTGCAAGATGCGTCCGTCGTTGCCTGTCCACCTGGTGAGAAGGCGAGCGAACTCGGCGAGCTGCCTGTCCCAGTCCTCTTCGCCTTCCAGGAAGTCGGGCCTGACGATGAAGACGTCGATGTCGCTGTCGGGCCGCATCTGACCGCGGGCAGCGGAGCCGAAGACGGCGGCATAAATGGGGGCCACCGGCCAGCTCTCGACATGACGGTCGATGCGTTGGAGCAACTCGCCTCGAAGGTTGGCCAGGATTACGATGGCCGGTGCTGCGAGGTGGTCCTGATTGAGTCGGTAGCGTCTGGTCTGCCCCACTTGATCAGTGTCAACGATCCCTTGCTCGACGAGCCGGACCAAGGTCCGGCGGATACCTTGCACGGAGCGGCCAGCCACCACGCGCTGAAGTTGACCGGTCGTGAACCAGACGTCGGCAGCGGCCAGCGAAGCGAGTACGTCACCATCAAGGGTCGGCGTGACCACCGCGAGAGGGTATTGAAGTTCCACGGTGCAACGCTACAACGGAGCGTGTAAGTTTCTGCACCTACAGCAAGAATTCTGCATCTGGGCCAAGTATTCTGCACAAAGGCCTCGGTGATGGCCAGAGTGTCACCCAATGTTGACGTGAACACGTCTCCAGTGGAATCCCCCGGGCCCGGTCGCCCTGCCATCAGAGCGGCACGTGAGCGAGCCGCAGAGCTCTGTCCAGGGAGCATCGGCAGGCGAACGTCGGTGACAAACCATGCCTGGGTGCGGTGTCCCTGCTTCTCAGAGAGTAGGTAAGGCGCGATGCTCGGCTTCGCATCCGGCCATATGTTGCCGAAAGTATCATTCACCTATTTCGGGCTGATCGACCAGCTACCCTGGGAGGTGACTTGTACCAGTGCAGGAAGAACCATGGGCACGGTCCCGCTGTAACTGCCAATCTCGTTCACCGCCAAATCGGCACCGTCAGAGTTGTACACCTGGACGACGAAGTTTCCATCGCCGTTATTCTTGACGAGGCCGAAGGAACGGTCTTCGGATCTATCAACAGGCGGCAATTAGAATCCTTGTCACTGCCATGCATCTCGAGCGGGGAGGGGGTCGTGGTTGAACGTAAACTCGGCTCCCTAGAGGCCGTGATCGGATCCGCTCTTGCTGAATCGACGACTCTCGAAGCAACGCGCGACTCGCTCCTCCCAGCGCTCATGTCGGGCCGCCTTCGGGTCAAGGACGCCGAGCGCCAGGTGGAGGAGGTGTTGTGATGGAGGACCAATCGGTGGTTCGTTTCGAGAGCAGCCCGGCCAGGTCATCGATGCCCGGCTGGTACCCGGACCTGCTCACGTCGGTGGTCGAGCACATCTCCATCGGAACCCAGCGGGCGCACGCGGCGGTCAACCAGGAGTTGATCGTCACCTACTGGGCGATCGGCCGCGACATCGTTGAGCGGATGGACCAGGAAGGCTGGGGTGCGCGGGTTGTCGACCGGCTGTCGCAAGACATCCGGGAGCGGTTCCCGAACTCGCGCGGATTCTCGCCCCGAAACCTGCGGTACATGCGTTCGTTCGCGCAGGCTTGGCCGGACCGCGCAATCTTGCAAGTCCCGCTTGCAAGATTGCCGTGGTACCACCACATCGCATTGCTGGAGAAGCTTGACCAACCTGACCAGCGCCTATGGTATGCGCAGCAGTCGATCGAGAACGGTTGGACCCGGGATGTGCTGGCCTGGCAGATCGACCGCCGCTTGCACGAACGCACCGGGAAGGCCATCAGCAACTTCGCCGTCACCCTGCCGCCAGCCGATTCCGACATGGCTCAGCAGGCGACTAAAGACCCCTACGTTTTCGATTTCATCGGTCTGGCGGACGGCCACGTCGAGCGATTCCTGCTCGAACTGGGCCAAGGCTTCGCGTTCGTCGGGCGGCAGCTGCGGCTGACCATCAACGACAGCGAGTTCTGCCGACTTGGTGTTCTACCACTTCAAGCTGCACGCGTTCGTGGTCATCGAGCTGAAGAACAGTGCCTTCGACCCGAGCTACCTCGGCCAACTTGGCATGTACGTGGCCGCCGTTGACGACCAGTTGGCCGGGCCGAACGACGGACCGACCATCGGCCTGATTCTGTGCAAGACGAAGGACAACGTGGTCGCCGAATACGCGCTGCGCAGCTCGGCTCTGCCGATCGGCATTGCCGAATGGACCGGGGCGATCACCACCCACCTACCCGAAGAGCTGGCCGCGGCGCTGCCGCGCATCGAAGACCTCGAAGCCGAGCTGGCCGATGCGCCAACCCCCACCGAAACGAGCGCTCCATGACTGGCATGTCCGAGGCCGAGTGGGAGCACCACGCGCTGGATACCCTGGCCGAGCTCGGCTGGGCACCGGCCCCCGGCACCAGCATCGCCCCCGGCACCAGTCAGCGGGAAAAGTGGGAGGACCTGCACATCCCGTCGCGCATGCTCGACGCGCTGCGCACCTTCAACCCCGAGGTGCCGATCCAATACCTGCAGCAGGCGCTGGCCGAGATCCTCGCGCCGAAATCGACCGACGCGATCACCGAGAACCACCGCATCCACGACGCCTTGGTGAATGGGTTCCGCGGCATCACCTATATCGACAACAATGGGCGGGAGAATTCACCGACCTTGCGGTTACTCAGCGCCGACCCCGACGAGAACGACTGGCTGGCGGTCAGCCAGGTGACCGTCCGCCGCGCTGACTTCGTCCGGCGCTTCGACCTGGTGCTGTACTGCAACGGGATGCCGGTCAGCGTCATCGAACTGAAGAAGGGCGGCAACCGGCAGGCCGACGTCGCCGGCGCCCACGCCCAACTGCAGACGTACCTGGACGAATTTCCACTGGCGTTTCGGTTTACCGTGTTCACCTTGGTCTCGGACGGGGTGATTGCCAAATACGGGACACCGTTCACGCCGCTGAACCACTTTTCGCCGTGGAACGTTAGTGAGGACGGTGCCGTGCTGGCGTTCGGTGAGCCAGACGCCGACGGCACGGTCGGGACCGGGCTGGAGACCGCACTGTTCGGCCTTTACAACCAGGAGCGGTTCCTGCAGTTGACCCGCAACTTCACCGCCTTCGACGGCGGCGCGGACGGGCTGAGCAAGCGAATCGCCAAGCCGCATCAGTACTTCGCCGTCACCAAAGCAGTCGGCAGCACCATCGACGCGGTGGAAAGCAACGGAAAGGCCGGAGTCGTCTGGCACACCCAGGGCTCGGGGAAGTCGATGGAGATGGAGCTGTACGCCAACCTCATCATGCATTCGCCGAAACTGCTGAATCCGACCATCGTGGTCATCACCGACCGCAACGAACTGGACGGGCAGCTCTACGACGGGTTCGATCGAAGCCTGTTGCTGCCGGATCCGGTGCAGATTCAGCGGCGCTCTGAACTGCGCGAGGAGCTGTCCAACCGGACCACCGGCGGAATCTACTTCACCACCCTGCAGAAGTTCGGCCGGAGCAAGGACGAGAAGGACGCCGGCGTCGACCATCCGACGTTGTCGACCCGGCGCAACATTGTGGTGATCGTCGACGAGGCGCATCGCAGCCACTACGACGATCTCGATGGCTACGCCAAGCACCTCAAGGACGCGCTGCCCCACGCCACCCTGATCGCTTTTACGGGTACGCCGATTTCGTTCGCTGAACGCAACACCCGTGAGGTCTTCGGCGACTACATCGACAAATACGACCTGACCAGGGCGGTCAACGACGGTGCCGCCGTGCCGGTCTACTTCGAACCGCGGCTGATCAAGGTGGCCCGCGCCGACGAGATGACCGACGACGTCCTGGACGATGCGGCCGACGACGCCACCGCCGGCCTGGACGATGTCGAGCGGGCCCGGGTGGAGGGTAGCGTCGCGCTGGTCAACGCCGTTTATGGTGCGCCGCAACGCCTTGCCGCATTGGCTGCCGATCTGGTCGCGCATTGGGAAATCAGACGGGCACAGCTGGAGAAGTTCATCGAGGCGCCGGGCAAGGCGATGCTGGTCGGCGGCACCAGGGAGATCTGCGCGAACCTGTACACCGAGATCGTCAGACTGCGTCCCGACTGGCATTCCGACGATCTCGCCGAGGGCAAGATCAAGGTCGTCTACTCCAGCAGTGCCAGCGACGAGGGCGTGGTCACCTCGCATCGTCGGCGGGATTCGGAGAACAAGGTCATCAAGGAACGGCTGCGGCGGGTCGACGACGAGCTGGAGATCGTCATCGTCAAGGACATGATGCTGACCGGCTACGACTCGCCGCCGCTGCACACGCTGTATCTGGATCGGCCGCTCAAGGGCGCATTGTTGATGCAGACCCTGGCCCGGGTGAACCGCACGTTCCGCGGCAAACAAGACGGTCTGCTGGTCGCCTACGCGCCGCTCGCCGACAACCTGCAGCGGGCGCTGGCCGAGTACACCGACCAGGACCAGCAGGAACAGTCCATCGGCCGCAACGTCGATGAGGCCGTCGGCATCGCGATGGAACTGCTCGACGGGATACGGCAGCTGCTGGCCGGCTACGACTGGAAGGCGGTGATGGCCGCCGGTGGTCGAAGACCGTTCCTGGTGGCGTCAACCGGCGCTGTCAACTATGTACGCAGCGCCGAGACACCGGGCAACCAGGTTGCCGACGGTGAGGAAACTTTGGCCGCGCAGTTCCGGCGGCAGGCGGGCCGGCTCGCTCGGGCGTGGGCGCTGTGCGCCGGTTCTGATGCGTTGGAGCCGGTCCAGCCGGAAGTTCAGTTCTACGAAGAGTCCGGGTGTGGATGGCCAAACTCGACGCGGATGCGCGCATCACTGAGGGGCAGCCGATTCCGGAGGAGATCCAACGACTGCTGGCCAACCTGATCGCCAGGTCGACCGCGTCCGGCGAAGTGCTCGATATCTACGAGGCGGCCGGGATGCCGAAGCCGACTCTGGCCGATCTCGGCCCGGAGTTCGTCGCCAAGGCGCAGCAGGCCCGCAATCAGCACCTGGCGATCGAGGCGCTCCGTAAGCTGATCTCCGACGAGTCCGTGAAATCGACCCGGAACAATGTGATCCGGGCGCGGGCATTCTCGGACCGGGTGATGGAACTGATGAACAAGTACACCAATCAGCAGCTCACCTCGGCGCAGGTGATCGCGGCGTTGGTCGAGTTGGCCAAAGATGTTGCTGCCGAGGCGAAACGCGGTGAAACCTTCACGCCGCCACTGACGAATGCGGAGCTCTCCACCTTCGACGCGATCGCCGAGAATCCGTCGGCAGTCGACGTCATGGGCACCGATGTCCTCGCGCAGATCGCCCGGGAACTAGTCGCGGTGATGCGCCGCGATGTCCGTACCGACTGGACTGTGCGAGACGACGTGAAGGCGAAGCTCCGCTCGTCGATCAAGCGTCTGCTGATGAAATACAAGTATCCGCCCGACCACCAACAGAGCGCGATCAAGCTGGTGATGGAGCAAATGGAGTCGATGGCCTCGCGATACGCCGAGCCGACCGGGGATGGCCGATGACGTCTCCAACACCCGATGGACAACAGGCCGGGAGTTTCGGACTGGAAGCCTTCACCCAGGACGACCGGCTTCGGCTGTTCTCGTTCGCCAACGCGGAGAAAAGCAACCTCTATCTGTGGGCGCTGCGGGCCTTCGAACGCGCGCGGGCCAACTATGTCGTGCTCCTGCATGCCGGCGACGTCGCGGGCTCGCTCATCGAACTCGGCGTCGATTACCAGGGCCAGGCGGACGTGCCACGCCTGACTGTGGAGGAACTGACACCACTGCTCGACCAGCTGTACCTGTGGCAGCTGCTGGATCGCAGCTACGACGGTGCGCGCGCGGCGAGCCTGGCCGAATACCGCAACCGGCACTACGTCTATCAGTTCACCCAGGCCGGCTACCGCGCGTACCGGGCGGTGGAGGACGTGCTCGGTGCCCGGATGGATGACGCCACCCTGTCCCGGCTGGTGCTGCCCGAACTGCTCGCCGATCTGGAAGAACTCGCCGCAGCCAATGCCGACGGGGATTCGGAGATGGTGTACCGAAAACTCAATCGGCTGGATGCCACGCTCGACGAAATGGCGGGCCGGGCGGCGCGCTTCTATCTGATGCTGTCCGACCTGGCCCGCACCAACGAATCCAGCGCTGAGATCTTCCTGGCGCACAAGGATGCTCTGCTGTCGCACATGCGCGAGTTCTCCTCCGAGCTGGCCCGCTATGCGCCCAGGTTGGCGGCTGGCGTACGCGCTGTCGAAGCCACCGGCGCCCAACGCCTGATCGAGTTGGCAGCGGAGGCGGACGACCGGATCTTCCGTTCGCCGGCCGAGAGGATCGCAGACTGGCGGCAGCGGTGGTCGGGTCTGGGGCACTGGTTCACAGCCGCGCCGGAGGAGGCACGCCGGAGCGAGGCTGATCGGCTGCAGGACGGCACGGTCAGTGCGATCGCCGCCGTGCTGTCGCTGCTGCGCCGGGTCACCGAGGCCCGGCGCGGCGGAGTCAGCCGAGAGAGTCAACTCCGGCACCTGGCCGCCTGGTTCGTGGCCACTCCCGATCTGGTCGGCGCTCATGCGCTGTTCGACATCACCTTCGACCTCCGCCGCCCACGGCACGTCAGCCTGGTCCACCCAGATCCTGAACTCATTCCGACCCGCCGCACCTGGTGGGAGGCCCCTCCGGTCGAGGTGTCCCGGACGTTGGTCGAGACCGGCAGAACGGCAGGCCCCGGGGCCCCTGGCCGGGTGGATCGCAACGACGCCTCCCGCCGGCGGCTGCGGGACGCCCAGATCGCCAGGCAGCGAGGCCGCGCGGCTGCGGCCAGGTCGCTGGCCGAGGCAGGTCTCACGGGCCGCATGTTGACAGAGGAAGAGACCACGCTGCTGCTGGGGCTTCTCGACATCGCCTTGGCAGCAAGGGTTCCAGTGTCAGGCCGCGCAGTGGCTACCGGGTCCTCCGACGGCGTTCGGCTCACCCTGACCCCAACCGAGCGCTCCACCGCCGTCGCTACGGTGCGCGGCACTTTGCACCTGGACCGGATGGCCCTGACCGTGTCGGGGACGCATTGATGGCAGCCGAGTTCGAGCGTGTTCCGAGTATGGAGCGCAACGCCTACCAGAAGGCGGCGCGCACGCTGCTGATGTTCCCGCTGATCTCCGAGATCTATCCGAACGCCGACGCATTGCCGCTGGTCCGGCGGTGGGCAACGGCGCTGGCTGAGGACCTCGCCGAACTGTTCGACTACCGACTGGAACTCACTCCGACCACGGCCCGGCTGCGCCGGGTCGCCGATCAGCTGCACGCCGGGCATCCGGCGTTGACCGCTACCGCCAGCCCTCGTCCGTTCGACCGGCGCCGGTATGCCTACCTCACGCTCACGGTCGCAGTCCTTGGCCGTTCCGGGACGCAGCTGGCGCTCTCGGAATTGGCACAGCGGGTCGCCGGCGAGACTGCTCGGATCGACGGCCTCGAGCTCTCACCCGAGAAGGCGTCGGACAGAGGCGCCTTCGTTGATGCGGTGTCGTGGCTGGAGATCCGCGGTGCGCTGCGACTGGCCGACGGGAACGCGAAAAGGTGGGCGGACGATCCGTCCGCGGGGGAAGCGCTCTACGACATCGACAGGGACGTCGTCCGCGCGCTGTACCGGCCGACCAGGGTGTTGCAGCACCTTGACAGCGTGACTGCGCTGATGGCCAGGCCGGAGGCGGTCAGTCGCGACTCGCTTCGACTGGAGTCCGCGCAGCGGGTCCGGCGGGCACTGGTCGAACAGCCGGTGGTGTATTACGACGCCTTGAATGCGGCTGATCGAGGAGCGCTGCGAAATCCTGGTTCGGCCAACGACGTGGCCGAGTTCACCGGTATGGCGGTGGAGCGCCGATCGGAAGGCGTTGCGCTGCTAGATATCTCGGGTTCGTTCTCCGACCGCCGGTTTCCCGGTCCCGGCACGGTCACCCAGGTGGCCCTGCTGCTGGCCAACGCCATCGCCGACCGGGTGCTCGATGTGGACGCGCCGGACCTGATTCGGTTGACTGCTCCGGATCCGGACAGCGTGAGCCTGGCGGCTCGGCTCGATCTGGCGCTGCCTCGGTCCGCGATGACCGACGCCCCGACCGAGCGAGAACACGAATCTGTCGCCACCTGCCCCGGACGTGATGACGACGGGCTCGTCGAATCCGCGACGCCGGTCCGACATCCGTTGCTGGAACACGGCTGGCTGCAGACCGCGACGGCCGAGTTGATCAAAGACTTCGGCGGCACCTTCGCCGCTGCCTGGGTGGCCGATCCTGATCGGCTTCTGACCGCTGCCCTGGGACTCCTCGCCGAACTGTCCCTGGTCGCGCCGGTGCCGGGCGGCATCCTGGCGCTGCCGCTGCTGGCCCGATACCGCAACGCCCGAATCGAGGTCAATCGCAGGGCCGATCGCTCCGAGGTGAGCCTGTTCGACGTGTGACACCGGGAAGCGGGGTCCACTACTGTCCTGGGTTGTGGCACGCGAGCAGAGGACGGTGCCGACCGCGGGCAGGCCGGACCAGCATGCGGAGTCGCACCGATTCCGGCCCACCCGCTGCGGAATCATCAACCTGTGGGACTACCGCGACGAGGAGTTCGTTTTCGCCGACGGCCGGATGGTGCTCCGCGGCCCGAATGGGTCTGGAAAGACCAAGGCTCTGGAAGTGCTTTTCCCGTTCGTCTTCGACGGTCGGATCGAGCCCCGCCGCCTCAATCCGTTCGCGGGCGAAGAGCGGACGATGAAGTCGAATCTGCTCTACCGGGGCCAGGATTCGGCCTACGCCTACGTGTGGATGGAATTTCGCCGCGGCGGCATGCCCGGTCAGGAGGGCGCAGCCCACGGCTCCGAGGTGGTAACGGTCGGAGTCGGTCTGCGGGCCCAGCGGCAGAACGACCGGGTGACCCGCTGGTATTTCGTGGTCGACGGCGAGGTCGGGCGGACCTTCTCGCTCCTGGGTCCAGACGATCGGCCGCTGACCCGCAAGCAGCTGGCCGACCAGATCGGCCAGGACGCCGTCACCGATCGCCCGGTAGAACACCGACAGGCCATCGACAGCAGGCTGTTCGGCCTTGGCCTGGAGCGGTACGAACAGCTCCTGACGTTGATCCTCACGCTTCGACGGCCTCAACTGGCGAAGAACCTGGACCCGAGGAGCCTGTCACAGGCACTGTCGGATGGGCTGAGGCCCCTCGATGAGTCGCTGATCAACGAGGCTGCACATTCCTTCGGTGACATGGAGAGTGTGCAGGCCACCCTGGCCGGCCTGGTGCAGGCGGATGGCGCGGCGGCCAGCTTCATGGCCGGTTACACGACCTACCTGCGCACCCACGCGAGGGCGGCGGCCGATGTCCTTGGCGGCCGGCTCCAACAGGTGGAGGGGTCCAGGGCCGCCCTGGTCGGAGCGCTCGCTGTCAGGGCCGCTGCGGAGGCGACCAGAGATGGTTCGAGGACCGACCAGGCGGACGCCCAGCGCGAAAAGCTGACCCGCGCTGCACACCTCGACTCGTTGAAGGCTTCCTCGGCATACCGGGACAGGGAGGCTCTTGGCCGGCTCACCGCCCTGACCGACGAGCTACGCGGCGCCGTTGAACGGGACGCCGCGGCGGCGCAGCGGGCCGCCGGTGAGCTTGCTCGACGCAGCGATGCCGTGAAGGGCGCCGACGAGTCCCATCGCCTTGCGGTGGCCGCCGTTTCCAGGGCGGCCGCCCAGTTGCTGGAGTTCGCTGCGGACGCCGGAATAGCCTGGCGGCAGGTCGATCAGGCGCACGACAGGTCTTTGGGTGTGCGGGCCTCCGCACGGAGTGCTGCCAGAGACGAGGACGTCGCGGCCGTTCGGGAGCTGCTGGCCCGGCTGGAGGAGTTGAGGCGGGCCAGAGATCGTGCGGCCCAGGCGTTGGAACGCGCCAGGGCGAGGTGGTCAGCGTCCGGAGAGGCGTTGCAGCTCGCCGAGACCGGCCTGGCCGCCGCGCGAACCCAACTCTCGGAATCGCTGCGGGATTGGGGTTCCCGGCATCGAGTGGTCCTCGAGCGGCTCGATGCGGCAAGCCTGCCGACCGACCTGCTCGCTGCGGCCGAGCTGCTCGGAACATCCGCGGCCGTGGACCTTTCGTCGGTGGTGACGGCGCGCACCGCGGAAGCGGTTCAGCTCATCAGAGACGCGCTCGGACGTCTGCGGGAATCGTTGGTGCAGTTGGAACTTCACATTGCCGACCGTGAACGGGAACGAACGGCGATCGCGGCCGAGCAGGACGATGCGCCGCCACCGTTCGCGGCTAGGACGTCCCCCCGGGAGGGTAGGGCAGGCGCCCCGTTCTGGGCGACGGTGGCGTTCGCCGACGGCGTGGACGAATCGACGGCAGCCGCAGTGGAGGCAGCGCTCCATGCGGCGAACCTCCTGGACGCCTGGATTACTGCTCCTGTCGATGGAATGGCTGATCTGCTGGGGCCCGCCGATGTGGTCGGCACCTCCGAAACCTTCCTGCGGCCACTGCCGAGGAACTCGCGGCCGACCGGTGAGACGCTCGCCGGTCTGCTGGTACCGGAGCCGGGCGGTCCGGTCCCGGAAGGTGTGGTGGCGGCTCTGCTGTCGTCGGTCGCGGTCATCCGCCCCGTCGCTGCCGGATCCGCCTCGCGCGCGCGGCCGACCGCGCCGCCGTCGATCACCGTGGACGGCGCCTTTGCGCAGGGCGTCCAGCTGGGAGCGCACACCAAGCCGCACGCCGAGTACATCGGCGCCACAGCCAGAGCGCGCCGGCGGGCCGGCCGGCTGGCTGAGCTGGACCGGCTGATAGCCGTCGCCCGCGCCGAAGCCGCCGAGATCGAGGCGGACATCGCTGCGATCACCGCGATCCTGGATGCGGCACGCGCTTCCAAGGCGGAGCTGCCCTCCGGGGAGGCCGTCCTCACTGCCGTCCGCGCCATCGATCGAGCGGCGGCCGCACTGAAAGCGGTCAACGATGAGCTCGACAACGTCCGGAGCGACCACGACCAGGCCGTCGCGGAGGTGGGCGCCGGCGAACGCCTCCTGATGACCAGCGCGGCGCAGCGATCAATGCCGACCGACCGGGTCGCGGTCGACCGGGTCGCGGCCGCGGTGCTGCAGTTCACCAGGGCCGCAAGCACTCTGGAATCCTCGCGGCTGACGGCGGCGGCTCGGACGGAACAATTGGCCGCTGCGCACCTGGAAGTCACGGCCGCGCAGGAAAGCTACGACGGCGCGTTGGAGGCAGCGCAGAACTCCGCCGCGACGCACCTCGCCCGCGCCGAGGAACTGGCGACGCTTCGGACGGCGGTCGGTGCCGAGGTCGGTCAGGTGGAAAGGGAAGTCGCAGAGACTATCCGTGAACTCGCCGGGGCCGAGAAGGCCGTGCGCGCAGCGCAATTGCGACTCGAAGAGACGATTGCCGAGGCTGGACAGGCACAGGGCCGCGCTGAAGGGGCGAATGTCGCACTGATCAGCGCCATCACCGAGGCCCAGCGTGACTCCCGCCGGCTGGCGCCGTACGCCCGTCCCGACATCCGGAATGTGCTCAAACCGGCCGGAACACTCGCGGCGTGGCCAACGGCGGCCGAGCAGTGGCCCGACCCGGTCGAGTTGGTCCGTGCTGCCGCGAGCCGGCTGGAGGAGGACCCTGATGCGCCGGTGGTCTGCATTCCTGAATCGGTCGCCACCCTGCAGGCCGGCATCGTGGCGGCGACGGCCGAGCTTCGGCCGACCGAGTCGTCGCTGAAGTCCAGCAGGACAAGGGTTTCGTCCTCACTGGCGGAACTGCAGAACCAGCTCTCGGCGGCCGGTCACGACTACCGTCCGGAATGGGAGGCCGATGACGAGGTCATCGTGGTCAAAGTCGCTGATGAGCAGGGTTTTTCGTCCATCGGAGAATTCGCGGGACGTATCGCCGATGCCCGCAGGGACCAGGAGGTGCTGCTCACCGAGTCTGAACGCAGGGTGCTGGAGGACGCGCTGCTGGGCAGGCTGGCGCAGCAGATCCATGTGCGGACCACCGACGCCCGCGATCTTGTCGGCGCGATGAGTCGCGAGATGCGAAGCCGGCGGATGTCTTCCGGAGCCACTGTCGGAATCGGGTGGGAACTCGCGGACGCCCTTGGACCCGAGCAGAAGGGCGTCTCTCGGCTGCTCGACAGGGAGGCGGCTCGGCTGTCCACCGACGAGTTGGCCCAGATGCGAGCGCACTTCGCCTCGCAGATCAAGAATCTGCGCGCGGCTCGACCCGACCGTCCCTACGCGGAGATCCTCGCCGATGCACTGGACTATCGGAGATGGCGGACGTTCGCGCTCACCCTGGTCAGTCCGGACGGCCAGGAGGATCGGCTCACCCAGGCCAGGCACAGTACGCTCTCCGGCGGCGAACAGTCTGTCTCCCTGCACCTTCCGTTATTCGCGGCGGCTCACGTGATGCTGTCGTCGGCAGCGCCGCACGCCCCGCGACTGCTGGCGCTGGACGAGGCGTTCGCCGGGATCGACGAACCCGGCCGCAGCGAACTGCTCGGCCTGACAGCCCAGTTCGACCTCGACCTGGTCATGACGGGTTACGACCTCTGGGCCACCTACGCCACCGTTCCCGGCTGCGCCCACCATGATCTCTCGCACTCCGCGATCGAACACACGGTCAGCGCCCTGCTGCTGGTGTGGGATGGCACCAGGATCCTGGCTGACGGTGAGATCGCCGGTGGCAGCGGTGATCTGGCAGCGGACCTAGGGTCGCCCGGCACCCGGCGGGTCGTCGTCGGTCCGGTCGGGATGGATGAGCTCGAATGAGTCTGGAATCCCTGCGCTCACCGGCGTGGTCGCGGCTGCTGGCACTTGCCAGGCGGTCTCTGGAGCGCAGCGGAGGCGAATTGACCGGGGCGGTCACCCTGAAATTGCCCAGCGACGTTGAACGCAAGCTCATCATCGGCATCACCGGGATGCACCGCTCGGCCGGCGTGAAATCGATGAAGGTCGATCTCGCGGATCTCGACGAAGCGGTGTACTCCGAGCATCAGATATCCCTGGTGGCGGCACTTGCCCTGTTGAACGGCCCCGTCCGCAACCGACCGGCCGAGAAATCGGAGGAGAACCAGGCGAGGTTGGCTGCGGAGCAGGACGCAAGGCAGAGGGTTGGCGGGCACGCGGCGCAACCGTGGTTCGAGACGTTCCTTCGACAACTCGCTGCCGACGGCACCATCACCCGACTCGTCCGCCGCGGCGACGCCGATCAGTTGAGCTGGGCCTGCGAGGTACTGGCCTTGCTTCCGGTGCAGTCGATTCCGATACCGGTGCTGGCCGAGCGGGCAACCGGCAACACCAAGGCGCTCTCCGGCACGTCCGTGGCCACACTGGTGCTCCGGGCGCTCTCGGCGAAGGACGGTGTGAATCCGCCCGTGACGGCCGGTGAGCGGCGGGATCGATGGGAGTCGGCCGGGGTGATCGTCGACGACCTGGCCAGCCAGGTGCTGGTCGCCGGGCTGTGCCCTGTCGAAGACCACGTGGTGGCGGATTGGTTGCGTGACGCGGCGAATTTCGGGATTCCTTTCCGGCTGACCCTGCACCAGCTCACCGGTGACCCGACAACCCTGATGGACAAACATATCTATGTCTGCGAGAACCCCGCGGTGCTGCGCGCGGCGGCCGCCGAGCTGGCGGACAGATGCGCGCCGCTGATCTGTACCGAAGGTCAGCCGTCGGCCGCGTGTCATCGGCTGTTGAGTCAGGCGACGGGGACGATCCATTGGCGCGGTGACTTCGACTGGACCGGCCTGCGCACCACCGCCGCCGCGGTCAGCCGGTACGGGGCCGTGCCGTGGCGGATGTCGACCGCCGACTACCTGATCGCCCTCGATGCACCCCTTGCCGAGACGGAGGCGCTCAAGGGTGCCCCGGCCGAATCGCCGTGGGAGCCCGAGCTCGCTCGGGTGATGGCCGAGCGCGGCCGCGCAGTCATGGAGGAACGTGTCATTCCGGAGTTGATCGGCGATCTGCGCCGCTCGTAGACCTTCTCTTGGCAGAGTTCTCCGGTCGCATGACCGGCAGGTGCAGCGATCTGGAACTGGCCGGAGAGCTCGCCGCGACGTGCCCCCGACCAGCTGACGCCGTTCGTCGGGGCCCTGATGAGAGTTCCGGCGATCGGGAGTCTTCATCACCATCAGCACGCGTTCGCTGTCGGCGAGGGCGGCGGCCGATCGTTGTGATGCTGGGCTTGAGCTGATCGACGACAGCGTGTCGTCGGGCCGATGATTGCCTCGGGACAGTTGATAAGATCAATTGGCCAATGGGCACAGTGATCAAGTTGCGGAAGAGGGGCCGACGTGACCCGAGGTCGCCCGTCCCGCTCGACGGTCTACCCCGATCGAGGCCGTCGGTGGGCCCAGGTGATTCGCGTTTGAGCGCTTCGCGCCGGTCGCTAATCGAAGGGCGACACTTTCTACTCACGGTATTTTCGGCGCTAGAAATCCCTTCCTGCCCGATAGTCGCGGGTACGGGCAGCCGCGTCGCCTCTGCGCTCCACTGAATCCTTGCAGAGCGCCAACAGCCGAGTGTCGACGAGCGCGGAGGTCGGGGACGGTGTAGACCGTACTGGTCACGGTTCGCCGGCCGAAGGAGCGCCCATGTCCTCTGCAGCAGCGACACAATCGAAGCCGAAGCTCACCAAAGACCAGCGGAACTCCTTCCTGGCCGCGGAACTCGGCTGGGCGATGGACGCGTTCGACTACTTCCTGGTCGTGCTGGTCTACGCGGACATCGGCAAGGAATTCGGAGTGCCGTTGGAGCGGATGGCGTTCCTGACCACGGTGACGCTCCTGATGCGGCCGGTCGGCGCGCTGATCTTCGGGTTGTGGGCGGACCGGATCGGTCGGCGCATCCCGCTGATGACGAACGTCGTCTACTACTCCGTTGTCGGTTTCATCTGCGCCTTCGCGCCGAATTTCACGGTGTTGCTGATCCTGCGGCTGCTCTACGGCATCGGCATGGGCGGGGAGTGGGGGCTGGGTGCGGCGCTGGCCATGGAAAAGATTCCCAGCTCGCGTCGCGGCTTCTTCTCCGGCGTGCTGCAGGCCGGGTATTCCATCGGCTATCTGTTCGCGATTTTGGCCTATCAGGTGGTGCACGTGGAACTCGGCCTCTCCTGGCGCTGGCTGTTCGGCCTGAGCATCATCCCGGCGTTCATCAGCCTGCTCATTCGCAGCCGCGTCCGTGAGTCGGAGGTCTGGGAGAAGACCCAGGAGCATCTCAAGGCCACCAAAACGCGCTTCAAGGACATCATCGTCGATCCGAAGATCGTGCGCCGCTTCGTCTATCTGGTGTTGCTGATGACCGCCTTCAACTGGATGAGCCACGGCACCCAGGACATCTATCCGACGTTCCTGAAGGCGCACACCGAAAGTGGTGCCGGACTGTCGGCGAGCACCGCGACCTGGATAGGCGTCATCTACAACATCGGCGCCATCGCCGGCGGAATCACCTTCGGTGGCCTCTCTGAGCGGTTCGGGCGGCGGTACACGATCGTCTTCTGCGCGGTTCTCGGATTGCCGATCGTGCCGCTGTTCGCGTATTCCCACACCGCCGGGCTGCTGTGTCTGGGCTCGTTCCTGATGCAGGTCGCCGTCCAGGGCGCGTGGGGCGTCATTCCTGCCCACCTCACCGAGATGTCTCCGGACGCCATCCGCGGCTTCTACCCGGGCGTCACCTACCAACTCGGCAATTGCCTCGCGGCCTTCAACCTGCCCATCCAGCAGAGCCTGGCGAAAAGTCACGGCTATCCTTTCGCGTTGGCAGCAACGATCATTCCGGTGCTGATCGCCGTCGCGCTACTGACGTTCTTCGGGAAGGAAGCCAAGGCGGTGCAATTCGGCACGAAGGACACGGCCGGGCCCATCCCTGTCGGGGCGCGAGGGGCATAGAGCTGCGCGGAGAGGCGGACCATCACTCCTGCGCGTCCGATCCTTTCGATACGGCGGCATACCAATCGCGGTACTGAGTGTTTCGCGCCAGATGACGGTTCACGTCAGGACTGTCGTCCGTCCACCACACCGGGCCACGCTCACCCAGTGCCAACTTGGCCGCCTCGACTGCGGCCCTGGCAGATTCGATCGCGGCGTGGTCGCCGGCCCTCAGAGCTGCCTTCTTCGCGCGGCGGGCGTCCATGAGCGCGTGCGTCAGCCGATCCTTCTCGTCCGGCGGCAAATCAGGGTCGGTACATCGCCACAGCCGACCGCGAACGACGAAATACCGGCCGTCAGGGGTCACCAACTGGCTCATTTGTTCAGATCACCGGCGACGATTGTCCGGCGGTCCGGCTCTGTGTTGCTGACAGTTGCGGCGTGCAGCTCAACCGGCGCGCTGTTCGGTGATCGCGTCGACTCGATCCGGGTAGAAGGCGACGTGGTCCTTGATTTCGGCGACCGCGGCGTACGGCTGCTCGTACGTCCACACCGCGTCGGTTTTCGTCTCGCCGCCACCCGAGATGCTGTAGTAGCTCGCGTCACCCTTGTACGGACAATGAGTTTCGGTGTCCGTCCGCTGTAGCACCGACGAATCGACGTCGGCAAGCGGGATGTACTGCACCGCAGGATAATTGGCTTCTTGCAGCGTGAGAGATCGCGTGGTATTCGCAATCACCGCGCCGCTCGCCGTGACGACGATGCGGTTGGGGTTGGCCACGACGGTGATGGGGTGGTCCGGTCCGGGTTGCAGAACTGGCTTGTCGGTCATGGGAACCTCTTGCTCTGGTGGGATCGGATGCGTCTTCGCGAGAGTCAACGCGACCAGTGCGCAGGTTAATCCCTGGAGGCGACTGGTCGCTCGAGCGTCGTCCCCGACGTCTTCGCCACCGTCGGGTACAAGGCGGACCCGACGGCGCGAGGTGCCCGCACGGTTCCACCGAGGATCGACCAGGCATTCGCCAGCACGATGGCGCCGATTCCCGTCCACTGGCCGAATCCCAGGCTCTGCCCGAGGGCGAGAGCACCGACGGCCGCGGCGAAGACCGGGTGCGCGCTCATCAGGATTCCGAACTGATGAGCCGGAATGCGGCGCAGCATTCGGATATCCGCGATCTGCGGCACCACCGAGGACAGCAGGCCGGTGGTCAACGCAAAGCCGAGAGCGGCAGCCGTCGGCGGATACGCCAGGAAAGTAATGATTGCTACCGGGATGAATAGAATCGCCGACACCGCCGCGGCCGCCGCCGACCCCTGCACCCCCGGTAGGCGCCGTCCTACCTCACGATTGAGCAAGATGTAGGCCGCCCAGCAAAGTGCGGCCAGCAAGCCCGACGCAATACCGAAATAGTCGGTGCTGGGTTTCGGATCGGTCAGCAGGACGACGCCGACAATGGCGAGCAGGGCAGCGCCGATCGTGAATTTCCGTCGTGAGCTCGCAAGCGCAACCGCCAACGGCCCAAGGAATTCCAGCGTGACAGCGAGTCCCAGCCCGACGCGGTCGATCGCCACGTACAAGCTCAGATTCATCACGCCGAACACCAACCCGAGCAGGAGGGTCGGCCACCACTGCGCCCAGGTGAACCTGCGCATCGGGGGCCGGGACATCGTCAGCAAGGTGATCGCCGATACGAACTGCCGTACCGCAACGACACCGACCGGACCGATGACCGGAAACGCCAAAGAGCCTACTGCTGCCCCTGTCTGGGCAGAGAGAGCGCTGCCGAGCATCACCGACAGGGCCGCCCACCCAGTGCCTGACTTCGCAACAGCCTCGGTCGTCGGAACGCGCGTGTGCGACGTCGAGGACATGGAGTAAGTGTGGGCCGGATCCGACCGCCGGAGAAATGCATCTGGCGCACTCATCTATACGCTGCAGTTATGAGTGTGGAGATCCGACAACTGCGCTGCCTGCTGGCGATCGCGGACGAGGGCACATTCACCGACGCTGCCATCGAGCTCGGCGTCTCGCAGGCTGCGGTGTCCCGCACCTTGGCGGCGTTGGAGTCCGAATTGGGCGTCCGGCTGGTGCGCCGCACCACCAGGGCGGTCTCGCTGACGGCGACCGGTGCTCGGGTGGCGGCGGACGCTCGGCGGCTGATGGCGGAGTTGGACAATCTGGTGCAGGAGGCCAGGTCCGGACGCCACCGGGTCCGGCTCGGGTATGCGTGGTCGGCAGTAGGCAGGCACACGGTGGCGTTCCAGCGGGAGTGGCATGCCCAGCACTCGGGTGTCGAGTTGGTGTTGGTACGGACCAATTCGCCGACGGCGGGACTGGCCGACGGCGTCTGCGACCTGGCGCTTCTTCGCAGTGAGCCCGATGCCCGCCGATTCGATTGGGCGATCGTCGGTACGGAACGGCGGTATTGCGTCATGGCCGCGGACGATCCCTGGGCCAAGAGGCGGTTTGTTCGCCTTGCGGATCTGGCCACTCGTCCGCTCGCGGCGGATCGGCGAACCGGCACGACGACCCTCGATCTGTGGCCGCCGGACGCTCGACCGGGCGTGGTGATCGACACCGTGGACATCGACGACTGGCTGACCCTGATCAGCGCAGGGGAGGCGGTCGGAATGACTCCGGAGGCGACCGTTTGGCAATACCCTCGTCCCGGGGTGGTGTACCGACTGGTGCGGGACGCGCCTTCGGTTCCTGTGCACCTTGCGTGGTGGCGGGACGAGAAGCCGGACGTCACGGACAACATCGTCGGACTGTTGAGCAGGCTCTATCGGCTCGATTGAATGGTCGAGTCGTCGCTTCGGGTTCGTTGGGCGTTCCGCGCCGCGCCAATGGGTGATCGTCGCGCGGGTAGCTGTTCGCTCCGGCTCTCTGGGGATCGCCGCAGGTCAAGCCGCGTTGCTCCCCGTATGGTGAGCGCAGTTGTCGGTGCTGTTGGATCCGATTCAGGGGGATGTTCGATGCGGCGTAGCGCGATGTTGGGGCTGGTGATGGTTGCTGCGACTGCTCTGGCGGGGTGCACGTCGACCACAGGTAGTCAGGGCACCTCGGCTTCGTCGCTGACGCCAGGGGCGTCGATGGTGTCGCCGGTTCTTGCTTCTTTCAGTTCATCCGCTGCCTCCGCCAGTTCGTCTGGGGCTACCTCTATAAGCGCATCGACTGCTCCGAATGCATCGTCGCGCAGTGTGTCCGTGTCCCCGACAGTCACGTCTTCCACCGCAACGAGCGCGCCCTCCAAGACCACGCTGACGACGACGAGCGTCACGAGCGTGACGAGCAAGTCGGGCGCGAGCGTCAAGTCGTCGACCGCTGTATCAAGCCGGACGACTGCCACCAGCCGGGCGGCGGCCAGTGTCCCCACCGCACAGACCAGCGGGCTATCTTCAGAAGAGATCGGAGATCGAAGCGAAATACAGGCCACCTGGGTCAGATATTGGGATGTTGTGGAAGGCATAGTTAAGGCGCCGAAAACGAAGAGGCAATCCCTTCTCCGAGCCGTGGCAGTAGATCCGGTGGTAAGTAACGTATTGGCGCAGTCGAGGACCTTTGACGCGAACGGCTGGGACAATTACGGAACGGTGACGCATAGGCCGTATTGGGGCCCACCCGTCGCGGGCGACCGCGTGGCGATCATGGGCGATTGCATCGATCTCAGCAAGGCTGGACGGCTTAAGGTGAAAGGCAGCGAGAAGCTGACAGTTGGGGTTCCAAGGTCAAACGTTCGAGGGTCGTTTGAGCGACAGAAGGATGGAACGTGGAGAGTGACGGGCTTAACTTTTTTGAAGGATACGCAGTGCTAGCAGCGAGTCGCTTCGTCCTCTATTCCGCATTGGCAATGATCGCACTCCGCAGTAACACGCCGGCGAATGCAATTCCTCAACTGGAATTACCGGGAATTGGTGCGGTTGTTAGCAAGCCGCCCGACGTGGTGGTAGACGCGGGTCAAACGAGCGGTTCAAGTGCCTTGGTGGTTGTGCGGGGGCGGACGGTGCAAGACAAGATCGAGAGTCCCCATGTAATATCCAGCACGCAAGCCGTTGACGACAACAATACCCGGGTAGACCAGTGCTTTTACGTGGCGAATTCGGCGGACGCGGCACGTGCAGCCGGTCACGACCCGGCGGCCGGAACCCTGTATACGGCCAAATGTCCCGTCAGCTCCTTAGTTCCGGGCTTGCCTGACGGTTTGCGATGGGTCAATCATGAGGTTTGGTCGGCGAATGGCGCTCTGCCGGTGGCTCCGGC
>JAABUO010002457.1_pt1 | contig 22541 bp, 21 predicted proteins | sample 5559291 | NCBI WGS metagenome assembly JAABUO01 (sample SAMN10711878, study PRJNA513372) | rock metagenome | isolation source: Antarctica rocks | place: Antarctica: Victoria Land, Finger Mt sud
GAAACAGGACTTGCAAACTAACCCTGTTGTTAGGGCAAGAAAAACCGCATTAGGACAATAATGCGTTCGTAAAGTCGATAGAAGCCCCGTGCTTTAGCACTGGGGAGTTGTCACTTCAGCCTAGACGACGTTAGTGTCACTGCCGTTCCCGAGCCGTCTTCGGTCGCGGCCTTTGCCGTCGGCGGCCTGGGCGTCCTCGGCCTGCTGCTGCGGCGCAAGAAAGCCGCTGCCGCCGCTTAAGCGGCATGGCTAAGCTGGACAAGCAGCGTTGGGAGCGGCAATCACCGTTCCCGGCGCTGTTTCTGTTTTTAGGCTTCCACTTCCTGCTTGAGTTCCTCCTGATCGGCGCTGACAAGCGTGTCTAGGATGCACTTCCTATTCGCCGTTTTCCTGCGATAGTCAAATCTATGACTATGAGGTAAAATGAATGCAAGGAGAAGAACTATGACGACAATCAGCGCTACCGAAGCGCGGAACAACATCGGCAGGCTTTGGACCGAAGCGGCGAATGGTCCCGTCACGGTGCTAAGCGCCGGGCAGCCTGTGGCGGTCGTGCTGTCGCCGGCAGAATTCAACCAATTGACGGCGCGGCGGCGCGGGATCAAGGCCGGGTTTGCCAAGCACCTGTTTCCCGGCGTGGATATGAATGCACTCCTTGATACGAACATTGACGATGTGTTCAAGGATTACCAATGACCGACGCGCTCTTGGACACGCATACCCTGGTTTGGCTTGCATGGGATATGCCGGAGCTTCCGTCGAATGCCAAATCTACTCTGGAAGCTCCGCAAACAGTTGTCAAAGTCAGCATCGCGTCGTTTTGGGAGATCGGTATTAAGTCCAGCCTCGGCAAATGGAACTTGCCCGGCGACGTTCTTGCTCTGCAAGCGCTCGTGGCGTCGCAGGGCATCGAGGTCGTTCCCATCACCATTCCGGCCATCCACCAAATCACGCGGATGGAACACCATCACAAAGACCCGTTTGACCGGATCATTGCCGCGACTGCTTTGACATCGGGCAGCATACTGTTCAGCAGTGATGCGATTTTCGATCTCTACGGCGTCGCCCGTCGCTGGGAGTAATCGTTTATGCTTCGACTTCCTGCTTGAGCTTTTCGGCCTGGTCGGCGCTGACAAGCGTGTCAATGATGTGCTGGATTTCGCCGCTGAGAATGGTCGGCAGGTTATGCACCGTCAGGCCGATGCGGTGGTCGGTCAGGCGGTCCTGCGGGAAGTTGTAAGTGCGGATTTTCGACTCGCGGCCGCCGCTGCCGATGAGGGACCGGCGGGTGCCGCCCGCGCTGTCGTTCTGCTTCTGCATTTCAATGTCGTACAGGCGGGCTTTCAGGACGCGGATGGCCTTCTCGTAGTTCTGAAGCTGGGAGCGCTGGTCCTGACACGCGACGACAATGCCCGTCGGCTTATGGATGAGACGCACAGCGGTCATGTTCTTTTGGACGTTCTGGCCGCCCGCGCCCTGGGACAGCGTGTACTGCTTTTCGATGTCTTTTTCTTCGTTGATCTCGATTTCCACGTCTTCGGCTTCCGGCATGACAATCACCGTCGCGCTGCTTGTGTGCAGCCGCCCGCTGGCTTCGGTCGCGGGAACGCGCTGGACTCGGTGAACACCCGACTCGAACTTCAGGGCCGAGTACGCGCCTTCGCCATGAATCTCAACGACCGCTTCTTTGTAGCCGCCGTTGCCGGTCTCGGACGAGTTGATGAGATCCACTTTCCAGCCGCGCTTTTCGGCATAGCGCAGGTACATTCGCAGCAGCTCGCCCGCAAACAGGGCCGCTTCGTCGCCGCCTTCCGCGCCGCGCACTTCCAAGATGACGTCTTTCTCATCGTTCGGGTCTTTCGGCAGCAGCATGATCTTCATGTCCTGCTCTAAAGCCGCCCGCTGGGTCTTGAGGTCGTCAAACTCTAATTGGGCCAGGTCGCGCAGGTCGTCGTCTAAAGAGCCGCGCAGCATGTCCTCGGTTTCGGCAAGCTGGCGCAGGACTTCTTTGTGCTCCCGGTACTTGGTGACAATGTCCGTGAGGTCGCTGTACTGCTTATGCACCCGCCGGTACTCGTCCATGTCGCCCACTAAATTGGGGTCCGCCATGCGGCGCTCTAATTCTTGATACAGTTCTTCGACTTCAGCTAATTTCTCAAACATAGTGAACTTCTTTAATTTTTCTTTCGTGACTTGCTGATTGAGCCATGTCCTGAAGGACACGGCTACTGGGCGCAAACGCCGAAAACCCACCGCTTCGCGGGGCTAGGATTTTGTCTACCAACGGCCACTTGCGTATCGCTCACCGCGCCGGTAATCATCCTCAACTTTGCGCCATTGTTTTACGGCGCTCTGCCGGGGCGGACGGAACGCCTTACCCATATTGTAAATCGGGCTTTTGCACTCCGCGCAGAGCACACCAGAAGCAGATGGCTTTAGGTCTTCAGGACGCACGTCGAAGACCGACGGTTTGCGGGCCATCTTGCGGCAGGAAAAGCAAGCCCAATGATCTTTGTAAAACGCCCCTGGGTAGGGACCCATTTTGTTCCATGGCATGATGTTGTGCCTCTACATCTTAGGGTGTGACTGGTGCGAGCGCTACGCCCGACGTGTTCGGCAAAGCCGTAATGAAAACGCTGCCGCCGGGGCGGACCTGCACGCGCAGCTCATAATCTTCCAACAATGTCATGCCAAGTAACGGGTCGGTCTCCGCCGTGTCTACTAAAACACGGCGGGGCAGACCATCCCAAATGATAAGCGCTTCGTGGATGTCGAACAGACTCTCGCTGCCGTCGGCAAGCAATGTACGGCTACTTCTGATAAATGGCAATCCAAGCGACTGAATCATACTGGCAGGCAAAGTCATGGCACCGTCAAATCCTGTGTCCACGACAGTCAGAATTATTTGGATCTGACCCTGCACATCGTATGTCGGCAGCTGGACGGTAGCCTCACGGTAGCTGTTCACGATGCCTGTAATCATTAACGGATTGACCTCGAACGCGCCCCAAAGTGACGGGCATAGCGAGAGCCGACGCGCCGCAGCCATGATTGAGCGTTTGGATGACGCGCTCGCAGGCGGTCAGAGGCGGCGAGTTCATTTCGGTCTATCTCATAGTCTCCGCTCTCGACATCAATCACCACGTAGCAGCCCGTATCTTCGGTTTTGACAATGGGGCTGATGCGCGTGTCGTAAATCTCGTCGCCGCGTGCAGCGACTTCTTCCCGGCTGAACCTATCCGTGCTAATCATTGGAAACCTCCTGATGCTGTGCGGACTTGCTTACGCAATCACCGGCTCCGGTTCTTCGCCGAGTCTGCCTGCCGGAAGCAGACCCGTACCGTCGTGTTCTTTGGCCCAGACGGCGTCGAGGGACGCGATGGCGACTTCGAGCTGGCTGTCGTCGGGAACGCGCGTGGTCAAATACTGGGTCCAGAGGCCGGGGGCGATGAGCGCCTGCGCCCAGGCTTTGTCCCGGTTCTGCCCGGCCCATTTGAGTATCTCGTAGGCGACGCCCGCGACGATCGGCAGCAAAAGCAGGCGCAGGAGGACAGTTTCTAAGACCGGGCCAATGCCTTCCGAGAACGGATGGCGCGGGACAAGCGAGAACACAGCAATGGATGTCATCAGGACAATAAAAATGAAGTTCGTGCCGCAGCGCGGGTGAATGCGATCGGATGCGCGGGCGTTTTCGACGGTCATGGCCGCTCCGCGCTCCAGCGTGTTGATGGCTTTATGCTCCGCACCGTGGTACTGGAACACACGCTGAATATGGGCCATCTGCGAAATCGCGGCGATATACAAAAAGAAAATGGCTAAACGGATGCCGCCTTCGGATAGATTGGACAGCAGACGCCCATGGGTGGGCAGAAACTTGTCGGTGGCAAGCGCGGGCAGCACCCAGAACAGGCCGAAGCCGAGCGCGAGAGACAGCACGGTAGTCGCGCCGATGGCGATGCCGTTGATGGTGCCGTCGGGCGACGCCTGCTTCTCGGTCATGCCTTCGCCCATTGCTAGATTAGCGGCTCCGGCGGCAGGCGCTTCGGACTGGGCAAGTGTATCGGTCGCCTGGACATTGGCGGCGTAGGTCAGCGCTTTGATGCCAAGCGCCATCGCGTCTACCAGTGCCAGCGAGCCGCGCAGAAAGGGCTTGTTCAGCCACTGGAACGCGCCGACGTGCTTTTCAACCGGCTCAAGCTTGATCACGATTTCGGCGTCGGACAGGCGGCGGCAGGCGATGGCGAAAAAGCGCGGAGAGCGCATCATGACGCCTTCGACGACGGCCTGGCCGCCGTACTGGGTGCGCTCATCTATGAGTTGGGGCTGCGGCATAAGAGTTGCCTTGCTAAAGTGCTGTGCTAAAGATTGCCTTTGGCACAAAAACAGTCCCCTTTCCGCTTTTCTCCTAAAGAGGGACGCGGAAAGGGGACTGGGAGCTGCTATTTCTTCATGCCGTACTTGGACAGGAACTTGTCGACGCGGCCCGCGCTGTCAAGCAGCTTCTGCTTGCCGGTGTAGAACGGGTGGCAGTTGCCGCAGATTTCGGTGGTCAGCTTGTCGCCGCCAGTGGACTTTGTCTGGTAGACATGGCCGCACGAGCCGCAGGTGATGGACGCCTCGTGGTAGTTAGGATGGATTCCGGATTTCATTGTGTCTCTTTCTGTGCCGTGGGAACACCCAGCGGCGGGCCGGTACGGGCCAGTGTGCGGTTCAACTCCGCAGTATACTCTATAAACACGGGGATGCGCAAGTGCGTTCCGCAGAAATTGGGTATACCTTTGGACTATGAACGTCATTGAGAGCGCCGGCCAGGCAGTGAGCCGGGCTAACGCCACCCAGACCGCGCCGCAGATCGCTTCGCGCCATCTCGCGCTCGGCGTTGTTTGCAGCATTCTGTTTACCGTGATTTTTGCCCGCTTGTTTGACTTCGTGCAGGACCACGGCAAGACAGTGACCCCTTTTGACCGAAGCATTCTGTATTTTATGTACCAGCACCGGACGCACTGGCTGACGCAAACGGCAAAGGTGCTGGCACGCATGGGGTCGCCGCCGGTGATTGCGGGCGTCGCGCTGGTGTCGGCAGTCACGGGCATTTTCTGGCGCAAGGTGCGCGGGGCGGCGTGGACGATGCCGATTGCGATTATCGGCGCGGGGATTATTATCCAGGCCGTAAAACTGTTTATCAAGCGGCCCCGGCCCAGTTTTTTCGCGCCGCTTTTGCATGAGTCGGGCTTCTCGTTCCCGTCGGGGCACTCGCTGATTGCGATGGTGGTGTATGGCCTGCTGGGGTACTTTCTGATGCACTTGTTCCGAGGCTGGGCGCGGCTGGCGGTGCGGGTGCTGACGGTGCTGATTGTCGTGGCAATCGGCGTCTCGCGGGTCTATGTCGGGGTGCATTACCCGACGGATGTTCTGGCGGGGTGGGTGGCCGGCGTGCCGTGGCTGATTGCGTGCCTGGCGCTGCATGAAGTTTTGGCCCGCCGCTGGCCGTCGTCGGGCGAGCCGGTGCTGGGGGAGAACCCTTCCCGTCAAACAAGTTTGCCACCCTTCCCTGTTAGGGAAGGGCATTAGGAGAAGACAAGTCGGAAGGGCGCTGCTTGCTGCGCCCCTACAATTTCTGCTCTTTGCCTTTCTGTGGCCCTCCCCTAACAGGGAAGGGTGGCAAACTTGTTTGACGGGAGGGGTCTTACTCCCTAGACATCAGCCCTTACTTTTGTTATAATAAAGACACACATGGCTGACCCCGACAAAACACGACTCGTCAATGACCCTGACCGGACTCGCCTGACCACCGATACGGCGGACCCGGATAAGACGCGCATGACGGCGGACCCCGAGCGGACACGCCTCAGCCTTACCCCGGTGCCGGCAGCCGCGCCGCGGGCGCTGACCCTCAATGCAGTTGCGGGCAGCGCGTATGGGCCGGTGTCGGATCTGGTGCGCGAGCACTTTTTGTTTGATATTCGGGCCGGGCAGGCGGGAATGGGCGGGATGCGTTCGCCGCTGAACATCTCGCTTGTCATTGACCGCTCGGGGTCCATGGAAGGCGAGCCGCTGGACTATGCCAAGCGGGCCTGCGCGTATGTCGTAGACCTCTTGGAACCCGACGACATTCTGAGCGTCATCACATTTGAAGAAGGCGCGGACGTGATCATGCCCGCCCGGCGGGTCACAAACAAAGCGCTGGTCAAAGACTATATCAACCGCATTTACACCGGCAACACCACGAACCTCTATGAAGGCCTGATGACGGCGTGCCAGCAGGTGGCGTCGGTCAAGACCGCCAGCACGCTGAACCGGGTGCTGCTGCTGACCGACGGCGAGCCGACCGCCGGGCCGCGTGATTTTGCGTCCATTGTCGGGCAGGTGGCCGAGCAGAAGGGGCGCGGGATCACGGTCACGGCGCTTGGCTTCGGACCCGACTACAACGAAGAGCTGATGGCGGGCATCGCCCGGCGCTCCGGCGGCAACTACTACTACATCGCCCGGCCTGAGCTAATCCCCGAAGTGTTCCGGCGCGAGCTTGATACCCTGATGAAGATCACCGCCCGCAACCTGCGCCTGCGCCTGCTGCTGCCCCGAGGCGTCTCCGTGCGCCAGGTCTACGGCCAGCAGCCGGTATTGGGGCAGCGCAGCGCGGAAGTGACGCTAATTGACGTGGAAGCGGAGACCGGGCTGTCGTCGCTGTGGGAACTGGAAATGACGCCGCACCCGGCGGGAACGTACCGCCTAGCGGTCACCGAGCTTTTGTACGACGATGCACTGACGGGGCGGCAGGAAAAAATTACTGCTGACGCGCTGATGGAGTTCACAGCCGATAAGATGAAAATCGGCGCGGGCAAAAATCCGCGCGTGCAGTCGGAGATTGAAGTCGCCCGCGCAGCCCGTTCGCTGGACAAGACGGTCATGGGCATGAAAACGCAGCAGCTTGACCGGACTCAAGTGATGCAGGACTTGAACCGAACCAAGACACTGATGCTGGATCAGGGCAAGCTGGCCCAGGCCCAGCAGATCACTCAGGCCATGCAGGACATTCAGGGCGGCGGCTCGGTCGAGAAGACGCTGATGGGAACGATTTACACGCTGGACCAGGGGAAGACGCGCTGAAAAACTATTACGCGATTTTAGAAGTGCCGGTCGGCGCGAGTTTGGAAGAGATTCGCCAGGCTTATCGGCGGCTGGTGCAGGAGCACTTGGACGACGAATCGGTCTTTGCCGACCTCAAAGAAGCGTATGAAGTCCTGTCTACGCCGACGCGCCGGGCGGAGTATGACGGGGCGGTGTGGGGCGGGGCATTTGATGCGCCGTCCCCACTTGCGGTGTCCGGCCCGGCAGGCGGACGCTGCCCGATGGGCGCGGAGGCGCAGTGCCCGGTACTGCAGGGCCGCGCGACGCTTGCAGAGACCTACTGCCCGGACTGCGGATTTGCACTGGCCGGGCTGAGCGCCGGCAAGGCGTTTGACGCCGAGACGGACCTGGTAAAACGTCCCTGGCTGGAAGGCCAGGCCGGAGAAACCTATCCGCTGCATGTCGGCAGCAACACCGTAGGCCGGGATAGCGCGGATGTGCTGGTCGCCGATAAGACCGTGTCCCGGCTACACGCGCGTTTGGACCTGAGCGAGAACGGCAGCCTGATTGTGGAAGATAAAGGCAGCACGAATGGGACTCAGGTGAACGAAGCGGCTTTGGTGCCGAACGCACCGCGCAGCTTGGCGGACGGGGACCGGCTGCGTTTCGGCAGCATTTCGGTGACTGTGCATCTGCCGCTCATCGCGGCCCCAATCAAAGCGCCGGCGGCAGCCGCTTTTGATTCGCCGGCAAATGAGGCCCCTGCTCTGGGAGCGCGGTTGGTGGGGATTGGGGAAGGCGACGAGCGGACATTCCTGCTGGGGCCGGGCATGACGACGTTTGGGCGCAGGCCGGAAAACACGGTTGTGCTGTCCGGCGATCTGTATGTCTCTGGCAGCCATGCTCAAATCTCTTCTGCAAATGGGGACTTCATCTTGACGGACATCGGCAGCACGAACGGCACGCTGCTGAACGGCGTGCGGCTCCAAATCCATGCGCCGGTTCCACTCAGCGCCGGGGATGAAATCTTGATTGGCGGAACGGCACTGCGCTTCGAACGGCTTGAACAAAGCGCCGCTGCCGAAGCCGTCCCGGAAGCGGCATCAGAGCCGGAAGCTGAAAACGCCTCAGAGCAAAGCGCACCGGAACAGAACGCACCAGAACAAAACGCCACGGAACAGAACGCTTCAGAACACGCGGAAGGGTAGAAATCGTCATGCAAGAAGCCGTCGCCGACACCGGCATGGAACCTGTTATGGAAAGAACGGCCCGGCTGGACCGGGAAGAACTCACCGAAGGCTGGGCGGAAGTCAGCCGCCTGCCGCGCATTGTCGCGTCCGTCAAGATGGGCGCGAAAACGGATCTCGGCCGGGTGCGCGACAACAACGAAGATAAGTTTGACTTCTTTGAGCCGGAAGACCCGGCGATGCTGGCCGTCAAAGGCAGTGTCTACGCCGTGGCTGACGGCATGGGCGGCCACTCCGCCGGGCAGATCGCCTGCGAGCTGGCTTTGAAGACCCTGCTTTCGGTCTATTACTCCGACCCGTCGCCGGACAAGGAAGCGTCGCTGCGCCGGGCGGTCACCGAAGCGAACAGCCTGATTTACGACACGGCCCAGGCCATCCCCGACCGGCAGGGGATGGGAACGACGCTGACCGCGGCAGTCCTGTGCGAAGACACTCTGATGATCGCCCAGGTCGGCGACAGCCGGGCGTACCTGCTGCGCGGCGCAAAGATCACGCAGCTTACCGAGGACCATTCGTGGGTGGCCGAGCAGGTGCGCCTCGGCGCGATGACGCTGGCGGAAGCGCAGGTGTCGCCGTTCCGAAACATCATCACCCGGTCGGTCGGCACGGCGGCGACAGTTGAGCCGGACATCTTTACCCAGAGCCTGTTGGCCGGCGACACGTTTGTTCTCTGCTCCGACGGCCTGACCGGCCATGTGGACCCATCTGAGATTCAAGACATGGTGCAGGGGCAGAGTCCGTCGGCGTCGGCGATGGCGCTGGTGGAAGCGGCCAACGAGCGCGGCGGGCGCGACAACATCACGGCGCTGGTGCTGTCCATTCGTGGCCTGACGCCCTATGACGGCAGCACGGCGGCGTCCGAGACGCCCTTAGGCGCTGCGGCCCCGAAAGAAGAGAAATCGTCTCGCTGGGGCCGCCGCAAGTAAGAGAAAGCACAGGAGAACCGAGTCGTGGCCGTTTCCTCTAATACCGTTCTCGGCAAGTACCGGATTGTCCGGGAAATCGCCCGCTCCAATGACATTGTTTACGAGGCGATTGACCCAACGATGGCCCGGCGCGTCGCCGTGAAAGAGCTGCAATTGCCACCGCATCTGGCGGGGGCGCAGAAGCGGGAGCGGATTGAGCGGTTTTACCGGGAAGCCAAAGCGGCGGGGACGCTCTCGCACCGCAACATTGTAACCATTCACGATGTCGGGCAGGAAAACGACCGGCATTTCCTGGTCATGGAGTATCTGGAAGGCCAAAGTTTACGCGACATCCTGCAAATGCAGGGGGCGCTGCCGCTGAAAGAGACCATCGAGATCGCCCTGCAGCTTTGCGACGCTCTGGCGTATGCCCACTCGCGCGGCGTGGTCCACCGGGACGTGAAGCCCGACAACGTGCATATCCTGCCGGGCGGCGTCGTTAAGCTGACGGACTTCGGCATCGCGCGGATTACCGCCGAGCCAAGCATCACGTCGCAGGGACAGGTCTTCGGCACGCCGTCCTACATGTCGCCGGAGCAGGTGGCGTCGCACACGGTAGACCACCGGACGGACTTGTTTTCCCTGGGAATCACGCTCTACGAGATGCTTTCGGGCCGCAAGCCGTTTACCGGCGACAGCGTGATTACAATCACCTACAATATCATGAACATGCAGCCGGCCATGCCGGTCGGCCTGCCCGGACCGCTGCAGCAGATTTTGCAGCGGGCGCTCGCCAAAGACCCCACCCTGCGCTATCAGAACGCGGCGATGCTGGCCGCCGACCTGCGGGCGGAGAAGTTCTCGCTGTCGTCTCCAACGCAAATGCCCGGCGCGTCGTCTCCCACTCTGCCTTCCAGCCCGCTGTCGTTCACGCCGGGGCCGGCGCTGACTTTAGACACGGGCACGACCCCGCCCGAGATTTCAGGAATGCCGGCTTTGGGAATGCCGGCTGCCATGCCTGCCCGCGCTTATGACGTGCCGGAGCCGCCAGCCGGCACACCGTCGGCACCGCGCCGCCTGCTGTCGGGTGACGCCGAGCGGGCACTGCGGTTTGCGCTGCCGCTGCTGGGCCTGCTGGCGCTGCTGACCTTGATCGGCTGGGGAATTGCCACAGTAGTGACCTCACTTCAGGCCCACCGGCAGCGGGCGGAGTCCGTGCAGCTCAACACAAAGGGCGCGGCGGCGCTGCATCAAGGCAACTATACGGACGCCGCCCGTGCCTATGAACAGGCGGCGTCCGCCGCGCCGCCGAACTCCCCGGAAGCACAGTCGGCGGTGTCCGGTCAGTCTGAAGCGTATGCCGGCCAGGGAGAAGCCGCCGTCCACGCCAACAACCTGCCGGCAGCGGTGAATGCGTACCAGAACGCCGTCAGCTTGGACAGCCGCAATGCGGAGGCTGCGAATAATTTAGGGAATGTCCGCTGGCAGCTTGGCGATGTTCCCGGCGCTTTGGAGGCTTGGGGAAAAGCCTCCCAGGCCGATCCCACCGGCCCGGCAGGAACCGAAGCACGGACGAGCGCGGTGCGTCACTGCATGGACCTCGCCCAGGCGGCGGCAAACTCCGGCAATGCGGCGCAGGCCCGTGACTACTGGCAGCGCGTGATCCAGCTTGATCCGGGCAGCGACGAAGCGTTCCGCGCCGAGCAAAATATCAGCCGCACGGATGCGTCACCGGGACGGTAACAAAGAGGCACCGGGACGGTAACAAAGAGGCACCGGGACGAGAAACGGCATGAATAAGCGCCCGGCATTTCAGCGCTGGGTTCCTGCCCGGTTCCCGCGCCCGCCGGGTACAATAGCTCTGTGTCTACCTTTTTCCGCATCCTCTCCCTCCTGCGTCCGTACCGGCTGACTCTCGCGTTTGGCTTTACCTGCCTGCTTGGCTCAGTCATACTGGAACTCTCCCCGCCGCTGGTCTGGAAAGTCATCGTGGACGATGTCATTGTCCACCGAAATCTGGCGAAGCTCTGGCCCTGCGTTCTCGTGCTGACACTGATGCAGGGCGGCAGCACGTTCCTGTCGGCCATTCGGACCCGGCTGCTGGAATCGGTCGGCCAGAAGTTTGTGTATGACCTCCGCAACACGCTTTATGACAAGCTTTCGCATCAGTCGCTTGCCTACTTTAATGAGGCCCGGACCGGCGATCTGATGAGCCGGGCGTCGTCGGACATTGATGCCGTCTCGGACGTTGTCATTCAAGGCACGGACTCGGTTATCGCGAACTTCCTCCGGCTCACCGGCGTCGCGCTCATCTTCTGCTCGCTCAATCTGAAGCTGGGCCTTGCGACCCTGCTGCCGATTTTGATTGTCGGCGTCCTCTTGAAGCTGTTTAACAAGCGCGTCAAAGGCATCTACAAGGGCGCACGGGCAAAACTTGGCTTGGTGAACGCCAAGCTCCAGGACAATCTTTCAGGCATCCGGGTTATCAAAGCATTTGCGCGGGAAGACGCCGAGCAGCAGTCGTTTGAGGACACCAACCGGCGCTATTTGCAGGAGAACTTGGACGCCATCAAGCTGCGGGCGTCGTTTTTCCCGTTTGTCCGCTGGATCGCGTCGTTCGGCAACACGATCACCATCGGCTACGGCGCGTGGCTGATTTTGCAGGGGCAGTTCACCGTCGGCGGCCTGATTGCCTACCGGGGCTACGGGCGCTACTTCTACGGCCCGATTGACGACCTGACCCAGATCAACGACACCGTCCAGCGCGGCACCGCCGCCGCCGACCGCATCTTCCAGGTTCTTGACAGCCCCGTCAGTGTCTCCGACGCCCCGAACGCTGTGCCGCTGCCTACGATTGACGGCGAGATCGTCTTTGATCGGGTCTCGTTCCGCTACCGCGAAGGCACCCGGCCCGTCTTAGACGCTCTGTCCCTGCGGATCCCCGCCGGCCAAACGGCGGCGTTAGTCGGCGAGTCCGGGGCCGGCAAAAGCACGATCTTCGCGTTAGTGTCCCGCTTCTGGGACCCCGACAGCGGCGAAGTCCGCATTGACGGGTTGCGCCTCACCGAAGTCACTCAAACTTCTCTGCGCCGCCAGATTGCGTCGGTCCAGCAGGAGACATTCTTGTTTGCCGCCAGCGTCGCCGAGAACATCCGCTACGCCCGCCCCGACGCCACGAGCGCCGAAGTGGAAGACGCCGCCCGCGCCGCCAACGCCCACGGCTTCATCTCCGAGCTGCCCAGCGGCTACGAGACTTTGGTCGGCGAGCGCGGCGTCAAGCTCTCCGGCGGCCAGCGCCAGCGCATCTCCGTCGCCCGTGCCTTCCTCGCCGACCCGCGCATTCTCTTATTGGACGAAGCCACCAGCGCCGTCGAGCCTGAGTCTGAGCGCGTCATTCAGGACGCCATCGAGCGCCTGATGCGGGGCCGCACCACCATTCTGGCCGCCCACCGCCTGTCCACGGTCCGAAACGCCGACATCATCTTTGTTTTCGCTTCGGGAGAGCTAGTCGAGCAGGGCACCCACACCCAGCTTATGCGCCAGAATGGCCGCTACGCCCGCATGGTCCAGCAGCAGCAGGGGGCGATGGAAGCGGTATAGCAAATCATTCAGAACAATTGACAGGAGAGTCGCCAATACAGCATAATCAAAACATCTTGCCTTATTGATAGGAGCGTATTTATGAATTGGCGCTGGGATCAAGGACGAAACCAATACTTCCTCTTTGAGAACATTCAGGAAATTGCATCAGTTCTCAGCGATCTTGATAGTGTAAGCCTTGCAACGGGTGATCCTGACCCACTTAGAAGCCCACTTGAAGCGGCAACGGGCTTGGTGTTCAGGCCGGAACATTACAAGGTTTGGCGCAACCACAGCCGCATTTTCGGTTGCTCCATGCTGGCTTCTAAGGTTAATGACCGATTAGCGGTCACTGACGTTTGCCGGGGGCTTGCCAGCCCAAGCGATGATAAGCTTGACATGGACAGCTATCTTTCCATCGTCATGCCTCGCTTTTCCTACCCTTATCCAGCATTCGATAACTACGACGCAACGGCTCCGCAGGTATTTCCATTTTGCGCCTCACTCAAGCTACTGCTGTATGGCAGTCACTCACTCGCTGACTCCAGTATTGGTGTCGAGGAAGTTGCTGGAAAGATTATTGGTAACGATCTGACTGGGTTAGAGGCAGAACAAAGGTACAGAGATTTGCAGGATTCCGGGCTTCGGCTCGCAGGAGACAATAAGCGCCAAGCGAGAGAGATGTTAAAGTTTCTCAGCCAATCCTCCTTCCTGAAGTGGAAGAACAACCGGCTGTATCTTGACATTCTACCGGGAGATACGGAAAGCACAACGGCTTTAGAGTTTCTGGCTAATCCCCAACAGGGAGCGAGATTAGTCAATCCTGAATTAGAAATGTTGCGACTAGGTTCTAACGTACCAGTAGGATATGACCAAGTTATTGGCGTCACGCGCAAACAACCAGCAGACGTGGTGTTTACTGAGGGCAAGCGACTGAGGACGACCCATCTGCGAACAGAGCGTAGCCCCCTCATTCGCACCGCTCTATTCGCGCGTTTGCCTCAGCCCTACCTATGTGATGTTTGTGGCCGAGACATGCGCCTCATCTACCCCTGGACTGAGAACATTCTTGAGGTTCACCATTTACTGCCGTTAAGTTCAGCGCTTCAAGTCGGTGAGCGGGATACATCTCTCAATGATGTGGTGCCAGCTTGCCCAAATTGTCATCGGGGCGTTCACATCTACTACAAAAGATACTTAAATACCCGCAACCAAAATGACTTTGCTAGCAAGGAAGAGTCGCTCTCGGTATATCAACAAGCCAAGGCTGGTGTAGCAATATGAATGCAAAGACTGATACGTTAAACTTGAAAGTGCAGATTGAGCTTCTAAATCATTGTGTTCACACAGGAACATCGCTCGACGCTGAACTAAAGCGGCTTGGTCTCTCCTACGATAGTTTACGTTACAGAACGGATGACAAGACTGGTGATCTTTTTGCCTCTACTTCTGACATTGGGAGAGGTTTGTTACCAACAACGGAGACGGTAAGCCAGAAAGACATTCCTGTAGTAAGTTTCTTCTCAGGCGCAGGCGGGCTTGATCTTGGATTTGAGGCGGCGGGTTTTCATCACGTCGCTGCCATTGAAATTAACTCTCTTTTTTGCGACACACTCAGGAAAAATCGCCCGTTGTGGTCAGTTTTAGGGCCGCCAGTTCACAGTGGCGACATTAGAAACAAGGATGAATACAGCCATCTGCTGCGCCAGGGACTTGGAATTACAGCGCCCTTTGAAGGGGTATTTATCGGCGGGCCACCCTGCCAATCATTTAGCATTGCCGCAAATCAGCGTTTTAGCAAATCAGGAGACAACTTTAAGAGAACCGGCTTCGGCCATGCCGATTACGGCAACTTGCTCTTTGAATTTATTTGGTATATCAAAGAGTTTCGTCCTCGTGCATTTCTTATTGAGAACGTAGCCGGACTTCTTTCTGTGGATGATGGAGTGCAGGTACAACGGGCCGTCGAAGAGCTTGCTGAGGCTGGGTATCAAGTCCAGACACCTAGAGTTCTAAACGCAGCGGCACACGGGGTTCCTCAATATCGACAGCGAGTATTCATCATAGGATCGCGGTCTGGAGAATGCCCACAGTTTCCCGCACCTGAGCCGTTACTTGTTCCATGTGGCAAGGTGCTCTCGTTGCCGGTAGATAATGTAGAGTGTCATATAACTAGAGAACACCGTGCAGAGTCAGTTTTAAGATACATGGAGATGAGATACGGACAGCGCGAACCTCTCGGTCGGGTGGATCGGCTAAACCCCGCTGCGCCATCAAAAACAGTTATTGCCGGCGGCGCAATGGGAGGGGGAAGATCGCATCTCCATCCTCAGATACCACGGACATTATCTGTTCGCGAGTCTGCCCGGCTTCAGACCTTCCCCGACGATTATGTTTTTTGTGGGCCTTCCGCTCGTCAATTTACGCAAGTGGGTAATGCTGTACCTCCGTTGCTTGCGTTCAAGTTGGCCACCAGCATCTATATTGCTGCCTACCACAACAGGTAGCTCAGGAATAACCTGAATGAAACTTACCGGCGACCTCAAAAGTGCGAAGCTGATTTACCTCAAAGGCTTTCTGTTTCTGGTGACCGGCCTGCTGTCCGTCACCGCGCTGCTGCTGGGAAGCCCGACGCTTCGCACGGCGTTTCTCCTCAGCATCGCCCTCTGGTCCTTCTGCCGCCTTTACTACTTTTTCTTCTATGTCATTGAAAAGTATGTAGACCCCACCTACAAGTTCGCCGGGCTGTATTCGTTTCTGCTGTATCTGCTGCGAAAGCGAGGCTAAAATGGAAGACTTTGCCGTGACTGCATCAATTCCTGTTAAGCGTTTGTACAACATCATGAATAGTCCTCCTTATTTTTATACTGGGCACTTGCCAGAGGGGACGCAAACATTGATAAACGTACAACTACCAGACCTTTTCATGGTCGCATTTGATGCAGATGGTAATTATTTGCGAACATCTACTAGAGGTATCTCAAAGGAGCGACCTCTCGCAGATGTACCTCTTGCGGAAGCTCTTCCCGGATCGGCTTATGATGAATTCACAGCATACGCTCATGAGTGGCAGAGAGAGTTATGCGTCACGCCGGGGACAATCTCAGTCAAGCAATTCTATCTGCCGGAGTGCTGCATCGGCATTACTGATCTCCCGGAACATTATCAGGAAGTTGTTGATCATCCTGAGAACTTCAGCGCGGAACGCCTCCAAGAACTTCAAGGAGATATTGAAGCATGGCTAGGGAGCGGAGAGTTCGTGCTGGATTTGGATATAGACTACTACATGAGCGAAGAGGGCGACGTAGAGTCAACTTGATGGGTTGCTGAAAATCATGCAGAAAAGCGGGTGGGCAAATGGGAGTAAGTGTTCACTATTCGCCGAAACGATGGAGGTTCAACATGCAGATCCCAAAATGGAAACTTTAGATTTTCTCGCGGCTTGCAGAGGCAGCCGCCCTGCTATGTCATTGAAAAGCATGTGAACCTCCCTTGCAGTTCGCCGGCCTGTATTTGTTCGTGCTGTATCTGCGGCGAAAGCAGCACTGAAGTCTGCTGGATAGCGCAGATTCTCAGTGCACTGGTGAGGCCGGTAGCACGGTTCCGGGTTGTGCTTTGCGTGCTTGGAGGGCCTGCAACGCGCGGGCGGCGGCGGCGAGAATGGCAGGCGTGACCCCAGGCTCTTCGCGGACATCTTGGAGATTGCTGGAGAAGTCCATCTCATACGAGCCGCCGTGGCCTGCGCCGTCCGCGTTTGTGGCGGCGACGAAGTAGCGGACGTCCTGATTGACATCGAACTTCACACGGGCATTCTGGCCGTCGCCTGAGTTGTCGTCGGTTGCGATTGTTTGAATAACGTGCGAGTTGTCCTCAGTCCCGACAATCAGGAACGAATCAAAGTCCGACGACTTCAGATCCACCTGCGCGGAGCCGTCACGGCGAGCGGTGCAGGAGTAGACATCCACATACGAGCCGGCCTGCACATAAGCGCCGTTTGGCAGTGTCTGACTTCCTTGCTGCAGCCTGCCGTGGATTGTCGTCTGCGGGTCCCCCGAGTGGTCCCCGCTGCCGCCGCACCCACACAGCGCCAAAGCGGTCAGCGCCGCCCCGACGCTCAGAAAACCCATTCCTCTGTTCATGCTTATTCCCCCAATTTTGAGTCAGGAGAAGAGTCTCCTCCCTTGCTGATGCCAAAAGCAAGCCTTTTGTTCCCAACGCGGCAATCAGCGTTCGAGGGCTGGCACGGTACTTCTGAGAGCAGCACTTTAACTCAAAAACGCCGTCGACAGATGCCGGCGGCTTTTGTGAGTCGGGTTTATTGTTTGGCCCGGAAAACAGCAATCTCGGACAGGCCGGCATTCTGGGTACTGGGCTTGACGCCGGTGACTTGGAACGTCAGCGACGTGATTGTCTTGGCGGGAAAGCGCAGGTCCAGCGGAGTTTTGCCGTCATCTGGGAGCGCCCCAAACGGCAGCGAGGAGCCGTCGCTGAAGGTCAGCACGCCGGACGTCACCTGGTCGTTCGTATTAGGCCGGTCATACAGCGCGACATGGTTCACGGTCTGCGGCGTGTCCCAGGTCAGCGTCAGGGATGCGCCCACTTTGCTCCCCGCCGACCATTCGTTGGCTTTGTCGTCCGGGTAGCCGCCCGCAATGCCGTCCACGGCCCCTTCCACCGTGTAGCCGCCTTCCACGCCGCTGGCCGTCACTTTCGCGGTCCGCGCAATGTTGTCCGGCGTCAGAATGCTGTTTGGCGTCGGGACAAGCGGCAGCACATACTCGCGCCCGCCAAACGACGTTCGCACCGACACCGGCAGGGGAACTTCGCGCCCCCGCCAGTTCAGCGTCGGGCTGGTGATGGGAGTCACTATGCTGCCGCTATAAAGCACGTTCTGGATGCTGCCGTGGTAGAGTGTGCTGCTCTGATTATGCGCTACTAGCCCAACACCAGCGACGGCCAGCAGCGCTTCCTGCTGCGCGGGCGTCAATGCTGGGTCTGTCAGGGCCGCTTGCACTGACGGCGCGTAGCTCCCCGTAACGGCTTCAATGCGCCGCGTGACCGCCCGCGCGTGCAGAATGTCAAATCCTGCGGGCACGGCATTCAGTGTAACCACAGTCGCCTCACGAATGGAGTGAGCCGGAACGCCGATCTCCATCGTGAAATTGGATTGGGACATGAAGGCCGGATGGCCGTTCCATGTTGCGCCTTTTGCATATCCCATGGCCGGCAGAGTGATTATGATGCGCCGTGACACCGGCTGGCCGGCGTAATGGCCCACGGCTGCGCCGATGGTGACCGCAATCACGCTGCCCCGGCGCGTGTACGTCAGCGGCGTGGTCGCGTACTGCCCACGCTCATAGCCCGTCGTGACGCCGTCGTCCTCGTAGAGCGTGCCATGCCCGGTCGCGCCATCCGGGCCGGGGAAGCAGCGGACACGCAGGGTCGTGAGAGGCGCGGTCGTCATGCGCGGCGTGTACGGCTGCATCGGGATCGGAACGCCGCCTTTCACATACAGCGGAAACTCGTTGATGTCGGCAGCGACCAGCGCATTTGTGCCGCCTGCAAACTTCTCGTCGGTGAAGCTGTTAAACCAGGTTCCCGGCGGGAACCAGACCGTCTGGGCTGCGACCCGGCCCGGCCCGATGCCCGGCGTCACAACCGGTGCGGCGAGAATGCTATCGCCCAGCAGAAACTCCTGCGCGTTGTGATAAGCCGGCTCGGAATTCGGGTTATCCAGATAAAGTGGGCGGTCAAGTGGCACCGTGTCGCGGCAGGACTCGGCGGCGCTGGTATAGATGTACGGGAACAGCATGTCCCGCAGGTGGAACGACGCCCGCATAGAATACTCGGCCCAGTGGGGGTACAGCCAGGGGCGGCGGTCCATTGTCGCATCACGAGTGGAATGCGAGCGCAGGACCGGGCTGACCGCGCCGAACTGCACCCAGCGCGTGTACGACTCTTCGTTGCGGCCCCGCATGTGGCCGCCGATGTCATGGGACCAGAAGAAGCAGCCGGTGTTGCCGGCGGTGGACGTAAACGGCACTTCAAACGCCAGCATGGAAAAGCTCGTGCTGGCGTCGCCGCTAAAGTGGATCGGATGCCGGTGGTCGCCCCATCCCGCCCATCGGCTGAATGACATCCCGCGCTGCCCGTTCTGCGCGGTATGGTCATACAAAAGTGTGTTCAGCCAGAACAAGTTGGTCAGGGTAGGGATCGAGCGCGTGGCTTCGTACTGCTGCCAGTCCAGCCACCAGAAGTCCACGCCGTCTGCTTCTAACGGCTTGAACACGTCGGCAAACAGCGCGTTCATATATTTGGGGTCAGCAGCATCAAAAGGCAGCGTCTGCTTTGTGGCCGGGTCTGCGCCCATGCCCTTCATAAACGCCGCGTACTGGTCTTCCTGCGGCCCGACCCCATCGGCGGGGTGCAGGTTTAGGGTGACATGCAGCCCTTGCGAATGAAACCACGGCAGCAGCGCCTCGGCATCCGGCAGCAGTATTCGGTTCCAGGACCAGCCCGTCCAGCCGCCTTTGTGCCAGTCCATGTCCATGACCATGTTGTCCAGCGGAAAATCGTGCTGGGCATACTCCCCGACAATCTGCCGGTAGTCACTCGACGAAAACGGCCAGTAGCGCGAGTACCATGCCCCCAGCGCATATTTGCGCGGCAGCGGCACCGGCCCGCCCACTGCCGCCAGCGCTCTTAAAGCCGCCCGGTAATTGTCGCCATAGCCGAACAAGTACCAGTCCGTGCCGTCGCTGACTGGCCGCGCCTGCACCCAATTTTGTGTCAGCAGCGGCGTGTGCGAGTCGTCGAGCAGGAACCAGCCGTCGCGGGACAGCAGGCCCTGGCCGAGATCCACCGGCCCGTTTGCGCCGTCCAGTGTGCGGATCGTGCCGCCTAAATTGCCCGGATTAGCCGCGCCCGGCGTCCACCGCACCGTCTGCGACCCGCGCTTGATGTCTGCGTAGAGGTTCGCGGGCGAAAACGGCTGTCCGTCCGGCGTGTAAGTCAGCCGGATTGCACCGGTGCTGATTATCACGCTTCCCGCGCTCTGCTTGACTTGCACCGCAGCGCGAGCGGCACGGTTCGCGGCAAATAAAGAGGGCGCGTCTATAAACTGGGCATTCGGGTTATACTCCAAACGGATGCAGTTCGGCGTGATGACCGTAAACCGGGCATTGCCGTCAATATATGCAGTCTGAGAAATGGGCGCAGCCGAGGCAGAGTTGAACAGCGAAAAGATTAACACAAGCAGGGCCATGTGGCGGAAGCGAAACAACATAATCGCGATTATTGCATATTTTAAGCATAGCCGCTATAATACCTAGACATTATGCAACCACGGCTGACACGCGATTTTCTGTTCAAATTTGTCACCTGCATCACCCGGACTGAAGTCCGGGTCTTGAAAAGTGCGATTGTCCACCTGCGTGGACATAGAAAAAAGGCAGCCCATTGTGTCCGTTCCTATGTCTGCGAAGGCAGACAATCGCACTTCCAAAGACCTGGAATTCCATTCCAGTATACTGACGCAAAAGGCTCACTTTTGACGGCCTTCGCGCTGCTTAGCCTTCTCATGGCGGCGCTCCTGCCGGTCTCCGCTGCCCCAGCCAATTCCAATGGCAGCTTCACGGTCATCGCCTGGGTCAAGACCGACGCCGTGCCGGGAGCGCAAGCATTCGTGAGCCGGCAGGGGCAGGACGCGTTCGCCCTCACCAAACGCACCGACGATCGCTTTGCGTTTGCTTTGTCCGGCGCAGGCCACCCAGATACTTCTGTGGAAGTTCCAGAGCTGGATTGTCCGGTCGCTGGCCCTGCCGGACAGCGCCCCGTGCAAACATCAGTTCTGGGCACCGGAGCTGCACCGCATCAACGGGCGCTTTTATGTCATCTTCGGCGCTTCCAACTGGATTGACGCCAAGTACAACATCGGCGGCCGGATGGGCTACTACCAGTTTGTCGGCGTGGCGGACAAAGTCGCCGGGCCATACAGGCACTTCACGGCGCTGCGCGGGCCGGGCGTGGACACGTCGCTGTTTCAGGACACCGACGGCAAAACTTACGTGGTCTGGCCCGGCAACGAGATCCATCCCGTAGACCTGTCCCAGATTGACCAGGACAAAATCACGGTTGGCCCATTAGTCAGCCGAGCAGCTGGGCCGGACGACTTCAAGGCGATCGGCAGGCCGGCCCCGAACACGCTGGAAGGCCCATATCTGATCAAGCACGGCACGACGTACTACTGCTTCTTCGCCGAGACCTACCCCGACCTCTACGCCACCGGCATCGCCCAGTCCCAGAGCCTCTCCGGGCCGTGGCATCTGGACCCGCGCTGGCGCGTCTTCCCCGGCGGCCATCAGTCCGAGTTTGTCGGTCCCGACGGGCGCTGGTGGACCGCCTACAAGCACGAGCGCAGCGAAACAACCCCGTGGCTCAGCATTGACCCGCTCACCTTCCGCGCCGACGGCAGCGTCCAAATCACCCCAACCACCGGCCCGCAGTCTATTCCGCTTCCATAAGTGGAACAAGCTGCGAACAATAATGCCTCCGTCACAAATTATCGAAAAATTTAATGTTCTATTAACAATAATCGCTGCAAAGCGTGTTATACTGAAACTACCTCCCGGCCCACCTGCACGTTTCCAGGCCCCGCCCCAGGCATAGCGTCTTTGCAGGCGCTTCACCGTCTTTCGCTTCCTTGAAGCTCACGAAGATCGGATGTACCATGCCCACCTCTTTCTCATCGGCTCGGCCTCATCGGCTCGGCCTCATCGGCTCGGCCTCATCGGCTTTTTGATTAGCCTTTCTCTTCTTTTGCTCGGTGCGCCTGCTCACGCCCAGTCCGCCGCAACCACCGTCAATGACACCGACAGCGGCTTTACCTACAGCGGCACCGTCGGCTACGGCGGCACCGGCTGGTTCTACAATCCGGGCCGTGGGGCGGGCGACTTCCAGGACGACGTTCACGCCACACCCACTAATGGCGACTCAGTCTCCTATACCTTCATCGGCGCAAGCATCAGCGTCATTACCGAGATTAACACGGACGAAGGCAACGTCCAGGTCTTCCTCGACGGCACCCTGCAAGCCACCGTGAACTGCAACAGCACTCGCAAAGTGCAGCAGGCTGTGTGGAGCAAAACCGGCCTCCCCAGCGGCAGCCACACGCTCAAGCTCGTCAAACAAGACGGACAGTACATGCTCGTTGATGCGGTCCAAGTCACGGCAGCCCAAACTGTCGGTGCGGTCAATGACACCGACCCCAGCCTGGCCTACACCGGTTCGAGCTGGTTCTATAATCCGAACCGAGGCATCGGGGATTATCAAGACGATGTTCACGCCACCCAGAACAATGGCGACGCCGTCTCCTACACGTTCACCGGGACAGGCATCAGCGTCATTACCGAGATCAACACGGACGAAGGCAACGTGCAGGTGCTTTTAGACGGCACCCTGCAGGCGACTGTCAGCGCTTACAGCGCCACGCGCAAAGTGCAGCAGGCCGTGTGGAGCAAGAGTGGCCTTGCCTCCGGGGCGCACACGCTGAAGCTCGTCAAGCAGGACGGGGGCTACATGCTGCTCGACGCTCTGCAAGTGCAAGCGGCGGCTGCCCCGACGCCCACGCCCTACAGCGGAACGGCAGTGAGCGTCGCGGCCAGCGGCACAACGAAGGTGGAAGCGGAGAACTATGACAAGGGCGGCGAAGGCGTCGCTTACCACGACACCGACAGCGGCGTCA
>JAABUO010002458.1_pt1 | contig 22532 bp, 18 predicted proteins | sample 5559291 | NCBI WGS metagenome assembly JAABUO01 (sample SAMN10711878, study PRJNA513372) | rock metagenome | isolation source: Antarctica rocks | place: Antarctica: Victoria Land, Finger Mt sud
CCCTCATCCTATTGTCAGACCACGGGTGGCGGCTCGGCTATCCCTTGACGGCTCGGCTATCCCTTGACGGCTCCGGCGGTGAGGCCGGCCACGATGCGTCGCTGCAGGATGAGCACGACGATGATGAGCGGGACCGTCACGACGACGGCGCCCGCGGCGATGACGCCCCAGGGGACCTGGAAACTGGCGCCGCCGGAGAAGTTGGTCAGGCCGACCGTCACCGGGCGCACACTGTCGTTCGTCGTGAACGAGACGGCGAACAGGAACTCGTTCCAGGCGTTGATAAAGGCCAGGATCGCCGCCGTGAACACGCCCGGCGCGGCCAGCGGCAGCACGACCGAAAAGAACGTGCGCACGATGCCCGCGCCGTCAATCTTGGCCGACTCCTCCAATTCCTTCGGCAAATCGCGGAAGAACGTGGTCAAAATCCAGATCGTCAGTGGCAGCGTGAACACCACATTGGGGACGATCAGGGCCTGGTATGTATCGATCCAGTGCCACTGGAAAAAAGTCACGTATAGAGGGCCGACGATGGCGATCGGCGGGAACAGAGTGATCGCGAGAACGGTGCCCAGCGCGGTCGCGCGGCCCTTGAAGCGCAGCCGGGCGATAGCGTACCCCGCGGAGCAGCCGAAGAGCAATGAGATGATCGTGGAGGCGCCGGCGATGATCACGCTGTTCTTGATGTTGCCCGCGAACGTGGGGTGGTCGGTGAAAGCGCGCGAGAAGCTCTGGAAGGTGATCCCGGACGACGGGAACAGGGTCGGGGGAGCCGCGACGATGTCTTGGTCGTTCTTGATTGCCTCGTCGAGAACCCACAGGAGGGGCGCGACGCAGAACAGGACGATCAGGATGACCGCGACGTAGAGCAGAATGCGGCTGGCGTTTAACTGGACACGCGGCTTGGTGGCGACGCGTGGCCGCGCGGCGACGTTGGTGGCCATGATTCTTTCCCCTCCCCTTCTATGATGCCAGTTGTGCGCCGAAACCTTTGATAAACGTGAAGCTGATGATGATCGCGCCGATGAAGATAAGCACCGTCGCGGCGGCGCCTAGCGGAAAGTTGATCGCCGAGACGACGAGCTCGTTGAAGGCGTAGGTCGAGATGCTCTGCAGGCGGCTGCCGGCGACGACATAGAACATGTCGAAGACGCGCCAGGAGTCCAACGTACGGAACAAGAGGGCCACTACGATGGCCGGTTTGAGCAAGGGAAGCGTGATGCTGAAGAACCGCTGCGAGATGGTGGCCCCGTCCACGTCCGCGGCCTCATAGACGTCGCTAGGGATCACTTGTAGTCCGGCCAGCAACAGCAGAGCCATAAACGGAGCGGTCTTCCATACGTCGATGATGATCATGGCCATCATCAGGGTGCCGTTGCTGGCCAGGGGCGCCCAGTCGGCCGGAACAAGGCCGATTCCGTGCAAGAGCGCCGGAGCTACGCCCGTGTTGTTCTGCCAAATCAAGGATCGCCACACGACGGCTGAGATGACCGTAGGGAAGGCCCAGGGCACCAGCACCGCCGCGCGCGCGATACCGCGCCCGGCAAACTTCTGATTGAGCACGACGGCGAAGAGCAGGCCCAAGACGAACTCAAAGGCGACGCTCACGACCATGAACAATAGGGTCCAACCAATGCTGCCCGTGAATGTCGCATCCTTGAACACGCCGCTGTAGTTCTGCAGACCGACGAACTTGGCTCCGAACTGCGGGTACGTCGGAATATAGTTGAGCAGACTGTACCACAACGACTGTATGATCGGGTAGAAGGCGATGACCAACATCAGGATAAGCGCCGGGGCGACAAAGAGATAGCCGGTCGCCGCTTCCTGGTCCATGAATCGTCTACGCACTCTCTGACGAGGTAGTGGTTGCACCACCGGCTGCACACTCATTGATCACCCTCCCATCGTTACGTCATTGTGCCATCCGCACGTGACCAAAGTAGCATCGGCGACGCCACTATCGTGGCCCATTGCCGAATATGGAGTATGCCGTTAAGGCGAAGGGCCGGTGGATTATCCGTTCCACCGGCCCTTCGCCTGTCCCCCTTGGCACGCCTGGTTACGTTGCCACGGAACCCCGACCAGTGCGTCTTCTAGTGGAAGCGCGCCTCGGCGGTTTGGATGAACCCTTCGACATCCTTGACTGCGTTGGCCGGCGTCATGCTGCCGTCGAGCACGCCGTGGAAGTCCTTCTGCATCTGCAGCGAGATGTCGTTGTAGACCGGCGAGGTCGGGCGCGGCAGCACCGCCAGGTGCTTGCTGACCGGACCCAGCCAGGGGAGCGCCTTCTGCACGGCCGCGTCGTCGTTGGTCGCCTTCATGGCCACCGCGTGCCCGCCGTAGATGGCGTAGGTCTTCTGCGCGGCAGGGCTGATTAGGTACTTCATGAACGCGGCAGCGGCGTCGGGGTTTTTGGATTTAGCGTTGATGCCCAGCCACCAGCCGCCAATCGTGCCATAGCCCGTCTGGCCGGGTTCGTGCAGCATGTTAGTCACGCCAACCTTGCCGGCGACCTTCTTGCTGGCTTGCACGTTGGCCCACATATAGGGCCAGTTGCGCGCGAAGGCGGCGAGACCGTTGACGAAGTCACCGTTGGTCCCAGACTCCTGATACGTCGTCACGGCCGACGGCGAGGCGCTGCTGGTGATCATACTGCGCATCGTGGCCAGGCCCTTGGCGGCTTGCGCTGTGGTCTTGGACGCGTTTGGACCGTAGATGTAGCCGCCAGCGCTGTGGATGTATTCCAGCGCGTTGCAGACGAGCCCCTCGTACTGGTCGCCCTGGAAGACGAAGCCCTCTTTGACGGCCTTCTTGGCGACGAGTTGCTTGGCCTCGGCCTGCATCTGCTCCCACGTGGTCGGGACAGCCATGTGATACTTCTGCAGCAGATCCGTGCGGTAGTAGGTCAAGCCGAAGTCGGTGAACCAGGGCGCGCCGTAAATTGTGTTCTTGTAGTAGACGTCCTGGATCGTTCCCGGCAGATACTTACTCTGATCCGACTTGGAGAAATACTTCGTGACCGGCAGGATCAGATTAGCCGCCGCTAGCTGCGCCGGCCAGATGACGTCGCCGGCGAATATATCCGGTGTCGTGCTGCCAGCCTGGAGGGCACGCTGCAGGTTCTTGAAGTACGTCCCGGTATCGGCCGCCTGCGTCTGCAGCACGACCTTGATCTTGCCGTTCTCCATCTGGTTGAAGCTGGAGATGAGCTTCGGAACGGTCCCCGTTGTATCCGGCCCGTTCCAGAACGTGATCGTGACCGGTCCGGCCGCCTTGGCCGTCTGATGCGCGGCGGTGACGCCGCTCGTGATGATGAGTCCCGTCGCCGCGACCGCGGCCAGGGTCCGGCGCATACGTAATGCTGCCACTGCTATGCCTCCAAAAAGTCTACTCGCTAAAGAGAGTCGAAAGGTGGTTACGGCGGCGCTAGAAAGGCGAGAAGTCACTCCAGCGCGCCGGTTGCGATCCTCGTCGTCGTGATCCTTGCCGTCCCTGTGGCCTCGCACCCAAACGCGTTTAGAAGCGAACGAAGGGAGCATTTACGCTCCGTATCTTGAGTCGCCGGAAAGACGGTGAATAGAGACCTTGAGGGGTGTGAGGACAGGGGAGCGCGGATCACGGGTCGCGCGTGTTGGTCCCTGTTGCGCTGCTAGTTGCGTCCACCTCCTTGTGTTGGCCCCAACGGCACTGGCGAAGCGACGGGCCGGCCCGGACACGCGTGGCGCCGCTGTTAGCCTCATTGCTACCGCTGGCTCACAATAACCTTTTTTGCGGAGTCCGTCAAGGCGCGCTTTTCTGGACCGATGTTTGAGCCGCGAGCGTCGTGCCGCACGATGCCCGCGGGCGGCTTGGTCCCGCGCCCGTTAACAGGCGTCAGGCGCCCGCGAACCGGCGTCATCTCCCGGTTCATACATCAGGACCCCGCGTCTAGCCTGGCCACGCGCACGATCTCGAAATACGAGCGGGTCTCGACCGGCGCCGTGTCGAGGCCGAGACGTGCGCGCGTGGCCGCGATCCCCTCCGCCTCGGCCTCGATCTCGGCGTAGCACGCGCCCCCGTCGGCGAGGATGTCGACGTCGACGCGCGCGTGTCCCAATTGCCACGATGTGCGCGTCTTCTCGTAGCGCAGGGTCTCGACAAGTCCCAGGCCGCGCAGCAGCCGTTGGGCCGTTTCGCCCGAGCCGGCAAGGAGGGCAAGGGTGACTTCCTCGCGCGCTCGCACGCCCGCCGTCTCCCCCGCCGCCCCACTCATACCATTGGGGAGAGGTGTCTTGCTCGTCAGCGTCGTGCCGGTCCAGTCCTCGCGTAGGCGCAAGGTCGAGCCGGCCGCGCGCAGCCGCCGATCGGGGAAGTCGTAGGACGCCGTCTGCACGCGTCCCTCGCCGATGGGCGTGGCCCCCGCCGCGCGCAACGCCGCGCCCAAGGCTTGCGGGTCCGCGATCGCCAGGCGCAACTCGACCTCGCGATGCGTGTCCGACATGGCTCCAAGGCTCCTCACTACCCCTCACCCTCCACGGGGTGAGGGCGTCTCTTGTCGTATACTACAGGGATGCACGACCCGTTTGCCACTTTTCGCGCCCAGTGCGCGGCCTTGATCAAGAGCCGCGTCCCCGAGCCCGCCGGATACGTTTTCGAGATCCCTCCCAAGCGGGAGATGGGCCACCTGGCCTGCAACGTCGCCTTCCAGCTCCCGCGCCTGCGTAAGAACCATCCGCTGGCCATCGCCAAGAGTATCGTGGACGGGATGGACGCCAGCGCCGCGCCTCTCGTGCGCGACGTGCGGGTCGCGGGACCGGGCTTCATCAACTTCTACCTCGACGAGGAGGCCTACGCGCGCCTCGTGCTCGACGCGGTGCGGTCCGACGGCGACCTGTACGGGCGCGGCGCCCCCGGCCTCGAGCGTCGCCCTCTCATCGAGCACACCTCGACGAACCCTAACAAAGCCCTGCACATCGGCCATGGCCGCAACGTCGTGCTGGGCGACACGCTGGCGCGCCTGTTCCGCTTCGCCGGCCACGAGGTCGAGGTCGAGAACTATATCGACGACACCGGCAAGCAGGTCGCCGACATGATCTATGGGTTGCGCCACTTCGGCCTGCTCTCCGCGGACGGCACGCTGGAGGTTCCTCCCGGCCGCAAGCTCGACCACTTCTTCGGCGAGATCTACGCGCGGCTCTACGAGATCCTCAGCGAGGAGCCCGACCTGCGGGCCGAGTCCGACGCGCTCGACGAGGCGCGGCGCGAAGGGCTGGATCCCCCGAGCGTGGCCGCGCGCGCCGACGCGCTCGAAGCGTCCCTCGACGCGCGCGATCCCAAGCGCATCCCCGAGCGTGAGTTGCAGGCGCTGACCCGCCAACTCGTCGGGTACAGGGCCGTGGCGGCGCTGTCGTCCACGGCGTCGTACGAGGCGCGGGCCGGCGATGTGCGGGAGCGGCTGGGGGAGATCGCCACGATGAAGGCGGGCTCTGAGATGGTCCAGCACGCCCTCGAGCGCGGCGACTACCGCGAGCTCGTGCGCGCCTGCGTGCATGCCCAGCTTGCCACGGCGTGGCGGCTCGGCGTCCTCTACGACCTCCTCGTGTGGGAGCAGGACATCGTGCGTTCGGATCTGCTCGAGGAGACGCTCACACGCCTGCGCGAGTCGCCGGCCGTCCACATTGTGGAGGAAGGCCGCAAGCGGGGCACCCTCGTGATCGACATGGGCGGCCTCGCGCCCAAGGGCGCGCCCGACGCCGGGAGCGCCGCCGTCGGTTCGGAGGGGGAGGGCGACGAGTACAGCAGCGAGGTCGTGCTCGTCCGGTCGAACGGCCTGCCGACCTACGTGGGCAAGGACATCGCGCACTTCTACTGGAAACTCGGCCTGCTGACGAACGACATGCGCTATGCCGAGGACACCGTGCAGCCGGGGGGCCGGCCCTTGTGGACATCGACCCCGGAGGGCGAGCGTCGCCCGCACTTTGCCGCGACCGAGGCGATCACGGTGATCGACAAACGGCAGTCCTACGCGCAGCAGACCGTCGCGGCGGCGCTCAAGCTGACGGGCCACGGCAACCTGGGCGTCCATCACTTTAGGTACGGCGTCGTCTCGGCGCGCATCGACGGCGAGGACATTTCGATGAGCGGGCGCTACGGCAACGGCGTCCCCGTCGACGACGTGTTGGAGCGGGCCAGGGGCTTCGCGTTGGAGCGCGTGCGCGAGAAGCAGGAGGCGTCGCTCGACGAAGAGGAGATGGAGCGCACGGCGGAGCGGGTCGCCGCCGCCGCGCTGCGCTACGTGATGGTGCGCTACAATCCGCTGACCGAGATCGTGCTAGACCCGGCCGAGATCGTCGAGTTCGAGGGCAACACCGGCGCGTACCTGCTCTACGCCTACACGCGCACCGCGGCGATCCTGCGGCGCGCCGAGGAGCGCGGGGTCACGCCCGCGGCCTGGCACACCTACGACGCGGGTCTGCTGACCGATCCCGCCGAAGCCGACCTCATCGGCGTGGTGGGCCGCCTTCCCGACATCGTGCGTCTGACCCAGGAGACGCTGGCCCTGAACCTGCTGGCCGAGTACGGCTACGAGGTGGCGACCGTGTTCAGCCAGTTTTACAATCGCTGCCCCATCCTTAACGCCAACCCCGCCCTCCCGCCGGACCTGCTGGCGGCGCGCCTCGGGCTCGTCGCCGCGACCGGCCAGGTCATGCGCAACCTCTACGGCATCCTGGGCCTCGGCCTTGTCGAGCGCCTGTAATCCGCGTCTTTACGCTGGGCGGCGCGGAGGCGTGGAGGCGTGGCGAGAATATGACAAACTCCTCATCGTCCTCCGTGTTCTCGTGTCTCCATGGTGAACCGTGAAAAGTACTAATCCGCCGTTGATCCTGGCCTCGGGCTCGCCGCGCCGGCGCGAGATCCTGGGGCGGCTGGGGGCGCCCTTCTCGGTCGAGCCGAGCGGCGTCGACGAGACCCCGCGGCCGGGCGAGGGAGCGGAGTCGCTGGCCGAGCGGCTGGCGCTGTCCAAGGCGCGCGACGTGGCGAGCCGCCACGACGAGGGGCTCGTCATCGGGGCCGACACCGTCGTGGCGCGCGAGAGCCGCATCTATGGCAAGCCGCGCGACGCGGCGGACGCGGCGGAGATGCTGCGCCTGCTGCGCGACGGGCAGCACCTCGTCGTGACGGGGCTCGCCGTAGTGCGCGCCTCGGACGGCGCCACGTGCACGACCGTGGTCCCGGCCGCCGTCAGGATGCGCCCCTACGGCGAGGAGGAGATCGCGGCCTACGTGGCCACGGGTGAGCCGCTCGACAAGGCGGGGGCCTACGGCGCGCAGGGCGAGGGGGCGGCGCTCATCGCGCGCATCGACGGCCCCTTCCTCACCGTCGTCGGCCTCCCCATCGACGAGCTTATTCCGCTCCTGCGTGAGCTTGGCTTCGACGACGCGTAAGCGGGCGTTGGATGGCTGCGGCGGCCCTACTATGGTAAGATTGCGGCATGAGAACTGAGAAGGTATCACTGTCGTTGCCGAAAGACTTGCTGGCGGAGGCGAGACGCCTTGTCCCCGACGGCAATCTCTCCGCGTATGTCGCCGATGGGTTGCGGCGGCGCATCCTTTCCGATCGGCAGTCTCAATACCTATCCCAATTGGATGAGGAGTTTGGCCCTTTGACCGAGGAGGAGATCGACGTGGCGCGGCGTCTATGGCACAGCGAAGCTTAATTTTAGACACCGGCGCCGTTATCGCTTTGATCCACAACGATCGTCTTGTGCGCGGATTGTATACCCTCGCTCAAAGCGAGGGGGTCGACATTATTGTCCCGCCCGCGGTCGTTACGCAGACGATCAGGGGAGGTGCCGGGGATGCCGCCGCCAACCGTCTTTTGAAGACCGTGTTCGTCCCGTTCGTGGGGGAGCGTTTAGCCCGGACCGCGGGGCGATTGCTCGGTACAAGCGGTCTTGCTGACGCGGCTGACGCGCAAGTCGTGGCAGAGGCGCTGCGCCGGACTCCATCGACGATCGTGACAAGCGACCCTGATGATATACGCCGGCTCGCCGAGGGCCTGGCGGGCATACGCGTCTTCGCGATTTAGCGTGGGGACATGGTGGGGCTATGACTAGGACAGCAGGACCAACCGTTGCCTTCTCTACGTTGGGGTGCAAGGTCAACTACAGCGAGGCCGAGGCGTTGGGGCGGCGGTTCCTGGCGCGCGGCTATCGCGTCGTGCCGTTCGAGGAGGCGGCCGACGTCTACGTCGTCAACACCTGCACCGTCACGCACGTGGCCGACCGCAAGTCGCGCGGCGAGATCCGCGCCGCCGCCCGCCGTAACCCGGCCGCCCTCGTCGCCGCCACCGGGTGCTACGTCTCGGTCGCCAACCACGGTCTGGAGGGCGTGCTGCCCGGCAACGTGCTGATCGTCGCCAACGCCGAGAAGGACCGCCTCGTCGACCTCGTCGAGCGTGAGCGCGCGGAGCGGATGAGTTGCACCGGCCTGGCCCTGGAGACCGACGCGCCCGTTCGCGCGCTCCCCGCGCTCCCTGTGCTGGACGCGGCGCGCGCGGCGCGTCCAGGCGCCATAGGCGTATCCTCGGCCCTACCGATCCCGCTGACCCCCGCGACGCTGGCGCCGTTGCGCGCGGCGGCGCGCCCGGCCGCGCTCGGGCGCACGCGCGCCAACCTCAAGGTGCAGGACGGCTGCAACGCGGGCTGCGCCTTCTGCATCATCCCCCGCGCCCGTGGCGGTCCGCGCTCGGTCCCGCTGGCCGAGGCCGTCGAGGCGGCGCGGCGGCTGGAGGAGTGGGGCTACCGCGAGATCGTCGTCAGCGGCGTGCTGTTGGGCAGCTACGGCCGTGACCTGCCCGAGGCCCCGCGCCTGCGCGACCTTGTCGCCGGCATCCTGGACGCGACGCGTGACGCGCGCGTGCGGCTCTCGTCGATTGAGCCGCAAGACGTCGATCGCGACCTGTTCGCCCTGTGGCGCGGTCCCCACGGCGGCCGCCTGTGCCGGCACCTGCACCTCCCGTTGCAGAGCGGCAGCACGCCGGTCCTGCGGGCGATGCGTCGCATGTACGACGCGGAGTGGTACGCCGCCATCGTGCGCGCCGCGGCGGAAGACATCCCCGGCGTCGCGGTCACGATCGATATGATGATCGGTTTCCCCGGCGAGGACGAGGCGCTGTTCGAGGAGAGCTACGGGTTCGCGGAGCGGTTGCCCCTGGCCGGCATGCACGTCTTCCCCTATTCGGCCCGCCGCGGTACCGCCGCCGCGACGTTCGCGGGGCAGGTCCCCGAGCCGGAGAAGGCCCGGCGGGGCGCGTTGATGCGCGCGCTGGCCGCGCGCCAATCCGACGCGTTTCGCCGCCGTCACCTCGGCGCGATTTTGCCCGTCCTGTGGGAGGAGGGGGGCGCCGATGGGGTGAGCACGGGGCTTACCGACAACTACCTGCGCGTCTACAGCCGGGACGGGACCGCCACGCCCAATACGCTGGCCCGTGTGCGTCTCGTCGAGCCCTACCGAGACGGAGTCCTGGGCACGCGCGTGACGTAACGCCGGGACGGAATCTTGGGCGCGCGTGACGCAACGCTGGGACGGACGGTCCCCCGCGCCCTCGTAGCATGCCGGCCCCTCGGCGGTCCCGTGGGTACGTCGCCGCCGCACAGGGAGCCCTCCGGCGACACACTAGCGCCGCCATGCGTCGCGAATAACCCCAAAGACTGTTAGTTCTATTGTCCTATTGATACATGGGCGGCATGCTGCTTCACTTGACAGTATTCTCGTCGCCGTTACCGCCTTTAGCCCAATCTCTAGATCGGAGAGGACGTACCTCTGAACGCGCCCACCCCATGTGAACGACGACGCGACGCAGGCACACGCGACGCGGGCACACGCGACGCGGTGTTCTCCGACGTGACGCGCGAGCACGCGGCGCCGCGCCAGGACTCCGCGTCCGAAGAGCGCCTGCGGATGATCTACAACGCCATGGCGTGCGGCGTGATGGTCTGGAACGCGTCGGGCGAGATCGTCGAGATTAACGAAGCGGCCCAGCAGATCATGGGCACGAGCCTGGACGAGATACGACGGTTCCGCGGTTTGCGCCGCCCGTACGCTTTCACGCGGTTGGACGGCTCCGCGTTGCCGCATGAGGAGCGTCCCACCGCGATCGCGTTGCGCACCGGGCGGCCGCGACGCAATGCCCTCGTCGGGGTCAAGCGATCGGATGGTCAGTGGCGCTGCTTACAGGTCGACGCCGTACCCGTGTTGGCGGACGACGGGACCGTGATACGGGTCGTCAACAGCTTCGTCGACGTGACGGAGCGTAAGCAGGCCGAGGAGTCATTGCGGGCCAGCGAGGAGCGCCACCGCCGCATCGTAGAGACGGCGCAGGAGGGCATTTGGGAGATCGATCCTGACGACAAGACGACGTTCGTCAATCGCACGATGGCCGACTTGCTCGGCTATAACGTGGACGAGATGTTGGGCATGTCGTTGTTCCAGTTCTCTGGCGACGTGGGGCAAACCCAATCCGACGTCGACGCGGAGCGGCGCCGCCAGGGCGGTGTCAGCCGCTATGAGGCGCGATTGCTGCGTAAAGATGGCACGAGAGTGCCGGTTTTGCTCTCCACGAACCCTCTTTTTGACGATCGCGGACAGTACACCGGCGCGCTGGCGATGGTGACCGACATTATGGAGCGCGTGCGGATGGAGGACGCGCTGCGGCGTCAAGCCCTGCACGACGCCCTGACGGGTCTTCCCAATCGCGTGCTGCTGCGGGATCGCGTAGAGCAGGCTATCCTGGCCGCGCGGCGGGACGACCATGACGCCACGCTCATGCTGCTCGATCTCGATCGCTTCAAGGAGGTTAATGATACGTTCGGGCACCACTATGGCGACGCGCTTTTGCGGCAGGTCGCCGAGCGTCTACGGGGATCGTTGCGCGCGAGCGACACCGTTGCGCGGCTAGGCGGAGACGAGTTCGCGGTCTTGCTCGCGGGGAGCGGCCGCGCCGAGGCGATCCTTGCGGCGGACAAGATGTGCGCCGCTCTGGAGGCGCCTTTTATCGTGGAAGGCCAGGCGCTGCACGTGGGGGCGAGCATCGGTATCGCGCTTTTCCCGCGGCACGGGACCGACGCCGCGACCCTCTTGCGCCGGGCCGACGTCGCCATGTATGTCGCCAAGCGCGGCGGCGACGCCCACGCCGTCTACGCGCCCGAGCACGACGTGTACACGCCCGACCGCCTCGCCCTCGTCGCCGATTTGCGGCAGGCCATCGCCTGTGGCGCCCTGCTGTTGCACTATCAGCCCAAGGCGTCGCTCGACGGCGGTCGGATCTACGGCGTCGAGGCGCTCGCGCGCTGGCCGCATCCCCGGCTCGGCTTGATTCCACCCGATCAATTTATCCCGTTGGCCGAGGCGACGGGGCTGATCGGGCCCCTGACGCTGTGGGTCCTCGCGGCGGCGCTGGCGCAGTGCCAATCCTGGCGCCGCGCGGGACTCGATCTCGGCGTGGCCGTCAACCTATCGATGGCGAACCTGCACGACCTCGCGCTCCCCACGACGATCGCCCGGTTGCTGGAGACCCACGACCTCCCGGCCGCCTCTCTGCGCGTCGAGGTGACGGAGAGCGCGATCATGGCCGACCCCGCGCGCACGCTGGAGACCTTGACGCGCTTGCGGGCCTTGGGCGTGGGTATCTCCGTCGACGACTACGGCACGGGCTACTCCAGCCTGGCTTACCTCAAGCGATTGCCGGTCGACGAACTCAAGATCGACATGTCGTTTGTGCGGCACATGGCGCAGGACGAGACGGACGCGGTCATCGTTTCCTCCACCATCGGATTGGGGCACAATTTGGGCCTTCACGTGGTCGCCGAGGGGGTCGAGGATCGAGAGGCGTGGGACGCGCTGACGCGCATGGGCTGTGACGCGGCGCAGGGATACCACCTGAGCCGCCCCCTGCCCGCGGCCGATCTGGAGCGCCGGCTGCGCGTCGAGGCGGCGTCCTGTACCTGATGCGCGGTCGAAGCTATCGCGTGACGACCCGCGGGCGCGTTTGCGCCTTGGAGATATCTGACGCAGACTTGACGTAGATGGAGAAATGTCGCGAGGACAGAGACCAATGGACACGACGCCCGTTATCGATGGCGAGCAGGGCGGCGTTGGCTTGATAGATCTGATGGCGTGAAGCTGTTCATCCCCGACCCCTCGCTCGTCGTGCTCATCGGCGTCATGGGCGCGGGCAAGAGCGCGTTCGCGCGGCGCCATTTCGCGCCGGATGAGATTGTGACGGCGGACCCTGACGCGGACCCCGACGCGGACCCCGACGCGGACCCCGACGCGGCCCCCGATGCCGCGCCGACAAGCGATGAGGACGACGTGACGGCCGCGCCCGACGCCTTCGACGACGTGCTGTACGCCGCTATCGCGCAGCGGCTGTTGACGGGTCGGCTGACGGTTGTCGACGCGGCGAACGTGCGGGCCGCGCGGCGACAGCCGCTGGTGGCTCTGGCCCGCCGCTCACACCTCTTTCCCATCGCGGTCGTGCTGGACACGCCGGAGGAGGTCTGCCGGGAGCGCAACAGCGCGAGGCTCGAGCGCGCCGTCGACCCCGGCGTCTTGCGCCGTCAATACGTCGAGCTGCGGTCCGGGCTGCGTCATCTGCGGCGCGAAGGCTTTCGCGACGTCTACATCCTCTCATCGCCCGACGACGCCGCGGCGGCGGTCGTCGAGCGCCGGCCGCTCCCGGTCAACCGAACGGGCGATCACGGGCCGTTCGACGTCATCGGCGACCTGCACGGCTGCCGCGACGAACTCGCGGGACTCTTGCGCCTGCTGGGGTACCGGGTAACGTCCGATACGACCGGCCGCTCGCTGTGGGGAGGGCCGATCTATGGGCATCTCGAGGGGCGCAAGGCCGTCTTTCTGGGCGACCTCGTCGACCGCGGCCCGCATATCCTGGATACCGTCCGCCTCGTGCGCAATATGGCGGCGACCGGCGCGGCCCTATGCGTTCCGGGGAACCACGACACCAAATTGCTGCGCGCGCTGCGCGGCCACGATGTGCAGGTCAGGCACGGCCTGGAGACGACGCTCGCCGAGCTCGACCGCTTGCCGCGGCCGGCGCGAGCGCGGTTCGCCGGCGAGGTGGCCGACTTCCTGGCCGCGCTCCCCAGCCACTACGTCCTCGACGACGGCCGCCTCGCGGCGGCCCACGCGGGGCTGCCGGAGGAGTTGCAGGGGCGCGACGCGGGGCGCGTGTGGAGTTTCGCGCTCTACGGCCAGCCGACCGGCGAGGTCGACGCGTCCGGCCTGCCGGTCCGCTACAATTGGGCCGCGGACTACCACGGACGCGCGGCGGTCGTCTATGGCCACACGCCCATCCCCGCGCCCGAGTGGCTCAACAACACGATCAACATCGACACCGGCTGCGTCTACGGCGGACGCCTGACGGCCTTGCGGTATCCCGAGCGCCAGGTCGTGTCCGTCCCGGCGGCGCGCGCGTACTATCAGCGGGCAAAAAAGGGGTAGGAGGGTCAGGCTCACGGCGCGTACCACTACAATCGACGGAGGCGCGAGTTCTACGAGTTCTATTTGACGAGCCCTAGCCGGATCGCTTTGACGGCGGCCTGGGTGCGGTCGGACACCTGGAGCTTGTAGATGATATTCTGCACGTGCTTCTTGGCGGTATCCTCGGTGATGTAGAGGCGCGCGCCGATGTCTTTGTTGGTCGTGCCTTCCACGAGGAGCGTGAGCACCTCCGACTCGCGGGCGCTCAGGGCGTCGAAGGTGGCTTCCACGCCCCAGGGCTTACCGCGGAAGTCGAGCGTCGCGACCCCGCCTCCCTCGACGGCGGCGGCCAGCGCCTTGGGGCGCGCGGTCGTTTTGATGAGGAGGCCGCCCTTGCATACCTCGCGGATGGTGCGGCCAATCTCGTCGCGCGCCGCGTTCTTGAGCAGGTAGCCCGCCGCGCCGGCTTTGACGGCCTCGACGACGTACTGGTCGTTGTCGTAGAGCGTGAGCACGATGACCGAGACGTTGGGGTAACGCTCTTTGATGCGCCGCGTCGCGGTCAGCCCATCCATCACCGGCATATGCAGGTCGGTCAGCACGACCTGGGGCGCGAGGTCCGCGATTTTGCACAGGGCATCTTCGCCGTTCTCCGCCTCTCCCACGATGTCCAGACGCGTGTCCGTCTCGAGCATCGAGCGCAAACCCTGGCGCACGACCGGGTGGTCGTCCACCAGTAGGACGCTAATCTTGTCCATCACTCAGCTTTCTCCTCCGTGTAGAGGTCTTTTAGGGGTAGGTTTGTCACGCGCGCGGGAGGATCGGAGGGCGACGCCCTCCGTGTTACCTCGCGCGTGGAGGGGTGCCCGGCGACGCCGGGCGCCCCTCCACACAAAAAACCAACCCGTGTAAGGGTGTAGAGGCTCCCGCGGCCGCGATCGCGGGCTTCGGTACAGCCATACTAGTCCCGGACTGGCGATGTGGGCAAGGGCCTATCCGGGGGGCCGGCACGGACCCGAATGGCGGGGTGGCGCAAGGCCGTATGGGGGATGCGCTACACTGGGGCATGACGACGACACCACTAACAACACCGACGGCGTTGACGGCGCCGCGCCCTATCACCGTCGACGACGCGCTTGAGCTGCGGGCGGTAAGCGACGCCACGCTCACCCCCGACGGCAAGCTGGCCCTCTTCGTCACGGGGAAGGGCTACGACGAGAAGGACAAACGCGCGGCGCGGACGATTATGGCGGTCGCGCTCGATAAACTCGACGACTCCGCCAATGGCAGCCCCTGGGCCTATTCGGCGGGGGAAGATATCGGGGCCGCCGATAGCGCGCCGCGTCCCGCGCCCGACGGCGCGACGGTCGCTTTCCTCTCGGACCGGTCACATGGGTTGTCCGACGACGCGCACGCCGCGAAGACGCAGGTCTACCTACTGCCGCGGGCGGGCGGAGAGGCGCGCCGGCTCACCGCGGTGGGCGGTGAGATCCGCGACCTTGCCTGGAGCCCCGATGGGTCGCGCCTCGTCCTGCTCATGGAGGAGCCGCGCTCCGACAAGGAGCGTCGGGGCGATGAGGAGCGTGGCGACGCGCTCGACGTCGAGGAGCGTCCGCGCTACACACGGCTCTGGGGCGTCGACCCCACGAGCGGCGCGACGACCCCGCTCACGCCGCCTAACCTGCAGGTATGGGACTTCGGGCTATCGGCCGACGGGCGCTCCGCCGCCGTGGTGGTCTCGGACGCGCCGTACGAGTGGTCGTGGTACGACGCGCGGCTGGCTGTCGCCGCGCTGGACGCGCTGGACGTACGCACGATCTACACGACCGCGCGCCAGCTCGCCGGACCGTCCCTCTCGCCCGACGGCGCGACCGTCGCCGTGACCTCATGTACGTGGAGCGACCGGGGCTACTACGGCGGCGACGTCCTGCTCGTCCCAGCCGCCGGGGGCGAGGCGCGCAATCTGACCGCCGGGCGGCCTGTCTCGGCGACCTGGGCCGCGTGGGAGCCCGACGGAACGTCGTTGCTGTGCTGCGGCTACGAGGAAGGTGAGCTCGCTCTCTGGCGTTTGGGCGCGGACGGCGCGCCGACGACGCTGTGGCGCGCGCCGGCCGATTCCGTCGGCGGGCAGGCGCGCTTCAGCCGGGCGGGCGATACGATCGCCCTCTTGCGCCAGGATACGGACGCGCCCCCCGATCTATGGACGGCGCGCCTGACCGGCGATACCGTGACGGACTGGCGGCGGGTGACGCGCTTGAATCCCCAGACGGAGGAGTGGGCGCGCGGCCCTGTGTCGACCTTGCGCTGGGACGCGGCCGACGGGACACGCATTCAGGGGCTGCTGGCCCTGCCGCCGCGGGATGTCGCGGGCGCGGGCCGGCCGCTGCCGCTGGTGGTGATCGTCCACGGCGGCCCCACCGGGCTGCAGGGGCATCGCTTCACGCTGACCCTCTGGGCGCGGTTGCTGACGGCGCGGGGCGTCGCCGTGCTGCTGCCCAACCCGCGCGGATCCGTGGGGTGGGGGACCTCTTTTACCGAGGCCAACCTGGGCGACATGGGCGGCGCCGATTTCGGGGACATCATGGCCGGGGTCGACAGGGTCGTCGCCGATGGCGTGGCCGATCCCGACCGGCTGGGCATCGCCGGCTGGAGCTACGGCGGCTTCATGACCGCGTGGGCCGTCACGCGGACGAATCGTTTCAAGGCGGCGGTGATGGGCGCGGGGATCGCCGACTGGCGCTCGTTCCACGGCGCGAGCAATATCCCAACGTGGGACGCGCTTTTCTACGGCGACCCCGCCGAACGCGAGCGCGCCGACCCGTACGACCCCGCCGGCCCCTACGCGCGCTACTCGCCGATCACGCACGTCGCGCGGGTCGGCGCCCCCACGTTGGTGCTGCACGGCGAGCGCGACACGTGCGTGCCGGTCGGGCAGGGTTACCAATTCTTCCGCGCTCTGCGCGACCGCGGCGTGCCGGCCGCGATGACGGTCTACCCCGGCGCGGGGCACGGCCCGCGCCTGCGCGCGCACGTCAAAGACGTGCAGACGCGCGGCGTGGCGTGGCTGTGCCGGTATATGGGAGTAGGGTAGCTTTTAGGGGGAGGTTTTTCACGCGCGCGGGAGGTTCGGAGGGCGACGCCCTCCGTGTTATCTCGCGTGTGGAGGGGCGCCCCGCGACGCTGGGTGCCCCTCCACACAAAAAACCTACCCATGTAAGGGTGGGGTAGCCCCGCGAGGGGATCGTCGAGATCGAGATTATGAGGAGCAGGTCATGAGCGTGAATACGGTAACGATGGGGACATCGGTCCACGCCACCGACGGCGCGGCCGGGCGCGTGGACGACGTGCTGGTGAGCAACGAGACGGGGCAACCGGCCTACCTCGTCGTCGACGCGGGGGGGTTTTTCAAGGGCGACGTCGTCCTGTCGGTCGGGGACGTGCAGAGCGTCAACGAGGACGGGGTGTGGGTGGCGCTGACGCGCGATCAGGTCAAGAAGTCGCCCTCCTACGATCCCGGCAAGTACGGCTCATCCGCCGGGCTGCGCAGCCGCGCGGCGGCCCGCCACGGCCGCGGGGATCGGTAGGTGGCGGCCCCCTTCACGCGGCCCGATGGCCGCGCCGCCAATGCCCTGCGTCCCGTCCGCATCACACCGGGCTTCTTCGCCCACGCCGAGGGCTCGGTCCTCGTCGAGATGGGCGACACGCGCGTCGCCTGCGCCGTCTCGGTCGAGGAGCGCGTGCCGCCGTTCCTGCTGGGCAAGGGACAGGGGTGGATCACGGCCGAATACGCGATGCTGCCGCGCGCGACGCATCAGCGCACCCAGCGCGAGGTGACGCGCGGTCGGGTGGGCGGCCGTACCCACGAGATCCAACGGCTCATCGGCCGCTCGTTGCGCCCGGTCGTCGACCTCAAGCGTCTGGGGGAGCGCACGCTCACGGTCGATTGCGACGTGTTGCAGGCCGACGGCGGGACGCGCACCGCGGCCATCACGGGCGCGTGCGCCGCGCTGTCCCTGGCGATCGACCGTCTCGTGGCCGAGAAGCGTATCAAGACCAACCCCTTGCGCACGCGCGTCGCGGCCGTCAGCGTGGGTATCGTCGAGGGCACGCCCCTGCTCGATCTGGCCTATCAGGAGGACTCGCGCGCCGAGGTCGACTTCAACGTAGTGATGACGACGGACGGCGAGTTCGTGGAGGTGCAGGGCACGGCCGAGGGTAAGCCGTTCGGGCTCGACCGGCTGCTCGACCTGTTGGGGTTGGCCGAACAGGGGATCAACGAGTTGTTCGCGCTGCAGGAGCAGGCTATCCGCGGGGCGGCGTCGTAGTCCGTGAGCAGTGTAGGGTGTATACTGGCCGCTGAGTGCAATGAGTAACAACGATATTGAGTTGAGTCGATCGGCCGGGCGGATCAAGGTGTCGCCCACCGCGATCGTGGCTATCGCGAGCGGCGCGGTCCTCGAGTGTTACGGCGTCGTCGGCATCGCGGGCAAGCGTATCAGGGGCGGCCGCGCCGACGTCCTCGACGAGGGCGACTATGCGCGCGGCATCTCCGCGACGATGGATGGCGAGACGGTCGTCGTCGACATCTACGTCGTGGTCGAGTACGGTACCCGTATCTCAGAGGTGGCGCACAACATCATCAACACGGTCGGGGCCGCGGTCCGGCGCACGCTGGGCGACGCGCCGGTGCGCGTCAACGTCAACGTGCAGGGGTTGCGCATCAGTGGATAACAACCAGGGGTTGCGCATCAGTGGATAACAACAGTGACGTCCGGACGCTCGCCGGGGAGGATGCGGTGAAAGCGGCGCACACGGTCGGGTGTGACGGCCGCAGGTTGCTTGCCGCACTGGAGGCCGCGGCCGCCTGGCTCGAAGATCACCGCGCCTCCGTCGACGCGCTCAACGTCTTCCCCGTCCCGGATGGCGACACCGGGACGAACATGAGCATGACGCTCAACGCCGCCCTGCGCGAGGCCAAAAGCTCGGACGCCCTTGATGTCGGGGCGATCGCCGAGCGCGCCGCCTACGGCGCTTTGATGGGCGCGCGGGGCAACTCGGGCGTCATCCTGTCGCAGATCCTGCGCGGTTTCGCGCGCGTCCTGCAAGGCCAGCGCCGCCTCGGGCCGGCCGAACTGTCCTCGGCGCTGACCGCGGCGGCCGAGACGGCCGCTCGGGCCGTGATGAAGCCGGTGGAGGGCACCGTTCTGACGGTCGCGATGGCGGCGGCCGCGGCGGCGGTCGAGGCGGCGCGCGAGGGCGACGTGTTGGACGTGCTCGACGCGACGGTGACGACGGCGCGAGCCGCCGTGGCCCGCACGATCGATCAGTTGCCCGTGCTCAAGCAGGCCGGCGTCGTCGACGCGGGCGCGCAGGGCTACCTCTTGATCGTGGAGGGCTTCTCGCGCCACCTGCGCGGGCTGCCGTCCCGCGCCGAGGGGACGGCGCGGGAGGCCGCGCCGGCCGCCGCGCCGCGCGTCCCCGCGTTTGATGCGGCGCGGATCGAACACGGCGATGACTACGGCTACTGCACCGAGTTTGTCGTGATGGGCTTGGACCTCGACCTCGACGACATCCGTGAAAAGATCGGCGCGCTAGGGACCTCAACCCTCGTCGTCGGCCAGTCCGATGTCGTGCGCGTGCATATCCACACCGAGGACCCTGGCCGCGTCCTCTCCTACGCCGCGCGGCTGGGCGGGCTTAACGGGATCAAGATCGACAACATGCAGGCGCAGCACGACGCCTTCGTCGAGGGGGGCGCGGGGACGGCCGACACGACGCCGGCCGGCGCGGGACCGGCCCGCGCCCACGCGCCCCCCTCGGCGCCGCCGGCCCCCGCGGGGCTCGTCGGCGTGGTCGCGGTGGCGCCGGGCGAAGGGTTGGGTGAGGTGATGCGGTCTCTGGGGGCCGGCGCCGTGGTACGGGGCGGCCAGACGATGAACCCGAGCACGCAAGAGTTGCTGGGCGCGATCGAGGGCTTGCCACAGGACGAGGTTCTGCTGCTCCCCAACAATGGAAACGTTCTTCTGGCGGCGGGGCAGGCGCGCGATCTGGCGCGTAAGCGGGTCACGATCGTGCCGACGCGCTCGGCGCCGCAGGGGATGGCCGCGCTGGTGGCGTACCTGCCGGACGCCGATCTGGAGGCGAACGCCGCGTCCATGGAGGCGGCGATGGCGGACGCGCGCGCGGGCGAGGTGACGGTGGCCGTGCGCGACGCGCGGTTGGACGGGCTCGACGTGCGCGCCGGCGACGTTCTTGGCCTGCTCGACGAGCGGGCCGTCCTCGTCGGGACGGACCGCGTGGAGGTCGCGCTCGACCTGATGGCGCGGATGGGGGCGGCCGAGGCCGAGGTGCTGACGCTGTACTACGGCGCCGAGGCGACCCGCGACGAGGCGGAGGAACTGGCGCGGCGGGCCTGTGAACGCTACGACGGCCTGGAGGTCGAAGCGCTCGACGGCGGTCAGCCGCACTACCCGTACATCCTGTCGGTCGAGGAATAAGATGATTAAAATAGTCACCGATAGCTCCTCTGATCTTCCCGCCGAGGCCGCGCGCGAGCACGACATCACCGTGGTCCCGCTCTCGATCCATTTCGGGGACAAAACCTATATCGACGGCGAGGACATCGACGCCGCGACGTTCTACCGCATGCTGCAAAGCGAGCCGACGCATCCGCGCACGGCCCAGCCGTCGGTGGGGCGCTTCGAGGAGGTGTATCGGTCGCTGGCCGCCGAGGGGCATGAGATCGTCACCATCACCATCTCCGAGAAGCTGAGCGGCACGCACAATAGCGCCGCTCTCGCGGCCCGGAACGTGCCCGAGGCGCGCGTCACGCTCATCGACTCGCACACGATCTCGATGGCCCTGGGGGCACTGACGCTGCGCGCGGCGCGCATGGGACGGGAGGGCAAGACGGCCGCGGAGATCGAGGCGGCGGTGCGCGACATGATGCCGCGCGTGGGCATCTGGATCGCGGTCGACACCCTGACCTACCTACAGCGCGGCGGCCGCATCGGCCGGGCCAACGCCCTGCTCGGCGCCGTGCTCAACGTTAAGCCGATCCTCTCGCTGCGCGACGGCGAGGTCGTGCCGTTCGGGCGCGCGCGTTCGCGTGGGAAGGCGCTACGAGAGGCCGCGAACGGGGTCGCGGCGGAGGCCCCGATCGAGGAGATGTACGTGATGCACACCGAGGCCCCCGCGTCCGCGGCCGAGCTTGCGGGGCTGGTGCAGCCGCTCTATGGCGACCGCACCGTGCCCATCCTCCCCTTGGGCCCAGTCGTCGGCGCGCATGTCGGTCCCGGCTCGGCCGGCGTCGCGGCGCTACGCGCGAAAGGGTAGCTAAGGGCGTCGCGGCGCCGGATCTAGAGTCAGGACGTTGGGAAGACGGGAGGATAGCCATGCACGACTTTTACGAATGCCCCTATTGTGGCGACGACCTGGAGCAGTGGAGTATCCGCTTCCGCCGGACCGGGCGCGAGGCGGCCGCGCCGCCACGTCGCGAGGGGACGTTCGACGATACCGGCGGCTCGACGCTCCTCGCCGAGGGCGATGGCAATGGTGAGGGCGAGGGCCTGACGCTCCTCTCGCTGTGCCCCGGCGCGCGCTGTGGATACTACGCGCTGCGCTATCGTAACGGCCTCACCCACTGGGACCGCGACGTCGAGGCCGCGCGCCTGCTGCGCACCGTCTTCGGGGACGCGTAGAAGTCCGTCAAGCCCTGTTTAAACAGATGGACGGGGCCGTACCCACTGGGACCGCCGGCATCCTGCCGGCCCTGGTCGTGGGCGCACGGCTCGGTGTGCCCAACCAAGATAGCTGCCGACGGTATGCCGGCTGGAAGCCGGCGGTCCCAGTGGGCACGCGTGACCTGTCCTTTTCAGCTTTGACAGTTTAGTCGGGTGGGTCCCATTCCCAAGCCAACGGGTCCCTCAGCCCTTGCGCGTCGTCCGGTGGCGCTGGCCGAGAACCGGCAGCGTATGGACATGCGTGAGCGTCCCTTGCGCGCCCGTCGACGCTGTCACGGGTGTTCGCCGTGGGATCGGCGGTCCATCGATGGGGGGCCAGGTCGGGGTGGCGCGCGGCGCGGTCGTTTTTAGAACGGTCGCGCGCGTCGGCGCTGGCCGGGGCGTCTGTGTTGGCCGGGGCGTTGGCGTTGGCCGGGGTGTCTGCGTGGCGGTCGGGGTGGGCGCAATCCTCTCCGTCGGCGTTGGCCGGGGCGTGCGCGTGGCGGTCGGCTCGATGGTCCCGCCGGCCCTAGATCGCGCGCCGCGGGTCGGCGTGGCCGCCACGCCAGGGTCGGACCCGGTATTAGGGGCCGTCGGAACGCCGACGCTGGGGAGCGGGAGGATCGGAGCGGACGTCGGGGTCGGGGTTGCGACGGTGATCGGCAGCGTCCCGATGGCGCTATTGCCGAGCATGTCGACCGCGCGGTAGGCGATGTACGCCGTCGACGTGACCACGATCGCCTGGCCCGGCGCGTAGGTTTGCCACCACCCCGACCCGATGGCGTAGCCGGTCTGTCTCGTGTCCAGGCCGCTCCCGGCGTCGCTCATCGCGAACGCGACCGTGACCGGAGTGTAGGCGACGCCGGCGGCGTCGAAGTTTCCCGTGATGAGGGGGGTAACGGCGGGCCGCGTCGTGTCGAGCGTCGGAGTCAGGGTGTGGACGGCCCCGACGTTGCCGGCCCTGTCGGCCGCCCAGTACGCGATGGCGTGCGGTCCGTCCCTCCTCCCGTTCAGCGTCAGCGGCGCGGTATACGTGACGGGAGCGCCGTCGTCGACGCGATAAAAAAGGGTCGCGCCGCTTCCAGGGCTGCCGTCGTCGAGCGGCGGGTCGGCCGCCGCGAGCGCGATGGGCGTGTCGCCTAGCACGTAGGTCGCGCCGCCGGGCGCCGTGTACTGGCCGGCGCCCACGATCGTCGCCGCGCTAGTACACCTTGGCTTAAATAGGTTTCCATTAGGCAGCAAGAGGCTTGCCTTGGTAGGTCCACTTGAAGGGCTTGGCCATGGTGCGGTTGTAGTAGGCGATGAAGTCAAGCACTTGGCGCGTTAG
>JAABUO010002459.1_pt1 | contig 22524 bp, 23 predicted proteins | sample 5559291 | NCBI WGS metagenome assembly JAABUO01 (sample SAMN10711878, study PRJNA513372) | rock metagenome | isolation source: Antarctica rocks | place: Antarctica: Victoria Land, Finger Mt sud
AGGGGGTCATTCGTCGGGCGCAAAGCTGAGTGCGTGCCCCACTCCACACGGCCCAGCAGCCCATCTTGTTTGCAGCTTGCGCTGAGGAGCGTGAGCTGGACCAGGCTCTGCGGCCAGAAGCCCGGCGCCAGCCAGACGCGCTTCTGCACAAACACACGCATAGGAAGGTAGGGCAGCACACATACAATCCCTAGCTGGGTAAGGGCAAGGCCGCTCATGTCCAGGGCTGGCAGCACGCTCTGGTCAACAGTTGTCAAGAGCCGCAGTGGTACACCGGACAGCTCGAGCAGGGAGTGGCCGTGGTGCGCGAGGACGCTCTTATAATAGCCACGCCACAAGCGTTCTTCACTGTCGCTGATGCTGGTGGCTTGAACGCACCCCACCCGCACAGGCGCTGCCAGCCACGCGCGCTGGCCCTCGCTCAAGCGTGCAGCAGAAAAGTCGAGCGTCAGGGGCAGCGGCTGCGCCTGCAGCGCTTTGCGCACGCAGCAGCATACGCTGCAGAGGCCGGCTGCATACTGCACTTCCCCAGCGGCAGGCCGCGCCGGCCGGTCAGCCCAGACGAGGCCAAACATGCCGCGCAGCAGGCCATTGGAGAGCGCCGCGAGGCAAGAGGTCTGCTGCAGCCCAGGCAGCGCGCGTTTATGCAGACTTTCCGACGTGCTGCTCTGGACTGCAAGGTGTGCAAGTTTGCCGCCAGATATCCTTGATGAAGAGCAGTAGAGCTGTCATGCACACTTGCAATACATACACGGTGTTCAAGGCACCTTCACGTGGTGCCTTGACCAACAGCTCCAAGACTCACCTTGCAGGAGTAGGAGTTGTCTGAAAGGTTGTGATGGTCTTCCGCGATGCCTTGATCACGGGCTCCAGGGAACTCCATGCAGGAGCTCAGCTTGCCTGCGGTACTGTAACAAGATACGTTGTTGATCGCCTTGCATACACTTGCTATGTTGGAGGTCCCGTAAAACAGGAAGAAAGCTGCACATGTGTGAGCCAAATATTTCTCTACTTCTGCTCTTTCTGCATGCATGGTAGTCATGCATGGCCCCATGGTGCAAGCTCGAGCCCTGTGAGCTGTAGGATGATGTCATGTGCATCACTGGCAGTCTAGTGCCGTTCATGATGCAGGTGAGTGTGCTCTTGCCATCGGCCACGGCCGCGTGGCCGGCTGGCCGCAGCCTGCAGTGATGGCTGCGCACCGGTGCCTGTAATGGCTGCCAAGCAGCTCCTGCACAGCACGTATCACTCAGCACGCTCTGCGGTGTCGCTCTGGTGTGCATATGCTCTCCTAACCACCTTGTTCTGTATTCTGCAGACGGATGGCACTCAAACAAGTTTTCTGTTCCTGGAGCAGTAAGTTTGTGTAGTTGTGCTGTAGCTGCACATCCATAAACACACGTGGGTGCTTGATGGCGACTCCAACAAGGTTGATGCATGGGCCTCAGCATACTGCAGTGGCACGTCGCAGGTGCGCTGGCTTCAAGGATGCCCTGTGCATATGGCGCTGCATCGAGTTCTTCGTGCACGACCCGCGCATCCTGGTGAGCCTTCCGCTGCCGGTGCAAGCGTTCCCGCCCCAGCCTGGTCGCAAGCCCCTGTGGCGCAGAAGACAGGCCGCCTCCCGTGGACTGCTGAAGTGCTTACCGCGCCGCAAAACGCGCCAAGCTGCTGCGCGCGCAGCGCAAGACGGGGCAGTGCTTCGCACTCAACGGCGCCATCTTTCTCGGGAGCGTGCTGCTGTGGGAGCGCGTCATGGCGCCCGGGGCGCGCTTCCTGCTGGCCGCGAGCCTCAAGGTGAGCTGCGCGAGGCGCCTCGCGAGCACGCTGCCCCTGGCAGGCTCGCCAGTCTGGCGGCCCTCAGCACAAGCTCCTCACCTGTGCCACTCTCCCCGTCTGCATAAGCTTGGCCCTCAGCAAGAGCGGGAGCTGGCCAAGTTTCTGTAGCACAATGTTTGCCTGTATAGGGGTGGAGAGGCAGAGCGTGCCAGCTTGCTCCCTCTTCAGCAATCCGAACTATGAGGAGCATGTTATGCAAACACCTCTGTTGGGCTGTTCGGCCTGGCTGCACGAGCACAGCCGGGAAGCGGCGGCGGACGCGGCGCTTATTTCGGGCCTTCAACTCGCATCGCCACTGCCGCCGGGGTGGGGCGGGGGTGAGGCGGTGGACGTGACGCTCGCGTACGTGGGGCCATTAAATGCCATCGCCACTGCCGCAGGGGTGGGGCGGGGTTGAGGCGGTGGACGCGACGCTCGCGCTGCTGCACGTGCTATTCCTGGCGCTCTGGCTGCTGCCCGTCTACTGCGTCAGCTTCGCGCTCAGCTGCGTGTGGTGCGCCCTCTCCCGCACCCTGTTCGGCCTGCGGCGCGAGGGGTGTGCGCGTGTGGCATGCATTTGTTCCTCCCGCTGACAGCGCTGGCAGGCCCGCGTGCCGCGTCAGCGAACGCAGCGGCCGATGGCGCCTGGGAGCTGAGCATGCAGAGGTGGCTGCTCAATCGGAGGCTGTTCCTGGTGGGGCCGGCACCTGGGCCTGGCCAACAAGCGTCCCGGGCGCAGGTACCAGGAGATCGCGGAGCTGGCGGTGCAGTGGCAGCGGCGGCAGGCGCGCGGCGCGCCGCCCGCAGCGGCAGGCGGCGGCGGCGGCGGCAGCGGGCACAAGGACGGGCTGGACGCGGCGGCGCAGGAGGTGTTCCGCGTCGCGCTCTTCGCGGTGTTCTTCTTGCAGGTGTCCGCCGTCGCGTTCGTGCCGGTGCTCGGTGCGCCCCGCGCGCGGGGGCGCTGTAGGCGCGCGCCCGGTGGGGGTGCCGGACAGCACAAGTGCGTCTTGCTAGACGGCAGCTAGCAACCGCCTTGACCCGCTGCATTCTGATGTAGCGCTGCTCCATGCCATCATTTGGTAGAGTGTGCTTGTCGATGTGGCGTGACAGCGCCTGCAGTGGGACAGAGCGCTGGCCGACCTGTATCTTCACATTGCGTGCCCTGCAGGGGGCAGCGAGGCACGTTGTCTTACAGACAGGGTATCAGGGCAGTGCATGGCTGACCGCAGGCGGGCCGGCCTACTTTGTGCTGGTGTCGTGGCTGTACGCGCTGTACAGCTTTGACTACAAGTGGAGCCTCACCAGCCGCCGGCTGCAGGACCGCATCAGCTTTATTGAGGAGCACTGGGCCTTCTTCCTAGGCGCGCCCGCCAGCCCCGTAACCCAACCCTAACCCTGCAAGTCCGGCACGTCGCTCGGCGCGGAGTGCCAAGAAGGTCTGCGTGCCGTGCCTGTCAGCTCGCGCGCGAGCCGGTGGACGCCCTGGTGTGGTGCGCGGGATGTGTATGGGGCATAACGGCGCGGCGCCGGGCGACGGCCGGCCGCCCGCGCAGGCTTTGGCTCCGTGTGCACGCTAGCTACGATGTACTGGACGTTCTGGAAGGGCGCGGCCATCATGGCCATGGTGTACCCGCTGTTCATCCTGGTGGCCTGCAAGAGCGAGCCGCTGCGCGCGTACCAGCGCGGTGCGCGCCCTGCTCCTGCGTCGCCCCTCCCTACTTGGCCTGGCCTTTGCCCGCTGCAGGTCCCATACAAGCACGTATGGAGGGGGTAGGGATGAGAGCAGGAGCAGGAGCATGTGCGCCCGTTGCGGCCTGCTGGAGCGCCTGGCGTAGTGGTTTGCAGCCAACGCTCGTATTGCGCCGTGCATGGCTACTTTGTTTAACGTTCTTGTCTGGGTAGTAAGCGTGCCGCTGCATGGCTTTGTCAGGCCCCGGGGCAACAAAGTGTGACGAGGTGCCCCATCCAGCTTCTGGCCTGTAGTGCTTTTCTGTCGCTGCGGGCTCTCAGTAACAGCATGCCTAGTGCAAGCATCGCCTTAAGACGCAAACTCGCCCATGAGTGAGCTGATCTTTCTGCATTCTTTCTCTCTTTACTCATGTGGGGCACTCTGACAGAGCACCTTGGCCGCGCAGCGGCGGAGGCAGAGGCCGCAGCGGGCCGGCGGCTACGCATGGGGCGGGCCCCTGTCTTTGCCGCCGCTACGCGCGCCACCGCGCTGCTGCTGCAGCGTGCGCCGGCCGCCATCGCGGCGGTCTCAGCGGCCCCGGGCGCTCTGTGGCGCGCGCGGCGCACGCTGGCGGCGGCCGCCGTTGCCCTTGCCGCGCTGGTGCTCGCGCTGCGCATGCGCGGCCGGGGCGCACTGTAGGGCTTAGCTAGGGCTAGGGGGTCTGCTGCGCGGACATTGCAGCCTGGCGGCGGACTGCAAACGAATTGCTGGGCACTTATTGCTGCGCGGCGGGCAGCCGCCGTGCGCTGCTACAGGTATTTGCATCTACTCACTCGGATGGTTAAATGCATGCGGGTTGGGGTTTGGCTATCAGGCACCAGGGACTCTGATCAGCACGAGCAAACGCTCATGGTGGATGGGTGCACAATGGGTGGTGAACGTGACTGGACTGTCCTGTGCCTCTGCTGTGCTAGGCGTGTGCCACAGAGAGCGGAGTCTTCACTGCGTGCGTGCGAATGCAAGAGCATGTAAAGGCAGGCTGCGGCGACACAGTGATACAGAGGCATGCTGTGCATGTTGCTGGCGGCCACCCCCATGCGGCTGCGCCCGGCCTCACCTGCTCATCTGGTATGACCATGCGGGTCAGCATGCACTTACAATTACCCTAACCTATCCCACCTTGGATTCAAAAAGTGAAGCAGCTCGCAGCGCTGCGTCTGCTGGCTCGGTAGGTAAGCTCCGCTACAGTAGGAAGCGCCGCACTTGTGTCTCCCTTGCGGCTCGCTTGCGTTGGGAGCGCTGCACTTGCCCAGCACTGGTTGTGCGAGCACGGCCTGCATGCTTGAGCGCCAGGCCTGACCGCGCCCTTGAGGCAGGCCAGCGCCAGTGGAAACAGCGATGGCAAAGAGCTATGAGCTGGTGCGGGATGCGCTGCAGCGGGCGGGCGCGGCGAAACTGGAGGCGGTGCGGAGCGCCTTTGCGCAGGACGTGAGCTGGCTGGAGGCAGCGGTTCGGGACGCGCGCGTGCACATAGCCGACTGCGCGCCGACGCGCGGCGATGCAGCGGCGCCCGATAGTGCGGTCGCAGCGGTCGCTGCCGCTGCAGGGGCTGCGCGCGGCAAGGTGGGCTTTCCACCTGCGGTCGTTTACACAGGCCATGATATCAAGATCCTGGCGACTGTCCTGTGACCGCGCGTCAAGCACCACTAAACTTCACACTGACACAGTTAGAGGGTGTCTGTGCAGTGTGTTTGCAGGCAAGGGGGTGCTGTGGAGACTGCCAGCAGCGAGCGAATTAGCTGCACCCCGCAGGAGAACGAGGAGGAGCCAGCGACGCGCGCTGCGCGCCGCACGCGCAAGCCGCGCGCGCGCCCCTCGGAGCTGGCCGCCGTCGCCGAGGAGGCCACGGAGGATGCTGCCGCGGCAAATGCTGCGCTAGCGGAAGCGGCCGCAGCGGACGCTGCGCCGCCGAGCGTGGAGCAGCCAGGGCCGACGGACGCGGCTGCAGCGCCGGGCCCGCCGCGCGCGACGCGCGCAGCACGCGCGCGCGCCGGCCGGCCGCCGCTGGCGCCGGGCAGGGCCGCGCGCGCGACGCGGGCGAACACGCGGGCTGCCAGCGCAGCGGAGGACGGCGGAGCTACGGACCCAGGCGAGGCTGACTCCGTGTATCCCTTATCCTATGAAAGGACAACAAGTTCACCCAGGCTGTCGCCCAGGCTGAAGCCTTTGCTGCATACTGGTCTGGCGAGCGCAGGTGGGGCTGCCTGAAACTGACCAGAACCTGAACCTCAACCTCCCCGCAGTTGTGTCTGACGACATAAATCTCACCGCTTGCTACAGGTGCGAGCTTGTCTTGCCGAGCGCCCGCTGTCATCTACCCAGCTACTCATGACCTGGTTCGGCTGCCTGCAGCGGTGGGAGCGCACGCTGCCGAGCGCGCCCTTTCCCCGGAGCTTCCTGCGCGCAAGCGCACCGCGCCTGCGCGCGCGCGCACCCGCGCCGCCAGCGGCGCGGAGCGCGCGCCCGACGCTGCCGAGGACCCCGCACCAGACCCTGCTGTAGCTAGCCCGCCCGCTGCGGCCGCGTGCGAGGGCGGCGAGCCGGGCAGCGCAGCCGGCGACGGCGCGCCGGGCACCCTGGGCGCACCAGAGGGCGCGGGTGAGCAGGAGGCAGGAAGCCAGGAGCACTCTGCCGCCGCGCGGACAGCAGGGCGTCGGAGCGCCAGGGCGACCGGCGGGCAGGCGGAGGGCTGCCACGGCCGGGCGGCTGCGGCGTCCGCCGCAGCCGCGGCGGCCGAGGTGCGAGACCTCGACCCCGCTAGCGAGGCGCCCGCAGCGGCGGGCGCGGCTCTGGATGGGCAGCCAGCGCGCGCGCTCCCGCTGCATGAAGCCGCGGCCCGGGGCGATCCGGCGGGTGCGGCGCCGGGCGGCCAGCCCGCGAGCCCGGCAGCGGGCGCCTGCGGCGCGCCGCCCGCCGGCGCAGCGCAGGCCGCGGGCGCGGGCGAGCGGGCAGTCGGGGCGGTGCCGGACACGCCGGCGGCGGAAAGCGGGCAGCCCTGCGAGGGCGCGCTGCTTGGTGCAGGTGGCCCAGGGTTCGGCGGCGCGGGCACCGCACCTGACCCCACGCCCGACGCGCGCCCGGCGCGCCGGACGCGCGGTGCGGCGCGCTCGGCCGCGCGGGGGACACCCGCGCCGGCAAGCGCAACCCCGGCGCCCGGCCCTGACGCCGACCCCGGCGCCGCGCCGGCGACCGCGCTGCCGCGGCGCGTGCTGCGCTCGGCCGCCAAGGCGACCGCCGCGCCGCGTGCCGGGGGTATGGCCGGCTTGGCGTCAGGCAAAGAGCACGCACGCTCGGCGGCCTGCGCTGCCGGCGGCGGCAGGGCGAGCCTGGATGGTCCGGCGCCGCAGCCGGCAGGCGTCGGTGCGGCTGCACCGGCGCAGGAGGCCGCGGCAGCCGGGAGCGCCAAGGAGCCCGCTAGCGCCGGGACCGCGCCGGCAGTGCGTTCGCCAGCGGTTGCGCTGGAGGCTGCGGCGGATGGCGCACAGCAGGCGGACCCGGGAGCGTGCGCTGCGCCCGCCGCAGGGCAGCAGGCCGTGGACGCTCAGGCGGACGCGGGGGCGGGGCCGGCGCAGCCCCTCCGCAAACATGGCCTGCTCGAATCCGCAGCATCTGCGGGCCCGCCGCCAGCGGCGACCAGGGAAGAGGCGGTCGTGGCCCGGGCGCAGCCGCCAGCAGCCGCGCCCGCGCCTGCGCCCGCGCTCGCGCCCGCGCACCAGGCGCCGGCCAGCAGCGCAGAGGTTGCAGGGGCCAGCGCCGGCGCCGCAGGCGCCGCCGCCGACTCGGATGGAGACGTGGACGTGGTGATCGAGCCCAGCGACGACAGCGGCGGCGACAGCGACTACGAGGACGGCGCGGACGCGTTTGCAACGCCGGCCGGCGGCGCGCCGGGCAGCGCGCGCGGCGGCACCGCCTACAAGACCGGCGCCGACATCCCGACCGCCGCGGCCGCCGGCCGCGGCGGCGGCCGGTCGGCCTTTGCGTCCGGCGCGCGCTGGGCGCCCGGCGGCGGCGCACGGCGCACGGCCGCCGCCGCTGGGGCGGGCGAGGGCGGCGCGGGACCTGACGCCGACCCTGGACAGGGCCCTGGACCTGACGCCAGGCCTGATCAGGGTCCTGCCGCAGCGCAAGCGCCCGGCCGCGCGCCGGGCGCTGCCGGGAGCGCCGGTGCTGGCCGCGATGCTGCGGCGGACTCGGCGGCGGGCGCGCGTGGCGGCGAAGCGGCTGTGAGCGCCGCGGGGCCTGCACAGGACGCTGGCGCAGCTGCCGCCGCCGCATTGGCGCCCGCCCCAGAAACCGGGCGGGCCTTGAGCGGCAAAGAGACAGCGCCTAGCAGCGCTAGTGCCCCGCGCCACAGCTCAGACCCTGGCCCTGCCCCGGCGACAGGGCCGCCAGACCAGGCGCAGCATGCGGGCACCCGGCCAGCCGCGGCAGAGCGCGTCGCGGTGGCCCCAGTCACCGATGCACTCTCTGCTGGCCCAGGGGCTGCGCACGGGAGGGCCGGGGAGGCCGCAGGCGGCGGCGACGCAGCGGCAGACCCTGGGTCGGGACCTGCGCACGCGCCGGAGCCCCCAAGCAGGGAGGAGCCCCGCGAGGAGGCGCAGCCTGTTTCGGACCCTGCGCTGGAAGCGGCGGCAGCCGTAGAGCTGCCGTCAGCGAGCGGGCGTGATGAGGGCGGCGGCGGCGGCGGCGGCGGCGGCATCGGCGGCCTGGGCGCCAACCTGGTGTCCACCGTGCGCTCGTTCCTGCCGTTCGTCGCGCGCGCGGAGCCGGCCGAGGGCGCGCCCGCCGCCGGCAAGAAGCCGGTCAAGGTGCGCCGCGGCGCATTGTGGTTCCACATTTACTGCATTGACGCACGGCTGGCAGCCATGACCTGCATGTGCAGCTGACCGCCGTCCTGCCTTCCAAGAGAAACGCAACGCGCCCCTCGACATGCGCCCGTCCAGGCTGCGTCCCTTCAGCCTCCGGCACCCGCACTGCATCATGACACTGCAAGCTGGACATAATATCACGTTCTTAAAGTAGGGCACAGCATGCCTGACCCTGTGCGCCGCTGCACCGGGGGGTTCCGTTCCAGAGCGCCCGGCCGCACGCCAGGTGCGCGCGCTGGAGGCTGCGGACGCAGCGCGGCGGCGCGAGGCGCAGCGCGGCGCCGAGCGCGCGGCGCAGAAGGCCGCCGAGAAGCAGCGGCAGGAGCGCGCGCGGCGCGCCGCCGACGCCAAGGTGCCCCGCGCTCGCCGCTCTTCAGGCCGGCAGGGGAGTGCAATGCTCACTTGCTGACAGTGAGCGACGTGCCATGCATGTATTGCACGACATGCATCGCGCGCCGCTGCCTGTCGGCGCGCTGGTCAGCTGGTCGACCGCCAGTGCAATGGAGCGGTGTCGGGGCGGGCGCCCCGCTGCACCACAGGATAGGCGACGCTGCCCACAGGCAAGCAGCCGTTGTGCAGAGATTCCAGCGGGCGCATCGGTGTTTGATCACTGCGCTTCAAAAGAGACAGGCATGCACTGAGATGCACAGACAGGGTACATGAATACGGCTTGCAGGCGGCCGCCGATGAGGAGGCGCGGCGCACGGCAGCGGATGCGCAGCGCCGGCGCGACGAGGAGGCTGCTGCGCGGCGGTGCGCATCCGCTCGCTGTGCCGCTCATGCTGCCCAAGCTCCGGAGCACACAGCAGAGCGTACCTGTCCCCCGGCACAGTGCATGCGCGCAGACGAGCAAGCAAGCAGAGCACAGGCTGCGCGTCATGTGCACTCTGCTGGCTGGCTGTGGCCTTGAGACTGCGCCGTACGTCACGGGTGCCGACACGAGGCTGGTCAGAGCACCACTGGTGACAAGGCTGACCGCATCTGTGCATCACCATGGAGCGGCATGGTGCCACTGCTCGTCACCGCGTCTGCGCTGCGGCCGGCAGGCGCGCGCGGGAGGAGGCCGAGCGGCGCGAGCGCGAGGAGAAGCAGCGCCGCCTGGACGAGCTACGCCTCAAGCGCAAGGTGGCGCCCGCCGCCGCTCGCCCGCGCCCCGCCCTTGCGCGGCCGGGGATGGCTTCCTTGCCCAACAAGCAAGGAGCCTTTTCTCTGCCTTCTAGACACAAGAAAGGAAACAGTTGGCAGCAGCCCATGCCGCGCGCTGTGCCGTGCACGGGCCCCCGAGCCAGAAGCTGGGGGCGTCTGCGCCCTCAGCCTCGCCGCTCATTGTGTGCGCGCGCGTCTGGAGGGCCATGCGCCCCCTGACATGCACGTGGTACAGCCTGCCGTCCCCCCGGATGCGACCCGGCCCCGCTCGCCCGGCCCCTGCTGCGGGCCAGCGCAGGTGTCGCGCTGGCCATATAGGCGGCATCAGATAGCCGGGTCCCTGCTCGACGCGCCCGCACCCTGCGCGCAGGCCGAGGCAGAGCGCGCCGCGGCGGACCGTGCGGCGGCCGAAGAGGATGAGCGCAAGCGCAAGGCCGCGCAGCGCGCCGACCAGGCGCGCCGTGGGGCGCTCGCGATGGCTGTATGGCCCGTGCTGATGCGTAAGGCGGTCGTCGGCACCGGGACACTGATATGTGCTCTTGAGAGCCAACGGGCGCGCTTGTGCTGGCATGCAGCTTTGCACTTATGTCTATGATGCTACCCGTGCACTGCGACGTCGAGGAAACAGTGTATCGCCTGTGCGTGTGGTCGACTGAGGTAAGGCGGCTGCTGGCGCGCTGCAAAGTCTGCACGGGCTGCCAAGAACGCTGGTGGCTGCATGCGATGCTGTCATGCATGGCAAGTGTACATTACCATCGCTCTAGAGCACCCCTCATCACACACTCGGGTTCGCCACCTGCCCAGGCGGCGGAGGCCAAGCGCGCGCGCACGGCCGCGCCGCCGCCGCAGCCGCAGCCGCCAGCGCCCGACCTCGCCGCCATCGCCGCCGCGGCGCCGGAGCCCGCGCACGCGGCGGCCGCGGCGGCTACGGCGGCAGCGCTGGAGGCGCGGGGCTCCGGGGAGCTCCCGGCTCGCGCGGCGCATGCCGCGGTGTCCGCTGGGGCGGCCTGGGGGGGCTTCCCCAGGGTTGCCGGCGCGGCCGGAGGGTCCTCCTCGGGGCCGGCGGCGCTGGGCGCGGCGGGGCCGGGCAGCGCCGCGCCCGCAAGGGAGGCCGGGCCGCAGACATACGAGATCTCGCCCTACAAGTGCGGGCCCGACCCATGGCCTGCAGCCTGCCCCGACCGCTGACACGCTCTGCGCGGCAGTCCCCCATGCTGCAGATTTTTAGATTGAAGCAGGAGTGGAGCATTGGCCAGAGGCTGGAGCTGAGACCAGGGCTTCAGTCTGACGCAACCCCGGCTCTCCCCTGATCTTGGAGCCAGCTCCAAATGAGGGCACCGTACACGCACAAGCGACGCGGGCTGTGGGAGGGGCGCCGTCAGGGAAGCAGCGGCCTGCCGCAGCCGGCAGCCCCGCTCCATCCTGCACATGGGAGCGCCACCCGCGCAGGAGCGACAAGGACAGCGACGAGGACGAGGCCGACGACGCGGCGCCGAGCAAGCCGGTGCCGGACTGGGCGCGCGGGCGCGCGCTGGCGGGCCAGCTGGCCGCGCAGCTGGCGGTCGACCCCGACGAGATCTTCCAGCAGCGCCAGAAGACCTGCCCGCTGGACGAGGTCTTTGGTGCGCGCCCGCGCCCGGCCTCTGCTGGTCTGCTGCGCTGTGGTCTCTGCAACAGACCGGCCGCTGTTGGCATTTGGGCTACTCCCTTGAAGGAGCTCTGCGGCGGCCTGTGCTCTCAGCGTGTGCCAACACGGCGGCTGCCAAACAGAGCAGCCACCTCAGCACTGTCATGTGACTGTGTGAGCACCTGGAGTGCAAAACTTGGGATGATGGCAGACCTAGACGCAAGGTGTTGTTGGCAAGCATCATGCATGGATTGGCAGGGACTGCTGTGCCGTCAGGATGTTGGACATGGCTGGTGAGGTGCTACAAGAAAAGCAGGCAAGCGCGCGGCGGGCAGGCGGGGCGCCTCGTCAACAGATGCAGGACGTGGCAGGATTTTGGGGGTCGAAGGGCCAGTGCGCGCGCAGGCAAGCGTGCGGCGGGCAAGCGGGGCCACCCGTAAAGAGTTGCAGGACATGGCATGATGCTGGGGTCGAGCAATGGCCGTGACGCGCGCGCGCAGGCAAGCCCGCGGCGGGCAAGCGGGACCTGACGCGGCGCAACAGCAGCGGCAACTGGATCGAGGACCGCGTGACCTGGAAGGAGGAGGTGACCTACAAGAAGGCCATGGGCTACCTGTGAGGCCGCTGGCGGGGGGGGTGGCAGCATGCCGCGGGCTGTTGCCGGGCGTCGGGGGCGTCTCTCTTAGGGGTGCAGGTGGGCTGCTCGGGAAGCTGTGACCGGCAGAGCAGGGCGTCCCGGTGGCGGGCCGCCTGTGCGCGCGCTGCAGGGAGCGCGCGGGCACTGCGTTGTGAGCGCATGCAGGTGCATGGCCCGGCATGCGCCGTGACAGCGCCGACGCGTGCGCTGGTGTGCCGAGGGGTGCCTGGCAGTGGTATAAGCGTCTGGTATCCGTAACCGACAGTGTGTGCGCTGCAATGCTTGCAGCGCATGCGCTGGCTATCCAGGCTGCATGCGGCGGCACGCACAGGGCATGCTCACTGAGGAGCGTCATGATGCACTGCTTACAGGCCTTGCGAGCTCAGGCCCCGCAAACAGCTTGCAGCTGGCTGAAACAGGCTTAAAATCGAACACGCCTGGGTTCACTGAGGAGCGCGCACTCAGAGCCTTCCATACTAAGCCGCCCGCGCCATATCTGCGTCTGCCTGCCCCCGGTGTTTTTGTGCTTGTAGTAATGATGATGAGGAACACATGCGGCCTGGCACCCCTTGGCACCCTAGATGTACCCCTGTCACGCCGTTCAGCTTCGGCTTCAGTTTTTCCTCTCCTTCCGCGTGCTGGCATATCCATCCGGAGGCTGCTTTGCACGCCTGCGCAGCTGTTCTCACTTCAGACAGACAGGGAGATCAGTTTTCAAGTCTATTTGAGTTGCGGCGCGTGGCTCTTAGCATCCAGCTGCTGTGCTGGCACGCCTTGCACAGCCAGAGCATGACTTCGAGCGTAACCAGCTTGCAGAACGGGGCAAGCAGCGCTGCGCAGCACGCCTCCCAGTCCGCGCCTGCAGGTGCTGTGCTGTTCTATCTGCCGTTGTGGTTTACGCTTGCTTTCAAAGCTTACCAGGGTGCTGCGCGCTGCAGAAGTGCTCACGCTGCGGCTCGTACCCAGGCGGAAAAAGAAGGTGCGCTTCCGCGCGGGCACGACCTGTGCAGATACCCGTCCCAGTCATGCTGTGCATGAGTGACGCGTGCGTGTCCGGCAGGCGGTGCGGTGGGCAGAGGACGTGGTGGACAACGAGGCCTTGAACAAGAAAAAGTCAAAAAGTGCGTCCGAGCGGCCTCTCGTGCAAGCTGGCCGACACCAGGGAGCGAGGGTCGCTGACGCACAGAGCGTGTGCGCGCCGCGCAGAGTGCTGCATCTTCCACAAGCAGCGGCCGTTTGGGGACTGGGGCGACGATGACGATGCCAGCGACGGCGAGTGCGATGATTGCGCAGAGCTGGCGCAGCAAGGCCAAGGCCCTTGAGGCGTTGCCGAGCTGTGGCATGCACAACCCCAGCGTAGTATGCTGGCGCCGGGTTTCCGGCGCAGCCTGTGTCTTGTGATGGTCTGTGTGTGGTGTGCAGCCATGTAGGACTAGCCAGTGAGGCCAGCGGGGTTGTGCAACTGAGCTGGTGCTCTGGCCTCAGGGAATCTGGTTACTTTGAGGTGCAGCCGTCCGTTGTTAACCGTGTCCGGATGCATAGGTAGCATGAGAGCCAAGTAGCAGTGCTGCAGTCAGGACCTTGCAAGCGTGCAAGTCTGCATGAGCATGCTACGTCTGCGCTTCTGGCTGTTTCGCAAGGCTGTAGCCTGTGCAGAGCCGGCAGGTCCCCCCACATTGCTGTGAAAGGAGTGCTGTTGGCCCCACACTGCTCTGAAGGCAGTGCTGTCGGCCAGTCCAGCCATGCCTGGTTTTGGTAAGTACACCATGGTCCCCATGCACGCGTTCCAACATGGCCATGTTGGAGCGCATGCAAGGGGAGAGGACAATCGTGAAGACTCTTTGTTACCAAGTACTGCAGTGACTCTGTTGCATCCACAGTGTACAGTTCACAGCCATCCTATGTCAACTTTCACGCTCTGACTCGCCCGGTGCCTGCATTGCTCAGCAGAACGCTCACAAGAAGGCCAGCGCAAAACCAGGTCGCAGGATGCCAGCACCCTCTCTCTCGCACGGGCACCAGCAGGAGGGAAAGCAGCGCGCCCCAGGCTGCCGCCGCTGCAGGCTGCAGCTGGTAGCGCTGATCACGGGCAGCGCGAGTCCAACTGCATGCGCGGGCGAGCCGCGCATGCGCCAACACCCGGTCACTCCACGTCCGCAATGCCCAGGAACGAGACAATCATTTTGAGCTGGTCAATGAAGTCCACGCCAGTCGCGTACTCGGTCAGCAAGCCCACCGCGAAGCCAAACATGACCCACCGCCCGTTCCCAATCTCGTTCTTCTTCGTCCAGCCAAACACCCTGCCACGCGCGGACGCACACGCCCGCTCACCTCGAGGCGACGGCAGATGGCAGCAGAGCAGGGCCATCAGGCCTGTCTACACAAGCTGCCAGGCGTGTCGATGCAGACACGCAGGGGCTCTGGCCAACCAGGGCGAGGTCCAGCACCACTTTGATACTGTCATGTATTGCAGCTCGTCTTGCTCAGTTGCGCACAATCACAGCCTTGGCAACTGCGGCAGGGGCCGACAGCAGCTGCTGGCTGGCACGCCAGCCGCTCCTCATGTCAACACAGATCTGAGGTGTCTCTGTTGTCCTGCAGCCGTACTAGACCTCCAAAACAAAGCCGCCCTGGCTCTTTGAATGAAGCGCCAGAGCGGCTCATTGAGTGAAGCGCAGGCGCGCACTGCGCCTTCTCGGCGGCCTTCTGCGCGTTGAGCTCGCGGAAGTACCGCTGCATGGCCTTGGCCTGCGAGCGCTGGAACTCGATCGTCACGCCGCGCGCCCTGCGCGCGCACACGGGCGGCCCTTCACCACCTCGTCGTGAGGCGCGAGAACGGGCGCTCAAAGCGCTGACGGACGGGAGCCCAAGAACAGGGGCTCCCGGCACGCGCTGTTGCTGGTCATGCAACGTCGCGCAGCAGTTGCACGTGCTGTACGCACACAGGAAGTGGACTTCTGAATGACTTGCTGCGCACATCCTGTGCTCACGCACAGCAGCACGCCACGCGGCGCTGCAAGCCGTGTGCGTCTGCACCCCCCGGCAGCCACACGGCAGCCCCTCGGGACCAAAAATCACAGACTGCAGGCAGGCGACGGGCGCCGTGCGCCAGCGCCTGCAGCAGCAAGGCGAAGGACACTCTGCAGCCAAGCCGCCTGCAGTGCTGCGGGCTGCCTGCTCAGCGTGCACGGACAGCGTCCGATACGGCAGTCCTGCCTCTTCCAATTTGCATTCCCCTAGCATACTCAGCGTGCTGCGCAGGTTGCAGCCGCGCTTGTCTCTGACGCGACAGACCCTCCAGGCACACGCTGGTGCTTTCGCTGCGCGCGGCGCAGCCCCACGACAAGGCTTTCTTGGGGTCGCACGGGGCTGCGGTCGTGGCAGAGGATGAGGACGGCTTGGCGGCCGCTGCATCGTGCTCCTCTGCCGGGGCCTCGCGCACGACTGGCTTGCTGACCAACTCGGGCTTCCGCAGCGTGGGGCCAGACTCGGCGCTCGCGCTCGCTACCACCGCTGTCCGCGCTGCGCCGGCCCTCAACCGCCGCGCCTGCAGCACTCACATGTTGTCAAGACTCCATAGCAATGCAGCACACGGCTTGCATTGCGCTGTGCAGTTCTCGAGTTCGAGCTCCGACGCAGCCCTGCGCCAGGCGCAAGCATACGCCAACCAGCACAGCTACTAAAGGCGTGCCTGTGTTCGGTGATGGCAGCTCGGCGCAAAGCCTGCGGGCGCATCAGGCGGTCAGATGCATTGAAACAGTGGTGCAAAGCGCGGTAAACATGCCCAGCCAAGACGTAACAATGCCGCACAGCCAGTAGGGCACAGACGCGCGGGTCGCACTCGTCTGCGCTGAGAACCGCTGCGCCGCCAAGGTTGCTGGTGCAAGTGGCAGGGCGCCCATTGCAGTTGTGCTCCCCCAAGCCTGGCTCGCTGCGTGCTCTGCTGGGGCACTCGCTGGTGGGGGTTTGGCGTGCCTCAGCTGTGACTCGACGCCCAGGCTGCACCACGCCAGCCTGGTGGAGGAGCACGAGAGGGCTGGCCCCCTAGACCTCCCGTAGCAGCTCGCCTCTGTACTCTGCAGTGAGGGAGGGCAAGCTTGCCTGGCCTTTTAGCAGCCCCCTTGCGAAAAGTGCAGAGAGCGCCAGGCCAGAAGCTTGCCGCAACTGCGTGTATCAACATTTGCGCGCAGCTGCGCGCTCCAATATGTCTTTTCTGCCGCGGTTGCGCCCTGCAGCGCTGCGCAACCTGCGGCCGCGCGCGGGAGACAGCCACAACAACAGCTTTTGGTCTGAAGGCAAACACGAGCCGAGCGGATACCTCTTCAACGAGACGCCGCCGCCGCCAGGGCAGCGCCGCAAGTGGGAGAGCTGGGAGGCGCCCTGGTGCGCGCTTCTGACTCCTGCTGTGGGGTGGCAGCGGGCTGGCGGTGTGCGTGTTGTGTGCTCGCAACTCAACTTTCCTAGCAGCAGAGTGTTGCGCGAGTGGGCCACGTTTGGGGGTTCCCGTGTGCGCTGCTGCTTTCTGGATGGCAGCATTCCACTTTGACCTGCCTGTGCAAACGAGCGGCTCTAGTTGCTAGGGGCGGAGCCACTAGCAACAGAAGGGAGTTTCCATCGCAAAGGTTGCTGTTTATCACAAACAGTCACGCTGTAGAGCAGGTGCACACTCTTAAGCTGATCTGGGCAGGGGCTGGAGCAGAGTGCAGTGGTGAGGGCTGGGTGTTGGGATGCATTGCATCTCTCCTGGCCGTAGTGGGGCAGTGCCTTAGCTCAGCACGTTGAGGCAAGAGGGTGGCCTGCGTGGGCAGGAGGTTGCCTGCGTGCGGGGCTGGCGCGGATCGCGTGCGGTGCGTGTTGTGAGACGTCTCTTCATGACAAGCTCAGGTGCAGGCGCCTGAACAGCTGCTCCTGAACAGCGCACTTTCACTGACGGCAGAGGGCTGCTGCGGCGCAGGTATGCAACGTGGGTCATCGCGGTGTGCATGCTTGGCTTTGGCCTGAACGCCAAGCCGGACACGAGCATCCTGACGTGGGCGAAGCGCGAGGCGGAAAAGGAGCTCAAGGCTGAGGGGGTAGAGCTTCCATGAGCCTGCTTGTACAGTGCAGGCCGCAAGAGTGTCCGCGTCTGGTTCAGTGTCTGGTCTAGCAAGCTGCGTGCCACAGCTCATAGTCGGTGCGCGTCTGCCGCACGCGTGCGGGTCATAGTGGCATGAGAGAGCCAATGCTGCTGCTGTAACACGTAAAAATGGAGCATGCTCATGCGCACATACCACTGCCTCCCAACACTGCTCAGAATACACTGGCACAGAGGGCGTAGCGCCAGACGCGCACTTGCATAGCCGTGCACGAGCTCCAAGAGCGTGCGCAGCAGGCTACCTGCCACATATGCACAGCAGCCAAAGCACAGAGTAGCGTGGTTGCCAGCGCGGCGGACGGCAACAGCGCGCTGCTGCCCACCGGCCTGGGGCCGCCTCAAGCGCACTGCCCAAGCAGCCAGCTGCTGCAGCCCTCTTCATGCGGCCTTGATCATGCCAGTCTGCCGTGCGTACTCGAACAGGCCGCCAGCGTCCACCACCGGCCCCGCCTGCCGCGCCACGCCCGCATCACTTGCGTGTCTGTCCTATAGGTCCAGGACATTCATAAAACAGCTTCACAGCCACTTAGGTGAACGCAGACACAGGGAATGACATGTGCATGCTGTGCTTATCGTGCAGCAGCACTGGCCTCTGTCACCGCTCGCCAACGCCGGCTCAGCTTCCGCCTGCCTGACAGCACACGCTGGGCGCCATCACGGCAGGTCCACCGTCAGCCTGACCACACACCCGCCGCGCCCAGGCCAGCAGGCATGCACGAGCGCGCCGGCTATAGGGTTAGAATTTGGGCAGCGCGCCTCGCCGAGCGGCTTGAGTGGGTACTCCTTGCCGGAGGCGAGGTCGGTGAGCACGTCGCGGTCCATGTCCACCTCCACCTCGCGGCCTGGCCGCGCGCGCTCGCGTATAGGGTAGGGTTTAGGGCCTACCTGTAGCTGCACCAGCCACACGCGCGCAAGGACAGGCATGCCGCGCGGCCGGCTCCGGGCGGCCCCGGCGGCGCTCGCCGCGGCCGCCCAGGCCTCGTGCCTCGCGCAGCGTTGCGCGGCGGGTTGGGTCGGGCGGCGGGGCGCGCCTGTCTCCAGCTCCTCGCAGAGCCTGACGCCCGTCTCGCACGGGTAGAGCTCGCCCCTGCAGCAAGCGAAGACAGCTTCACAGGCAGCAAGGCGGGCCTGTCCGAGCGACATCGAATGTCATGGCAGGCGCCTGCTGCGGGGCTCGCAGAGGTGTAGAGAGCTTGGCTCCTTGTCTCGCTGCCCCACATTGCCATGCACAGAGCTGCTGTTTCGCCGCCCCTACATCGCTGTGCAAAAGCAAACGCCGGGGCGCGCACGTGGCCACGCAGTTCCGAAAGAAGATGCGCGCAAACGACTGCGCCACCACCACCTTTGCGCCTGCGCCCCGCGCGCTTCCCAGAATCAGGCAAAAGCCGAGCCTTCAGACGAACCCAAGCTCTTAGCTCACTTCCCAGCACCAGACCTTAGCTCTTGTCCTGCTTGCTGCACGAGGAGCGCGCAGGGCGTTCAGTCTAGCAGTATCGACTACAAGCACTGTCATTCTCGCCTGCCTGGCCGAAAGCACTGCAGGCATCGTTAGCCTGCTCGCTGCTGCGCCCCACACCTGACGCGCCGAGCGCGACCGGAGCGTGTTCCCTCGAGGACCCGCAGCCAAAGTTCTCGCCGCCAATCACCACCGGGTACTCTGTCTTCATCTCATTGTCCTCAATGAACCTGCGCCATACGGTGTTGCTGTGCCGAACGTGAACTGCTCAGATACGCACTGCAAAGCAATATCTTGAGCAGCAGCACAGACGGGGTGGTGCCGCGCTGGTGGGCTCACAGCAGAGTGGGATGGAGGGTCAACGACAGCCTATTGAGTTTCACTGAGGTAGTGGCGGTCTGGGTCTGTCGGCGGGCCAGTCACAGCATGGCGGACACGGTGTTTATGGATGTAACACAAGGGGCGTCACCCAGCTACCCGTGTGAAGGGGCCGGTGCAGCACACCGTGTGGTATACAGCTCGGTCGGCAGGCCTATCATGGCATAGCTTCCAAGCTTCTCATACTCCTCCGGCTGCACGCCGCCGCACATGCGCAGGTTGAGGCCCGACACTGCAGACCAGCTGGAGCTGGCATAGGAGACAGCAAGCAGCCTCGCGCCAGTAGGCTGTGCCTTACCTTGGAGGGCACGAGCGTGAGGTATTCTGCGGGAATGATCTGGTCGGTGTCAATATTCTGCGCGCAGCGCCTGAGTATGAGCGTGAAACTTTGGCAGTTTGCGCGGCCCTGTGCATTTTTGCCATTGCAGAGAGCAGCGCAGCACCCCAGCGCACATCGCGAGTAATGTAGCACTTGCCGCGAATGACTCGCGAGTTGCCGGCACCGTTAGCGCTGGCTGCCACGCACTGCCGTTGCCGCGTGCGGCACCGGCTGACCGCAGGCCGCTGACCAGGGAGGGTGGACCGCGCCGCCGCTCGTGCCTGTGCACCCGGCGCCCGCAGCCCCTGTGCGCTGGGCGCCATTGAACGCCTTTGCTACTGCAACGCACTTCAACGTCTCTTCTCTAGACCTGGCGTGCTTGTGCTGATGGTGGTGGTGATCACGCATCACGACAGCCTCATTCAGAAACTACGCTCCAGTGCGAGGGCTTTGCTAGGTCCAGGGCACCGTAGCCGCCTCGCTTTCCAGAGGGCAGCAGGCCCAGGAAGGAGGCCCGGGGGAGCGCAGCGGCAGTCAGGATGCCGGCCGGCCACGGTACCCGCGCGCGCACGCGCGACTCTTTCTCGCGGCCGTTCCGTGGCAAGGGCTACATCCCGCTGTCCGTCTACCTGCGCACCTACCACATCGGCGACTATGTGGACATCAAAGTCAACTCCGCCGTGCAGAAGGTATGTCGCCGCAGCCCGCCGCGTCGCGCCGGTGGGCGGGGCTGCTTGCGCGGCGTACACTGGACGCGCCGCACTGCGCTGAGGCAGGCCGCTGCTCTGCACTATAATAGCAAGCGGTGCCAGCGCACGGCTGGGCACTCTGCGCGAGCGTAGAGGGATGGAGGCAGCAGGCGAAGGTCCAGCACGTGCGTCCGGTCCACCATTGGTAGTTTGCGACAGCGCCAGAGAAAGCGCTCTTTAGCTGGAGACTAGGGGTTGGCACGCGCACCGAGCAGAGCGAGAGCGAACGGCGAATCAAGCGTGCGGCGGCAAGCGGCGCCGCGTCCCGCTGGGGCGGCCTGCAGGGGCGCGAGCGGCTGCTCAGGCGTCGCGCGCGCCGCCGCGCAGGGGATGCCGCACAAGGTGTACCACGGGCGCACGGGTGTGATCTGGAATGTGACCAAGCGCGCGGTGGGCGTGGAGGTCAACAAGCAGGTGAACGGGCGGATAATCAACAAGCGCATCCATGTGCGCGTTGAGCACGTCACGCCCAGCCGCTGCAAGGAGGAGTTCCTGCGGCGGCGGAAGGAGAACGACGCCGCCAAGCACGCGGCCAAGGAGGCGGGCGGTGCGCGCGCGCCCGCGCCCTGCCCGAGCCGCGGGCCCCTGCGGCGGCCGGCCAGCGCTGCCCTCGCGCGTGGCCCGGAAGCCTGGCGGATGTACGTTACCGTGCCTCAGGCTGCTCTGCTGGCAACAGCGCAGCACGCTGTGCACTGCCGTGTCCAAGCTACCAGAGCCGCCGTGAGCATGTTCACGTGCAGCTGCGGAGTGTGTGGCTGCCTCCCTTGTCAGACGCCCAAGCGCCCATGGGCGTGCCGCGCCTCAATGGTCGGGGCTGCCGTGCGACGCAGAGCCGATGCCCGTGTGCAAGCGCATGCCCAAGGGCCCGCGCGAGGGCTTCATGCTGGAGAACGTGTCCATGGAGACGGTCACCGCCATCCCCTACGACATCGTCAAGGAGGGCCTGCAGACGTAGGCGGGCGGCCAGGCGCCTGCGCACGGCAGAGGCGCGCCTGCTCTTCTCCATGGGCGTGCCGGCTGGGCGTGCCGGCTGGGCTTGGAGGCGCATGCTGTTGAGCGCAGCCTGGCTGCTGCAGCACACTTTCTAGACAGCAGGTGGCGGTGTGTTAGGGCGGTCTTGGGCGGCGGTGTGTCGGGGCGGAGCGTGAGGAGAGGGTGTGCCGCCTCGGGGCGGCTGTGTGAGGCAGGAGCAGTGCGGAGATCTGTTGGCGGGCAGCCTGCACTGCGGTGTAAGGGGCGCCGCCCGATGGCGTCGTGGTAGTGATGCTGCAGGTCAGATTGCGGTGGCAGTGTGGAGTATTTGGTGCCAATTACCAAGCTCTCCTGCACAGTCCCTACCAGTCTGCTTGCATCACCCCGTTGCGCTCATGATTTGCCTTGCAGCATCCTGAGGCGTGTGTGGCATCTCTGCGCGCAGGTGCAGGTGCGGCGGACGCCCGCGCGCCGCGGTCGGGCGAGGGCGGCCAGGGTGAGGGGGTGCAGCCGCAAGCGGGGTGAAGTGCGGGAGCAGGGTCACTGGGCTTATCCCTGTCGCCGCAACCCAATCATGTGCGCGTGCTTGAAGGTGGGCAGAGTGCTGCGTGCCTGCTCTGCTCAGCCATGTAAGGCAGGGTGCATGTGAGTGGCACACAGCGCAGTGTCATGGTCCTGCGTGGCACCAGTCTGCACAAGGTGGAGCCAGGCGTGGCGAATGCTGCAGGCGTTCGATAGTCTCGATCCCCCGCGGCATCATCAGCCCTGGCAGGCAGCGGCACTCACAGGCGCGAGCAGGCACAGATAACATTTCAGCCAACGCACTTTGTTACGCACATCGGAATACCGAGCCGAGACGGCAGTCTCAGCAGGCTCAACTCGCGCGCGGCACGGGGGACGCGATGCTGTGCGCGTCTAACACACAGCCTGAACAAGGCCGACAGACAATGCTAACTGACAAGCAGAACCAGCCTCAAGTGTACGCATACGCCCGCGCAGGCGCAGCTGCTGAGCCGCCCCATCGCAGCTGTTCCATAAACGCTGCGTGTCGCATGCGCCAGCCTGGGAGTATTGTGCTGTTGGCGTGCAGCTGGGCTTGCTCTGTGGCCCAGGGTTGCATCACCTAGGTGACCTCTGGCGGCCGCGGCCGCGCCCAAGCAATGGCCGGCCGGTGCACCCTCAACTGCATGTAAGCGATGACTGCAGGGTAGGGTGACGATCAGTCATGGCCTGCCAGGCCGCAGGCGGCTGCCAGGGCCGCCGCCCGCAGGCGCCGCCCGTCTGGTAGCGTGGGGGCGCCCAGAGGCGCATGGGCTGCTGCCCGCCCCGCTGACAGGCGCAGGCACCCCGTCGTGCTGCCGCCGTGACGCGCGTCCGGAACGGCCGATGCCGCTCGCCACCCAGGCGGCGTGCGGAGCCGTCCCAGAGAAGCGGGGAGGGATCATCGTGTGGCCGCCGCGGCGGGCACGAAACCTAGCCTCCTAACCCCGCTGCATGACACAGACGCCTGGCCCGCCGGCCTAGAGCAGCACCAGTCCGACCTGCAACGGCTGCAGGCCCCAATCCTAACCTAGAGCAGCACCAGCCCGACCTGCGACGGCTGCAGCTCGTCGGGCACGCGCCAGTTGTACAGGTAGTAGCGCAGCCGCCCGTCGCCGACGCCAAACTTCAGCTGCTTCAGCACCTGCCGC
>JAABUO010002462.1_pt1 | contig 22497 bp, 22 predicted proteins | sample 5559291 | NCBI WGS metagenome assembly JAABUO01 (sample SAMN10711878, study PRJNA513372) | rock metagenome | isolation source: Antarctica rocks | place: Antarctica: Victoria Land, Finger Mt sud
CCGCCGCCCCGGGGCTGCGGGCAGCCTGACCGGTCCGCCCACCGACACCGAGATGGATGCCCTCATGAACGTCGTCCCCGACGCCCTCGCCACGACAGGAGCCACGACCCGAGCCGACACTGGGGCTGGGCCGCAGGAGAGCTCCAAGACGGGACCACCGCTGGCCGGCATCACGATTGTTGATCTGTCGCGGGTGTTGGCTGGTCCTTTCGCCACGATGCTGCTTGGCGATCTCGGTGCCGATGTGATCAAGGTGGAACGTCCTGGGGTTGGGGACGACACCCGGCAGTGGGGCCCCCCCTTCGTGGGACCGCAGGGCTCCCAGGAAAGCACCTATTACCTGTCGGCTAACCGCAACAAGCGCAGCATTGTCCTTGATCTGCGTGCTCCAGACGATCTTGCCGTGTTGAAGAAGCTGCTGCGCAGTGCCGATGTGGTGGTAGAGAACTTCCGCCCTGGGGTGATGGATCGATTGGGCCTTTCCGCTGCCGTGCTCAGCGAGCTCAACCCAGCCCTAGTGTCCCTATCGATCAGCGGGTTCGGCAGTCAGGGTCCCGATCGAGAAAGGGTGGGCTACGACCAGATCCTGCAGGCCGAGGGGGGGTTGATGAGCCTGACCGGGTTGGAGGTGCCCACGCGGGTTGGCGTCCCGGTCGCCGACTTGACCGCCGGATTCGTGGGGGTCATCGGCATCCTCGCCGCGCTCGTGGAGCGCACGACCAGTGGTCGTGGGCAGCAGGTTCAGACCTCCCTGCTTGCCAGCGTGCTCGCGCTGCACACCTTTCAGGCAACCCGGTATCTGATTGGCGGCGAGGTACCAGGCAAGTCCGGGAACCACCACCCGACGGTGGCCCCCTATGGCCTGTTCTGGGCCGCGGACGGGCCGCTTGTCATTGCCGTCGGAAATCAGGATATCTGGCGGCGGTTCGCGCCGCTTATGGGACTGGATGTGGTTAACCCCGCGTACATCGACAACGCGGCCCGGCTCGCGAACGCCGCCTCGCTCGAACGGCGGGTCAACGAGCGCCTCAGCGAGCACGCCATCCAGCACTGGATCGAGATTTTCGCCGCCGCGCAGGTACCGGCCGGCGAGGTGCGCTCCCTCGATCGCGTGTATAGCGATCCGCACCTGCTGGCCGAGGGGCTGCTGACCGAAGTCGATCATCCCACCCTTGGGCCGATCCGCCTTCCCGGAAACCCGCTGCGGTTCAGCCGGTCCGCCGCCCCGACTGACCTTCCGCCGCCCCTGTTGGGGGAGCATTCGGTCGAGATTCGTGCCGCGCAATGACGGCGCCCGCAATGCCGCTGGTGCCCGGCGCCCACGACGGCGTCCCGTGGCCGTTCGACCGGTTCGAAGGGTTCTCCGGGCTGCCGATCAGCACGGACCCGTTGAACTGGCCCGGTTATCGGGCCAAGCTGGAGCAGGCACGTGAGCGCACCGGGCAGGATCAGGCGGTGAGCGCCGGGGCGGCCTCGGTGGATGGGCAGCGATGCATCGCGTTGATCTTCAACTTCGGATTCCTGGCTGGCACCCTGGGGCAGGCGGAGGGCGAGGCCGTCGTGCTGGCGGCGACCGAGGCGACCCGGCGTCGCCTCCCGCTGGTCTCGGTGGTCCGTTCCGGGGGTGCCCGCATGCAGGAGGGCACGACATCGCTGTTCGCGATGTCCGCTATCGCCCGCGCCCTCACCGCGCTGGCCGCAGCTGGGGTAGCGCATATTGCGGTCGTGGCGAACCCGGCGACCGGTGGTGTGTGGGCATCACTAAGTGCAGCCGCTGACGTCGTGGTTGCCGCGGAGGGCGCGCAGATCGCGTTTGCCGGCACTCGCGTCCGGGGCAGCGGCCACGGACAGGCCTCGGGCGCATTTTCGGCGGCGGGTAAGCACGCCAGCGGATTCGTCGATGTCGTCGTGACCGAGGCTCAATTGGCACTCGTCGTGGGCCGTTACGTGCGACTGCTGTCCCCCGCCAGCAAGGGAGCGCTCGCCCCCCCACCCCTCCCGAGGGCCGACCCCACCGGGAAACCGCCACCAGACGGTTGGACGGCGGTGACGGGCGCCCGCAGTTCGAGCCGGCGTCCGGCTGCGCGATATCTGGCTGAGTACTTCGAGGAAACCGTCGTGATCTGGGGAGATCGGGCGGGTGGTGTCGATCAGCGCGTCGAATGCGGCGTCGGGCGACGAGGGGGGGTGAGTATCGCGTTCATCTGCCAGCAGGGCGGACCGGTAGCTGCCGCCGGCTTCCGGACAGCCGGACGTCTCCTCGCCCTGGCGCAGCGTCTGGGCCTTCCGGTCATCACGTTCGTCGACACCGAGGGCGCGCAGAACACCGCTGAGGGCGAAACCGAAGGCGTGGGTACGGCGATTGCCTTGCTCTTCCAACAGCTCGCCAGCGCGACAGTGCCCATCTTGTCGGTGGTGGTGGGCCAGGGGATTTCCGGTGGTGCCATGTCGCTGATCAATCCCGAAAATTTGTGGCTGGCGGCCGACAGCTACCTGGCGGTCATCGCGCCGGAAGCGGCGGCTGCCATCCTCAAACGCCCAGAAGCACAAGTGCCCGAGCTGGCTCGGCAACTGGGCCTTACGCCGGACCACCTGGTCCGACTCGGGCTGGCGAGAGGGGTGTTGCCCACCAGGTGAGACCAGCAGTCCGTCGCAGCCATCGGAATTGGAGGGTCACATGACCTACCGCAGTGGACGTCACTTCCTGCAGATACCTGGTCCGACGAACGTTCCCGACCAGGTACTGCGCGCAATGTCGGCGCCCACTATGGATCATCGGAGCGCCGAGTTTGCGCGATTCACCGTTGCCCTGCTGGAGCAGATCAAGCCCGTGTTCGGTACCGCGGGCCCGGTGCTCATTTACCCTTCGTCGGGCACCGGGGCGTGGGAGGCAGCCCTGGTGAACACGTTGAGTCCGGGCGACCGCGTGCTGTGCTTTGAGACCGGGCACTTCGCCACTCTGTGGCGGCAGCTTGCCGTCGCCTTCGGCCTGCGGACCGATTTCGTCCCGGGCGATTGGCGCCGCGGTGTGGATCCCGCGCAGGTGGGGGAGCGGCTTTCGGCGGACCCTCATCATGAGATCAAAGCCGTCCTGGTTGTTCACAACGAAACGTCGACGGGGGTCACCAGCAGGATTCCGGAGATTCGCGCGGCCATCGACCGCGCAGCCCACCCTGCTCTGCTACTTGTCGATAGCATTTCTGGGCTGGGCTCCATCGAATACCGGCATGACGAGTGGGGCGTTGATGTCACGATCGCGGGCTCGCAGAAGGGCCTGATGCTGCCGCCAGGGCTGGGCCTCACCGCGGTCAGCGAGAAGGCGCTCAGCGCCTCGCGCACGGCGCGCTCGGCCCGCTCCTACTGGGACTGGGCTCCCATGCTTGAGACCAACGCACGGGGCTTTTTTCCGACCACCCCGGCAACGAACCTGCTTTACGGGCTCGCGGAGGCCCTCGGCATGCTCGCCGCCGAAGGCCTAGACGCTGTCTACGCGCGCCACATCAGGCACGCCGAGGCAACCCGCGCCGCCGTGCGCGGCTGGGGCCTGGACGTGCTTTGCGCCGACGAGCGGGAGTACTCACCGGCCCTGACCGCGGTGCTGCTTGCCGGGAAGGACGCCGACCGGGTCAGGGCGGCGATTCTCGACCGCTTCGACATGTCGTTGGGCAGCGGCCTCGGGCGCCTTCAGGGACGGGTGTTCCGGATCGGTCATCTGGGTCATTTCAACGACCTGAGCCTTGCCGGGACGCTCGCCGGCGTGCAGATGGGGCTTGTGCTCGCCGGGGTACCGGTGAGCCCCGTGGGCATCAACGCTGCGCTGGACCGTCTTGCTGCCCGCTAACCTCGCGTTGCGAGGGCTCGGGAGAAGGGACCACGCATGACGATCAGCCCTAGCGTCCCGGCGCGCGATCTTCCCGTCGGGGGGCTCGCGCGTGCGCTCGAGCACGCGCTGGATGGTGAGGTGCGGTTCGATGACTACACCCGTCAGCTGTTCTCCCGCGACGCGAGCATGTACACGATGATGCCCACCGGGGTGGTCTTCCCGCGGCATGCGCGGGACGTCGCCACGGCAATAAGGGTCGCCGGACAGTTCGACGTCCCGGTACTCGCCCGCGGCGCCGGCACCAGCCTGGCCGGGCAGACCGTGAGCTCTGGTCTCGTCGTCGACGTGTCGCGTTACCTCGACCAAATATTGAGCATCGATCCGGAGGCCCGCACCGCCTGGGTCGAGGTGGGCGTCGTGCAAGACGATCTCAACCGTGCGGCCGAAGCGCACGGGCTGATGTTCGGGCCAGACACCTCCACCAGCAACCGCGCCACCATCGGGGGGATGATTGGCAACAATTCCGCGGGGAGTGGTTCGGTCCGCTATGGAATGACCATCGACCACGTCCGCGCCCTGGATGTTGTCCTTTCCGACGGCAGCACCGCGCGCTTGGAGCCGGTCAGTGAGGCGGAGCGCGCGCGGCGTTCCTTGTCACCAACACTGGAGGGCCGGCTCTATCGTGAGCTCGCGGAATTGCTCGTCAGCAGTCAGAATGCGATCGTCACTGGCTTTCCCCCTTTCTGGCGGCGCGCCGGTGGTTATCGGCTCGACCGCCTCGCCGCGGGAGCAGCGTTTGACCTCGCGAAGTTCGTGGTCGGCTCGGAGGGCACCCTTGTAGTGGTCACGCGTGCGCTGGTCGATCTGGTCCCGAAGCCACGCCGGCAGATGTTTGCGGTCGGCCACTTTCACTCGACCGGTGCGGCGATCGCCGCGACCCAGGACGCACTTTCCTGCCATCCGGCGGCGGTCGAGCTGATGGACCGCACGATCCTCGACCTGTCCCGGACCAAGGTTGAGTACGCCGAACTTGGGACGCATTTGCAGGGCGACCCGGACGCCCTGCTGTTTGTGTCGTTCGCCGGTGACAACGAGCAGGACCTGCTCACGAGCATGGACCGGCTGACCAGCCTCTGGGCGGAGCATCACCACGGCTACCACACCCTGAGGGCTGTGACGAAGGCGCAGCAAACGGCGCTGCTCAAGGTTCGGAAGGCCGGTCTCGGCCTGCTGATGGCGGCGGGCACCGGCGCCGAACGCCCACTGGCTTTCATCGAGGACACGGCCGTCGACCCGGCGCATCTCGCCGAGTACACGCGTCGGTTTCGGGAGATCCTGGACCAGCACGAGTTGCGGGCCGGCTTCTACGGGCATTGCTCGGTGGGGTGCCTGCATATTCGGCCTTTTCTCGACCTCACCGTCCCGGGTGCGATCGACACAATGCGTGCGGTCGCCGAGAAGGTCCGGGATCTGGTCGTCGAGTTCGGCGGCGCTAACTCCAGCGAACACGGCGACGGGTTGGCACGCAGCGAGTTCAACCGCACCCTGTTCGGCGAGGATCTCTATGCCGCCATGCAGCGGGTAAAAATGATCTTTGACCCCAACGACCGGCTCAACCCGGGGAAGATCGTCGATTCCCCGGCCATGACCGAGAACCTGCGCGACCCGGCTCTCCCGGCGGCGCCCCCACTGCGGACCAGGTTGCAATTCGAGGTCATCGACGGCATGCGCGGCGCCGCGGACCGGTGCATGAACATCGGGGTGTGCCGCAAAAGCACCACCGGAGTCATGTGCCCGTCCTACATCGCGACCAAGATGGAAGAACACTCCACGCGGGGGCGGGCGAACGCGCTGGTGAAGGCTCTGTCCGAACCGGACCCGCACGCCGCGCTCGGCGGCGACCGGTTGGATGAGATCCTCGACTTGTGCCTGATGTGCAAGGCCTGCAAGAGCGAATGCCCGCTGGGCGTCGACATCGCCTCGCTGAAAAGTGAAACCCTTGCTGCCAGGCATGATATTCATGGGGTTCCGCTGCGGTCGCGGGCATTTGGCGCCATTCGGGCGCTGAACCGGCTTGGCTCGGCCGCGGCCCCGCTGTCCAACCTGCCCGGACGCATCCCGCTGGCTCGAAGGTTGCTTGAGCGGGCCATCCACATCACCGCCGATCGCCCCCTGCCGATCTTCGCAAGGCACAATCTTAATCGCTGGTACGACGGCACCCGGCCAAGGCCGCATTCCACGCTCGGCACCGTTACCTTTCTGGCTGACTCGTTCACCACCTATACCGAGCCGCGGATCGGGCAGGCCGCGATAGAGCTCCTCGAACGCGCCGGCCACCGGGTGGAGCTGGCCAGCTCTGGCTGTTGCGGAAGGGCCAGCATTTCCAAGGGGCTCCTCGACGATGCCAAGCAGAAGGCCGAGCGGCTGAGCACCGCCCTGAGCCGCACCGGTGCTGGTGGCCCCATCGTCGGCTGCGAACCGTCGTGCCTGTTCACGCTGCGCGAGGAGCACCTGGCGCTGCTACCCGGTGACCCACGCGCGCTCAGGGTCGCTGGCCGCGTGCGTCAGCTGGAGGAGTTGTTGACCGAGGCGATCGACGAAGGCCGCTTGGTCCTGCGCGAGCATTCGTGGCTGGCCGGGCGCCGAATCATGTATCACGGGCACTGTCACCAGAAGGCAGCGGTAGGCACTGCGGCTACCGTCGCCTTGCTCCGTCGAATTCCGGGCGCTGAGGTTGTTGAGGTCGATGCCGGGTGTTGCGGAATGGCCGGCTCGTTCGGCTTTGAATCAGAGCACTATGCGGTGTCTATGGCGGTGGGGGAGGATCGCTTGTTCCCGGCCGTCCGCGGCGAGCCGGCGGCAACCGTGATCGCGGCCAGCGGCGTGTCATGCCGTCAGCAAATCCGGCACGGAACCGAGCGCACGGCCTGGCATCCCGCCGCGTTGCTGCACAGCGTCGTTGACCAGCCGTGATCCCATCAATGTTCGCGGCGGCAACGGGAGGGGGAGAGGCCGGGCGCATTTCGTACTCGCTGATCCTTTTCGACCTTGATGGCACGCTGACCGACCCAGGAGTTGGCATCGCCAATTCCGTAGCTCATGCCTTGGCCGCGCTTGGCATGGAACCTCTCACCGGATTGACCTTGCGCGGATTCATCGGACCGCCGCTGCAGCAGTCCTTCGCCGCGCTTGGCCTGTCGCGGGTCGACGTGCGGAAGGCCGTGGGGAGCTACCGGGACTATTTCCTCGACACGGGGTTGTATCAGAACGAGCCGTACGCCGGGGTCGACGCGCTGTTGACCGGTCTTCGCGCTCGGGGATGTCGGCTGGCCGTAGCCACCTCGAAGCCGACCCCGTTCGCGCTGCGCATCCTCGACCGCTTCGCGTTGGCGCAGTATTTCGAGCATGTTCAGGGCTCGGAGCTCGACGGCACACGCAGCCAGAAGCATGAGGTGATTACCGAGGCGCTGACGTGCGTTGGGCCCCAGCCGCTAGGGAGCGCGATCATGGTGGGTGATCGTGCCCAGGACGTTCGCGGCGCGGCGCACGTCGGCATCCCGTGCGTTGGGGCGGGCTGGGGCTATGCCGTGGAGGGGGAGCTGGAGTCGGCCGGCGCTGACCCGATCCTGACGACACCAGCGGAGCTGTTCAGTTACTTGTTCGGCGCAGTCGGGGCCTGACTGCCGCCGGTGAACCCGGTCATCCCGTGCGGGTGAACGTCGGCGAGCCGCTTCTCGGCGATGGTGAGTGCCTCGGGGTTCTCGTCGACGTAGAGGTAGCGGCGATTGAACTTTGCGGCCGCGACAGCAGTCGTCCCGGATCCGCCGAAGAAGTCCGCGACCAGATCGCCGGGATTCGAGCTGGCGCGGACGATGCGTTCCAGCAGCTTCAGCGGTTTCTGCGTTGGGTAGCCCGAGCGCTCCCTGCTATTGGTGGGGACGATCGTCATCCACCACACATCCGTGGGTAGCTTCCCCCTTACCGCTTTTTCGGGCCCAACCAGATCGGGGGCCAGGTAAGGGATGCGTTCGATGTCATCGCGGTTGTACGTCCACCGGGAGCTCTTGGAATACCAGAGAATGTTGTCGTGCTTGCGGGCCCACTTGTCTCGGGCGCGACCGCCGTAGTCGTAGCTCCAAATGATTTCGTTGAGGAAGCGGTCCTCGCCGAAGATGGCATCCAGCATAAATCGTGCGTAGTGCACGACATGCCAGTCCAGGTGCAGGTATATCGAGCCGGTGGGCTTGAGCGCCCGATGGACTTCGATCAGTCTTTCGTTGAGGAAATCGAGGTACTCCTCCAATGGCATATCGTCGCGGTACTGGTGGCTTGACCGGACCGTGTAGTTGTAGACCTTGGCGCCGAAGCCGGCCCGGGTCAGCTCGCCGGCCCCCAGGGCGATCGACTGAAGTCGCCGCGTTTGCCCAGTTCCGAATGGCGGGTCGATGTACACGAGGTCGATGCACCCGTCGGGCAACCTGCGGAGCAGGTCGATGTTGTCCATCAGGTAACAGCCCTCAAGCGGGGCGGTGTGTTGCGTCACGTCGGCGAGTCTCGCCCATCCGGGCCACGAACGGAGTTCGCTTATGACTCTCGCGTCGCCGCCGCGTGCCCCTGTTCTTCCAGGAACTGCCGTTCGGTCGCGTTTGTGGTGTTAGCCAGAGCGGAGTCATAGGCATGGGCCGCCTCGGGGTAGCGGCCAAGTCGTTGGAGCAGGTCAGCCCGAGTGGCGTGGAACAGGTGGTAGGTCTCGAGGTCAAGGCCGTCGGTGGCCGCGAGACCCGCTTCGGGCCCCTCGACCTCGGCGAGCGCGACGGCTCGGTTGAGCGCCACGACCGACGTGGGGGCACGAGCCATCAGTTGGTCGTAGAGGGCAAGGATCTGGCGCCAGTCGGTCTCCGCTGCCGTCGCGGCGTCGCTGTGGACGGCGTTGATAGCGGCCTGGATCTGGTAAGGGCCCGGCATGTTTTGGCGCAGGCACCTTCGGACCAGGGCGTGGCCCTCTTCGATGAGCGCGTGATCCCATCGGGAGCGGTCCTGATCGCGAAGCAGCACCAAGGATCCGTCTGTGGCAATGCGAGCAGCCTGACGCGAATGGGTGAGCAGCAGCAGCGCGAGCAGCCCGAGCGCCTCCGGTTCGTCGGGCATCAGCTCCGTAAGCAGCCGTGCCAGCCTGATCGCCTCGACGCACAGGTCCTCGCGCAGCAGGGTGTCGCCGCTGGAGGCGGTATGGCCCTCGTTGAACACGAGGTAGACGACAGCCAATACCGCGGCGAGCCGGTCGGGAAGGTCGGCGTCGCGGGGGACGCGGTACGGGATGCCGGCGGCCTTGATCTTCCGTTTTGCCCGTACCAGGCGTTGGGCCATGGTGGCCTCCGGGACGACGAAGGCCCGGGCGATCTCGGGGGTTTGCAATCCACCGAGCAGCCGCAGCGTCAATGCCACCTGGGTGCCGCGAGCCAGCGCCGGATGGCAGCAAGTGAAGATCAGGCGCAGCCGGTCGTCGCTCACCGGTCCCACCGGCTCGGCTGGCTCATGGTGTTCGTGCAGGAGGGCGGCTTGTGTATGGCGGTTCTCGCGGGAGGCTTCGCGTCGAAGGTGGTCGATGGCGCGATTGCGGGCCGTGGTGGTGATCCAGGCCCCGGGGTTCGGTGGGAGGCCGGTGACGGGCCAGCGATCGATTGCGACGACGAACGCGTCCTGCACCGCTTCTTCGGCGACGCCGATGTCGCCGAAGGAGCGGACCAGGGTGGCCACGGATCGGCCGTACTCGGCGCGAAAGTGACGTTCGATCTCATCGACGGGCAGGGACATCTGACCGCTGTTACTGCTCAGGTTCGTCTTGGAACGGGCGGACCTCAACAGGGCCCCCACCGCAGGCCTTCGCGCCTTTCGCGGCCCAGGCGAGTGCGTCATCCAGGTCTGCGGCCTTGATGATCCAGAAGCCACCGAGTTGCTCTTTCGTTTCCGCGAACGGGCCGTCGGTGGTCAGAACCTCCCCGTCGCGGATTTGCACAACCGTCGCGGTGGTCGCCGGGTGCAGGCCTCCGGCGAACACCCAGGCGCCTTCGGTTTTCAGCAGCTCGTTGAACACGTCCACATCCCGGTAGAGCTGTTGGATGACTTCCTGTGACGGCGGCTCTACGCCGTCGACCATGTGGACAGACAGCAGATACTGCTTCATCAGCGTTGCTCCCTTCGGCGGGATCGGCACAGTGCCGAGCCTCTACTGCCACTACGAACGCCCGGCAGCCGAATCGACACCCTAGGGGAAGATTCTTCCCCACTGCCTGGCACCCTGATCAGCATGTGGCTCTCCTGCAGCCAATTTTCTGCCCAGCCCCGGCGGCGTACTGCGCGACGATCGGTGACTGGGGGCGGCCCCGAGATCCCATCTCGCCGAGGGCGGTTGCACTCGAACGGCCGACTCCCCGCAAGTGCGGGACGAAAAGTCGGTGGAACTCGCTCAGCCCAGCGAGGTCCCCGAGATATGCCGGAGCCACGCCGACGACGTCGAACGGTTGCGCACGAAATTGGGCCTAGAGCGGTGGGGGGTGGTTGCCCACTCCGCTGGCACTTGTCTGGCGATCGCGTACGCCGCCCAGTTCGCCGACCGGCTAGCCGCGCTGCTGCTGATCACTTCTCCGGCGTCCTACCTGGTCGATGTGGCCTCGGATGCCTCTACGTTGTCGGCCGCGCGGATGGCGGAGCCGGCGTTCGCGGCGGCGATGTCCGCCTTTGGCGCAGGGCCAGACACCAGCAGCGACGAGACATTTCAATGCTTGGCAGGAGGCGATAGCTCCCCTCGGTGACGCCAGATGGAATGAAACTGCGCAGGAACACGCTCGTTCTGGCTGGTACTCAATGGCCGCCGCCCGCGCCTTCCTCAGCGGTGAAGGGCCCGCTGACCTGCTGGACCGACTACACGAGGTGCGTGCACCGACCTTGGTCATCGCCGGCGCCCAGGACGCCAACATTGGCGTCGGTCCTGTCGTTGCGGTAGCCGACCTATTCCCCAACGGTCGCGCCGCTGTGATCGAGGACTGCGGCCACTTTCGTGGGTCGAGCAACCCGCCGCGTTCCGCTATGTGATCGACCCATTCCTCGCTCAGCTGGAATGACCGGCCCCCCGGAGCGCTCCTCCCCGCGCCTATCCCGGGAGACGGACCGTCGGCGGCGCGGCGTTGCGATCAATTCCGCGGCCATATCGCACACCGCAGGATTGGCCGTTGGCCGCTCTTGAGGAGGTAACGCCCGGCGTGTTGGCCATGATCATCGGGCAGTCGCCTCGGGTTGCATTGATCTCCTGGGTCGCAGCCTTTGCACAAGAGCCCAGTTCAGCCCTCGTAGCTCAGGGGATAGAGCATTGATCTCCTAACTTGATCTTGATCGTCCGCTCGGGTCCGCTGATGTTCATACGTGCAGTTCGAAAGGCACTTTCATTCCGGAGCAGTGCGCCTGAATTGCCGCAATGCGGCCGTCTAGGGGTCAGATAGGAGTCAAATCCAGAGCTCATTGAACACCGGGGGCTCGCCGCGGCGCCGGGGGTTCGACCAACGGATTTCGGCGACTGGTTGAGGATGCCGACGAGTGGTGCGTTTTGGTATCATGCTGTGTATGGCTATGACATTGCGGCTTCCCCCCGCCCTCGATGCCGCCCTCCGCACCGCCGGAGAGGAAGATCACCGCAGCGTCCACCAGACCGTGGTGCTGGCCATCGAAAATTACCTTGCGGCACGCGAGACCGCGGAAATCAAGGCCGACCCGGACACGCTGCGGGCACTTGCCGAAGCCCGCGTAGCGGTCAGCACCGGCGACGTGGTGTACGGAACCGACGTGGTGCACGCGTTGGTCCGCGCTCGCGCGGATTCGTGACCGCCGGTTTCTTCGCGCTGGGAACCACCCGCCCTGCCCGCCGAGCACTGGCCGAACAACTGCCCCGCGACGTCGCCGTCGCTGCCGCCGAATTCATCACCGGTCCGCTGCTGGAGGCGCCGCGCCGCGTCGGCAAGCAGCTCACCGATGAGCTCGCCGGTGTCTACAGCGCCCGCTTGGCTCGCGATTGGCGGGTTTTGTATGAAGTCGACGACGCGAAGCATCTCGTGATCGTGCTCGACATTCGGCACCGCGCCACTGCCTACCGCCCGCGCTGAGACCGTGTGCCAGCGGGGCGAAATCGAGCTGTCTTGTGGTGGAACGCGGGAGCCGGTGCGCGAGGCGGCTGCCACAGCGATCCCTCCCGTAGCGGGTGTCCTATCGTGCGCCAGTTCCACAACCCCATCGGACCCGGCGGCCGCGTTGCGGGCTGGATCATGGGCCATCGAAGGTCGAACGTAGCCCGCAACCGTTCCCGGCCACCCCACAAGCGGAACGTCTACGGAACGTCGAGCCGGTGAGCAAGCTGGCCACGGTGGTCTTGCTCGCCCCAGCTGGGATCGGCGACAGAGCAAGCTGGCTTCACCTATCGCGACCACGAGGCCTGCCGCTCGTATCCGGTCGAAGCCCAAATCGACGCTCCGAGCGCGTTGTGGTCGAGAACCATCGCGTCTGTCGATTCGTATTGCGCCGAGCGGTGCCAGGCGTGCTTCTGCTTGCTCGATGAGAGCCTTTCCCACCCCGCGGCGGCGATAGAGGGGATCCACCGCGAGTCGGTACAGGTGTGCTCTCCACCCATCCCAGCCGGTGATGATGGTGCCAATCAGCGCGCGGTTCGAGATCGCCAACAGGAGGGCATCCGGATCGCGTTCGATCAGTTTCAGCACTGCCGTTCCGCAATCCGCAGGGCCGTCTGAGTTCTCCGCGGCCGTCGCTCACAGACCGAGTACGTCGTCGACGTCGCCAGCTTGTGCGGCGCGAAAGTTCAGAGCATCCACCTGACTACCTTGACGTGACTCTCCTGACGCCCCAGCCGGGGCGTCCGCGACGTGCCGACGGCGGATCGGTCGCCGGGACAGCGTGCCGTCGATCCCCGCCATAGGTCATTGATGTTGCTGCGTGGGTCAAGATGGTGTCGTGGGCTACGCGAACGCGTTCATCGCCTCCGCCGAGGACTGCCGCGCGGCCATTGGCCGAGATCCCGTCGGAGCGGGTGGCCCATCCGACCGTGGCCAGCACCCAGTACGCCATGCTTGCCGCCGCGCCCGGGCGGTGGACCCAAGAGGACGTTCTGCTCGCATCCTCTCCGCAGGTCCGCGGCCACGACGTCAGCGAGGACGAACTTTGCGCGCCCTCACGGGGTACGCCTAGCTATAGCTAGCTGGCACGGCTGCCTCGTGTCAGCATGTCGCCAGCACAACCCAGGGGGCGGCATGAGTCAAGGGTCGGAGTGGGCACCGCCCACTGGTCGTGAATCACCGTCGGGCGCTGCGCTGGGAGGCGCACCGCTGCCGAGCGCGGCACCGGTGCCGGAGTGGGGCGCCGACTACAAGCCCGGCGTGATTCCACTGCGCCCGCTCGGCCTCGGGGAGATCCTGGACGGTGCCTTTACCACCGTTCGCCAGAATCCAGTTGCGACGCTGGGGATGTCCGCGGCGGTCGTGGCAGTGGCCCAGATCCTCGACGTGGTGCTCGTGCTGATCGCCCGACACAGCAGCGTCGCGCTGGTCTCGGTTGCGATCGCGAACTATCTAGTGCGTCAAGTCGTTGGGCTGGCCCTGTCGGCCGGACTGGTCACGGTCGTCGCGGAAGCCGTGCTAGGGCGCAGGCTGGGTATCGATGCCGCGTGGAACCGGGTCCGGCCTCGCCTTGGCACCGTGATCGGCACAGCGCTGCTGACCTTGGTGATCGTCACGGGCTTGACAATTACCCTTATCGGCATCCCCTTCGCCATTTACTTGTTCGTTGGCTACAGCCTGAGCCAGCCGGCGGTCATCCTGGAGGGCCACGGCGTTCGCGCGGCCATGCGCCGCTCCCGGGATCTGGTTCGGTCGGCCTGGTGGCGCACGTTCGGCATCCTGGCTCTGGCGGCACTGATCACCGGTGTCATCGCCGGCGTGCTGGGGGCGGTGCTGTCGTTGATCGGACTGGCGGGCGGTCAGGGTCTTGTCGGGTTCCGCGGCAACACCGGACTTGGGACAAGTCATCTGCTGCTCTTCGCCGTCGGCGGCGTGATCAGCGGCGCGCTGGTCGCCCCGATCTCTGCGGGGGTGGTCGCGCTGCTCTACATCGACCGGAGGATTCGCACCGAAGGCCTGGACATCGCTCTCGCCGAGGCCGCTCGCCGCGGCCAGCCGGGAGCCGGTGGGCTGGGCTGAGCCGCCGGGCGCCCTGCTCAGCCGGCTGGCTATCCCACCCATCGGCCGGGACAGCGCCGCCCGCGCGGCCCGCCGTGAGCTCGGCAAGGCGGTATACGCCCGGTACCGCCCGGGTCTGATCGAACGCGTGACGCGCAGCGTGCTGAGGTTTTTCGGCCACCTTCTCGATGCATCCGGGGTCCCCCCCGGCTTCGGCGTTCTGGTGCTGCTCGCCGTCCTAGGCGTGCTGGCGGCGCTCACCGTGAGAGTACGGCTCGGTGCCCCCCGGACCAGGTCCCCCGCCGGGGCGCCCCAACTTTCTGGCGAGCTGGATGCCACCAGTTACCGCCGGCAGGGCGCCGCCTGCGCGGACGCCGGCGACTGGGCCGGGGCCCTCCTGGCCGCGACGCGCGCGCTGTCGCGCGGGCTGGAGCAACGCGGTGTCCTGCGTCCCCAAGCCGGCCGCACTGCGAGCGAGCTAGCGGCCCAGGCCGGCCGGCAACTGCCCACCTGCCGGCCCCTGCTGGTCGAGGCAGCGGCCCGGTACGACCGGGTCCGTTACGGCGCCCGAACCGCCGCGGCCGGCGACTACCGGGCGGTGCTGGCAGCTGATGACGCCTGCAGCCGGGCCCGGCTGCGGCCGGCCGGCGCCCCCGCCGATCTGCTCGCGGCGGGGCGGGGCGCATGATCGCGGTCGGCGCGAGCACCGACGTCGCCCCGGCGGAAGCTGCCGGACGGCCCACCCCGCCGCCACCCGGCGGCCGCTCCGGTCGACGGCGCTCGGTCGGCCGATGGGTGGTGCTGCTGGCGCTGGTTGCCGCCGCCGTGCTGATCTCGGTGCTCGCCTCGTCGGCGCCGGCTCGCCTGCTGGACCCGACGGCCGCGCAACCCGTGGGCGCCCGCGCCCTCGCGCAGTTGCTGACCGACCGAGGCGTGCAGGTGGGCGCCAGCTCCGACCCACTGGCGCAGACCGGTGGCACCACCGTCGTGCCGGAGCCTGGTGCCCTCACCACCCGGCAGCTGGCTCGGCTGGTCCCGGACGCCGGCGCGGGCACCGTAGTGCTGATCGCTCCCAGCGGCGCCGAGCTGGCCGCGGCGACCGCGCCGGTGCGCCGGCACGGTCAGGCGGCGATCAGCACCGTGCAGGCGGCGTGCCCGCTGCCTGCGGCGCGGGTCGCGGGCGACGCGCGCCTGGGTGGGCTGCTGTATGTCGGCCCCGGTACGGCCTGCTATCCGAAAAACGGCGGGAACGCCCTGATGGTCGTCGGCGTCCGGACGGCGGTCCTGGTCGTGTTGGGCGCCCCCGATCCGCTGACCAACGCCCATCTCGGCGAGCGGGGTGATGCGGCGCTGGCACTCGGCCTGCTCGGTCACCACAGCACGGTGCGGTTCCTGCTGCCGCGGCCGGGTGCAACGGGCGCCGACGGGAGCCGGTCGCTGGTCGCGCTTTTACCGTTCCGGGTACGCCTCGCGTTCGGAGAGCTCGCCTTATTCGTGCTGCTGTTGGCGCTTGCCCGGGGGCGCCGGCTCGGCCCGCCGGTCCCCGAGCCGCTGCCGGTGAGCGTCCCAGCGATCGAGACGGCCCTAGGGCGGGGGCGCCTCTGGCGAGCGGCGCAGGCCCGGGACGCCGCGGCGGACAGCCTGCGCGCGGGTGCCCGCGGCCGGCTCGCGAGCCGCCTCGGCGTGGGGGCGGACACCGCCGGCGGCCGCGGCGCGCAGCCGGACCGGGACGCGCTGGTGCAGCGGGTCGCGGCGAGCGCGGGACGTCCGGCGGCCGAGGTGAGCAGGGTGCTGTACGGTCCCGACGCGAACGGCAGCCCAGCGGAGTCGGCCCCAGACCGGCTCACCGATGCGGCGCTGACCCACCTCGCCGCTGATTTGTCCGCCCTTGACCGTCAGGTACGCATCCCGTGACCAGTCCGCCGCCCGCGGGATCGCCCGCACCCTCTCCCGCTGCCGTCGAGGCGGACGGCGCCCGGCACGCCCTACTCGGCGTTCGGACCGAGATCGCTAAGGCCGTCAAGGGACAGGACGGGGCCATCAGCGGCCTGATCATCGCCCTGCTCTGCGAAGGGCACGCCCTGCTCGAGGGGGTGCCCGGGGTGGCCAAGACCCTGTTGGTGCGCACCCTGGCGCAGGCACTGTCGCTGCAGACCTCGCGGGTTCAGTTCACCCCGGATCTGATGCCGGGCGACGTCACCGGCTCGCTGATCTTCGATGCAAAGACCTCAGCATTCACCTTCCGCAGCGGGCCGGTGTTCACCAATCTGCTGCTCGCCGATGAAATCAACCGCACCCCGCCGAAGACCCAAGCCGCTCTCCTCGAGGCGATGGAGGAGCGGCAGGTCACCGTGGACGGCCGCGCCCACCCGCTGCCCGACCCTTTCGTGGTGATCGCCACCCAAAACCCGATCGAGTATGAGGGCACCTATCCGCTGCCGGAGGCGCAGCTGGACCGGTTCCTGCTTAAGTTGACGATGCCGGTCCCCGACCGCGACGTGGAGATCGAGGTGCTCACCGCTCACCATGCGGGGTTCACCCCCCGTGACCTGACGGCTGCCGGCGTGCGCCCGGTGGCGGGAGCCGCGGAAATCGCCGCGGCCCGCGCCGCGGTCCGGGGGGTGATCGCCGCCCCGGAGCTGCTGCACTACGTGGTGGACCTGGCCCGCGCCACCCGGGGGGCACCGTCGTTGGCCCTAGGCGCCAGCCCGCGGGCCGCAATCGCGCTGCTGGCCACCGCTAAGGCGTGGGCGTGGCTATCGGGGCGCGACTACTGCACCCCCGATGACGTGAAGGCCCTGGCACAGCCCACCTTGCGGCATCGGGTCGTCGTTCGCCCCGAGGCGGAGTTGGAGGGCGTCACCGCCGACCGGGTGCTGGAGCAGATCCTCAGCGCCGTCGCCGTACCCCACTAGCCGTGGCGATCGAGCCACGCGCCGCTCTGGTCGCGCTCGCCGGGGTGTTGATCGCGCTGCTCGCACCGCTGGTCGCGCTTCCCGCAGACTTGGCGTTGGTCGCCCTGATCCTCGCCGATGTGATCCTCGCGGGCGCTCCGCGCCAGCTGGCCATTGACCGCGGCCGGACCGGGGCGGTCCGGCTCGGGGAGAGCACAACGGTCGAGCTGGCACTGACCAACCTGGGGCGTCGCCGGGCCCGCGGCCGGCTACGTGATGGCTGGGTGCCCTCGGCGGGGGCCCACCCTCGCGTGGTCCGCTTCGACGTCCCGGCCGGGCAGGTCCGGCGGGTCAGCATCACCCTGGTGCCCAGCCGGCGCGGAACCCGCCGCAGCGCCCGCATCACTGTCCGCTCGCTGGGGCCATTGGGGCTGGCGGGACGGCAAGGACATCGAGGCCTCGCCGGGGCGGTCACGGTGTTGCCCCCGTTCGCCTCCCGGCGGCTGCTGCCCGCGAAATTCGCGCAGCTGCGTCGGGTGGAAGGCCTGGTTGCGGTGCGCGGAGCTGGCCGCGGAAGTGAGGTCGACTCACTGCGGGATTATGTCGACGGGGACGACGCGCGGACCGTGGATTGGCGAGCCAGCGCCCGGCACGCCGGGATCGTGGTGCGCAGCTACCGGCCCGAGCGCGACCGGCGGATCACCTTGGTGCTGGACACCGGGCGCACCTCGGCGGCGCGCATCGGGGACGCGCCGCGCCTGGACCACGCCTTGGACGCCACCCTGCTGCTCGCGGCGGTCGCCCGCCGTGCCGGGGACCGAGTCGATCTGGTCGCCTACGACCGGACCCTTCGTGCCGATGTCCGCAGCGGCAGTGGGAAGGTGGACCTGTTGGCGCGCCTGATCACGGCCATGACGCCCCTGGAGCCCGCGCTGGTCGAAACGGACTACCGGGCACTGGTGGGTCAGCTGCTTCGCCGGCCCGGGCAGCGCTCGCTCATCGTGTTGTTCACCGACCTGGCTCCGGTCATCGTCCAGGAGTCTTTGGTGCCACTACTGGGGCCGCTGACCTCCCGGCACCGGGTGCTCGTGGCGGCCGTTCGCCATCCGGCCCTCGACGGCGTCCCGGCGACATTCGACCTGGGTTCGGTCTATCAGGCGGCGGCGCTGACCCGGGCGGCGCTGGACCGCGATGGCGCCGCGGCGAACCTGCGCCAGCGCGGGGTCAGCGTCGTGGACGCCGCGCCGGGCGTCTTCGCCTCAGCAGTCACCGACGTTTATCTGCACCTCAAGGCAATGGGCCAGCTCTGAGCCGCTCAGACCACGGGAACCGGGGAACCCACCAGCTGCTCGTCGAGGTCCCCGACCGTGCGGCCGCTCCGGACGACATTGCGCCCGCGCACCGACACGAAGCCCACAAAGCCGACCTCGGCCAGCCCCCCGAGCCCCAGCCGAGCCCAGGCCGGGAGGCCGGAGGGCGTCACGAAGGCCTCCAACACCCCAGAGACCGCCAGCACGGCGACTAGCCCCAGGGCGATGACGACCGCGCTGCGCCCCTCCTCGGCGAGCGCCTGCGTTCGGGTCAGCGCACCCGGATCCACCACCCGCCAGCCCAACCGCAGGCCGGTCGCGCCCGCCACGAATACCGCGGTCAACTCCAACATCCCGTGCGGCAAGATCAGCACCCAGAACTCGGTCGAGCGGCCGGCCGCGATCAGCAATCCGCCGCTGACGCCCAGGTTGATCGCGTTCTGCAGCAGCACGAAGACTGTTGGGGCGCCGAGCAGCACCCCCAGGGTCAAGGCGGCGGCCGCGACCACCGCATTGTTGGTCCACACGTGAGCCGCGAAATCCGCCGCCGGCGCGCTGCGGTAGTAGGCGGCGAAATCGTGATCGACCAGCTGCCGGACCTGCCCCGGGGGCACGAGCGCATCGCGCACCGCTGGGTCGTGGACCACCCAGATGCCCAGCGCCACGGCGACGCCCAGGCTGGCGGCTGCGGTGGCCAGGCACCACCACCGCCGGACATAGACCGCCGCCGGGAAGGTCACCGCGAGAAAGCGTCCCACTTCGGACCAGACCCGATCGCGGGAGCCGGTCACCGCGGCCCGGCCGCGGGTGACCAGAGCCGAGAGCCGGTCGATCAACGCCGGATCGGGATAGCTCGTGCGGATCTGCGAGAGCTGCGCCGCCGCTCGCTGATAGCCGACGACCAGGTCATCGAGCTCCGCCGCGCTCATCCGGCGCGGTCGACGAGCCCGTCGGATCAGGCGATCCAGCGCGGCCCATTCGCCGGCATGGGCCGCCAGATACGACTCCGGATCCATGCATCTCCTTCGTCTTAGGCCGCCGGGGGACCAAGACTGCCACGATGGTAGGTGTGCAGACCACATCGGCTCTAGTCACCGGCGAGGCGGTGGCGGTGGATCTGCGGATTGCCCGGGCCGGATCTCGCCTCGTCGCAGCGCTCATCGACCTTCTGGTCGAGGCCGTTGTCTACGGTCTACTCGCAGTGCTGCCGCTGGCCCTGATCACCCGCGGGCGGGACCCGGCGCTGATCGGGTCGATCGGCACGGTCACGTTCATCGCAGTTTTCGTCGGCTACCCCGTCACCATGGAGACGCTCACCGGTCGTACCCTCGGCAAGTTGGCTCTCGGGCTGAGGGTGCTGCGCGATGACGGCGGTCCGGTTCGCTTTCGTCAAGCGTTCGCCCGTGGGCTGGTCGGGCTGTTCGTCGAGAAGCCCGGAATCACGCTGGGCGCCGCGGGTCTGATCAGCTGCATTGTCAGCAGCCAAGCGAAAAGGCTCGGGGACCTCACCGCGGGAACGATCGTCGTCCAAGAACGGGTTCCGGCGCCCGCGGGCCTCACGGTGTCGATGCCGCCTGCGCTGGCGGGGTGGGCGACGAGCCTTGACATGTCGGGGCTGCCGCCCGGCCTTCTCCTCTCCGCCCGGCAGTACCTCGCCCGGTCCCCTTCGCTGGCGCCCGGGGCCCGGGACCGCCTCGGTGGCAGGCTCGCGCACGATTTCGCGGCCCGCATCACGCCCCCCGCGCCGGAGGGAACCCCACCGCAGGACTACCTGATGGCGGTGCTGGCCGAGCGCCGCGTCCGCAGCGATGCCCTGCAGCCGCCAGCGGGCGGCGCCGGCGCCACCACTGCGGCCGCCGGGGGCCCGGACCCCGCGCCGGGTACGACCGAAGGAGGCTTCGTCACCCCACGATAAAGGCAAGGCAAGGCTTGAAAGCGGCCCAGACGGGGCATACGCGCCGCGTCGATCGCCGGCAGCTTCACCTCGTGGAGGTTTCCAGGATGACAACGTCAGAGCCCCCCCTCGATCCATACACAGCGCCCCCCGCTGGTGAGGTTCACCGGCCGCCCGCAGCGCACGGTCGTAACGGCCTGGGCGTCGCCGCCCTGGTGCTCGGCATTCTCGCGATCCTGGCCTCCATCACCGTCATCGGAGGCGTGATTTTCGGACTTCTTGCGCTGATCTTTGGGTTCATCGGGCGCGGCCGGGCCAAGCGGGGCGAGGCCACCAACGGCGGCATCGCGCTCGCCGGCGCCATCACCGGACTGATCGGGCTGCTGCTGTCGGTGGCGCTCATCACGTTCGGCGTCAGTATCCTTAACAGCAATAGCGGCAAGAACTACCAGTCGTGCCTGAAGCAGGCCACTAACCAGGCCGCCCAGCAGGCCTGTGCCCAGCAATTCGGCCAGCAGCTCACGAAATAGCCCTCGGGCATTTCCTGCGCTTCGTTCCACCATCCCGGCGGCGCCGCTTGGCGCAGCATTCCGACCGTCTGCCGACGGTGTGCTGCAGACGGGAGCGCTGGGGAGGTCACGTCGTTCACGATGCCCGCGAGGCTGGCCGTGAAAGGGCAGCAAATACCCGCCTGAGGAGCGCATGCCCATGCCGTTCAAGACCCCGCCGCAGATCAGCGAGGCGGCCGTTGTCAGCGGCGCGGCCAAGGCCGTTCAGCGCTGGGACAAGGTGCTCGTCGGCGGCTTCCTGGCTGGGGCCTACATCGCCTTTGGCGGCCTGCTGGCAATCAGCGTCTCCTCCGGCTTGAACCCTAAGACGTGGGCACCCTCCCGACGCTGTTCACCGGCGCCACGTTCAGTCTTGGGCTGATCCTCGTCGTGATTGCCGGCAGCGAGCTGCTGACCGGCAACATGGCCCTGGTTCCGATCGCGATCTTCCGGCGCAAGGTCGGCGCGATCGCGATGACTCGCAATTTCGCCCTCGTCACGGTCGGCAACCTGGTTGGTTCAATCTTCGTGGCCTACTTCCTGGCCATCAAGACCGGCGTGATCGGCAGCCACGGCGCGATGAGCGGCTCGGCGCAGCTGACCTACGAGCGGCTCGCGGGCATCGCGAAGGCCAAGGCCATCACCGAAAGCGACTACCAAATCTTCTTGCGCGCCGTCGGCTGCAACTGGCTGGTGTGTCTGGCGGTGTGGCTCGCGCTCGCCGCCGATGACATCGCCGGCAAGGTGCTGGGCATCTTCTTCCGATCACCGCGTTCGTGGCCATGGGCTTTGATCACGTGGTGGCCAACATGTTCTTCTTACCCGCCGCCTACTACGCGGGGGTGCCCGGCATCACCTGGACCAACATCTTGAACAACTGGCTGTTCGCCGGGATTGGCAACCTGGTGGGAGCGGCGGTATTCGTCGCGGCCGCTTACTACTACATCCATCTCAAGGACGCCGACCCCCCGGGCTCGGGAGGTCCGCAGGCCGGTGCCCGGGGCAGCGAGTTCGCCGCGGCCGACTAGCGGAGCAGCCCGGGCGGCTATCAAATTCGCGCGACCCGTGCCGGGGGGCGCCAAGCGACTAGCCGCCAGCGTGCGGGACAGTGCATCGTGGCGCTCCTCAGCCGGCTGGCGGATCGGCTGCCCGCGGTAGCCCGGAGCCGCCTGCAGGCAAGCACCCACCCGGCCGCATGGGAGCGCGACAATCAGGAGAGCCTCGCCGCCGGCCGCGCCGGGAACAGTACGGCGCTGTGGGTGGTCTTGGGAGTCAGCGCCGCGCAAGGAACTCGCACGTGACCCCTACGATGCAGGCGGCCGCTGTTCAGGTCATCGATGCGACTCTCTCGCCGCCCGGTAGGGGTCACGGTACGGGTCAAATCGGAGGATCGGAACACAAAAGCCCAGGTCAGCCCTCGTAGCTCAGGGGATAGAGCATCGGTTTCCTAAACCGTGTGTCGCAGGTTCGAATCCTGCCGGGGGCACCACAAAGGCGCAGGTCAGAGCCATGATCGCTAATTGGGCGGCTTCCCCGACTCGTGGTCGTGCCACAGGCGTGCCACAGTCGCGCCGGGTGCAGCGGCGGGATCGGCCTGGTGCAGCGCCTCAAGGCAGTCGGCGATACGCCGGTCGCGCCCTTCCACGGGGCGTGCGTAGTGGCGGGTGGTGACTGTCGCTCTCGCGTGCCCGAGCCGGGCGCCAACATCGATGACGGAGAAGCCTTCGTCGACGAGTAGGGACGCGTGGGTTGCCCTGAGATCGTGAGGGGTCACACCAGTCAACCCGGCCTTCTTG
>JAABUO010002463.1_pt1 | contig 22495 bp, 15 predicted proteins | sample 5559291 | NCBI WGS metagenome assembly JAABUO01 (sample SAMN10711878, study PRJNA513372) | rock metagenome | isolation source: Antarctica rocks | place: Antarctica: Victoria Land, Finger Mt sud
TCTCGGGCACCGCTGCCATCTCGGGCGCCGCCGCCGTCTCGGGCACCGCCTGGGTCTGCCAGCCCAGGAGCCGCTCCGCCGAGACGAAGGGCAGCGTGTCCGGCAACAAACAGGCCAGTTCTTGCAGTCCCCGCGTGATCACGATGCCCCCATGCGGCGGCAGCGCCGCGTTCCCTGGCGTCACATGCTGCCCCGTGCGGCGGTGTTCAAGCACCTGCCGGCGCACCGTCAGTCGCCCGAACCGACTGGCCACCTCCAACTCATCCGTCCCGTCGCCCTGCCACGTCTGCAGGGGGGAAAGGCGCCGGTGCGCCGCCACCGCCGCCGCATCCGCCGCCTCCCACTGCGCCTGCATCACCCGCCGCAGGATCGCCTGCCCCGTCTGGTGCGTCTGTGCCTCGATCACATCGAGCGCCGTCCCCGGTTCCACCGCCGCGAGGTCCGTCCCCGGCACCTCGAACCGCCCGACCTCCGTCTCACGTTCTCCCGCCTCGTCGTCCTCCACCTGCCACAGCACCACCCGCAACCGACTCATCGTCTCGTCCCTCCGCTGTCCGCGCCTCTCTATCTCCGTGCGTTCAGCATACCCCATCACGCGCGCGGTTGTGCGCCTCCCTCCCTCGCCCCGAGACTTCTGCGCGCTAACAATAATTCACGAGCCCTGAATACCCCACCAGGGGTGGGGTAAAGGGGAGGATGACTATGATATAATACATAGACGTGGTAAGATCTCTCCCCCCTAAAACGCAGTCACCCAACCCCATAACCCGGCCCGCGCTCGCCGTCGAAACGCGCGAGATCATGCGGGCGCATGGTCTGCGTCCGCGCAAAGAGCTGGGCCAGAACTTCTTGATCGACCGCGACGCGCTCGACGCCGTGGTGGACGCGGCGCGGGTGCGTCCGGGCGACACGGTGCTGGAGATCGGGCCGGGCATCGGGACGCTCACCGGCGAACTCGCGGCGCGCGACGCCGGCGTGATCGCCGTCGAGCTCGACGAGGCGATGGCGCGGGTCGTGGAGACGCGGGCGCTGACCCGGCGCAACGTGACGGTGGTGCGCGGCAACGTGCTGCACATGGATCTCGACGATGTCCTGCCTCCGCGCACCCCGTACAAAGTGGTGGCCAATATCCCGTACTACATCACCGCGCCGATCCTGCGCCTGTTCCTGGAAGCCGCGCGCAAGCCGGAGTTGATCGTGTTGATGGTGCAGCGCGAAGTAGCCGAGCGGCTGGCCGCGCGGGCGGGCCGCCTGAGCATACTCGGCGTGACGGCGCAGTTCTACGCGCGGGTCGAGATCGTGCGCGCCGTGCCGGCAAGCTCGTTCATGCCGCCGCCGGAGGTGGACTCGGCCGTCGTCAGGCTCACGCCGTACGCCGAGGCGGCGATGCCGGCGCCGGTTGACGACCCCGACCGTTTCTTCGGATTGGTCAAGGCTGGTTTCGGCGAGAAGCGCAAGCAGCTGCACAACGCGCTCGCGCACAACCTGGCGCACATCCCGGCGGCCGAGATCGACGCCGCGCTGGCGGCGGCCGGCATCGAGCGGACGCGGCGCGCCGAAACGGTCATGCTGGAGGAGTGGGCCATCCTCTATGCGCTACTGGACGAGAAGTTGGGCAAATCGGGCAAGAATAATAGTAAGAAGACGTCTAAAGCGGGCGGCGCGCGGCGATGAAGATGGTCGTGGGCCTGGGTAACCCTGGACGGCAGTACGCCAACACGCGCCACAACGTGGGCTTCATGACCGTCGACGAGGTGGCGACGCGCCACGGCGCCTCGGCGTGGAAAGAGCAGATGGGCGCGCTGACGGCGAAGGTGCGCGTCGGCGCGGACGATGTGTTGCTTGTCAAACCGCAGACGTTTATGAACGACTCCGGTGAGGCGGTGGGGCGGTTGTGGCGCTGGCACAAGCTGGCGTGGGAGGATATGTTGGTGGTCTCCGACGATATAGATCGGCCGTTTGGGAAGTTGCGGTTGCGCGAACGCGGCAGCGCCGGCGGCCACAACGGCCTGAAGTCGATCTTCACTCATCTGCGCTCGCAGGACATCGCGCGGCTCAAGATCGGTGTGGGCCGGCCTGATCAGCGTGAGGCGCGCGACTACGTGCTCTCGCCCTTCACACCGGCCGAGCGCGAGGAACTACCGATCGTGATAGCCCACGCTGCCGACGCCGTCGAGTTGGCGCTGCGCGAGGGTATCGTCGCGGCCATGAATACAATGAACGGCAATCAGCCATCAGCCGTCAGCGGTCAGCAATCAGCCGTCAGCCCAACGGCCGCAAAGCTGATCGCTGATCGCTGATCGCTGACGGCTGAGAGCTATAGACAATGCGAAAAGATTGTGATCTGTGCGGCGTGACGTCGCTGCTGGCCTCTGAGCCACACCTCAAAGAACTGGCCGACGGGCTGCGGCGCACGCGGTCCGCCCGCGTGTATGGCCTACCGTCCGCCGCGCACGTCGCCGCGACGGCCGTGTTCGCGCGCGCCCTTGACGCGCCGGTTTTGTTGGTCACGGCCTATCCCGACCGCGCGTTGCAGCTCGTGGACGAACTGCCGTCGTGGCTCGGCGCGCGGCATGAGGCGCACTACTTCCCCGCGCTCGACGCCCTGCCCTACGATCGCGCCGAGCCCGAGCGTGGCCTGATGCAGCAGCGTCTGGCCGCGCTACAAGCGCTGGGCCATACCAGCGCCTCGAGTGATTCCGAGGGACGGCCGGCGCCCGTCGTGGTCGCGCCGGCGCGCGCCCTGCTCCAGCCCTTGATGGACCCGCCGCGCTTCCAGGGCTTGACCGCGGCCTACAAGATCGGGCAACGCTTCAACATACAGGCCGAGCTCGCCAAGTGGGAGCGCAGCGGCTACAGCGGCGTCGACACCGTGTCCGCGCAGGGTGAGTACGCGCGGCGCGGCGGTATCGTCGACGTCTTCCCAGGCGACGCGGCCGAGCCGGTGCGTATCGAACTGTTCGGCGACGACATCGATTCGTTGCGCCACTTCGACCCCGAGTCGCAGCGGTCGACCGCGCGCGTCGACACGCTCACCGTCACCGCCGTGCGCCAGCAGAGCGGCGGCGACGCGCGCGCCGCCGTGGACGCGCTGCGCGCGCTCGACGCCTCGGCCATGCTGCCGCAGACGCGTGAGCGCTGGGAGGGCGACCTCGTGGCGATCGAGAACGGTCTGCTGCCCGAGGGCTCCGAGCTCTTCGCGCCGTACCTCAACCCCGACGCCGCCTCTTTGATCGACTACCTACCCTCGCGCGCGCTGATCCTGGTCGACGAGCCCGACGCCTGCGCCGACGCCATGGACGACCTCTTCCGGCAGGCGCGCGAGATCCGCGCCGAACTGGAAGGGCGTGGCGAGTTGCCGCGCGGCCTGCGTGACGCGCTGCTGGCGCCCGACACGATACATGAACAGGTGTCCTCCTCATTGCGCGTCGAATGGTGGACGCGCGGCGTACCCACTGGGACCGCCGGCATCCTGCCGGCAACAGTGGGCCGGCAAGATGCCGGCGGTCCCAGTGAGGCGCCCCTCTACGATTGGAGCGAGGGGCGCGTCTTCGTGCCCGCCCTCACCTATGCCGGACGCCTGCGCGGCTTCCTCGACGACACGTTGGAACTGCGCCAGGAGGCGGGACGCGGGGCCGCGCCGGGCCGCGTCGTGGTGGCGTCGCTGCAGAGCGCGCGCCTGGCCGAACTCTACGAGGAGCGCGGTGAGCCTATCGGCGTCGCCGCGACGATTGGCGGGGAGCCCCAGCGCGGCAGCCTCTCGCTGGTGCAGGGCTCGCTGCTGGAGGGCTGGCAGGCCCCCGCGCTAGGGCTCTACGTGTTCGGCGACTCCGAGGTGTTCGGCTGGAGCAAACCGGCCCCGGCGGCGCGCTTCAAGCGCGAGGCCACGGTGCACGTCGGGCTCGACTTCAAGCCGGGCGAGTACGTCGTGCACATCGAGCATGGCATCGGGCGCTTCGATGGCGTGGTCAAGCGCGTCGCCGCCGGCATCGAGCGCGAGTACCTCGAACTGCAGTTCGCGGGGACCGACAAACTGTTCGTGCCCACCGACCAGCTTGACCGCGTGACGCGCTACGTCGGCATGGGCGAGGGCGCGCCGGCGTTGAGCCGCCTCGGCACGGCCGAGTGGACACGGGCCAAGGCCAAGGTCAAGGAGTCGGTGGCCAAGACCGCGCGCGAGTTGCTGGACCTCTATTCGTTCCGCGAGCAGGCGCAAGGCCACGTCTACGAGCCCGATGGCACATGGCAGCGCGAGATGGAGGCGGCCTTCCCGTACGAGGAGACGCCCGACCAGCGGCGCGCCATTCTGGACGTCAAGCGCGACATGGAGTCGCCCAAGCCGATGGACCGCCTCGTCTGCGGCGACGTCGGCTATGGCAAGACCGAAGTGGCGATGCGCGCCGCTTTCAAGGCCGTCTTGGACGGCGTGCAGGTCGCCATCCTGACGCCGACGACGATCCTAGCGCAGCAACACTACGAGAACTTCAGCCGGCGCATGGAGGCGTTTCCGGTGCGCCTGGCCGTGTTGAGCCGCTTCCAGTCGCGCGCCGAGCAGCGCGCGATCGCCGCTAAAATAGCCGCCGGCGAGGTGGACATCGTGGTGGGTACGCACCGGCTCTTGCAGAAGGACGTCGCCTTCAAGAACCTCGGCCTGCTCGTCATCGACGAGGAGCAACGCTTCGGCGTCAAGCATAAAGAATACCTCAAGCGGCTGCGCCGCGAGGTCGACGTGCTGACGCTGACCGCGACGCCGATCCCGCGCTCGCTGCACATGGCGCTGGTGGGCGTGCGTGACATGAGCGTGATCGAGACGCCGCCGGAGGGCCGCCTGCCCATCCGCACGTATTTGCAGCCCTTTGACGAGTATCACATGCGCGAGGCCATCCTGCGCGAGCTCGACCGCGGCGGTCAGGTATACATCGTGCACAACAAGGTGCAGACGATCCAGGCTATGGCCGAGCGGCTGCGGCGGCTCGTGCCGGAAGCGCGTATCGCGATCGGCCATGGGCAGATGCCCGAGGATGAACTCGAGAAGGTCATGAATGACTTCGCGCGTAAGGAGTACGAGATCCTGGTCTGCTCGTCGATCATCGAGAGCGGGTTGGACATCCCCAACGTCAACACGATGATCGTCAACGAAGCGCCGAACTTCGGGCTGGCGCAACTCTACCAGCTGCGCGGGCGCATCGGCCGCGGCTCGGTGCGCGCTTACGCCTACCTGCTGTACCGGCGCGACCAGCGCCTGACGCGCACGGCCGAACAGCGGCTGCGCGCCATCTTCGAGTCGACCGAACTCGGCGCGGGCTTCAAGATCGCTATGAAGGACCTGGAGATCCGCGGCGCCGGCAATCTTTTGGGCGCGGAGCAGAGCGGCACCATGGCGTCGGTGGGCTTCGACCTGTACAGTAAGTTGCTGGCGCAGGCCATACAGGAGCGCAAGGGTGAGCAGCCGGAGACGGAGCGCGCGGCGATCGCGGTCAGCTTGCCGCTGGCTATGTATATACCAGCGGACTACGTGGAGGCCGAGAGCCCGCGCCTCGACCTGTACCGGCGCATCGCCGGCCTAGAGGACCAACGCGGGCTCGACGAGCTGGACGATGAGATCCGCGACCGCTTCGGTCCCGTCCCCGCGCCGGTCGATGGTCTGCTGTATTTCGCGCGGGTCAAGAGTTTGGCCGCGCGGGCCGGGCTCGAGGGTCTCTCGCTCGACGACAACACGCTGACGATGCGCGGCGCCGCGGACACGGTGCTCGACCGCATCGCGCTGTACAAGCGCTTCGGCGGCGACGCCAAGATTGTGCGCAACGTGCTGCGCCTTCCCCGTAAACGGCTGGGAACTGACTGGCGTGGTACGCTTGTGGCTATATTAGAAGAAACAACGGCGGCGAATAAGCCGTCAGCTGTCAGCGATCAGCCGTCAGCTTCTTTGGCTGGCAGCACAATGAAATAGACATAAAATGTTTAATACAACAGGGCCTGCGACTGACGTCGTGGGCTACCGGCGGCAAGTATCTTGCCGACCCTCAAAAGCTGACAGCTGATCGCTGACAGCTAAGGAGCTAATCAATGGCAAAGAAACTGGTGATCGTGGAGTCGCCGTCTAAGGCGAAGACGATCAAGAAATTCCTGGGGCCCGACTACGACGTACGCGCGTCGGTCGGACATGTGATCGACCTGCCCGCCAAGGGCCTGGGGATCAACGTGCGCAAGCGCTTCGCCCCGCGCTACGAGATCATCAAGGGTAAGGAGGGCGTGCTCGCCGAGTTGCGCGCGGCCAGCAAGGACGCCGAGGAAGTCTACCTCGCGCCCGACCCCGACCGTGAGGGTGAGGCGATCGCCTGGCACCTCGCCAACGCGCTCGACGCGCCCACGGCCAAACGGGCCGTCTTCAACGAGATTACCAAGAGCGCCGTGCAGCAGGGCATCGCCGAGCCGCGCGAGATCAACACCGACCTGGTCAACGCGCAGCAGGCGCGGCGCATCCTGGACCGCCTCGTCGGCTACAAGATCAGCCCGATCCTGTGGCGCAAGGTCGTCGGCAACACCAGCGCGGGACGCGTGCAGAGCGTGGCGCTGCGCCTGATCTGCGACCGCGAAGACGAGATCCGCGCTTTCACGCCACGCGAGTACTGGACGGTCACGACACGATTGGCCAAGGGGCGCGGCAAAGGCTTCGAGGCCGAACTGGTGGCGCGCCTGACTGGGAGCGGCTGCGACGAGCGCGAGACGCTGGCGATTGCCTCGGAGGGCGAGGCCAACGCCTTGAAGGCCGAACTAGAGGCGGCGACGGCGTCCGTCAGGGACGTGGCGCGGCGCACGCAGCGGCGGCAGGCGCCGCTGCCCTACACCACGAGCACGCTGCAGCAGGACGCCTCGACGCGGCTGCGCTACTCGCCCAAGAAGACGATGAGCCTGGCGCAGGAACTCTACGAGGGCATCGACCTGGGCGAACGCGGCACACAGGGGCTCATCACCTACATGCGGACCGACTCCACGCGCATCGCCGAGGAAGCCGTCGCGGCCGCGCGCGAACTCATCACGTCGCGCTTTAGCAAGAAGTACATCTCGTCCGGCCCGCGCGCCGCCAAGAAGGCCGGCGTGGCCGTGCAGGACGCGCACGAGGCGGTCCGCCCGACCGAGGTCACGCTGACGCCGGAGGATGTCAAGGACGCTCTCAGCGCCGACCAATTCAAGCTCTATAGCCTGATCTGGCAGCGCTTCATGGCGAGTCAGATGGCCCCGGCCGTGCTGGAGACACTGACGGTCGAGGTCGTGGCGGGCACGTTGCTGTCGCGCGTGAGCGGCTCGACCGTGTCCTTCGACGGCTTCTACGCCGTGTGGCCACGCGAGGGCGACAAAGACAGTAAGCTGCCCGAGTTGGCCGCCGGCGATGCCCTCACCACGCAGGGCGTCGAGGCGGCGCAGCACTGGACGCAGGGTCCGCAGCGCTACACCGAAGCCAGCCTGATCAAGGAGATGGAGGAGCTTGGTATCGGCCGCCCCAGCACCTACGTGCCGACGCTGGTGACGATCCAGAAGCGCAAGTACGCGACGCTGGAGCAGCGCCGCTTCGCGCCGTTATGGTTGGGAGAAACGGTCAACAACTTGATGAAGACCTACTTCCCCGCCATCGTCGACGTGACGTTCACGGCGGAGATGGAGCGCGGTCTCGACGGGGTCGAGGACGGCTCGCAAGAGTGGGTCGCGCTGCTCGGCGCGTTCTACGACGACTTCAAGGGCACGTTGAGCGAGGCCGAGGAGCACATCGACCGCGTGGAGAAGCCGGTCGAGGAGACCGACCAGATTTGTCCCGACTGCGGCTCTCCCATGGTCATCAAGATGGGGCGCTACGGACGCTTCCTATCCTGCTCCAACTACCCGACCTGCACGCACGCCGAGCAACTGCTGACGCGCATCGGGCTGGCGTGCCCCAACGGGTGCGGCGGCGACGTGATCGAGCGCCGCACCAAGCGCGGCCGCACCTTCTATGGCTGCAGCAACTACCCGGCCTGCACGTTCGCATCGTGGGATCGTCCGCTGCCCGAGCCGTGCCCCGAGTGCGGCGGGCTGCAAGTCGCGTTGAGCGGGCGGCAGGCCGGCAAGACCAAGTGTATCGCCTGCGGGCGCATCGCCGACGTGGTAGACGTGGCAGCGGAGGGTGTTCCGGAGGACGCCGACGGACAACCCGTCGACGTCCCGGTCCCCGCGGCGGGCGCGACGTTCGGCGCGGCGCCGCGCGATGTAGATGTAGCGGAGGCGCCGGAGGTGGCGCGCGAACCTGTTGGGGCCGGCGCCCTATGATTGGGGTGGGACATGCGTGTCATGCCTGAGACTGAAGTCGCATGGCAAACGAACGGCGACTGAAGTCGCTTGAAGTCGCTGTGGGGACGAGTGTTGCTACTGAGTTGACGCGCTAAACAAACATAGGGCGTTGGGAGACACTTTAGTGTTCGAGGTTTGCCATGCGACTTCAGTCGCAGGCCAGTGGTGGATAGTCAGGCCCCGGTGGAAGGTAGCTAAGTAGACATAAATAACGTAAAATAGGGGAGTAAATATCTCCGTCACCGCGCGCTTATCGCCTGCCAATCGGGCGCCGGGCGGCGTTGATGGGGACAAAAGGCGCCTACAGGGGCGGCGCTCTTGCTAATGTATGAGTAACAGCGGACTAACCGAACGGAGGAGCGGGTGGCGAAAGGAAAGATGCCGCGCATACGGGCGACGACGATCCTGGCCCTGCGGCGCGACGGCCAGGTCGCGATGGTGGGCGACGGGCAGGTGACGATGGGCGACGTGGTCATGAAGCACCACGCGCGTAAGATACGCCGCCTGCACAATGGGTCCGTCATCGCCGGCTTCGCCGGCAGCGCCGCCGACGGCCTGACACTCGTCGATCGCTTCGAGTCGCGGCTGGAGCAAACGGGCGGAAAATTGCGGCGCGCGGCGGTCGACCTGGCGCGCGAGTGGCGCACGGATCGTTTTCTGCGTCATCTCGAGGCCGAGTTGCTAGTCGTGGACGGCGAGGAAATCCTCGTCATCCACGGCAACGGCGACGTCATCGAGCCCGACGAGAACGTCGCCGCCATCGGGTCGGGCGGTTTATACGCGCAGGCAGCGGCGTCGGCGCTGCTCCGGCACACTGAGATGAGCGCGCGCGATATCGCCGTGGCGGCCATGCGTATCGCGAGCGACATGTGCATCTACACTAACGCCGATGTGGTGTTGGAAACATTAGGTGAGTAAAATGAGTGATGTGAATCTTGAAGCCTTGACCCCTGAGCAGATCGTTCGGGAGCTGGACCGCTACATCGTGGGTCAGATGAAGGCCAAGCGTGCGGTCGCCGTCGCGTTGCGCAATCGCTACCGCCGGCAGCATGTCGCGGAGGAATTGCGCGCCGAGATCACGCCCAAGAACATCCTCATGATCGGGCCGACGGGCGTGGGTAAGACCGAAGTGGCGCGCCGCCTCGCCAAGCTGGCCGACGCGCCTTTCATCAAGGTCGAGGCGACCAAGTTCACCGAAGTGGGCTACGTGGGGCGCGACGTCGAGTCCATCGTGCGCGACCTGGTGGAGAACGCCGTGGGCATGGCGCACGACCAACGCATGGGCGAGGTGCGCGAGAAGGCCGAGGTCGCCGCGAACGAGCGGCTCGTATCCGCGTTGATCAAGACCATGGACGAGCGTCCCGGTGGCGCCGACGACGGGGCCGAGGAGGGCGCGGCGGCGGTGCGCAAGCAGCGCGGCGCGCAGGCGCAGCAGCGGCGGCGGCGGCGCGCCGTGGCCAAGATGCTGGCCGACCAGAAGCTGGAAGAGCAGATGGTCGAGATCGAGATCGAGAGCGACGAGAACATGGCCTCGGCCATGGAGTTCGTGAGCGGCATGAGCTCGGACGACGTGAACGACGCCCTGCAAGACTTCCTGATCAACCTGCAGTCCTCGCGCAAGCGCTCACGGCAGGTGTCGGTGCGCGAGGCGCGCCGCATCTTGTCGCAGGAGGAGGCCAACAAGCTCGTCGACTGGGACAACGTGGTCGACACGGCGATCGACAAGGTCGAGCAGGGGGGCATCGTCTTCCTGGACGAGATCGACAAGATCGCCGGGCGTGGCAACGAAAGCGGACCCGACGTGTCGGGCGAGGGCGTGCAGCGTGACCTGCTGCCGATCGTGGAGGGGTCGACCGTCAACACGCGCTACGGCCCGGTCAAGACCGACCATGTGCTCTTCATCGGCGCGGGCGCCTTCCACCGTGTCAAGCCGAGCGACCTCATCCCCGAGTTGCAGGGCCGCTTCCCGCTGCGCGTGGAGTTGGACTCGCTGACCAAGGAAGATTTCATCCGTATTTTGGGGCAGCCGGACAACGCGCTGACCAAGCAGTACCAGCTACTGCTAGAGGTCGAAGACGTCACGTTGAGCTTCGCCGCCGATGGGCTCGACGAGATGGCGAGTGTCGCGACCGACCTCAACGAGCGGACCGAGAACATCGGCGCGCGGCGGCTGCACACGGTGATGGAGCGCGTGCTGGAGGACCTCAGCTTCGAGGCCAGCGCGCACAAGGGCGAGACGGTCGTGATCGACCGCGACTACGTGAATGAGCGCGTGGCCGGCATCGTCGCCGACGAGGACCTGAATAAGTACATCATCTAGCCCCCGGCCCTCCTGACAATCGATAGCCATGGCCCGCGTGGCGGCCTATTCAGCCGCCACGCGGGCCATGGCTATGTACGGCGCCGTGGCTATCGCGCTCGCGGTGTCAGCCTCGTCTGCTATCAACACCCGACGCTGGATGTCCAGCAGCGGTGACCGGCGAAATTGATCCCTACGTGATAGTTGAGGTACAGTATCAGTATCAGTTTGAGCGCTATGGGCGACGGATAGCGGTGTTGGGAGCGTCTATGACTACAGAAGAAGCTATTGTCGATACGATACGCGCGTTACCTCCCGATCATCAGCAGGAGGTTTTGCACTTCGCCGAATTCTTGCAACAAAAGACGAAAGACGCCCGCCCGGAATACAAGACGTTGTTTGGATTTTGGACGGATGTAGATGTGAGCGCGGATGATATCGCGCAGGCGCGTCAAGAAATGTGGGATGATTTCCCGCGTGAGGCGCCGTAGGTGGCGCGTGTTCTTGCCGATACGCACGCAATAATATGGTACTTAGGCGGATCACCGTCACTCTCCCAAAAGGCGCGAACCGCGCTTGACAGTGCGGTCCAGGGCGTCGAACTTTACCTGTCCGCGATAACCTTGGTCGAAATGCGCTACCTCGTCGAGAAGGGCTCCATCGCGCAGAGCGAGTTGGCGCGACTAGACATCCTTATAAATGCGCGAAATAGCCCTTTAGTTTTGGTCCCGCTCGGTCAAGACATCGCACGCGCGCTCATACACATTCCGCGCACCCTTGTACCCGATATGCCCGACCGTATCATAGCCGCGACAGCGTACCATCCGCACGTTCCTGTTGTGACGCACGATTACCGCATCACGAACTCCCCTATCGGCACTATTTGGTGATTCAGTGGTCAACTGGGGTGCGGTCGTCTGCCTCCCTCCTATTGTACGCTATTCAACCTCGTCGTGATTCTCGAATGGGCGATGGATCTCACGCTGTGGTTTAGTGGCGGACATCGCTGGCGCTTGGTCGCGCCACCCTCCTCCTCGGCATTATCTGAGACGCCAACTCTGGGGACTCACGCTTACTTCGCTCAGTAACTGAATTTACCATCGACGTGACACTACAAAAGCACGCTGCCGACCTTTAGCGCCCACATAGTGACTTTATAGGCTTTAGTGCGGTTATTTTACCCTTTTTGTGGCGTATACCGCAGTTCACAGCTCCTTTCGCGGATAGAGCTTGACAGGGGATGCCTTGCCGTGCTACTGTTGGATCAAGATATTTCCTCAAAGGAAAAAAGATAATGGTCGCTACACGGACGGGAAGTAAACGGCTACTCCGCGATCTCAACCAGAGCATCGCGCTCAACCTCATCGCCGAGCGCGGTCCGCTCTCGCGCACCGATCTTGCGCGTGAGAGCGGCTTGCCGGCGGCCACGATATCGCGCATCGTCGGCGATTTCGTGGCCGCCGGCCTCGTCCTGGAGACGGCCTCCGACGAATCGAGCGGTGGCCGCCGTCCTATCTTACTATGCGTCAACCCGACAGCCGGGTATGTCGTGGGGGTCAAGCTGCGCGAGGATGCCCTGACCGTGGCAGTCTGCGACCTGAGTTGCGCCGTGGTCCACCAGTGCGAGGCTGGCTTGCCTGACGCCGCGCCCCATCGCGCCGTGCCCACGATCGCGGCGGCGGTGGAACGGTGCATCGGTGAGGCGGGCATCGCGCGCCGCGCCGTGCTCGGCGTGGGCGTGGGTCTCTCCGGATTGATCGACTCTGCGCGCGGACTCTGCCGCTACTCCGCTATCCTGGACTGGCGCGACGTCGATCTGGGGCCGGCCCTCGAATACGCGCTGCGCCTGCCGGTCCGCGTGGACAACGACGTGAATACCCTGGCGGTCGCGGAGCGGCAATTCGGCGCGGGGCGCGACGCGGCGGACTTTCTGCTCGTCACCGTGGGGCGCGGCGTGGGGTTGGGCGTCGTCGTCGGCGGCGAGATCTACCGTGGCGCGCACGGTGGCGCGGGCGAATTCGGGCACATGACGGTTGATACAGCGGCCGACGCGCCGCCGTGTAATTGCGGCAAGCGCGGCTGCCTCGAAGCCATCGCCTCGGATTACGGCATCCTGCGCGCGGCGCGCGGCGCCGATCCTGGGCATCATGTGGAGGACGCCATGGCGACGTTGATCCAGCGCGCACTGGACGGGGATGACGCCCTACAAGGCATTTTCGCGCGCGCTGGAACCGCATTGGGTGTGGCCATTGCCAACCTGATCAATATCTTCGACCCGGCCCTCGTGCTCCTCGGGGGCGAGGGCCTCCGCGCGGGCGACCTCATCCTGGAACCGGCGCGCGCCATGATCCCGCGACACGCCTTCGGTCGCTCGCGCGACGATATCGCTTTGAAGATTTGTCCGACGGACGAGGCGGACTGGGCGCGTGGCGCGGCCAGCCTCGTCTTGCGCGAGGTGTTCCGGCCGCCGATCTACGAACGGGAGGAACCGCTCATCATCGATGACCTGCTCGCCCGTCAGGGCGGCGCGCGGCGGAACGATGCGCGGGGGGGCGTGCCACCGCGTCGCACATTTATGGGAGCCGCGCGCGGCGCGCGCTAAGGGCAAAAGGAGCACACATGGTTGGTCAACAGGGCTGGCGTCAGGCGCGTGTCGTGGCGCTTTTCGTCGGGCCAAGCTTGCTGGGTCTTGCCCTCTTCACGCTTGGTCCCTTGCTGGCCTCGCTCGGGATTAGTTTCACGAGCTGGGATTTGCTCACGCCGCCGCACTTCGTCGGCCTGGACAACTACGTCGACTTGGGGCGTAATGCGGACGTGCGCGACGCCCTGGCGCACACGCTGTTCTTCATCGCGCTCTACCTGCCCACGGTCCTTGTGCTGGGGCTGGCGCTGGCCCTCCTGCTGAACCGCCCCTTGCGCGGCTTACAGTTCTACCGCACCGCTTTCTTCATGCCGGTGGTGTCGTCGTGGGTCGCGGTCTCGCTGATGTGGAAGTGGCTGCTCAATCCCGCCTTCGGCCTCGTCAATTATCTCCTCAGTCTGGCGCACCTGGGGCAACCCGGCTGGTGGGCCGACCCGCACTGGGCGCTGCCGGCGGTCATCATCGCCAGCGTCTGGAAGGATCTCGGCTTCGTCATGGTGCTCCTGCTCGCCGGCCTGCAGAACATCGGTCGCCAGTACTACGAGGCCGCCATGATCGATGGCGCGGGCGCGTGGGCGCGCTTCCGCCACGTCACACTGCCGCTGCTCTCGCCAACCACCTTCTTCGTCGTCGTCATCTCGCTGATCAATTCGTTCCAGGTCTTCGACCAGGTCTGGGTCATGACCAACGGCGGCCCCGGCGGCGCCAGTTCCGTCCTCGTCGAGGAGATCGTGCGCAACGCCTTCAGCTATGCGCGCATGGGCTACGCCTCCGCGCTCTCCTGGTTGCTCTTCGCCATCATCTTCGCCATCACAGCGGTTCAGCTCTTCGCGCAGAGAAAGTGGGTCACGTATGACTAATACGACGTTCGATCGCCCGGCGGGAGGGCGCCTGGACGAGGCGGCCGCGCCCGCCCACCCGATGGCCGCGCGCCCGCGCGACCGCGCCGGAATACGCCCGTGGCCCCTGGCCCGCCGCGGCCTGTTGCACCTGCTGCTCATCGCGCTCGCGCTCACGATGCTGTTCCCGTTCTTCTGGACGATCAGCGCCTCGCTCAAGGGCAACGACGCGGTCCTGGCCACGCCGCCGCAGCTCCTGCCCTCGTCCCTCCAGTGGGACAATTACGTGGCCGTGGCGCAGGCGATCCCGCTGGGGCGCTTCTTCGTCAACAGCCTCGTCGTCGCCGTGGCCACGACCGTCCTGCAACTGCTGACCTGCTCCATGGCCGCCTACGCCTTCGCGCGCGTGCGCTTTCGCGGCAGCGGTCCTCTCTTCCTGGTCTATCTGGCGACGCTGATGGTGCCGGCCCAGGTGACGCTGACCCCGCTCTTCATCCTGATGCGTCTATTTGGGTTGACCAATACCTACGCCGGCCTGATCCTGCCCGGTGTGACGAGCGCCTTCGGCGTCTTCCTGTTGCGACAGTTCTTCCTGACTATCCCGCGTGAGTTGGAGGAGGCGGCCTTCCTCGACGGCGCGTCCCACTGGATCGTGTACTCCCGCATTATCCTGCCGCTCGCGCGGTCCGGCCTCGCCGCGCTGACCATCTTCAGCTTCATGGCCTCCTGGAACAGCTTCTTGTGGCCTCTCCTGGTGACCAGCGATCAGAACCTTATGACGCTGCCGCTCGGGCTCTCGACCTTGCAGGGCCAGTACAGCACGGCCTGGAACCAACTCATGGCCGGCACGGTCCTCTCCATCATTCCCATCGTTATCGTCTACATCCTGGCCCAGCGCCACTTCGTCGAAGGGCTGGCGTTCTCGAGTATCAAGGCCTAACAGCCGCCGCACCACAGGAAGGAGGCGCCGCGACACGAGTATCGTTCACCCGACCATCGCTTACCATGGAGTCCCGCGATCATGCGCGACACTATCGTCACCCCTATTTGATGAGGAAAGCAGACATGTTGAAACGAACCCTCGCGTCTCTGGCCCTCGCCGGCCTCGCCCTGAGCGGCGTTGTCGGCCAGACGCCCGCCGGCTATGCCGCCTCCCATGTGGCCTCGAATACGACCATTTCCTTCATGACCTTCTCCGCGACGCCAGACCACCTCAAGGATCTTGACACGATCCGCCGCGGCTTCGAGGCCGCCAATCCCGGCATCCACGTCAATGTGATGCCCACGGCGTTCGACCAGTACTTCACCAAGCTGCAGGTCGCCGTCGCCGGCAACAGCGCGCCCGACACCTTCGAGCTCGACTATCAGGATTTCGCCTCGTACGCCTCTAAGGGCGCGCTGCTCGACCTGTCCAAGGTAGCGCCTCGGGCCGCCTACGCTAACGTGTACTACCCCCGCGCGCTCGATGCGTTCCGCACCAGCGGCGCGCAGTACGGCTTACCGGAGAGCTTCTCCGATGTGCTGCTTTTCTACAACAAGGACCTTTTCGATAAGGCCCACGTCGCCTATCCCACCGCGTCGTGGACATGGTTCGACGAAATCAACGCGGCCCGGAAGTTGACGGGTAATGGCGTCTACGGCGACTACGAGCCCGTGCAGTTCTTTGAGTTCTACAAGGTGCTCGCCCAGACGGGAGGCCAGTTCTTCAACCAGAATCACACCGCCGTCGCCTTCAACAGCCCGGCGGGCGTACGCGCCGTGAATTGGCTCGTCGATAAGGCCAACCGCTACCATGTGATGCCGACGACGGCGCAGATGGGCGGCCTCTCCGACGGCGATCTGTTCAAGGCCGGCAAGCTGGCGATGGATCGCACCGGCATCTGGATGTTCTCCGACTTCGCCAAGTCCAACGTGCATTGGGACGTGGCGCTCGAGCCGGCCGATCGGCAGAAGGCGCACCAATACTTCGCCAACGCCGTCGTGATCTCGGCCAAGTCCCCCAACGCCGCCGCGTCGTACAAGTGGCTGCGCTACCTCACGAGTAGCTCGACGGCCGCCAACACGCGCATCGCGTCCTCTTGGGAGTTGCCTGCCGTGAGCGACAAGAGCCTGGTCGGCAAGTATCTGGCTCAGACGCCGCCGCAGCACCGGCAGGTCGTCTTCCAGGCGCTGAACACGTTGGTGCTGCCTCCGACGATCGACAAGGAGACCCAGATGCAGGACGCCATCACCAAGGATCTGCAGCAGGTCCAGGACGGCTCGCTGACCGCCAAGGCGGCCCTCGCCGACATGCAAACCAAGGTCAACGCGCTCCTGCATTAAGCCCCATACAGGTCGCATTAGTCCCCATACAGGGTCGGGCGTCGCAGCATCCAGATGCGTGAGCCCGACCCTTTCTCTCGAATAGTAGACAACAACGTACATGAACAGGAGCTTTGATGGGTCAGAGCGCGTCGCCAGACATCCACATCCTGCACAACCCGCACGGCATCGAGGACCCTTATACCCCGCAACCCTGGGAGCGGACGCCGCGGGAGCCACGCGCAGGCGAGGATGTCTCGATTGCCGTGGTCATGCGCCCGGCCGACGCCGTCGACGCCGTGTCTGTCCATGTCTCTTGCACAAGCGAGGAGTCCCGCGTTATCCAGGCTGCTGTCGCGGCATGGGATGGGGAGGGAACACGCTGGGAAGCCCAGCTGGGCGCCTTTCCTGCCGGCGCACGGGTGTCCTATCAGGCCGTGGCCCTGTCCAATGATAGACAAAGCGCCGTCACCGATCCTTATGTATTCGATGTGGGGTCACGGCGTGCGCTGCGGCGCGTCGCCGCATGGCGGGCGACGGAAGGAGGCGTCGTACTGCGCTTGTCAGATGGGCAGGGTCCTGATGCCTCGGCGGCCATAGACGTGGTGGGGCCGGGCGAGTTGCGTATCCGTGTGTGGCCGAACGCTCTCTCGGAGGCGCCTGAGTCCGATGACATGGTTCCTGCCACGGCGCGGCAGGAGGGCGGCGACCTGATCGTGGAGGGCGCCGACCTGGAGGTGCGGATCGGTCTGACCGACGGCGCGTTCGCGGCGCGTCGCCTGGGTGGCGAAGATGTGCGCTCGACGACGCGTCGCCCGCTGCTGTCTCTGCTCACTGCTGGGCACGAAACGCGCGCGATCCAACTTGCCGTTGCCCTGACCGACGATGAGGCGCTCTACGGGACGGGGGAGCGTTTCGACGCGTTCGACCGGCGGGGCCTGCGCTTCGACGCGCGCGTCTACGAACAGTACAAAAACCAGGGGTCGCGCACGTACCTACCCGTCCCACTGATACTCTCATCGCGGGGATACGCGCTCTCCATCACAGGCACGCGCCCGCTGCGGATCGATGCGGGAGCATCCACGCCGGACGAGTTGGTGATCGAAGCGGACGTTGACCGCACGGGCGCAACCCCGCTGGAGGCGCATCTGTTCCTGGCGTCGACACCCCTGGACGCTCTACAAGCCTACCTGCGCCGCGTGGGATTGCCAGCTGTGCCGCCGGAGTGGACGTTCGGTTTGTGGATGAGCGGCAACGACTGGAATAGCCAGGCGCGCGTGCTTGCCGAAGTCGAGCGCGCCGAGCGGGAGGGCATTCCGGGCGATGTCATGGTGATCGAGGCCTGGGCCGACGAGGCCACCTTCTATATATGGAACGACGCCCAATACGATCTGTTGCCGGCCGACCGTCCCCCCCGCCTGGCCGACTTTCGTTTCCCGCCTGATGGACTCTGGCCCGATCCGAAGGGCATGATCGACCGGCTGCACGCGGTGGGGGTTCGCCTGCTGCTCTGGCAGATCCCGCTGCTCAAGGACATGGGCGAGGAGACGCACGCGCAGAATAGCGCCGACATCGACACGGTGATCCGCAACGGCTGGTGCGCCCATAACCCTGATGGGACGCCCTACCGCAATCCGGGCTGGTGGTTCCCCGGAGCCCTACTGCCCGACCTGACGAATCCCGAGGCCCGCGACTGGTGGCTCGCGCGCCGCCGCTATCTTGTCGAGGAGATGGGCGTGGATGGCTTCAAAACCGATGGCGGCGAACATATTTGGGGCCGCGATGTCGTCTTCGCCGACGGTCGGCGCGGCGACGAAATGATCAACGCCTTTCCCGTGCTCTACGCCGCGGCGTACCACCATCTATTGAAAGAGTGCGGACGGGAGGATGGTCTGACGTTTAGCCGTGCGGGCTACGCGGGCAGCCAGCGCTACCCGGCGCACTGGGCGGGCGATGAGAACTCGACCTGGGAGGCGTTCCGCCACTCCATCGTGGCCGGTCTCTCAGCCGGCGCGTCGGGCATCCCTTTCTGGGGCTGGGACATCGCCGGCTTTAGTGAGGAGATCCCCACGGGCGAGCTATACCGGCGGGCCTGGATGATGGCGGCCTTCTGCCCGATTATGCAGTACCACAGCGAATACAACGCGCGTCGTGAGCCCAGCCGCGACCGCACGCCGTGGAACATCGCCGCGCGCACCGGTGACCCTCACGTCCTACCGGTCTGCCGCTCCTACACCGCGCTACGCCGCCGACTGCGGCCGTACATCCTACGGGAAGCCGCGCATACAGCGGAAACGGGCCGGCCATTGATGTGCGCGCTACCCCTGGCTTACCCGGACGACCCGCGCCTGCGCGCCTACCCCTACCAGTACCTGTTCGGACGCGACCTGCTCGTGGCTCCAACCGTGGAAGAGGGCGCGACGACGCAAGAGGTCTATCTGCCTGTCGGAACATGGCGCGATCTGTGGACGTGGGCGCTGGTCGAAGGACCCTGTGCGGTGACGGTGACTGTGCCGCCACACCGCATCCCCGTGTACGTCCGCGCGGGCGCTATGGCCCCGCTTGATGCGCCCTGGGGTGGGGGGATGACTGATGCGTGATCTCGTAACCCGAAGCCTGGACGTGATCAAGGCCGGCCAGACGGGAGGCGCCTATGTGGCGTGTCCCGACTATCCCACGTACCGCTACTGCTGGTTCCGCGACGGCGCCTTCATCGCCCACGCGATGGACCTGTGGGGCGAACACGCCAGCGCGCGGCGCTTCTATGACTGGGTGGCGCGGACCGTCCTGGATCGGACGGAGGCGGTGGAGCGCTGTGTCGCCGCGGTGAACCGGGGGGAGCGGCCGGACCCGCTCGACCTGCTGGATACGCGCTATACCGTGGATGGGCGGCGCGGCGACGACGCGGAGTGGCCCAACTTCCAACTCGACGGTTTCGGCACGGTCCTCTGGGGCCTGCGCCGCCACTGCGCGCTCACCGCTCAACCGGCGCCACCGGCGTGGGACGAGGCGGCGCGCCTGTTGGTGCGCTACCTGGCGGCGCTGTGGCCCTACCCCAACTACGATTGCTGGGAGGAGTTTCCCGACCGCATTGCCGTCTCAACGCTGGCCGCCCTGTACGCGGGCTTGCACGCCGCTTCTACTATGTTAGGGCCGGATGACGACGAGGGGCGGCATGCCGCGGCGACGGCAGCCGCGATCGCGGCGCGGGTGCGACGGGACGGGGCGCCGGGGGGCCACTTGATCAAGCAACTCGGCGGGACGGACGCCGTCGACGCGAGTTTGCTATGGGCCTGCGTCCCTTTCGGGGAGGATGGTCTGTTGTCACCCGCCGATCCGCTGATGCGCGCCACCGCCGTGCGCGTCGAGGCGGACCTCAGCGGGGCGACGGGCGGCGCGCATCGCTATCTGGCCGATACGTTCTACGGTGGCGGCGAGTGGATGCTGCTGACCGCCCTCCTCGGCGAGTATCGCGCCGCGATCGGCGACATGCAGGGAGCGCGGTCGCGCCTGGCCTACGTCGAGGCCCATGCGGACACACGGGGCTACCTGCCTGAACAGAGCGGCCGCGCGCCGCTCCATCCCCAGCGTGTGCGGGAATGGGAAGATCGCTGGGGTCCGTCCGCCCGCCCTCTCCTCTGGTCGCACGCAGCGTACCTGAGCCTGGCGATCGCGGTGAACGCCGGATCGCCGAACCACGCTACTGCTCCGATCGCGTCACGGGCGTCGACAGGATAGCAGGATCGGCGGCGCGTTCGTTAGACGCCAGCATCGCCTGGACTTTGGGGGTGCGTCGTAGCCGGTTACACTGATTATATGGGACACGGACCCAATAGATAAGAAATAAGGGGATTGAGGTATGATAAACACCCAGAGTGCCGCGCAGGCGGCGCCCGCCCTGGAGGCGCCGCGGCACGACGATGAGGCGCAGACAACGTGGCTCCAGGCCGCGCGTGGCAAGCTCATTCGGGTGCGCTTCCTCGAAGGAAAGACGCTTGAGGGGCAGTTGCTTGCTTTTGACCAGAGCACGCTTGTGCTCCAGGGGAGCGGATCCGCGCCGCTGTTGGTCTACAAACAAAGCATCTCCTATCTGGCGGTTGACGAGCTCGACTAACGGTTCTGCCGGCCAGGACAGCCGCTCGCGGATTGCTACGACTCCGCCGATGGGTCCGCGGGAAGCATGATATCATGTCGTGCGGCGCGTGTAGCTGGTGGCGGCGTGCCCTTTCAAGGTCCGGTTCCTGCCGTGATCTTTTAAGATCAGGCCCACGACGGGCGCTGGCGCCATCAGGGATGACACTTGGCGGCGCGCGATAGGGCGTCGGCGTTGATAGAGCAGGAGCATGACGATGAGTGACGACAACACGCGGCGCGAAACGATCTATACGCTCGAGGCCACACCGATGAAGTTTGGTCCGGGCGCCGCCGAGGAGGCGGGCTGGGAACTCAAGCGGCTGGGGGCGACGCGCGTGTTGCTGGTCTCCGACGCGGGTGTGGCGCGTGTCGGGATCACCGAGCGCATCAGGGCGATTATCGAGCGCGCGGGCATCGCCTGTGTCGTCTACGACCGCGCGCGCGTCGAGCCGACGCTGCAATCGTTCCAGGAAGCCGCGGACTTTGCGCGCGCGGGCGGCTTCGATGGCTTTGTCGGCGTGGGCGGCGGGTCGAGCATCGACACGGCTAAAGTCGCCGACCTCGTCACGACGCACCCCGCGCCGATCATCGACTACGTCAACCCGCCCATCGGCGGCGGACGCACGCCGCCGGCGCCGCTGCTGCCGCTGCTGGCCGTGCCCACGACGTCGGGCAGTGGCTCGGAGGCGACCTCGGTGGCCGTGCTCGATCTGCCAGAGCAGCGGGTCAAGACGGGCATCTCGCACCGCTACCTACGCCCGAGCCAGGCTATCGTCGACCCGCTGCTCACGCGTACGCTGCCGGCCGAGGTGACGTCGTCGTGCGGACTCGACGTCATCTGTCACGCGGCGGAGTCGTACCTCGCGCGGCCCTACGACACGCGGCCGGCCCCGCGCACGCCCGACGATCGCCCGCCCTACCAGGGGGCTAATCCCATCGCGGACCTGTGGTCGGGCCGGGCGCTGGAGAACGGCGGGCGCTACCTGCGCCGGGCGGTGGCTGACGCCGCCGACCTGGAGGCGCGCGGCGCCATGATGCTGACGGCCTCGTTCGCCGGCATCGGCTTCGGCTCGGCGGGGGTCCACATCCCGCACGCCTGCGCCTACCCCATCGCGGGCCTCAAACACGCCTACCAGCCGCCGGGCTACCCCACCGATCACGCGTTCGTCCCACACGGGCACTCGGTGATCGTCACGGCGCCGGCCGCCTTCCGGTTCACTTACCCGGCCGATCCGGCGAAGCACCGCCGCGCGGCCGCGTTGCTGGCCGGCCGTGCGCTGCCCGACGCCGACGAGAACACGCTGCCCGACCTGCTGCGCGACCTGATGCGCGACGTCGGCGCGCCGCGCGGCCTGCGCGCGCTGGGATACGGTGAGGAGGACATCGACGCGCTCGTGGCGGGCGCGCTCAAGCAGCAGCGCTTGCTCGCGCTGGCCCCGCGCGCGGTCGGTCCGGACGACCTGGCGGCGATCCTGCGCGCGTCGATGGAGAATTGGTAACTCCATTTGATATACTTACTAAGGACGGGTCGCTCACACCGGGCGGCCCGTCGTCATGTACAACACACGCGCCCGGACCGGCCTGGCTTCGTGCCCGCGCTAGCGGGTGGGCCACCGGAGTGAACGGCGCGGAGGATATAACGAGAGGGTTGAGACGACATGCCACGAGTATCGATGAAGCAACTATTGGAGGCCGGTGTCCACTTTGGCCACCAGACGCGGCGCTGGAACCCCAAGATGCGCCCGTATATCTTCACGGAACGCAACAATATTCATATCATCGACCTGCAGCAGACGGTTGGTCTGCTCGACCGGGCCTTCGACTACGTGCGAGAGTTGGGCGAGGACGGCCGCACGATCCTGTTCGTCGGTACCAAGAAGCAGGCGCAGGAGGCGGTGCAGGACGCGGCGGCGCGCTGCGGCATGTTCTACGTCAACCAGCGCTGGCTCGGCGGTATGC
>JAABUO010002464.1_pt1 | contig 22494 bp, 24 predicted proteins | sample 5559291 | NCBI WGS metagenome assembly JAABUO01 (sample SAMN10711878, study PRJNA513372) | rock metagenome | isolation source: Antarctica rocks | place: Antarctica: Victoria Land, Finger Mt sud
CTTACTAAACCTCAACCTTTTTTCAATTCCCTTGTCCCTTTATGCATTCATAACACCTGACCTAGACGCCAAATGTAATATTGAGAGTAGTGACATGTGTACCTGAGACAAGCCGTCCCTGTCAGCAGCAGGGTTGGCATTTTGGGATCTGCTGGGGCTAGCCTGGTCCCCATCCCTTAGCTGAGCTGCCGCCGCAGCTGCTACAGCAGCTGCTTGCCTGGCCAAATTACTGGGGCGGCCACGCTTGTTGCCGGCCCTTACAACAGGCCTCCCGGCATCTGCAGACATCAAACCTATCGTAAGGCGCCTTTCAGTTATGTTATCAGTGTGAAGCCTTGAGTTGACCCAAAAAGCTTTCCTGCCATGCTGTCATGGCCAGGAGATACTAATTAGGCATGGCAAGGCTGAAAGCACATGCTGTAGAGCTGTGGTCAAAGCCTGACAGGCAAAGCCTATTGCGAACAGCTGGTGTTCTGGATGTTTGCTGATGACCCAGACTACAAGACAATCAGTCTGAGACAGACAACGCTCCAGCGTGCATCCACAAAAGCACACAGCAGCTTGATGATACTGATCCTTCGATCCTTTGGACATGAACTTTCCTCAACTACTTTGGACACCTTCCTAATGACTCCCACACCAATCCACAACCTCAGTATGAGCACAGATGATAAAAAAGGTGGCTCCTTCTGCCAGTGACAGGACAGCACATTCGTACAAGCAAGCTAGCCACATACTGCAAGTGCCGCTTTTGCTGGGCATAGGTGAGAACATGAGAGGGGGACCTTGATGCACAGGTGGAGGGGGGTGCTTGCCCCCCCTGGCAGGCTGCTCCCCTGGCCTGGTCTGCTTCCGCCTATGGGCACCCCGCAAGCTCGCCCCTGTTATGCACACACACACACACACACACACACACACACACACACACACACACAGTCAGCTTGTGTGTGGTTGCCTGATTCTATGTAGCAGACAGGACAAAGACTAAATGTGAGGCTGCAGACACCTGCAAGGGTACAGGGGTACAGGGGCATGCGTGGAAAGGTCTCTGCTGCTGCTGCTGCTGCTAAGGTACATTGGCACAGTAGGTCAGCAGGCCTGACTGTACATCGGGTTCTGACACTGCACATCAGGATGCAAATGAAAGGCAAATGTGCTGTTAATTTCAAGCATTGAGCCACAGCAGCAAGGGTTAATGACTCTCTTGGGTCGGCTTGTTGTTGAATGTGACAAAGGCATCTGTGATCTGAAACAGGATTTACCTTCAGTCACAGCCTGCTCAACACCGCTGTCAGCAGCATGCTGCACTGGCAAACCTTCTTCCTCTTCCTCCCCTGAGGTGTACACCCCGCCTTGCACAGCTGCTTGTGCCATTTGAAGCCCAGCAGGCAAAACATGCACAGCAGGCGCAGCAGCATGCTGCAGCGGTGGGCTCGAATTCAAGTTAGGAGGCAGCAGGGACGAGCTCAGGTCAACAGGCAGCAGGAAACCTGCAGCTTCAAGGATGATTCTAGCTCGCTGCATATCCCCTTGGAAGGTTCCCAAAACGATGGGAGGGATCCCACTGATTAGAAGGGCAAGCACAGGCGGCTGAAAAGCAGGTTGAGCGGCCTGCTGGGCCGTGTGCTGTGCCTCGTGCTGTGCCTGCTGCGTTTGAACGGGCTGTGTGGGTCTGAGGTCGCACAACTGCTCTTGAAGATGCTGGGGGCGGGAGGGCTGTGGGGGTGTCTCCGTCCTTGCCTACACCATAAAGCAAGATACTTCACACACAGTCTGAAACAAAATCAGCACACTAGAGGCTTTGATTGAGCAAAGAAGAGTTGTGGACCATGTCACAATTCTGGTTTCTGCAGTGCTGAAGGGAACAAGTCCTGCAGGCCAGCAACAGGGCCAGGCAGCAAACTGCAAGCAAACCAGCGATTACAGAGACCGACAGACCAACAGGCTTACAGACTGACAACACATTGATTGCCAGGCCAGGAGGAAGGCTGCTGGTTGAGACACTGCTTCAGACTGAGCCCCAGAATGGTAATCAACATGGAGTTGAATAAGGAGAACCACGCGTAAAGCCTGGACAATCCTAACAAAACTGAAACAAAAATTGACACGAAGAACCAAACAAACAAATCTGAACACCACCAAGCAACAAAGAGGGTTTGTGTCCACACTACCAGAGCGCACCTCTATCTGTCCTCGGCCAGCATCATGTGAGGTGGTCTGGGTCAAGGCAGGCTCACTGTCAGAGCTGCCTTTCTTGGCCGATGCCTCCTGCTTGTGGCCGACACTGCTCCCTGATGCAAGCTTTGCTACAGCAGGCGCAGATGCACTAGAGGTGGGAGGAGGATGCTGTGCCTTGGTTGCTGACTGGTCATGCCTCCCCCCTGAGACCACATCCAGTGCCTGCATGCAAGAGAGTATGGGTCAGTAAGCTGCCACCATGGATGACAGTGTCTGTTGTTGCTGGAGGTGGGCAAAGAATGCAGCCTGAGTGCTGAGTAGTCATCTCTGGCACCTGGTGTGATGCTCAGCGCCTGCATGACAGCCATATGATCGACTAGATGTTGTGCCTGGTGTGATGCTCAGTGCCTGCATGACAGCCAGGATGATGCACTACAATATCGAAGCCTAGAGTGATGCTCAGCGCTTGCATTGCAGCCAGTATGATCTGCTACAACGTTTGAAGCCTAGTATGATGCTCAGCGCCTGCATGGCAGCCAGTATGATCGACTACAACATTGAGGCCTGATGTGATACTCAGCGCCTGCATGGCAGCCAGTTTGATTGACTAAAACAATGAAGCTTGGTGTGATGTTCAGCGCGTGCATGACAGTCATTGTATGTTTGACTACAATGTACAAATCTGCTGCAAGGACATGCATAGCATAGTCAGAATCGAGAGATCAGTGCAAAGTGCATTCAATGCGGGAACTGCTTACTGCATTGAGGGAACTGCTTACTGCATTGAGGGCAATGGAGCTGTTGTTGCTGGTAGAACTGCTTACTGCAGCAGTGCTACCAACAATGACAGCTCCGTTATCCTCGATACAGCTGACAACCTTAGCAACTGCACCACAAGGCCTAGAAACACTGCTTGAAAAGAAGATAATGCTCAAATTGAGCCCAGCTGCTTACCACTGAAGGCTCCAGCAGATCATTCTGTCCCAGGTCGGCTGCTTCACTGTTGTGCTGCGAAGCCTCAGACGCCGCTTGATGCTCAGCCAACAGGACAGACACTGGTCCTGCGGTTGGTGCATCAGCAGGCTTTGCAGCAATGGCATCAGGTACAGACTCAGGTGCAGTGTGAGCTGCTGACGTGACTTCAGCAGCAGCTGGTGCAGCAGCTGCTATGATGGGGCCACTGACACGTGGGCTGGAAGCAGTCTTTGTGCGCTGCGTTCCTGCTGACGAGGCATCTGTCTGTGCCTGTGTGCCATGATGCCTTGAGCCTGACATGGCCTGTGTCTGATGCTCTGGTGGGTCATTATAGACTGGCTCTTGCTCTTCTTCCAGGCTGGCAGAGGCAGCTGTGGCAGGCTGGTTTGATTTGTGGCGCTTGGAGGGGTAGCCAGACTGAGGGGGGGCTGCAGGCTCTGAGTCAGAGCCAGGAGAGGGGTACTCCCGGCTGCCTGGGGGGTCAGGGACCGGGTTGGGCATGCCAGCCTCTGCTAGGGGTTGAGAATCTGGTCCAATGCTTTCAAGTATGGCTGTGGCCCTAGATGACACAACCTCCAGCTGCCTTCTTCTCGACCTCTCCTTGGACTGCTCCCCTTCCCTGTCCTGCTGCCTTTCAGCAGGGTTCTGCTGTTCCCTGACTGGCAGCCTTTGCCTTTCCTGCTCCAGTTCCATTGCCATCTGCCCATCCCTGTTCAGGGGCTGCCTGTCCCTAGTTGGCTGCCATTGCTGTGACGTGCCCTGAGACCGGCCCCTTGGCCTCTTCTGTGCAGCTGCAGGCTTCGGTGCATCAGCACTGCTGTTGCTGGATCTGCGCTTGCCCTTGGCGCGCCTGCCCTGCCTAGCCACAGGAGACGGCCGCACAGCTATCTCTTGTGGGTATGGCAGGCTGGAAGTCAGGACTGCTGCTGCATCCAGAATGGCCTGATCATGATCTTCGTCTTCGATGCTGTTTGGGGGGTCCTGTCTGAAGGCATAGTCACCAGCTAGAGCAGCTATGGGGAGCGAATCACTTGGAGAGTTGAGGTTGTCAACAACTGCCTTGGCAACTGCCTTGGGCGGCCGGCCACGCTTCTTCCTCACAGGCTTTGGAGTGATGGCAGGAGCTGGGTGAGCCACCTCTTCTAGCTGGGGTTGCTCAGCAGCTTGTAGCTGGGGCTGCTCAGCAGCTTGTAGCTGGGGCTGCTCAGCAGCTTGTGGCTGAGGTTCCTCAAAAGGTGCCTGAGCAGCTGCCTGTGCAGCTTCTTGACGAGCACCAGAGTTGAGAAAAGCCTCTTCTGCCTCCATGCTGGCTTGTCTGGCAGAAGTGGAAGCATGGTAAGCAGCCAGGGCCGCAGCCAGCTTGGCAGGGTCCTTTGGTGGCCGACCACGCCTCTTCTTCACCGGTAGCATCGCAGGTGCTGTGATGACCACCTGTGCAGCCTCAGCAGCTGCCTCATACGCTGCCTTCTCAGCTGCTTCAGTGGCTGCTCGGCGAGCTGCCCTTTCAGCTGCCTTCTCAGCATTTGCAGCATTCTTGTAGGGCCGGCCACGCTTCTTGTTGGAGGACCCATCAAGCAGGATGGACAAGGGCAGTTCAGGCCCATGTGATGCAGCCCTGCCCCTGCCTTCCCTGCCTCCATTTGCGTCACTGCCTTCTTGCCCCTGGTCAGCCTCACTGAACCCATCTGCAGCATTTTCCAGGCCAGCAGCTACTCCTGCAGCTGCTGGGTGTGCTGCCAGGTCATCATCCTGGGACTGTGAGCTTGCTGCAGACTTGCGTGCGCTTCTTGGCAGAACAGCAGTCTGCTGCTCCCTGTTGTCTGCTGCTGCTGCTGCTGCCACCGTATCTGAGACCTCGGTGTTGACAGCATCTGTTGCTGTTGCCGATGCTGCTGCTGATGCTGCTGCTGATGCTGCTAAAACATGATTCAGGGCTTCCTCTGGTTCCTTGCTTTGGACCTCCAGCACAGGCTGCTTTGGCGGGCGTCCGCGGCGGCGTTTCTTGCCTGAGAGAGGCCCTGACAGTGTTGTTGCAGACTCATCTGCTGTAGGATTTATCTGTGCTGTAGGCTGTATCTGCGCAGAAGGTGCTCCACCGGACTCTGGCATAGGCTCAACTCCTTTGCTACCTGCTGCTGCTGGTGCTTTAGCTGCTGCTTCAGCTGCTGTTGGTGCATGGTGAGGCTGAGCAGCTGCTGCTGTGGCTGCTTCAGGCATAAGAGCACCTGCGAGCCGTCCATTCTCTGCTGGTGGGAGTGTTGTGCCACTGCCACCACCACTGCTGCCAGGAGGCTTATTGTCCCTGACTTGATGCTTGGTCCGGGATTTCAGGAGCTTGGTCAGGTCAATAGCCACTGAGGTCTTGCCCTTGCCCCTGTGATGAGCCTGTTGTGGAAGCAACGCACCAGCAGGGTGGTCCACGGCATCAAGCTCAGCCTCAGGTATGCCGCGACGAGGTGAGAGCTGAGCGTGAGGCGAACTGGCTGATGCCGAGACCTGATGCGTGCTGACAACAGCAGCGTCTGCATTGACTGGTGCTGCTGAAGGAGGGGCCATGTGACCATTGCTGGAGGAAGGTATGCTGGGGGTGTAAGGTGGCTCCCCAAGACCTGCTTTCTTGGGCCTGCCAGGCTTACGTTTGACCTGCTGCCCTGCTGGTGCACTTTCAATCTGCTGTGCATGCTGGGCGTGCTGTGCTGCTGAGTCACCTCCAGCTTGAACCGGCAAGGACTCTGATCTGCCAGCAGGTGGTAGACCTTGAGAGACAAGGCTGCTCACCAGAATCTGGTGTTGCTCATCCACGTCTACATTGCCTACTGCTGCCATAGACATGCGCGAGTCGTCTGTTGATCTGCCACGTCTTTTGATGGCTGCTAGTGATTGTGTCAGCCATGCACCTACACTGTGTGAACCTGATTTCGATGGATGGCCAGGACCTGTGGTGAACACATGCCAATATCAGCAGGAATGGCACTAACAGATGCCAGTTGTTTTGCGCCAATTGGGTGTTCAGGCAACATCTGTCTACTATTCATACTGCCAAAAAAGGTTGAACCTTGCTTTGGTGTTGACTAGTGATCTTGCATGCTACATGCTTATAGTACAAACGTCGCACTTAAACCGTTTGCCCAGAGATGCATGTGCTATGCACAGCTTGGTCAAAGTGCTGCATGCATAGCGTGCCTTAGCAAACAGAAGAGGCACTAAGACGCTTGCCTGTTTGTTGACCAGCTACAGTGGAGGCTGGGGCATCTCTGTCCTTCTCCATAAGCTTTCAAGGTACTATTTGATGTACACAAACATCTCTGCAGACATACCATAATCATTTGGTAAGACACTTGCAGCTGCCTAGAGCTTGACGAGTGCTGCTGTCGTCATGTCAGCAGCCTCCAAGCAGTGACCTGCTTGGCAGAGTCTGTTGGGCAATGCAGATGATTCAGATACGCCGCAGCAGGTGACAGATATAGGGGATAGCTGTCAATATAAATAGTGCAAGTCAAAAAGATTGTCAAACGACCGCCTAGAATATATTGAAGGCCCCTTGTCAGCTATTTGAGACAGGCACGGTGTGGAGACTAACAAAATTGAAGGCAGTATTGGCGTACGCTGCGCGAGAAAAAATAGCACGGCAATTTGAGAGACCAGTACCTGCAGTGCACTAAACAGCAGGTCCGTCACAGCCTGTGTGCCTCGCCGTGCAGACTGCGAGGAAGGACCACTCAGCGTCTCGACACGATTCGGCCGCTGCAGAGCACCTGAAAGGCCAAAGAGCAATGGCAGTTGCCGCGAGAGTCTGCAGAACTGAGGTGGAGGTTTGCCTTAATCCCGTCCGTGGCTACAAAGACCTGCAAAATTTGACAAAGCGTGCTCAAAGAATTCGCACACGCAGCTGGAGGCATAGAAAGCTCCACCAGGAAGTATTCAGCAGGAAAGGTAGGCTGTACTATGACTGAACCGAATACGCACCTCGTTGTAAAAAAGCAGGGGTAAGCAGGGGACTCAAAGGTCCAGACAAAACATGCTGCTGGCTTTGTTAACACCACCCAAACTCGAACAGCTGCAAATCGACTTTGCTGCCTTGCGCAATTGCCCGATTTGTGCCAGTCTGCCTCCTGGTGTTTCTATGGTGTGCGAGTGTAATTTTTTCCGCGGCCTTGCAATGATTGAATGACACTGTATGTGGGGTGCACCCGTCAATGATTGGTAGGACCCCTATTGGCAAGCACCATTCTAGGACACATCGAACATAACAGCGCTCGAAAAAGGCATTTTGAGGCTCCATCACACTGAGCTACTGTGCACATCTGCTGCACCGCTGTGGTACGTTTGGCCGGTCACAAGCTGGTTTGATAGCGTTCGGAAAGCTGATCACCAGTCGTATTGGCCACTAGTGAGCGCTTTCATCGCTGCTACAGGCGGCAAAATTGCTGCACTTGACATTGAAGGCCTCCAAAGGCTCATTCAAGAGATAGTCCGGCGCTGAGCCCGGGCCTGCTGCGTTTTCACAAACACGGGATAGCAAAATCGCACACTCTATAAATTGTTGAGCGACAATAGTAAGTGCGATAGCATTTCTCTGGCATGTGCGAACGTGAGGCAGCCTGGAAGCTGGCTGTGCCCCGGATGTGTCCTAACAGAGTTCAGTGAGGACCTCAGTGCCAGAATACACTGTCTATGCAGAGCATACTTGCAAGGTGATGGACAGGGTAAGCACCCTTCACGAGTTTTCATGCAGTCACTCCTCCATGAGTTCATGTCCACTCAAGCTTTCGGCTTCTTGCAAGAATGGATGTATGTAAAATACTGGTGCTATTTGTGACCCCAACTTTCTATGCACAGGCCTGCATTCGCTGTGGGACAACCTCAACTCCTCTGTGGCGGCCTGAGGTCTTGTCAGGCCCCAAGGTGTTGTGCAATGCTTGTGGAGTGAAAGTCCTGTATCCCCTGAAAGCACGTAGACCAAAGACAGATACTTTGCAGTCACCAGATGCATTGCAGCGGTCGTATAAGCCTGGCTCAGCAAAGAACTCTGCTTCCCATGAGAATGGCCTGAATGGTTTCCACAACGCCAAAAGGCCACGATCATATGCTGAAGAAGGCAGCAGCAGACATCAGGCACCCTTTGCAGCAGCCAACAAACGGCAGCGCACAGCTCCTATTGAAGGGGACATAAAGCTGTCGCCCACTCAGAAGCCGTATTTTGCAGTCCAGCGGCATTTTGATGCCAAAGGGCATGTGATCGAATGGACTGTTACAGACTGCACCATAGACGACAGCAGAGATTTCCAGCAGCTCAAGCATGCTCAAGCCTTCGTTGATGAATGTTGGGCCTTCATATCTGTGGACTTGAGGTAATGCTTTTCTATGCAATGCGCAGAAAGTCTTGGTGATTGGGTGCTGTGGGATGCCTTTGTAATTTAAACTCGTTGGCGCTTGGGCTGCATTGCCTTGACATTCATGCAAACGGGTGTATATAGCAGACATACACCCGTTTGCAGTATGCATGTTTGCTACACAACCTGCTTGCAAATGACATGCCAAGCATGCATGAAAACTCTTGCTGGCAAGGCATCTGTGCAGAACAGGTTGTTGTGTACTTTATACTTTCACTTGTTTGCCCTTGTAAAATCTACACTCAAGTATGAAGATGATTCTGAATATCTTGAAAGACTTGAACAGACCATATTCAAGATAGGCTTGTCAGCTGAGTGCAGCTTGGCCATAGCTGTGCAGCAGGTCAGTCTAAGGTATTTCACGTATGCCATTCACCGCTGCAATCCGCATCTAGCAATCGGCCAGCTCTTTGCACCGACACTTTTCCTGTCACAGGGCAAGCAAAGCACATGGTGGCGCAAATGCAGCAGGCGCAGCAGGCACAGCAGGCGCAGACCAGCAGCTTGTACAGCAAGCACCCGCAACACAGGCTTCACAGGATCGCCGCCAATCTAGCAGCTCTGGTGGACATCATGGCATGCTGCAAGCAGCTGCTGCAGCAGCTGATCAGTAAGTCTTCTGCCGCCTGCAGCAGGCTTTTAGTCGTTTGTGAGGAGGCACTTGTAGCCTTACTTGTTTGTCTCCAAGACCAGATTTAGCGTTCAGCAGTGTTCTAGTGAGATGGCCCTAAGTTGCTCAGAGACGCCCTTGGCAGTTCTGGTTACAGTTGCAATCACAGGCGTCAGACCAAGACCCTTGGCAGTTTCAGTTACAGTACATATTGTTACTTTCATTTCATTTGAGGAACATTCCTGAGCCTAGCCTACATGGTTTGAACAGGCTCCGGGGTGATCTACGAATGAAATCAAAGTAACAATGTGTACTGTAAGTGAAATGCCACGGTTGGTTCGACGTCTGTGGTTGCAACACATGTTCCTTTGAGCAGCCGCAAGCTGGGGCCAATTTGCATGATTCAGACAGCATGGTCATGCAAAGCCTGCACACGCCATTGACATGTACTCCTGCAACGATTGCAATTTCATTTTAAGGCAGATGGCTTTTGGCTGAATAAACTCACAACCCATTTGGCATACTTGCACCATCAGCTGTTGCCCTGAAGCTGTTCTCATTAGCAAAACGCACTGAAGGGCTCATGGTCAACAAAGCTACAGATGTGTTGGGCAGGCACCAACTTGCCTAGCTTTAGAGCATGAGCCTGCCTCATCCAACTCACTGGATGTTGAGAGATATCTGCTTCTGGAGTCCAAATGGTTGTGCGTGTGCCCTGTCTGAAGCCTCTGGCAAGCAGCATGCCACGTGCAGCAGCGAGATTGCTGAGGTATGTGTGTGACCTGCAGGGCTAGGCTGTCACCATCTGCACCATCATGCTCAGACCTTCAGGCGCCTTCCCCTTGCGTTAGTCCCCGATCCCAGGCTGCACATGAGGAGCTGGACAGGCACAAGTTGACATCCTTCAGGAGAAGCCAAAGCAAGACGTCAGATGTGCGTTTGCCTGGCGAACCAGATGCTCAGCACGGTATGATACAACTGCCCCTGGGACCAGATTTAGTGTAGCTTGCAGCAAGCAGACTGTGATGTCTCCAGCTGAGACGCCCAAGGCTTGACATGCAATGCATATGCAGTGTCGCCACATTATGGCAGGTCATCACTTAGTGCTTCTGTTTGATCTACAAGTGACAAAACTAGATCAAAGCATGTGCATTCTCAGGTCACCTTAGGTAGTACAAGTGGTTCTGTTCAGTCACTCCTGCTTTCCTCACCATTGATGTGGTTGAACATGGGAGGAAGCCCGACCACCAATTGGCACCTCTGCTGTTGCTCTTCGCTTCCTGACGCGTTGCTGTACTTGCAACACAGCAGGCACAACGTCAGACCAGGCCGAGTTACCAGTCCGCTCTTCTTCAGTCTCCCCTCGCTGGCCTTGCAAGTCCAGGCAGATGGCCAATGTGACAGCTCTGCATGGGGGACTGAACCAGCAGACCACCAAGCATCACCATGCTGCACGTTCCAGACCTGAGCTAGCTGGGTTTGCTGCCAGGTCCTCTCCAACCTCGCAGGGTGAGTGTGCCTGCTCATCTGCATCAGCAAGACATGGAGTCATGCATCAAGCCACAAATGCAACATGCCAGTGTTCTCTGTGAGCGTGCTAGGAAGAAGCCCGTGGACTAAATGTGCAATATATTTGAAGCACTGCACTTCCGGAGTCAGGAGTGATAGTATCAAGTCATATCATCAAAGTCAATGCTCTCGTGATCACATTGACAATTTTGTCAAACCACGTCATGCAACGTCAAGTGGGTCATATCCACTGCAATTCTGTATGTCAACTGCTATCAGCACCACGCCAAGATGTCAGTGTTCTTGGCCGGTCGATATTCTTCTTCCCCAGAAGACTTCCAAGCGCATGCACATATACATGCAGCTGCATCATGCACCTATGACAGTGCATCTCAGCTTTGTCAAACCAAGCGCATCAAGACTGTCTTGCTGGCTCTGATCAAACCAATTCATCACACACCAACTCCTGATTCCGGCCATGCAGGCCAATCAACCTCCAAGCAGGCTTCAGCAGTGGACATGCCTGACACTCATCACACTGTCCCTGTGCACCTCAAAGCCAGCTCCAGTCAGCTCAACGGCCTGATGCAGCTTGGGACCAGTGAGAGTCGGCCAAGTCATAGAGCCATGGATGCTGTGCCCAGGTGTGTGACAGCGCTTTGCATAGATCTTGCAGAGTCCATCATTCCAAGCTATTCAGCCTGCCATGGCTGCTTCATGCCCAGCTTTATGCCCTAGCTGTGTGTCGCTGGTATTTTGCTGGTAGCTATCGATTTTCCAATGTTGCCATTTGCAACCTTTTTGGCTTGTGTTCACGGACTCAGGGAGAGACAAATCTGCCATTTGAGACCTGCACATGGATGGCGTCAACGCCTTTCAGCTGTTTCAGCCATCAACTGTTGTTTGGGACAGGCGTACCTTCAATCTAAAAGCCACAAGCAAACCCTGCTATATAGCTCACCCCGTATTGTGACTATGTAGGTACGATGTCAGCATGCCTCCTTTGCCTGGGGTCTCAAAGTCCCAAACCCTAGCCACCACCAGTTCAGATCGCCCTGTCAAGATTGAGCAGGCAGACCCCCTTTTACCCTCCACCTCAATCCACCCCATTCTCCCATTGCAGCCCCTGGGTATGCCCACACTCTCCCCTCACAGCCCCACAGATCCCTCTGGGTCCACCCATGCTGATCAGGGGGGTTCAGGCATGCACCCAGACCAGCAGCCCCACCCTCTTGCCAGAGTCAGGTCCCCCAGCATCACAATCTCACAAGCTGATGTAGGCATGCCTCCCTCTGCAAGACGCTGCAGACAATCCAGCCAAGTAAGCAATGCTGAGCCTCCATCTGCTGCTGCTGCGCAACAGCACAAGCAGTCCAGCCCTGGATTGAAAGCTGCCGCTGTACCGCTGGCTCGTGTTCCAATCTCATGGGGCATCCGGAAGCCTCGCACACGCAGACAGACACGCCCCTCTGACGCCTCCACCACTGATCTGGCCACAGTAGCTGCTGCAGCAGCTGCTGAGGCTGAGCAGGCTGCAGCTGCTGCTGTTGCTAAAGCCCGTGCTGACTTTGATGAAGCTGCTAGCCAATCAGGCGCTGCTGCAGAGCCTCCTGCAAGGAATCATCGCATCACAACTGGATTTCATAGTCATGGTGCAGCACCAGACAGAACATTGCCACCATTGTCATCACATTTAGCAGCAGCAGGTCAGTCAGCAGCAGGTGGGCGGCTCAGGCATCGACAGCACTCGCCTTCAGAGCAGGTTCTACCATCTCAGCATCAGTATGACTCATGCTTAGGCCAGACTCCGCCAGCTCAGCATCAGGATGACTCACCTCCTAACCAGATTCCTTCAGCTCGCCCTGGCTCAGCTGGCACCAAGGGTGCACCCAGGACTGGTCGTAACCATCATAGAGCAGGGGCCTCACCCAGTAACCTGAATAAGTCTGTCGGCTATATTGGGTCGACATACTTGGGGGTGAATGGGGTCAGGCACTCCCCTGAGTTCCCTCTCAGGTGGAGGGCAGGCACTTGGGATCCCCTGGTACTACCACTCACCCCCCATCCCCATCCCCCCCCCACCCCCACCTGCCTCCCCATGGGCACACCTCATGCATGCCTTGTTCACAGGAAGGCCGCATGCATGCTGCATCAAGGCTTGCAACCTGTTCATCAGAAACAACACGAGTTTGCTGCCTTTTCTCACGTTGTAACTGCTTTGAAGCCAAGGCTGTCTAGCAACACCTGACTGAACACCAACACTAGTGTGCTTGCAAGCAGATGAGCACACCCACTCACAGTTTATGCATCAGGGACTTTCACACGCGGTATTGTAATTCAGATATTCACCTTGCATCTCATGTCGTCCAGGTCAAGAAGACAGTCTATATTGGGTCCTATGACACAGAGGTCGGTGCAGCAGCTGCTGTGGATGCCTGGCATGTGTCGCAAGGCAGGGAAGCTGTCAACTTTCCTGAACCCTCTCTTTTGCCAAGGCAGCCAGCTGACAGTGCAGATACTCACTCTGACTCAAGTGCTGTGGCAGAAGCTGATGAGTCACCAAAGCAAAATGATCATCTGAGCAATGCAGAGGAGCCAGCTTTGCATTCGTCTCTTGCTAAGGATCACCTGCATCATGCTGCTAGCCTGCTGAACAGCCTCAGGCCTCAAGCTCACTCTGAGTCAGCTCAGGTTTCCAACAAAATGAGGCGATCTCACTTCTCTGCTCACCATGGGCATGGAGGGAGCAAGTCACAAAGGCAGTCTGCTGCTGGTGCTCTTGTTGCAAAGGCAGTTGGCAGGTCAAAGGCCTCTAGAGACGGCACTCATCAGGGCAGACATGCATTTTGGCGACCACGACCAGGACCAGTACCAAATCAGTCTGGCTGTACAGGAACTTCCTATGCAGATGGAAAGTGGCGTGCCCAGATCAGAGTGAACGATGTCGTTCAGTACCTGGGGCACTTTCAGCACAAAGAAGATGCTGATGAAGCTTATGAGCATGCTGCAAAGGCTGGTGAGGCAGGGTGCATCACATTGATGTAAACTTGCTCTGGTTCTGCAGAGAAGGATGGTCGCAATTGTTTTAGGTTCTGAATTCCTGCAACCTATCAGCATGTAAGCAGTGGAAGCCCAATACACCTCCTCCTCAGGCTTTCTTCATTTAGTGCCAAACGGCGTATTTTTTCCTTCTCTTTTTATCCACGCAGTATGTTTTACCGTTGCTGTGCACTGGTCAAGCAGATATTGCAAATAGCGTAGCTTTCAGCATGGCTGTACCAACAAACATTTTGTAGAAAAGGTGTTGCTGCTTGTGTCTGAAAGTGAGTCACGTATGACACCTGATGTTAGCAGTCTCGAACTATTGAACATGTTTACTGAAGCTCAACGGACTTTGTCAATTTGCTGGGTCTTAGCATGCTTGATCCTGCTTGCCCGTTGGTAAGAGTTCGGCCATTTGGCTTTGTATCGATCCACTTACTGCGCAGGCTGGCAAATATGCCAGCAGCGTGGATCTTCAGCGTCTATGCATATTCTCTGAGCATTTGGGCATCCTTGCATCTTTCCAGGAACGGTGGCGCTCTGACACACGCATACTGTCAGATTTCGAGTCTTTCAGGCAGGATTTGCATGGATGATTGGGTTGTGAGTATGCACAGTGGAGTTTAGTCAAACAGCGAAATGAATTTGTTGTGAAAAGCTGTCACTCATAGCATTTACATGTTTACCTGTCAGTACCAAATCAAACAAGCAGGAGCATAGGCAAATGCCCTTCGATACACACTTTTGTGCGGCAACTTATCCACATCACGAACCTACATGCAGTGTACTTGAGGTCCCCAAGGCAAGTAAAACACAAAACTGATTCAGCTGCACAATGTCTCTGAGCCAAAGGACAAAAGGCTAGTCACTGCTTGGCACAAGCCAATCATCAACAAAAAGCACTTGCAAAGCTGGCAAAGAATGTCAAGCAGCAGTCCAACAACTCTAGCGTCAAGTTGGCATCGAACAGTATGAAGTCCGTAATCATGACAAACTGACACAAGACCACAACAGAGTGACATGACGCATCCTGCAATACTTTAAACTTTAATCAACGGTGACCTTGGTGAGCTGGAACATCCTGCTGTATTTTAATTCACTGTCAGGATGACCTTGGTGAGCTGGAACATCCTGCTGTACTTTTATGACTGGAGCTTGCGAAATTGTTTACTGGTCCTGCAACAAAAGTGAATCAGAGTCAACCTTCAATGCATCAAAGAAGTCAAACATGTTTCACAGTGATGCAGCTGGTTGCAAAGTGATTCCTGTGCATGCAGCCACATGAATTGGCACATCCTCAACATGCTTGTATCTGTCGTACACAAGCAGGTCTGCAGCTTACCTGCTCATCGTAGGTTGGGTCAACAGCTCCCACCATCAGCTTCACCAGCCATAGCTCAGGCGTCAAATTCACACCCCTCCTCATGTACTCCTCTGCCTCTAACTCATAGTAAGAGGTAGCATCAATCATCTTGCCGATCTCTGGGTCAGTATCTAGCCTTCCTAAGAAGGCTTGTGCCTTTGTGTCCTTGCCCACTTGAGCAAACTCAAAGGCAATTGCGTTTGGGCCATAAATTGAGCTAGCGCACATGTTCTTGGCATTTTTTATGACATTTGCAACGGTGTTCTGAGGCTCTCCTGTCGGCTCGCCATCTGTGATGGTGATGACCAAGATAGGCTTCTGTAGGTTTCGATTTGAGATTCCGCCTCCTAGGAAAGGTCTGATGACCTTGGAATCTAAACTAGAGCCAAGAGGAGTCATCCCAGTAAACTGAACCTGCATGTACAGTGGCAATGGCTGAAAGTCTGATGAGTCACATGCAGACATCATGCAACAGAACTTTGCATATGCGAAGCAAACAGAGAGACATCAAACCTGACATGATGGTAAGAAACAACGCACTGCAGCACACAAAAGCCAGCAGATGAGAGCCGCAGTGCACACTTTGATCAATTTAATGTGCTGAGCATGATTGCAACGCATTGCTATACACATTGCTGGTACTCTTGCTTTGCAATACCTGGGAAATCAAGTTGTTTGCAGACATAGGATCCCGGATGCCATTGCCCTCCACATGCCCATTCATGAAGCGTACAACTATACCTGCAAGCAAGCACACCATCTACTGAGAGGCATCCTCTTGACTGGACGGGCATGGCACGGTGTGCATGACTTGTCCCTCAGATTGACAATATGCACAGTGGCACTAAGATGGAATGGTACATGGGACACATCTATAAATGTACCCTCTGCATGCACACATGCACAACAGACACCAATTTTGCTTGCGACTGTGCACTGTTCCGATGATGACAAGTTGCTTAAGAGATGGGATGTGCAGCCATACTGACAACTTGTGACATGGCACTGCCTGTGGAAATGCCAGGGAGTGAAGTCACAAACACAAGGCGTACCATCTTCATCAAACATTGTCGCCACCTCAGCGACGCGACCCATGATGACCTTCAAGTCATTGATGCGCTCGCCGCCTTCTTCAAAAATCATGGAGCCAGAGTCATCAGCAAAGATGACAATGTCGTACAGGGCCAGAGTTGCCAGGTCATGAGCCAGCTCTAGAGGCATGTTCCACCTCTGGGATAGGGCCCTGCAAAACAAAATCTGCTGATGTGGGACATGCTGACTTGACTGATGTCTGTGCTCAGCTATCAGACCCTGGCTTGGTCAAATACAAGCTATGGCAGCCACCAAGACACGCATTCACGAGACAGATCTTCCTGACTTACTTGAAGTCAGTCTGGTTCAGCCTCTGCAGCACTGCCTGTAGCTTGTGGGGTGGGTAGAAGTCTTCCAGTCTGTTGGTTCGCACCATGTTTTCAATCTTAGACTGCATTCCCTGTGCTCCAGCAGAGCCTTGACCATAGCCAGCCCCTGCGCCTTGTGCTGGGTACTGGTTGCCAGAGGATTGCTGACCATACTGTCCTGGCTGTTGGCCTGAAAAACCACCTTGCTGACCTTGCTGGCCTGAGTAGCCACCTTGCTGACCTTGCTGGCCTGAGTAGCCACCTTGCTGACCGACAGCAGCACCCTGAGGGCGTTGTTGCTGACTGCCGAAACCTCCTTGCTGCCCTGGCTGACCAGAATAGCCTTCCTGCTGTGGTTGCTGGCCGGGAAACGTGGACTGCTGACCTTGCTGTCCCGGAAAGCCTCCCTGCTGGCCGGGGTAAGAGCTCTGCTGACCTTGCTGCATTCCTTGCTGGCCGGGGTAGCTAGACTGGGCACCCGGCTGGCCGGGACGCGGCTGTTGCTGCTGCTGCTGCTGCTGACCCGGAAAGAAGGATGCTTGCTGGCCTTGTGCACCTAAAGAGGTGGGAGGTCCCTGTGCAGGGTAGCCTGCAGGCGCTCCGGTCTGTCCGGCAGGCGCTCCAGCTGGTGCACCGCCGGAAGCACCTCCAGCAGCTTGGATCTTGGATGCTAAACCCATCGTGTCAGATCGTGAGGGTAAACGGCAGTCGGTTCCGGAAATGAGTCTCGATGCGAAAGGCTTTCGGAAATTTGTGTTGTGAGCGTCTCGTCAGAGACGGATGATTTGAGGGAATGAGGAGCGGTGAGAAGTTGAGCAGCGATAAGAAGCGGACAGGGCGCGTGCCCTATTGCAGTTGCTGTCTAGCTGTCCAAAATGGTTACTTAATCAAACCCAATTTTAGATTACACATAGGATTGATCCCATCTTGTAAATGCCGACTGTCGCTTTGCACAAAGTAGCAACGTCCGACAGGCCTCGACATTTGTGCCCCTGAAAAGCAATGGGCTTGGCATCGCAGCTGCAGCAATTCCAGCAGCAGCAGCAACCACCACTTGCGCAGCATGGTGGCGGACCATCACAAGGGGTTCAGGGCGGGTATGCGCAAGCAGGAGGGATTCAATTCCCCCAGCAACCTATAAACCAACAATATCAGCAGCAGCAGTTTCCCGGCGGTGCGCAATACCCGCAAGGCCAACAGCAGCAGCAGCAGCAGCAGCAGCAGCAATATGGTGCCCCTCAGAAATTCCAGCAGGCTCAATCTAGCTTTCCCACCATCCAGCAGGGATGGCAAAAAAACCAGCAAGGGCAGCAGGCCGGGTTCCTGGGCCAGTCAGGTGCATTTCCTGGTCAGCAAACTGGATTGCCAGGTCATCCAAGTGGATTTCCAGGTCAGCAGGTGGTCTTTGCAGGCCAGCAAGGCGGCTATCAGGGACAGCAAGGTGCTATTCAGCAGCAGCATGCTCCTGCTCCCAGTCAGGACTTCCAGGGCTATGTGACATCCAAGCTGCAGCAGATGGTGGCAACAAATCGACTGCAAGCCTTCTACCCCCCGCAGAGGTTACAGCAAGTGGTCAACAAAGTGCTTCATGTTGATCTCAGGTGATCTTTTGTTTGGGAAAAATGCAAACAGATCCATCAGTTCAATACAAATGCACCTGTGCATGTGTGTGAGACATTTACTGCTCGCAAGCCGCAGTGACCCTCTTGTCTTGTATGGCCAGCCCCCCGGTCGGCTGTCCCATCACATGAGTCCTCACAATCCATCATATGTTCAGTCAGTGCCTGCAGGGCAGTTGGTCAAAAGTATAACATGCCCATGGAGCTTGCCTTTGACCTGTGCACTCTGGCCTTGTACGATGTTGCCATCTATGCTGATGACAGCACAAGCATGAAGTATGCGGAAGGTGCGTTTAGCGACATCATTGGTACCATGTCAACTCTCAAGTGTTGTGTCCAAAATCTCAGATACTGCTGTTTGATTAAAATTGCGGTTCAGTCATGCATGTGATGCATGTGCTAGTCCTTGTCAGTCTCATCACAGCTTCGGGCAGCCTCATTGTGCAGTGTCAGTCACCTTGATACAGCGTTGTCAAAGCAGGAGCTGTGAATTGAACTCTATGTGCAGATGATGCATGAATTGTGAGGATCTTGACACATGCACATCAGGCATACATGCATGCGAAACAGGATCAGGTGTAACAGCAAACTACTGCCGGATGCAGGTGGAGAGCGCATTAAAGACCTGAAAGCCATCTTGTCAAGAGTCTCAGAAGTAGCCTCGCTGTTTGATGATGATGGCTTGACCGTACGCTTCATGAACTCCAACCTGAATGGCAACAACATCAAAAGCAGTGCCGAAGCAAGCTCGCTGATTGAGCGAGTCAAATTTGAGGGGATGACACCCCTGGGCACCAATTTAGATGCCAAGATCATTCGTCCTTTGTTCACAGTCCCACTGCAGAAGGGTGCATTGCCAAAGCCCATCTTGGTCATATGCATCACTGATGGAGAGCCCACAGGCGAGCCAGAGAACAAAGTTGTGAGTGTCATCAAGGAAGCCAAGAAGATGGCAACGAACTCACCTTATGGGCCTGGATCAATTGCATTTGAGTTTGCTCAGGTTGGGAAAGATCAGGCAGCTCAGGCTTTCCTAGCACGGCTTGACAAGCACCCAGACATTGGCAAGATGATAGACGCCATGTCTTACTATGAGCTTGAGCAAGAAGAGTACAAGCGAAAGGGCGTGTCATTGACTCCAGATGTGTGGTTGGTCAAGCTGATGGTGGGCGCTATTGATCCAAGCTTTGATGAGCAAGACTGAGTGAATTTATTCTAGCAACGCTTGCAAACGCGAGCAATACTGTAGAAGCGCATTTCATGTTGCACATCATGCTTGTCCACCTTGCTTGAAATTGGTGATGTATTTTGGACCCAGTGTCAAAATATATCTGGTACACCATACTTCAGAGCGGCCAACGATTTAAGACATATACTGCAGAACGGAAAGCATTACATACTGCTACTTCAGCTGGCAGGCACGAAGGTCGAATTGCAGCCGCAGATTCTGTTACATCCTTCCAGCACAATTCTATGCATGTGTTCACCTAATACATGCAGTCTATCAGCCGGAAGCTAATGAGCATCACCAGCGTGGAATTTGTTTGCACAACAAGCTCATATGCACATTTGCGATTGCTAGCAAGGAATGGCTATCTACCAAGCTACAGAGCTGACCAGCTTGCGCTGCAGAGGTGTACCATTACAACCTGCTGGTCAATTCATCCTCCATTGTGTTTGCATTGCAAATGACGACCTAACATTGCTGATGAAATCCTAATCCTGTTCATCAAACGACTGATCCACAGCTCCAACCATGAGCTTGACCAGCCATAGGTCTGGTGTCAGCATGACGCCCTTGCGCTTGTACTCCTCTGCCTCCAGCTCGTAGTAAGATGTGGCATCAATCATTCTGCCCACCTCTGTACATAAGCAACAGCCACGTGTCATATATTCAGACAAAACCCACACATATATAGCATGCCGCATATTACCGCTGTCACAGCAGAACCGAGTGAGTGACTTCTCCCAAGGCATGTTTCAAGCGCAAGCAGTCTGGAAGCAACCAGGTGAGACAGACCACTCTGCAAGATTTGTTGACAAGGTTCAGCAGACTAGCCCTGTGTAGGGAAGCGCATGAACCAAGGCCTGTACACAGCATGCACAGCAATGAGTGCAGGCAGTGTTATCACAACTCAGGATGACATACCAGGATCTTTGTCAAGCTGTCCCAGAAAGGCTTGTGCAGCCTGATCCTTGCCAACCTGAGCAAATTCAAAGGCAATGGCTCCAGGACCATAGGGGGAGTTCATGCTCATGTTCTTGGCGTTCTTGATGACTTGAGCCACAGTGCTCTGTGGCTCGCCTGTTGGCTCACCGTCTGTGATGATGATGACTAAGATGGGCTTCTGCAGATTCCTGTTGTTGATACCACCCATGAGGAAGGGCTGGATGATCTTCTGGTTCAGGTTGGTTCCCAAAGGAGTCATGCCATTGAAGTTGACCTGCACCCCACAACAACACTCCCTGACTTCAGATGCAGCGCTTGACACTGCTTCTGGTAAGCACCTGTGATTTGATTGAAGACGTCTTGAAGGAAACAATACAAGTGGCGGTCTGCCCGAGTCACGTACAAGAACTGAGTTGATTTTGCAGCAACTGCAAGCACTCAGCACTACTTCGCTTCAACAGAGCATCACGCTTGGTGAGGAAACAAACAAGCAAGCTCACTTTTGGACTGAGATACACAAATCTCGGCCTTGACTTCAAGTTGGGCTGATCATTTGGCCACCAAAAAGAGCACCATAGTCAAGCAGAACATATGCATTGCAGAGGACAGACAAGTTTTGACATATCTGGCCGATAAACCAAACTGCCCAACTGACATGCTGTCAAGAAGGTGCTTGCTGTTCATGACAGCAAAAGCAATGCTTCCAGGTATAAAGCAGCCCAGCCTACCATTTTCATGAAAAGAAATGTGCTTTGTTTTAGTCCCTGCAGCATGACAGACAACTGAGCACACCTGACTGATCAGCTGACCAGCTGACATGCTGTCACGGATGCCATTGCCTTCCGTGGTCCCATTCATGAAGCGAACCAGGATACCGTCATCATCAAACAGTGTTGCAACATCAGCCACACGCCCGACCATGAGCTTCAAGTCCTGGATACGCTCACCCCCCTCCTCAAAAGCCATAGAACCGCTGTCGTCGGCATAGATGATGATGTCATACAGGGCAAGAGTGGCAAGGCTGTATGCCAACTCCATGGGCATGTTGTACCTGGCTGCAAGGCTCCTGCAGTTCAGCACAGCTGAACTTGCTGCAGAGCATGCATCAGTGCAAAGCTAGGATGTCCAGAATGATCGCTTCTGTCATTTCTCATTGCCAGTCATGAAAACCATGGAACTCAGAGCCTCTGGACTCAGCACAAGAGGCTTTCCTAGTGCACAATCTGATTCAAGCTTCAAGATGGTGCAAGATCTCTGGTTCAAGATCATGCAAGCAGGAGTGCACATGTGCATTCGCAGGGTCACCTGTGTCAGCAGGACAATAGGACTCACACAAAACTCAACAACTGATTCATTCCGTTCCAAGCAATGCGCTTGCATGCTGCGGGGAAGACACACACATGGTTGCCATCAATGTTGTTTGAAGCATCAAGAGCTGTAAGTGGGTGTGTGCTCAGAAGTGTAGAATGGTGGCAGCAGTCAGGCACCTGAAGTCGAGTTGCTGCAGGCGGTTTACCACCTGCTGCAGCTTGGGAGGAGGATAGAAGGCCTCTAGGCGGTTGGACTGGATGATCTGCTGCAGCTTTGACATCAAGCCTTGTTGCACTGCAGGATTACCTCCTCCACCGCCTGTCCAAGCACATCACACTGTTCCTCATCATCAACCAGGTATCAGTGCCTCGGCATAACTATGAGGCGCCTATTGGTGTTTGAACAGTCTAAATGAGCAAGCCACTCAGTCTGAATAAGGATGAGGGTGCAGTGGTATGGTAAGGTGCAAAGCTCCTGTGAAACAAAAACGTCAAATGAAAAGTATAAACATGAAAAGAGTCATGGATAGGGAAACAAACAACAAACTCAGAGCAATGAGCATGCACACTCAATCAACAATCAGACTTAGCATGTATGTGCAGCATGTTGCAAGGACAGGAAGCTAACCAAATTGCCCTTGCCCACCACCAAACTGTCCCTGAGGCGGGCCGCCAAATTGTCCCTGAGATCCACCAAACTGCCCCTGAGGCGGTCCCCCAAACTGGCCCTGGGGGGCTCCCCCAAACTGGCCTGCATAAGGCATGAATGCTGCCACATAGGACTACCTTGAACAGTTGCAGCCCGCATTGCATAAAGCAGTCAACACCAACAATTGGTACTCAAGACTGGTAGACCAAGACAGTAGATGGACGTGGATGCCTTCATGGTGTCCAAAATGTCATGTGCTTTACCTTGCTGCCCTGG
>JAABUO010002467.1_pt1 | contig 22477 bp, 28 predicted proteins | sample 5559291 | NCBI WGS metagenome assembly JAABUO01 (sample SAMN10711878, study PRJNA513372) | rock metagenome | isolation source: Antarctica rocks | place: Antarctica: Victoria Land, Finger Mt sud
AAGCTAACTCAGCGCAGCTGTGTTTTACGTGTACCACACAGTACATCATCTTGCTCATTGTGAAGTCTGCAGCTCAGCACCATCTAGCATTGAATTAAGTTAGCCTTTGCATGAAGTTGCCAAGCTGGCTGGCCTGTTCACCACAAATGTAGCCCTAAACTCTAAACCCAGTGCCTGCATGCAACTGCTGAACAAGCTTGATGAGGGCTGGTTGGTCAGACGCAAGTCAGGCGCCTCAAGAAGCGCTTGATGCCTCTGCTCAAGCTGCAAATCTGTGTTTGTTCATTCGGAGCCTGCGTCCAATTGGAGGTTGCAGCCTGTGCATGCAGTCATGACTCACTGCTTGTGGTTGTGCTCTGACTTCAGGACAGCTATGGGGGCTTTCTAGGCCAGCAGCTGGAGACAGACTTTTCAAACTACGCCAGCACTGTCGTGGCTGCACTGGGCAACAGGGTGACTTACTGGACAACCTTCAATGAGCCCAACAGTATCTGCTCTCTGGGCTTTGGCTCTGGCGGAATGGCACCAGGTAAGCAAGTATGTGCTCAGGCTGCATGCGCTGCTGCATGCTTTTGTGCTTAGATTGGTTCTGACCAGCTGGGTCGTTCAGCAATGTGCCATGCATACAGTATCGGCAGAAACATGTAGCTTGCCATGTGGTTTTGCACAGCTGTACCCTGCCCTATTCACTTTTCGAGAGGCATGCCTCCGTGCATGCTTACATATTGTTCACAGTACTTTGATTGACAAAACTGGTCTCTCCAAATGCCCCTGCTCACGGTGGCATGTGTCTTGACCATCTGGGTGTAATATAGCAGAGAACACCGGAAAAATGTTTACTGATGTTGCTAGCGTCTGTGCAGGGCGGTGCTCAGATCGCAGCATATGCGCAGAGGGTGACTCAAATTCTGAGCCTTATATTTGTGCTCACACCCTGCTGGCAGCACATGGGGCTGCTGTGATTAAGATGAGGGCAGTAGCCCCTCAAACCAAAATCAGCATCAACTGGTCCTCTGACTGGGTTGTACCATACACCAACTCATCTGATGATATTGTAAGTTTCTGTTCCCTGAAACAACCCCTGATAAACCTCGTGCAGTAGCATTGCTGCAAAATCAGCATGTGGTTCGTATTTTATGACCGCCTGTCTTGTTAGTTTTCACGCCATAACACTGCCATTTCTGAACAGACAATGTCCTGGAATTGCAAGCTGCACAGCTCAACATTTTGCACCTTCCATGCATGAGAAGCAACGCTAGAGTGCAATGGCATGCTGTGGGATCTAGGCAGACAGGCTGGCATGAGCTGTGAGCAAAACAGGTTCAAGGACAAGCAGTACATTTCAGCCTCTGAGAGGACTTATAAAGGGACATTTGACCCTCTCTCTTGGGCCAGTGTAGGTTGCATATGATGCTGGGCTTGAGATGCATCATGCTGCAATGCAGGCTGCTGCCCAAAGGCATTTAGACTTCGCCCTTGGACTGTACGCTGACCCCATCTATCTTGGAGACTACCCCCAATCAGTGAAGGCTCTGGTCCCCTCTCTGCCTGCCCTTACAGACCAGGAGAAGGCATCCCTGAAAGGCTCAGTTGACTACTTTGCCTTAAACCATTACACCAGCTACTATGTCAAGAACGACCCTGGTTCTGGCACACTTGAAGGCACTGCAGTGACATATGTCTCTAGTGCAGGAGTTGCCATTGGTGAACAGGCAGAGTCTTCATGGCTGTATGTTGTGCCCTGGGGATTCAGGTGTGTTCTGCCTGGCTGTTAGTCTGAAATGTATCATAAGCTTTGTGGCAGGTGGTAAAGCAAAGCACCATTTTCATATCACCATGCCGATTGGGATCAACGTAACCAAAAAGACTTGTCATGTGAGACAGGTTGGCTTGGATAGTGCATGTTCATCGCGTGCAAGACAGCTTGGCTTGGATAGTGCGATGAACATGCAGGACATACTGCCTTAGTGTGTGGGCAACAGCGATGCTGCATGCAGCACAGAGTACAAGAGGTTGTAGAGCTGAGCAGTGGTCACATGAAGCCATGCGTGGGCTGCTTGCAACAGCTCAAAGCAGTCATGTTTTGCTACTGCATGGGATTGAATGGTGACCTTGTGTGGCATGAAAGTTGCAGTCACTGCAGACTGAGTCACAATGTGAATCTGGCTGCAGTGCAATCCTTCAATACATTGACCAGCGCTATGGACACCCAGACATCATTGTGACAGAGAATGGTGTGGATGTACCAGGAGAGAGTAACATACCGTACCCAGACCTGCTTCATGACCCTTTCAGAATCAACTACATACAGACCTACCTGGAACAGGTATGAGCAGTCAGACGTGATCAACTAAGTCCTGCATGCGACAAGTGGTCTTTTGCTGTGTGCTTGTCAACTTTTGTTGCCTCAACACCAAGTGTTACATGCATCACTCATGATTGTCTGTGTGCTCTCAGGACAGGTGATTGTTGGTCTTGCTGTGCAGAACTCTGTACAAGTCATTTGGCAGTGTCAGGGTTTGTTTGTTTGGGTTGGCACAGCTTCAACGCTATGTTGTGCATGCAGGCAAATGAAGCCAAGCAGGCTGGTGTCAAAATGCTGGGCTATTTCTACTGGGCACTTCTAGACAATTTCGAGTGGGCTCAAGGCTACAGCAATACGTTTGGCTTGGTGCATGTTGATTACTCTTCTGACAACCGGGCAAGGGCGCCAAAAGACTCTCTGGCTTGGCTTGCCACGCACTTTGCATAAGCTCACACTTTTGGCCAACATCATCCTGCACAGTACAGCTAGAACAGACTGCAAACATAAACAGTTCACACCCACTTGGGAAATGATGGAGACCAGACTCGCAAGCCACAACACGCTTCAGCGCTCCTCACTGCCTCAGGCTGCAGAAACATTTGCAGGTTTGGCCTAAGGACGTTTTGCCGCTGAAGACACAACAAGCTCCATTACACAACACAAACACCACACTGATTTCTTAGTTGTCAATCTGCTGTAAGTGCACGTCAGCGTTGCCTTGTTGTATGTGCAGCTGCGCAAACTACTGATCAATGCAAGGTTCAATCAGGGTTGTGCTCCTGTACTCAAGTGGAAAGCATGTTGGTGTTTGTTTGCTGCATCACATGGTTTGCGCACAGGCAGGTGCGTGAGTAAGTATATATACGTAGTGTGATCTGTTGCACAAATGTAAACGTAACGCGCGTGCGTAACGCCCGGCCTGGGGGCTTGCTGTCTATCGCCCTGTTTGACCAGCGGGTTGACTGCAGAGCAGCTGCGACGCAACCATTTTTGCGCGACGCACACAGGCCCTCACGCACGCAATTGAACAAGTGCGTGATATAGGTAAACAGTACACTCCAGTAAAGCACCTGTAACAAACTTTGGTTGTTGACGCCGTCGATCACACCTATCTGCCTTGGACCTGCTTCGCCGTCGCGAACGTATCGCGGGGCTCGCTATGCAACCAGCTCAATACCCAGCTCAGGCCCTTTACTACATAGCCATTAACTCAGATGTGCTGCAGTTTCTGATCAGTAAGCAGCTGTTTTACACGTGGCGTTATTGCTTGGACACTCATAGCCGTGAGAAACAGCTGTTGCCAGTCTGTGGTTCCAGACCAAATTCTGACCAATATGTATGCAGAGCTGTTTTTCACGGAGGTGACCGTCCCCGTCTTTTGGATCTTTAGATCTCTTGTGAAGAAGCACCACAGACAAGTTTTCCAGTTTGTTCTTAGCCAAAACGGGTTGTCCCCTGATAAGGTGACTGTGATTCCACAGCGTCCAGAGATGGCTGTCCAGAAGCTGACCATGCAAACTTTGCTTCCAAAGGGGAGCTTCATGCAGAGCTTCACTGACGCATGCTATGACCGCAGATTGTCCCTTTGACAGCAGCGGACCACAAAGAGCTGCATGTCCTCATGCAACAAATCCAGGCTGAGAAGCGGCAAAAGCAGGAGCAGCATCCAGCAGTCTCTACCCAGAACCCTGCAATAGAATGGCTGATATGGATTGTCAAGCCACCAAGCCTGTCATCCGGAAGAGTTGAGTATGTTGTCAAGAGACTGTTGACAGCACCATTCAGGTATGCTACTGATGCTTGGAGTTGATGTTCACTTTGCATTCACCCTTGAAAATGGCTTTTCTGCCGCGGTGCCTTGTTTCATGAGGTTGTATCATCATGCCACCAATGCTGTGCAGGTCGGTATTGCCATTTCTGACAGTGCTATTTGGGGCAGCTAACAGTCACACTCAGGCAAGAGATGCATTGGCGCCATATCTGGAGATGAAGGGGGTATCAAACCCTGATGAGCAGGATGCCCTAGTGGTCAAGCACAAGCTGATGTTCTATCAGTTTGGCTGGGCAGCCCTCATCTTTTCATGCATTCCCATTGTGGGTGCTTTCTTTGCCTTCACGAATACTGTGGGCGCAGCATTGTGGGCCATTGATCTGGAGAAACAGCACTTCAATCTGATGTCTAACGACAGGAAAAAGATCAGTTGAGGGTTGTTGCAGCACTGTGTTCTACAACATTGCGTAGAGTCGTAACAGGAGCCAAAGTTCAGCCAATCGTGTTGTACATGCATATGATACGACCTTGAACATAGCGGCTGCATGCATCAACACAGCAGGCTCGAGTGTCGTCCTGACTTCGTCGTGTGGTGGGCATGAAAGACACTTGGTTTTTGTTTGTCAGAACAACACCAGTATCATAGGCAATCAAAGACAAACGCCAAGATTGACTTTGTGGCAAACGTGGGGCAAGAAAGCACGCACCATTTGACATATCTTGAGTTGGCTAAATTGTTTTTCAACAGGATCGAAGTAAGTGATTATCCAAGCAGCTTCAATGACATGACTCTTATTGTTACCCTGCTATGGCACTAGCTGAGGTCATCTCCCATGTAAATGCATTTCAAGGAAGATGCCTGCCACATGTAACATAATAGAATGGTCATGTGATTGGTTATCTACCAAAGCTGGTGTTGATGAATGAGCACAAGAATTGCAACATGAAAGCACCAGCTCAGAGCTGCCTGCACAGTGGCACATGCAACAGCAGCCTACAGAGCTCAAAGTCCACCTAGCAGAGATCTAATTGATAATCTTGTAGTACAACACTAAACATATTGAACCAACCAGCAACAAACAGATACCCCACATGATGAGCTTGTTGGTCATGATGCGTCTGGACATGCTGGCTAGCACCCGCCTTGCCTTAGCTATATTGTCATCAGCACCATGCAGCGTATCCTGAGCATGGGTGATTGTTTCACGCTGCCGGTGCAGGTCTTGCAGTATGCTCACTCCCAACTCCTAAAGGGCAGAACAAACGGCTTCAGCTCACAGATTGTACAAAACGGGCTTAGTAATGATCACCATGACTACCACGACCACCAAGACGACATCCTTTTGAGTATCTGGCGTGACTTGTCAAGATTCTGGTCTGCTGACTGTACAGTTGCTTGTGCATGCGTAATTTGCTGCCGCTGTGCTGCGAGCTGCTCAAGAATTTGTGCTCCTGTAGCCTGCACAATGACAGTGCCTTTGCTGTGATGAAGACTTGGGCTGTTGCTCTTGATGCTGACCAACGCAACTCAGATGATTTTGTGGTCAAAGCACTTGAAAACACATGTCCCAACACATGGCACACCATACATGCATCTTCATCATTTCCTTGTCATCTTGCAGATTCAGCATGGTAGTGCTGATTGTGCACAGCTGGAAGGGCACACTCACTTCTGTCTCTGCAAGCTGTGCCCTGCCTTGTGATATCCTGTCACTAGTCTTGTCCACCTTCTCTGTTGTCTTCAGCATGCGTTCCCTCTGTCCTGCTGACGTGTCATAGTAGTTGTCTGCCAGTCCTAGCTCTGCTCTTGCAGCTGCGCCTCCTGTTGTCAGTCACACTATTTGTCAGGTTTGTGCACTGCCATGACCGGGCGAATGACAACAAAGTTGCAGTCCTGAAAGCCAGACTAGGTATGCAGAAGGGCAGCAGTCAACTGGCAGGTATAATCATGGACATGGCTCTGATTAAGAGGTCAGCAAAATGCAGCTGTTAATGACGGGCATGCATATACCTGATGCTGCTCCTTGAGCTTGTCGCGAGTCTTCATTGATCTTCTTCAGATCAGCCTTGTACTCCTTCACCTTTCTCATCAGCTGCTGTGACTTCTCTTGAGAGAAGCTGCGTGCTTCCATGTCCATCCTCCGAAGCTGGCACAGCAAGCATAATGTTATCAGAAGCACATTTATGTGGGCACATATTGCAGGGCGTACACTCGAACGGATGATTGCAATCTGCAGCAGAAGGCATGACTAGCCTTAGGCAATGATCAGACAACACGTCAACTTGGCGTCAATGCTCACAATTTGGTCTGCCTCCTTCAGCTCTGCCTCAATCTCTTTTGTCCTCAATCTTCTGACATCTGTAACAAGAGACTATTGAAGTGGTCAGACCAGGATTGAGAGCAAGGGTCGAGCTTGAGGTGAGCCAGACCTGATATAACTCTTACCCGCACTGAAGGAGCTCAAGGCTTGCACCTTCCTGGAGATATCAGTAGACTTGCTGCAGTACTCGCTCTCGTACTGGTTGAACAGCGCATTTTGGTTCGCAAGCGGATCAGTCATGCTGAATGCTTAGACTCTCAGTGCCAAGGCGTAAGTGTCTGTGTTCTTGCCCTACTTGAGGGCTTAAGTAGGCCAGTTGTGTGAAGTTGACCTGACTTTAGAAGAAAGGCAAGAGATGACAAGAGACGGTCGACTGCAATGCACGAGTATGAAAGGCGTAGTCGACTCAAGTCCGCATCCAGTCTGCGGACTGACCGTGCTCGCACCTCTGTGTAGCACGCGCACGGAACTTGCAACGGGCAACGGAATCGTACGGGCAACGGGCAACGGAACCGTACGGTGGCAAATTACTAACCTTACTCATGAATCCAAGCAAGGTCATGCAGGTGCTCTAAATTGCCGTAGCTAACACCAGGGCACAGGAGGTCAACGATGATTGCTGTGAGGAACTGATGGTTGCACGATGGTGAATTTTCAGACTCCATCGTCACTGCAGCTCACCTGTGATGCACAGCTGGTACGATCAGCTCGTTCCGGTTGATCTGTAGGATATTGCGCGTGCATCCTGGGCAGCAACCCGGCAAACAGTTACAGCAGCTCTCGCAAGCGTTAGAGGCACTCGAAGCAGAATCATCTGGCAGGTGGAGCGTAAATGTGGCCACCCATAGACGTGTTCAGGTACTCTGTAAGGTCAATAAACTTACTGTGCCTGTAGACACTGCCTGATGGGAACAAAGCCCTGCAGGAGGAGTCCTACACCAAAAGTGAGGTCAAATCTGCTCGGGACTTGTCCCTAGTAACCTTCAGCAATAACTCTGCTTCAATGTACTTAATTCTGCGGTAAATGCAGCTATTGTTCAGCCCAGCTGACTGCTTCAGCATGACAACATAGGTTGCCTTGTATCTTCACACTTACAACCTCAGAAAGCTGAGAGAATGAGTCCTAATTTGCATAGGCATACCAACTGCGTGCTGCAGGAATGAGAAGCAGCTTGTGACAGCAGACCAAGACATGCTAACTCTCCGCAACAGGATCGCACTGTATAAACACAGATCAACGTTAGTGTTTGAGGTAGGCTCTACATTGATCAGCACAACAGCGACATTGACCAGGAGCCTAAATGAAGTAACGGCTTCCATCAGGGGACAGACTATGTACTGGGAGACTTTGCAGTGAAGATCTGCCGAACCATCTTGAAGCCAGGAGAGGAGGTCAAGGGCATTGCGATGGACATTGAATACATGCCTGCAAGTGATACAGCTGCAGCACACCCAGCCTTACTGGTGAGATTTGCAATGCTGTGAGCTGACAGCCATTCTTGCACGCCTGCTGCGGTGCAAACTAAAACAGACCACTCATGTGTTGTTGGTTTACAGCAGCTCATGCTAGCAAATTTTGTGCTTGCATGCCTGCACTTCATCAACAACACATTTGAGTAGGCAATACATCATTGACATGCATGACCTTATCAGTTGCTGTTCCTGATTGGCTTAGTTCTTGTGTTGAGTATGTCAAAAGCTGTGGCATATGATTGACTGTTTACTGAGGATCTTGTATGCTCATTATGAGCAAGGCTTTTGCAACATGACTGTTGTGCTGCACAGGAATTTATGGCAGCTCTTGAAGAGGCCTCAACTGAGCCTCTTTCAGACATGTCTGTTGTAGAAACAGCTACAGCAGAGTATGGCTTGTCAGATGCTGACATTACACAACAGGCTGCAATTCTGTACCTTACATGTGCCTCAGCATTGCTGCAAGTGAGAGCTTAAATGGCAAGTCAGTGCAATGCCCATTCTGTCACGCCCATGATGACAGGGCTTATTTTGAAAAGCCCCCAGCACTCTTGTTGGGAGAGGTTGTGCAAAACACAATATTGCAGCTAATAAGGCATTGCAAGACCCCAAACCTGGGTAAAGTGTATGTGAGTGTAGACATATAGTAGGTAGGACACATGTTGCTGTGTACCAAGAAGCCCTGTAGCTTAACATGCAAAACGCGCTCCTCTGAACTGCTGCAGTTGCAGGTTGCATGACACAAGTCAAGCATAAGCCCCTCGCAATTGCTGCATTATTTGACCTTGTGAACATGTAGTCAACTATGCTTGCGTCATTGCGCCGTGGGTCTCAGGACTGGATGTGTCCACTATGTTTGCATCATTGCGCCTTGGGTCTCAGAACCAGATACGCAGCTGCAAACACAAAGCAAATTGATGTTGAGGGGTGTGTCGATTGACAGCAGGTTGTCAAACACCACTTTTTGGGTGCAATCATTCAAGCAAAAGCAGACTTCACAGACATCTTTACGCAGGCCAGCTTACAGAGTGCTGCTGGGCAAAGAATACTGTCTGCTTACCTGGTCCAATGACAGGTATGCTTGCAAGGACTGGTAGCCACTTTCCCCTGCAGCAGCACTCCCATCAGTCATGCAGCACACTTTATGGACTAGGAACATTCAATCAAAACCAGCTGGGAAAAGTATTATAAGTCAGCCAGGGCTATCCTGCATACTGCCCTTCAGAGCCACAGGCCTTACAGCATGCACATGACTAATCAACAACATGTGAGCCTGTGGGAGCTGCATAGCACACCTGCTCTGCCACTGTCGGACCTCTGCATCATTCCACATCCAGAGCGGGGCAGAAGCAGTCAGCGCCAGGAAGTCAATGGTGGTCACATGACAGAACCGGCTCTCATCAAACAGCTTGCCATAGCCAGCCCACTGGTTAGCGCCAGCTGTGGCGGCTTGGAAGACGAAGAGGACTGCTGAAGCCAGCAGGAGCCAGGATGTGATGGGCGACTCTGTAGCTTGCACTCCCCAGGATTTCCATCCTTTCTGCAAAGGAAAAGAACTGTAGCACCATGTGGATACTATTTGTAGGGGCTGGCCCAAGTCCTAGCCGGAGCTCCTCTGGTACACCTAGTTTACACAGCTTGAGCATACGTCAGCAGCAGCTTTCCAGGAGGAGATTGGGTACATCTGGACCCATGCCAAATCAATCTGTACCTGTTATTCTGGAAGCAAGAACATGGCAACACAACAGTTGCCTGACCTGACAACAGCAAACAATAACAGAACAAACAAGAGCAGTGTGCACAACAGGCATTGTCCCTGCACCAGCCTGGGCTTCTTGATCAAATTAGCGTCAGCAACTGGTGTGTTGCCTGGACTCAAGAGTGGGTTGTCAGCCCAGCAGCAGACTCGTTGGGCATAATTGCACAGGCATGCTTACGATTCCTGCTTGCATGGAAGGTGCAATGGCACTAGCTTTACCAGGTCTTTCTTTGCAGGAGGTCCTAGCTGTGCGTGATGCTCATCCTTCATAGGTGTCCACAAAGCAAAGAAGGGCCCCAGGGCAAAGATGCCAAAAGCAAAAGAGCCCACCACAAAAGGCCAAGCAGGCACCTACAAGCAGACCTCTTTCTGTTTGTTTGCAACACAGCCACAATGCCTACTTGTGCAGGCAAAGCTATGTCACTGAAGATGGCCGTAGCGTGTGTGCAACATGCAGAAGATGATGCTGTGCTGACAATACATGCGAGCAGCGCTGTAAAGGGAAATACTTTGTTGCCGCTCTTTGCTGTTGGCAAGAGCAAGGAAGCGTATACAGCAGGCCAAACGCCCATCAGCCAGCATAAGCGAGTGAAGACTGTGTTGACTTGAACCCCGTCATCGACTCCAAGCCCCAGTAGTTTCTCCAGGAAGTACATATCTCGGTAGGGTGTCTGATTGGGTGAAAGAACGAAGCCATAGTCTGCAAAGTCAGACAGGTGATGACTCCCGGCTATACATGATGTAGGCAAATGAATTGCTGTGATTAGCTAGCTTGACTCACATGCAAGCGCAGCCCACAGTATGCCAACACCAATGCTGCCTGCAATGCCTTCCCAGCCAGCGTCTGTGACCTTATTGCTTGCAGCGCAGGGCCTGCAAGCACCTGTTTTTCTGTACTGCCGCCCATGACCAAGGCTTCTGCAACCAGCAGCCAGTCTGCAGATGCACAGTCAATGATATAGATGCCCATAAATGACTTGCAGTCATAGGCCCAATACCATGCCGTCTTGCTATTGGGCTGACGTACAAGTTGCAAAACTGGTGTACCAAGGTATGTGAGTACCTGTATGGTGTTGTGGACGAGAACGGACGTGTTGTGAGCGACATATGTTGACATATGCATGGCAATGTAGATGGGCCTGCTTTGCTCGCGTGGTTCTGCAGCTCACAAGTTTTAGTGATCACACGGACCAGAGGCGTCAGAGCAATAGTGACACAGCTGTGGAGGTACCCGAGATGACAATCTGCCTGCCACAGTGCCGTGAAACAATGCCTTCAGGAGAAGTGCCATATTTCACTCCCTAATCGAGCAGCGCTGCGAGTCCAAGTTATAGCAAAAAGCACTTGTGACTCACAGTGCGCGACCGCGACGACGTTCCATCTCCTGATTCAGATCTCCTGATTCAGATCTCCTGATGCAGTACGAGACTCAAACAGAGCTTCTGAGTGCACACAAGAAAGTCAGGGACGCGTGCTGATGACAAACTGCAGTCCTGAATGGGTTTGAGGAAGTAGAGCAGTCAAAGCAATACAGGGTTGACTGACAGGCAGGGTCTTGCTGGTTTTAGGATTGACTGAACGTCAAGAGGTTGACAAAGGCTTGAAGTTGCCAGACAGTAGTGAATGACCTCCTTGCTCAGTCTGGAAATGGTGGCGTCTTGATAATGGTTGCTGTCACCATTCAAACGGTCTCTGGCAAGCGCTACAGCCTACAGTGTACTGATCAACAGCAGGTCATCAGTGTGCTTTTGAACAGACCACGTTACCAAGTTGCATAATGCACTAACAAAGGGAGTCCTTTTTGTAGCCTTCTGTCAAGAGTACATACAAGAAAGATGCTGATGCCCACTGATACAAAAAACTCATATGCAAGTGGGGATGCTGTGCAAGCCATAGTACCAATCACAAGAAATTTGCAGGTAGATGATCTTAAGCAGCAGATTGCTCACACAACTGGGGTTCCGGCTGACAAGCTGAGGCTAGTTCATAAGGGCAAAGCAATCCACGATGACCATGTTGTGTCCCTGTCAGACCAAGGTATAGATATCAAAAGGTTCAGTACTTGTCAGACGGTCCGGCTTATTCTAAATAAATATGCAGTGTGTTGTGTGTGGGCACAGATACCATCCTGGCAATGAGAACCCGGCCTCCAGCTGCTATGCACGCTGCGTATGAGGAGGAGCTTGATCCTGGGGAATCTGAAGATACCAGAGTCAGGCTGCCAGCAAATGCATCAGCACTTGAAAGGAAGCTTTTAGCTAAGCTGAGACATGAACATCACCTGCCTGAGTACATTTTGGCTATTGTGTTTGGCATCAGATTGCAGACTTGGCTTATGCTGTTGGCTTGGTTAGCAGGCGCTCCAATTGCACATAAAATGCAAGTTGGACCCATATATGTCCTTGGCTCCCTCATCATGGTGATCTTTCTGAATCTGGGCAGGCGTCAGCATGGCGAAGCGAGTGCATACAGCATTTTTAACAACTTCCAGGAACTGCCAGGACAGCTCAATGCGCACCGTCTTGACGACCAGCTACGCCGTGGCCAGATGTAACGCCATATATTAGCATATACTATATGATGGGCATCATGAAGCATGTTAAAGTGAAGAGCATGGGAGGCAAACAGGTCGTACCAGACTAAACGTGTGACAGGTGCTGCGCTTACACCACAGACCCTCTGTCAGTGACTTGCCGGGTGAACATTGAATAGTCACATAATGCAATTTCAGAGCCCACTAGCCTTTTGTATGTTCAGCTATGTCCTTATCACAATTATAGGTCCTTTGCTGATGTTTGGTATATGATCAAGACCTCAGCTTGCAATCGTTTCAACAGTCTGGGCTGGGCAAACGCCATGTATAGCATGCAGGCATTATCACGCAGGCCTCCTCACATGTTCACAGAATTGCTTGTAACCTTTCAGAACAGCTTTTGGTGCTTCTACATGAGGATAATGGCCTATATGAGCATCAAGCATGTACACCCAAGGCTGTGGCACCAGCTCTTTGTACCTTTCCGCCGCATGGTTTCCACTGATAGGATCAGCTGGACCATTGATGAGCCCAATCTGACATGTGCTGTTTATCAACGCCCCTACCCATCTTTCACGATTTGCACGCCTCTCAGCCATGTACTTCAGCAACTGCGGGAGAATCAACTTGCCTCCATTGATTTTTAAGAGGGCATATGTGTCTTGTAAGAAGTTGATGTTAGGCTGAGTCTTGGGTCCAAACACAGAAGCAAATGTCCCAGCAAACATGCCGTAGGTTGACATTGAGCTGACTATTGGCCCAGCCCAGTCATTGTTCAGTAGCTTCTGGGTGAAAGATGCACGATGTTGCTCAGGAAACAGACCTCCATTCAGAAAACAAAGAGACAAAATCTTGAGTGGAGAGGGGTGACACAGTCCATGAGACAGACCCATAGATCTGTCATTGAAGCGTGCCAACATCTCCTGAGCCACTGTGTCACCCACATCATGTGCCAGTATGTGCACTTCCTGCACGTCCAGATGTTGCAGCAAGCCCTCTACAATATCAGCCTCAACCATGAGAGAGTACTTCTCAGATGCCGTTCTTGGCTTATCACTGAAACCATAGCCAAGAAAGTCAAGAATAATGATACGCTTGTAATCAGACTTTAGGCCTTCCCAAAAGGCGCCTGCAAAATCGTAGCTGGTACTCGGGAACCCATGAAGCAGCAGCAAAGTGTTTTTGTCAGTAACGCCCTTGCTGGCTTTGTCATCTATATAGAAAATGCCTACAGTGCTTGCATCTTGCCTGCACAATCACATTCGGTGTTGGAGGCATGCTAGCCTGCTTGGCATGTACAGCTCCGTGCAGTTTGCCCAGAGGTTTGCGACTGGGGCCTATCGTATGTACAAAAAACGGGTGTTGACCTGTTGTGCACGTAATACTGGCCTTGAGAACGCCACATCTGCAATTCGCGCGACAAAGAAGCGCTGTTGAACTCAAGACGATCTACTGCAACTGGCAGCAGACTGACGGATGACAACACAATCCCTATCAGTGCCACAACGACAGCACCGGTATAATTTGCAGCGCCTGCCATAATTGCCCCCAGGCCTTTCAATGCTAAACTCGGGCCTCATCACAATGTGCACCAAAGCTTTGCAAGGCGTTATGCGCAGGCGTTATGTTGCGTTGCGTTGCCTCGGTGCCGTTAGCTCGTGCACTCCAGCTCATTGAGCAACTTGCAGCCGTTGTTTGCGTGACTCCATTTGCGTGATGCAAAAGCAGCGTTTGTCCGCGTAGCATGCCTGCAGGACCTGTCGTGATTCGATCGCTGCACGGGGCCTCTGCCGGAGGCCGACCCACTCTTCCAGGTGCCTCAGAAGCCAGTGGCAACAGCGTTAGACAGTCGGGCAGCAGAGTTGTGTATTCTCGTGGGTGTCTCGTTGTGACACGCGGCAGTCGAGCAACAGCAGGTGATCGTGTGTATAGGCTAAGGTTCAACAATAACACTCCTCACCGCAGTATGCATTTGTTCCTGATTGCAGACACAAAAGCTCGAACAACAGCACAGCAGCAGCTGCCTTCAAAATTGATCAGAGCAAGACGCTTCAAAGCAACTGGCTTTGGTGCGTCAGCTGCAGTCTTAGGTGTTGGCCTGGGTACAGCATGGATGCAAGGCGTGCCCCTGCCTAGCATTGGACCATGGTCATCTCTTGGTCCAGCATTGCTGGTTTCTGTTGGGGCAGTAGTACTGCTGCTGGCCATCACCAAGGACAAAGCCCAGATAGAGGTGCACAAGGGGCGGCTATACATACAGTGGGGGTCCCCAAGCACAGGGGCACCCCTTGCTGATGGGTCCATTGAGGTGGTCTAGCAACCTGAGCCCCTCAAAACATACCTTTACAGTGTGCACAGCGCTACACCAAGCAGATCTTGATCAAATTTGTGTGAACATTCCAACCTTGATCATGCTTCTGCACCAGATGCAAACAATCAGTGCAGCAACCATTTGGTTGCACATATGATTGCTGCGCTACAGTAAGCCAGCCTGATCCCTAGCCAGTGCAATTTTGCTTGTGTCAGTAGCACCACCCTCTTGATGACTCATAGGGCCAGATCTTTCCTTCGTTTGAGTGGTTAGGAATGTGTGCATTGGTATGCATGAGATACTGAGACTGTGACTGTCAGGTGCGGCCCACTACAGATGGGCGGGGCAATGGGGCCTTTGCTGCAAAGCCCATTCCTGCTGGAACATACATTGGGGACTATGAAGGGGACTTGCTAGACGAAGCTGCCTACTGGGCCCGCTACCCATCTGGAGTGGTACCTTCCTGTCATGCAACAGGCCTACCGTTTGTATCCTGCATCTAGTGGTTTGCTTTTGTCTCTTCTCCTTTGCTGTGCCTCCACACTGCATGTGCCCAAATCATGTGAGTGCCTGTCTGAATTTGTGCTAGCGCTTTAAGATGTTCAACTCGCTACAGCAGGCTCAGACTTGATTCTTGCCTGCATGGGAACTGGAGGTTCACATAGTTTGTGCGGCCACAAATGTCTCTGCAGAATGCCGTGTACTGATCTCTGCAAGCTTGTGCAAGCACTGTTATGCCCTGAAGGCTTGCTGTTGGCCCAGGCAGCTGCAGCTGATTTACTTGCAGCAGCCTCACCATAGTAACACTTTACACTCTGGAAACTTTGTATTAGCTAGCATTGTCGGTGAAATTTGAACATGACGTGTGTGTTGCAGTCAGACTACAGTATCCGCATAGACCAGGAGTGGAGTATTGATGGACAGAGCAGAGCCCTGGACAGTTCCACCTTCAGCCCTTGCCACATGAATCACTCCACTACCCGGCACAACGTCGTCAGAAGTACCAGTCGCCGTCAACAGAAGGTGTCATTCTTCACAGCAACTGATATCAAGGTGAACCAGCTGTGCATGCAACCCTCTTCATTGTTGTGTGCACATGACAGCACAAGATTCACATGCTAAAGATGCTTGATGTCTTGCTTGACATGTTTGGCAGCTGCTGGTATTGAGGGTCTGATCGCCTTCAGCAGCAGTCAACGTTTGGCATCAAGTCCAAGTGCATTAAGATCTCAAGCAAGATGCTGTCAGCTGCCACATGTTGAGCAACAGAGGAGCAAGGCTGAGCAGCTGTGCACTCTGATGCAGGTTGACCAAGAGCTTCTGCTAGATTATGGGTCAACCTACTGGAAGACAAGGGAAAATAAAAAACTTGATTGAGACAAGTGTGGCCACACTCATTTTGGCATCAATTAGAGGTTTTGTAACAACCTGCTTGCAAATCACATTTCCTGATGACTGCATGTGATTGATAGCATACGCAGGATGGTGGTCTACACAGGCTGTGTATACACCATATGACAGCAAAGACAAAATATCGAAACAGCATGAATTTGCACTGCTTGTAGAGACTAGTACTAGTCAAGCTGTTGACATGGCTGCAACAAACATCATGCATGATATGACAGCAATGATGGCTGTCAGGGTTCAGCTGCATGACACAAGAATCAAAGAGAGCTATGATGAGCACATGCATCAGCCCAGGCAGGACAGTGCACTTAGCTTTACATCAGACATCAAAAGCAAACGCTGACTGATCATATACATATGACATCAAGCACACATCACATTGAGGTACGGTACTGACAACGGCAGAGAGCAACAGCTGTAATTCACAAACCCAATTTGCCAGTCTTGTCATGGCACAAGTCTTGTGGTGCACCACAGTGGTGTATATTTAGTCGTACAGTCATTGTGTCACAGGCAAGTTGTCGTCATGTACGCTTGATTGCTTGACGCAGATCCTCAGCTAGGATGATGCATGCTGCATGACTTCGGGGTCGCCCACCCCGACCCTTCTTCTTTGGGACGACTGGCTGGGGTCCCCCACTGGCAGTGTTAGCAGACAATGGTAACACCCATTTTGCAATCATTTCCATAGCCGCTGGGCAAGTCAAGTCCCCACACCTGAACCAACAGCTAACTCTCAGCTATGTGCATGCATCTTCTAGCCAACATATTATGTTTCTGCAGCTCACACTACACGAACCTGGTGTACATATCATGGTTGTAAATGCCAGACTCTGGCAATGAGCTGATTTGGTCACTGGGACAGTCTTAAAACCTGTTGCATATGCATTGCAAGGCATGATTCAAGCAAAACAAGGCATGATCCTGTACTTGTATTGCAAGGCAGGTATGTGGATCATGCCTTGCTTACACAGGCTTCACATGTGTATTGCAAAGCAGCACTTATGCAGCCCACTAGACTAAGCCTCAAGTGATACATAAACTGACATTATATGTCAAAGGCATGAAGGGTAACTCAAGCGGATCCTGAGACCAAAACTGACAGAAGACATAGACAACTGCCACAATGTCCACATCATTCCTGCATGTTGCCAAATGGATGCATGCTTAATGACCTGGTCAGCATGCAAGGCATGCCAGCTGTACCTTTCAACAACAAACTCCTCAAACTCCTTTGTCTCCTTCTCATAGTCAGGCAGAGGGAAGTTGGTCTTGGCAGCCCGCCCCTTCTCTATCAGCAGCGCCCTGTCATACTGCCTTGCTGCCGACTCTTCCTCTTCATGCACCCCAAATGACACCTGCATGCATTGCACTTTGACGTAAAATGCTGTCTCATGCAGACTTGACAGTAGAGCGATGGCCAGGCACACAACTTACGGAAGAAGACGAGGAGATTCCACACCTTCAGCCAACCGAGACCTTTGTACAGAGCTCTCATGCTCTGATGCAATGTATGACAGGTAAGGAACAAGCAGTACTGTTCAAGGCAAGCAGTGTAGCCATCATGAGCTCATTGGGGCTGGGCAGAAGGGAGGAACAAGCAAAGGCAGGGTACAGATTGGGATGCAGTGGCAATAGTTGGGCATCTCAGGATTGGCAGCACTCATTGGCAGAACGGCTGACACAATTACTGCCTGATATGTTTGAGGTCATGAAATCTATGCTTACATTCTTTCTGCCACAGTAGGCCCCAATGCGCGCCTCCCAGCGGCCGGCCTGGCCTGACACCCCCCTGTACTTGGACCTCCCACGTGAGAATGCCGCACTCTTCCTCCTTACATATGCAATCATCTCGTCCTGCAGAGGTGAACCAAACACTCAAGTGTGAATCATAGGCATGGGCACGTTCATATATACATCATTGTATTGCAGGTCATAGCAAGTGCAAGTCAAGCTTGCATGGCTGGATGAAGAGCTCAGTCTTGAGTGCATAAAGCTCCAAATTGGCGGTCAACCACAGCAGAATGTGGCTGTTTATTCTGAGCAAAGATAGGCTGTTCCTAGGCGCTGGCAGACCATCAGAGAAGTATGGTCGGCAACATGCTGTATCAGTACATCCACACATTACTTGTGTGCGCAGGAACACCAGCAGCAGCTTGAAGGCAAATCACTCTAGTTCAACACCAGCAGCAGCAAAAGGTGTGAGGCCATACAGTGGAGCAACCAGCAGTCTCTTGCAGCTCCTGGGCGTATGACTCCTCAGGGTAGTTGGTCAGCACATGAGGGCCCTTACAGGACAGGGCTGCAATGTCATATGCCCTGGCCGCATCCAGCTCCGTCTGAAAGCCTCCCAAGTACAGCTGGCGCCCCTCTAGCCACAAGCTTGCTTCCCATCTTTGCGTCAGCCTGCATCAGGCAACAACACAACAGGGTCTGAAAGCTGCCATGAATTTCAAAGAGGACCTCGTGGCACTCTGCCAGCCTCTGTGTTCACGTGATGTGTACCCTTTACGCTGAGCTGCCAGAACAGAGAAGGCGCACTGTGATGCTGATCGGACTGCATTCAGGTTCTTTTCAGACTCTGTCAGCAACAGCTGGAGTCTCTGTGGCCATCAGCTTGCTTGCCATTTTTGTGAGTCAAACCATGTTAGATGACATTCACTGAAGCTCTGGACCTTGATGTCAGATCTGTGTGTCTGTAGGGCAGGAAGCTCGCGTGCCCTGGCTTCTACGGGGTACACTTCAAAACTCCCTGATATATATCTGGCTCCTTAAGTCTTGCTGTGCTCTACATTTGCCTGTCAGCCTGCAGCCAGGTCTGCATGCTATCACAAGCACAGACAATAGTTGTGTAGACGTTTGTCTACACAGCGGCCACATGACCGGCTGGGGTCACTGGCTGGTCTAGCCATAAGCTTGAAGCCCTGCTTGTGCTCTCAGCCTGCACCAGCTTGTCGTTTTGAGCCAGGCCTGCCTGCTCTGCTGCCTCACGTCTGGACAAAGACACCATTACTTTGCAATCTTTCATGAGCCGAAGTCATTTGTGGGCCAAAACTGGTTGTGCAGAGTCTGTGTCATCAGCAGTTGCACATGTACTGCCGCCACCTGATGCCCAATGATCTTGTGTCTTGCATCACCATCGCAGGATATGCCATGCCAGGGAAACAGGCGACTGTCAGGTGGGGCAGGAACTGAAGTGTTGGGCTTAGAATGGACTATGTGTTTAGACTTGAGGGGATAAAGGGAAGCCAGTGGGGCAGTGGGACGATGCATGCATGCAGTGTCACCAAGGTAATTGTGCTGGTGGGACGTGATGCCTTGCTTGGTGTGGCATGCCACAGGATGCAGGCATGATTTGCTGGTGGTGAGCGTCAGACCACTTTGTTGCAGGACAACTGCCATGTCCCATACAACGCAAATGTAGACCCAAACAAGTCAGACTTGCCATTTTATGGCAACATCAGTGACGCCTTCTGTAGAACACGTTGCACATGTCTTACCCAGATGGGAAATTGAGCAGCAAGAAGATTTTGGCACTTTAGCTTGTTGTGAATGCAGCAATGTTGGCATGCATGCAGGGCGTTCAGGCTGGGGAGCTTGTTAACTCAATCCTACCCCATGCCCAAGGTCTGTACAAGATACAGCGCTTTGTAAGCGAAATTGCACTGTGGCCAATCAGCTACCACAGAATATACCAGGTAGTGGCTGCTATGACTGCAGACATGCAACCAGAAATGCAATTCGAGTCATGGCTGATGGCGCACATACTGTACACAGTCAATTTACTCATAACAGCAACAAAGGCCCGGACAGAGCTTTGCTGATTCACAGACCATTCATATGCACGCACGCACACATGACAGAGACAAACTCTGGTGGATGTGACTGCCTGCAACCAATTTACGCTCAACATGGCCTCATCTTACCTCACCCGACCTTGTAAATTTGTTGCAAGCTATTCTGAACCAGCGCACTCCAACACAGAAAAAACCAGTCATGTGTCTCGCTGGAATGCAGAAAGTGTCATCTTGCACAAGACATGAAGCAGCGACAGCAGCAACTGACCTGTGTTTGCTGACGCCTCTGAACTGGGAGGAGCAGGTTGCATCTCCAGTGGAGGTGCGCACACGGCGGCGCCGTCTTGTGCTGGTCCTGGAGCCTGTCACAGGCCGACGGGCCCAAGACATCGCCTCTGTGTCGCTGCCACTCTCTGCCGCTTCTGCTTCCTCACCTGCATTAGCAATTGCACAAGCTTGCAAGGCTGAAGCTGCACAAACAGTCCTGACAAAATTGGATCATGTGCGCATCAACAAAGACTCTGTGACATTGCCGCGTGATGCAACCTCTGCTTGGCGTTGTACTTAGCATGTTGTATGGGCCCCATGTGACCATGCACAGTGAGATGAGAATGCCTGCAAGCTCAGAATGTGTGTACTTAGTGTGCATTCTAGCTTAACATGCATGCGCATCAGCTTCTTGGGCAGCTGCTGCTGGTGCTGCAACCTGTGATGACGACTAACCTGCAGAACGGCTGTCATCACTCATCTCAGCTGCCTCCAGGGCCCAACGTGGGGATGACCTGAGCCGACGTAGGCCATACAGCTCACAGGCTGCCCTCTGCCTCACATCCTCTTTCTGCCCTCTGCACCTGGTGGGCAAATCCTGCTGGTGGTCAGGCGTATCTGCCCCCTCAGGACTTCCCGCCAACAGCTTGGGAAGGCTCCCTCCAGAAAATGTTGCCCTGCCCTGGTGACTGTCACCATCTCGCGAAGGTGAGGCACGAAGCATACGTACGGTCCTTATGCTGCGTTTGCCCCTTGGTGACAGCGGGGGGGAGTGGCTGTAGCCCGTGCTGGAGGTGTACACGGCACCAGACTCATCTGACTGTTGCTCTGATGTGGCTTGCACAGTGCCAAAGGCGTGCTGCAAGGCAGATTGCATGATTGCAGGGTGGGGGTAGCAGAAGGGGCCCTGGGGATGCAAGTTGCTGGGCACTGCAGGGATGTGCCAGTGCAGGCGTGTCTCTGAGGCCTCTCTGCCTAAGCAGCCATGCTGAAGCAAGAGGTGGTTCTCTCCCTCACATGCCTGCTGCAGCAACACACAACTCACATTTCATGCCATGTGAGATACAATGAGGCATGAAGCAGTGCATATGAGTCTCATACTTTGGGGATGCACCACTGCGTGACTGCAGCACAGCAAGATTGTGTTTCCTCACACAGTTGCAGCAGCAAAACAATGCAGTTACTGGATGATGCTATGCTGCTGTGTGTGCTTGTGGACTAGGCAATGTTTGTATCAGAGCAGCTGCATCACAGCGGCAAAATCAACGCAAAGCATGTAACACAGCAACCTGACAATGTACAGCTCTGGGCTTGGCAGCCATGAGGTCATTGGCATTGTGCACCATTGCATGTGTTGGCTGACTTGCTGCAGCTTCTTTGCAAGGTGCGTGTTTATGGAGACAATGACGAATGATGACAAATGATGATGAATGATGACAAATAATGAATTCGGGAAAATGTTGTGGATTGACCAAGAGAGCCGAAATGGCAGAGACTCAGGGAGTCTGACCTCAGATCCCACATCATGGTGGGGTGGGCTGGCGTTCATCACATGAGTCTGGTGCCCGGCCAAGGTGCTGCCCTGAAACAGCGGTCTGTCTGTGGTGTGAGCAAGGCCCTGGCCGTGAGGCAGGGGGTGGTCGTCAAGGCCCATGAGTTGCCCTGCCGGCATGCTGAACCCCTGCTGCACCTGCACACACCTACCTGCCTTGTCACCTTCCAATGCTGTGTGAATGTGAACAGTTTGCGCATTCATGCTGAAATTCTGGAGAGCCTGCAATGAGCTGCCTGCAGTGTGAGATCAACATCTGATTTGAATGCGGTCTGCAGCGGTATCTTCTCTAGCAGAGGATTCAATTGCAGCCCAGCAGGCTGACTGTCACAGGAGAAGGAGCAATGCAGCTCCTGACAGCAGACTTTCCCCCTGGTAAGCAACTGCTGATAGCCTTACAGACTGGTGTGAGCAACTATGCATTCTCACACTTTATCCTGCTGAGTGACGCGCAAGTGTGAGGAAGGTAAGTCACTCGTGCTACATGGTATGTCTCTCCTCCTGCCCAGAGGCCGCATGTTTTGTGTTCAACCTGGTGGCAGCAAGTCGTGCGTAGCGTTGATGTGTTGGCTGCCTGAGCAAGACCCCTGTATGAGTCTCAGGAGGGACAGACATCGGTCAGATGAATGAACAAATGCATGAAAAGAACAGTGATCATATCATCAAATGAACAAAAGCAGGAATGGGCCAGAGATTGACTAGCTGAGGAAATAAATGAGGACACGGACACAAAGGAGCATGGAAGTGAGTGAGTGAGTGAGTGAGTGAGTGAGTGAGTGAGTGAGTGAGTGAGTGAGTGAGTGAGTGAGTGAGTGAGTGAGTGAGTGAGTGAGTGAGTGAGTGAGTGAGTGAGGGAGTGAGTGAGTGAGTGGATGAGGGAGTGGGTGAGTGAATGCATCTCAAGTACAGCCAACAGTTGAGCACGAGAGTAAGACCTGGTGCAGGTGGTGCAAGGCAGCAAGGGGGGTATCCTCCAAGGCA
>JAABUO010002470.1_pt1 | contig 22468 bp, 28 predicted proteins | sample 5559291 | NCBI WGS metagenome assembly JAABUO01 (sample SAMN10711878, study PRJNA513372) | rock metagenome | isolation source: Antarctica rocks | place: Antarctica: Victoria Land, Finger Mt sud
GTTGCCCCCTTGGCAAGTGGGGCACCAAGAGAAACTAGTTTGGCAGGGCTCCTCAGCGTCAAACCCACCCTGATTGTTGCGCCTGCTGAATGCTTTGGTCGCAGGACATGCCCAGAACCCATTGTCAGAGATGGGCCTGACATCCCCCCCGAGAATGTCAACAGGCTTAAGGTGCTCACCGATCCAGGTAGCTTATAGACCGATGTGATGATGAGCATTCACCAACAATTACAGCGTACTTTGGATGCTGCGTTTGTTTTTTGTGATCTGCCTAGCCTAGCTCTGAGCCGTGTGAGCAATTAGCTGCATGAGACACGCTGGATCTTGTCCTGATATGGACATTTTGCGAAGTGCTGGTTTTCCCACATTGACACCTCTGGGCATAGCATGCACACATGCATGATCTTGCAACTAGTGAGCCTTCCTTGTCAAGACGCACCTCCCAGAGTCTTTGCTTGTGGTGTATAGCTGTGCACCAGTTCGTGCCTTCTGTTGTCTTGCAGCTACTGGGATTTTACGCAGCTCTGAGTTCAGCACCCTCGAGTGGGATGAGACCTCTCGGCGAGGCTGCATGGCAGACATCCTGCGAGTGCATGAGTGGAGCTATGTGCGCTCCCTGCAGCACATGTGCGCCAGTATCCCTGACAACCCAGCTGTCATTGGACACCTGGATGGCGACACGGCCATTTCAAACGGCACTTTCCGAGCGGCTCTGGCAGCTGTTGGAGGAATCTGCAATGCTGTGGACCGCGTGGTCAAGGGAGAGGTACAGCAACCTTTCTTACTCACGCTTCACTGTTGTTTTGCATGAAACACACACACACGCACACGCGTCCGCGCAGTGACAGAGTGCACAACGATCTGGGGATACCAAAGCCCAAGCTGCATTAGCAGCTTGCAGCTACCATCAGAATTCATTGCATGTTCATATGAAGCCAATTATTCTGTTTGGCAGATCGCTGCATGGCCTCTGCTAGGCACATCACTGCCCTGTGACACCCAAGTCATGCTCACAAGGCTTGTGACCTATCCTGATTCACCAACTCATCATGGTATCATGCGGCACTGCCCAACATGAGACCTGCTGCTCAGTCAAATGAAGTACCAGCTCGGTATACGGATCCAAACAATGCTGTATGACTGCAGGTGCGCAATGCTTTTTGTGCAATCAGGCCCCCGGGGCATCATGCAGGCCCAACTGGGGTGGTAGCCTGCGCCAATGATCCCACCGGCAGTCATGGTTTCTGCCTGCTCAACAACCTAGCTATAGCAGCTGCTTATGCCATGAATGCTCACAGACATGCTGGTGAGTTTCAGCCCGTCTGAGTCTGCAGTATTGAGATGACTTTGCCATTGCAGGTGCTTATGCTGTGAGCACTCACAGACATGCTGGTGACTGAACTTGTCTGACTGTGCTGTTTTGGGATGGCTTAGCCATATGCATCTACAAATTTACCTAGGGAGCTTGTCTATGAAGGACTGCTCTCATGCCTCTGCACCGGTGTCACTGTCATAGCATGGAAGGCTGCCCTGTAAGCACAGCTCAAACAGTTTAACACCTCTACTTCCGTCTGAAGCGTGTGACAAAGCCTTTGCAGGGGTGCCGAAAGCTCCAAACCCAATGTGACAAGCTGAAAGCAAGTAGTGAGTATTGAGTTGTGACTCCATAACTCCCTAGCTGAAGCGTCCCATGCCTTGGCTGAGCTTGCGGCGTATCACAGTGAAAGTCCCGGCCTGTCGCAGTATGTACAGTGTTTGCTATGGTTATCCGCCATGCTGGGTATGACCCTAGCAAGACTGTTCATCCTGTGACAGGCTGGGACATTCCAGTGTGATATGCCGCAAAATAAGCCAAGCACGGGACGCTACAGCTAGGGAGTTACAACTCATTACTTCATTACAGCTGTTCGGCTTGTTACATGATCAAGTGACCCTTGATCCGTCAATACGCACAGCAAAAGAACCTTGCAACATTCAAGGTCAGGTCGTGTCAGCTTAGTTTGGGAAGGCAAAACAGTACACATATGATCAAATGCATAGTATATGACTAGATCACTGCAAGGTGTGAAGTGTGTGCATGGTCTGGCGCAGGTATCAAGCGTGTAGCTCTCCTTGACTTTGATGTACATCACGGCAACGGCACCGAGGCATGCGTGGCAGCCACTGCGCCCAGCTTGCGCAAGTTCAGCTTCAAGACCCCCTTCAGCGAGGGCAGCCAGACCTGCCCCACTTTCTCCCCTTGGCTTGATACTGATGACGCTGACAATATCTTGTTTGCCAGGTGTGCCCATCAGCGCAGACAGACAGGCCTCTTCCATGGAGCTGCATTACAAAGCAGCTGACCAGCATTTCCCCCTGCACTTGCACATTCAAGCAAATGCTTCTGATCCTATCTCAACAAGGTCACCAAGAAGGCATATCTGTTTGTTTGTCTGCAGAATGTAGCATGCTGTGATGAGGGTGCAGGCATGTACAGCGCTTGCTGGCCAAGTCAAGTGTGCCTTTTGTCCTCCTGTGCAAGCTACCTCTGTGGCATTGCTGCATGATCTGTGACCATGCTCAATCTACTCAATGGAGCCTGCCAACGACTGAACACGCTTAACAACATACATTGCAATGCACACCATTTGTACACGCAAATCATGGCACCTCTTTGAGCTCGTTCCTGCTGTGGCACAAGGCTCATGTGCCTGTTGCAGCGTTCAGGGCTACGGGCAGAAGGCCCCAGGAACAGGGGCTTTTGTGTACCCTGGATCAGGTGCCACGTGTGACACACGCCCGGCCTCAGCCAGCCAGGCAATTGACCCAAGCATTGCACAGCCTTCGGACATGTCAACGACCGAAGAGGTACGCCCTTGCTCAACCATAAACACGAGAGCTCAGCCAGACACTTTGCATGTGTGAAACAGCCAAACTCAACCTGGGATGATGACAGCATGCTTAAGCCTCTAGGTGTGGTCATGTATCATGGCAGGTGTGTCTGCAAAGAACTGACCTCAGGTCTATGTCCACATGCGGCCATTCAAGGACTGCAGATTCTGTTGCAGTCTTGACCCTGACATGTGCCCTATGGCGAGTTCCTACCCCAAACACAAAGTGCGCGCATCAGCTTTGCACATTTGTACGTTATGTTTTGCGGGATGCCCTGGCATCGATCTACCTAGCTCAAAAGGCAGTCCTTGGAAACATATCACTCCTCTCTTTTACCTCACAGGATTGCGCAGACCACTAACAGGTATCAAGACCACTCTTGCAATTGTTTTCTGGAATGCTTGCTCCAAGGCACCCGCCCCATTGCAGGGGAGCTGACTCTTCCATGCCATGTGGTGCAGAATGACACTAGGATCTAGACAATGAATTTGGGGCACATGCCTGCTGCCAGGGTGAAGGACCCCACGACATCCACACCTCTGACAGCATCTTGATTCCCATGGGGTTAACACTGCCTTACACGCAGTCTGGTGCAGGATGACATCGTCGAGGATCCAGACAATGAGTTTGGGGCGGATGCAGCACCCCAGGGTGAGGGCCCCCGGATTATTAATGTGGGTATTCCTGGGCCAGGGGCCCATGTGCCCATGTGGAAGCGTGCATGGCGAGACAAGATCTTGCCGGCTGTTGCTCGCTTCAAGCCGGATATCATTTTCATATCAGCTGGCTTTGATGCACATAAGAAGGATGACATCAACTTCAGGCAAACCCAACTGCTCAGGCTTTGGGTGACGTTGCTGCTGGCTGATGTTGCACAGAGCTTGAGCTTGTTTCCAACCTCTGTTGCCATGTTGCTCAGCATGTGCAGCTGCATTTCATGAGTTTGTGACTGGTGCCAAGCAAGTAGCTGCAGCTCCTCAGCTCTCTGTGCATGCACATCATAAGCTTGATTCACAGCATGGTCTGCTTCTTCACCTTGGAAAACTGCTCTGCAGTCATGCAGCAATGTGGCATTTTCTGTGCATTCATGCATTTAGGCTGTGCATTCATGCACTTAGGCTGCGCGTTCATTCACGCATGCACCCTGGATGCGTCTGTTGAAAAGAGGCAAGCAAGCGGGCAACAGTCAAAGCAATGGTTCTTGCTATAGAAGTCATGCCTGATGTATTCACTTGCATCAAGGCTGTACTTGCCTCCATGTAGCACTGCTCGTCGCATGTGTCACAGCTTCGTCACAATTTGCATGTTCCTGTCCTGCAGGCCTTGCAGCTGCTGTACAGGTGAGACTGTAAGACAAGAAAGACAAGCATTCAAGTGCAGATTGTACCGCACAGGTACATTGGTATTCAGGAGAAGGAGTTCGAGTGGCTGACAGAGCAGCTGGTCAGCCTGGCCAACAAATACTGCCAAGGCCGTATCGTGTCAGCCCTGGAAGGGGGCTATCGCATCCAAGGGGGGGTTGTCTCGGCCTTTGCCCGCAGCGTTGCCAGTCATGTGAGGGCTCTCACTGCTCCAACTCATGCCCAGTGGAGCTGGGACGACGTCAAAGCCGAGCAGCAGCGAGAGAAGCAGCGCAAGGTGATGATCCAATGGGACAAAGTTTGTCCTTGCCTGTGTGACAGCGGTTGTGTTGAAGACCTTGATTTCTGTGAATCATTTAGCTGGCTCATTTAGCGGGCTCATTTAGCGGGCTCAGTGGCAGCTTGCATGCGATTTCAAAGCTCATGCCTAGCTCTGGCTCTGTTATCGATGTACAGTCAAGCCAGATTCTGTGGTGACCTGATGAACAGTCTAAGTCGTGTTGTACAGGCTCAAATGGCTGAGCAAGAACGGCAGAAGCTGCTCAAGACTCAAGCAACCAAGTATGCACAGCATCAAGCAGGCCTTGCCGCTGCTGCTGCTGCTGCTGCCACCCACACTGAGTCCCTCTCAACCAACCCCCTGCTTCCCCGGGCATCCCAAGACACAACCATGCCTGCAGCTGATGCGACAGCCGTCCAGGCAGAGGAGATGTCTGCTTTTCATGTTGCAAGTCCAAGTGGAGGTGACAGTGAGACATCTGGTAGAAAACGGCGGCGAACTGCTGTGGACTATGTTGCTTTGAACAAACAGTTGGAAGCTGAGGCTGCTGGCCCTTCTAGGCAGTCTGGGTCACAGCAGAAGGGCCATGCAGCAGACATGTCTCTGAGCTTTGTGACTGACGTGCCTGCTAGTGCAGTTGGTGTGCAAGCAACCAATGCTGTGCCAAATCAGAGGCCAGACACGCCTCTGGATGGGACAGCATTGAACGTTGGGCAACATAATGTACCTGCGCAACAACCGCATGAAGGCGATAGACTTTCGTGAACACTTTCCAGCTTTTGAGTTTTTGTCTGTTGTTGCTTGTTACTGAGTACAGATCATGATGTGTAGAGATATCAAGCTGTTGTGTCTTGTTACTGTGAAGAGTCGTGATGTATGCACTACTGCATACTATGTAAGTGCGCTGTCTTCTGAAGGCTACCCTGACCAATGGCATGATGGTGTACTGATGAACTATCAATGCTACCCATGCATGCGTGAAAAATGCAGATCTTGGTCGGCAACACTTTTGAAACAGGACTTTCATGAGCCCAATGCAATATAGCCTCCGAGATGCATTTCAACGCATTGCGCGGCCTAACGTGACCTTGCTTGACTGCATACTGTGTCTTATATAGTGTCTCTATGATCCAGGCGTTTTACGGGGCTCTGTAAACCAGTGCATCCATGGGAAAGTGTATTTGAGACCCAATCTATCAAGGAAACGCACACTGGCATGTGTTTACACAAACATCAGCTGGAAAGATGGCAACATCAATGTGCAGTACCAAAGAGACACATTAAATGACAACATTTCGGAGCAAAAGCATGAAAACACACTGTCAATGCCAGCATTACACAATGTCATGCACAGGGATGGGCAAAGGATTGAATAAACCAAACGTAGCCCCAGCATTGGCTCCTGCCTCTGCTGTTGCACCTAATGGATTCAGTCGGATGACCGGAGTGTGAGGGTAAGTGTGGGGTGACTGCGGCGGAGGCCTTGTCGCAATGCCACCATAATCATGTGCTTGCCCTTCTAATAGCGTCTCGTTGGCAGGGAATGGCCTCTCTGGCAGCTCAAAGTTGGCCAGAATCCTATCTCTGTATGCTGCAGAGCACACGCCTGGCACCTGCATAATGACATCATCGCCCCGTTTTTGGATTTGCATTATGCCGTGGGGTACAACATGCTGCGTCCTTGATAAATTGGATCTCAGATACATTTTCCCAAGGATGGACTGGTACGACATGCTGTACATGAAGCCACCTCAAAGCATCTCACACCAACATTTGAGACAGTCAGTGCAATTGGGCAGCTGAGGAACATTCGGCAGCACCTCAGAGGCTTTGTTTTGCAATACACTTTAGACTGCAGTGAGATCTTAGTCAGCAGAAATCAAGACAATTCAGCAGACTCGACAGCATCATGACCCCACCTTGGGGACATACAGCTCTGGCCGAGCAGTATGGTGCTCATGATGCAGGTCAGAGATTGTGGCCACCAGCCCCCCCTGACTAGGTGACATACTTGGAGAGGCTACAATGGCAGCGCTCATGTCTTGGTGAGGGGCTTCTATCGGCCATGTGGCAGCCTTGTAGATCGTGTCAAAGAAAGACAGCCCACCTGTTCCTCCACCCTGCACTTGTGCAATGCATTTACAAATGCACCATTGTGATTGTGGTGTTGCTTCAGACATGTGCAAGGCATTTGCGAATGCACCATTGTAATCGTGGTGTTGCTTCAGAGAACATATTTGCTAATCCTAAGCAGGTTCTGCTGAAGTGGAAAGGTGACCTGGCAGATGTGTGGTGAGATGGTGCCCACTCTGCTTGGCTCTGGGTGCAGGATTTCAATGCATCAGGCATCAGAGTTGTTTGGCAGACTCAATGCACACAAGGCTCCAGGATGTGCATAGATAGAGTCTCTGGCATGAAGGGGTGTGCAGACATATTGTGGTGCACAATGTGATCTACAGCACTACACAAAGCTGTCCAGCAACATGCAGCATACAGCTTTGTTTGACGGCAATGGATGCGCTGGTCATAGTTGCAAAGGTTTGCATGAATTTCACCAGTCTGTTTAGACTGCAACACATGCTGTTGCTGGCATCCTGACTGCCAATGTGGATGAATGAACGCACACAGCCCAATGTCAGACCTGATCTGTGTTGCGCCGGATCATGGCAAGCAACTTCTCTGAAGGCAGCACAGCAAACAGCAGCCAAAAGGCAATGCCAATCCAGAACACCACGTACACAGTACGATGATCCTGCAGCAGAGACATCTCGAGTCGAATCATACATTCAACATGCAGCCCTGCCAAAACAACATCAGGTGGTGTTTGTGCAACATGCACACCTTGACTCAGGGTGCTGCACCATTTGCAGCGCACATCACTTTCAGCTGCAGCACAGCTGCACAGATATCATGGAAGCTTCAAAGCCAAGGGCAATGTTATACTTGGAGAGAGTGCTGTGCTACAAGTGCAACAATAGCTGGCACTCTCACACATAACTGAAGGCACATGCAGGTCAGTCAGAAACAGACCCAGGAACCAAACAGCTCCACCAGTTGTCATCATTCTTGACTCTGTAAGGCAGATTGTAAGACACTCGGAACAAGCATGTTAACGAGTAAACCCTACAGCAGCACTGATGCTGAGAACGAGTTTGACCGGTCTGAAGCGCTGCAAGACAAGGCAGACAGCAGACCTGGAAGTAGAGGTGGTACATCAGGATCATCTGGACCAGCGGCAGCAAGCGCACTAGCAGGTTGATGGCCCCGGTCACCTCATCCCCCAGGGCTGACGGCTTCTGGGCGCGGCGCAAGGCCATGTACTTCCCACCCCAGTAGCTGATTATGAGGCCTGCACACGATCGTGGGGCATATGTTTGTGTCGCAAGCGCTCCAAACAACAGGATTCTTGTATGTGCTTTCAGGGTATGAGCAGGGTGTACAACACAAAGTACGGCATGCAGATGACGACTGACCTATTGGGGGAATTGGCATTGATATGATTCCAATGCACAATTGGCCATGGGTTTTGCATTGAGTTTCTGTCTCACAGCCCAGCAGACAGCAGCAATCAGGCATGTCTGTAGGTATGAGCAGGGTGCAAACAACAGAGTAGGGTTGTAGATGAAGACAGACCTACTAGAGCAATGACACAGCCCAGGGGCAGCACCGGCATGAAGAAGATGGCCAGACCCAATGTCTTCACAGCCGAGGCATACCGCTCTGACAGCAGGAAGGATTCTGGAGCCAACAGCAGGTCCAGCATAGGCTGTGTGTGTGCATACCTGCAAACACAACTCAGCACTGGCAGCACTGAAAGCTTCTGAGTTCTGAGAGCAATTCAAGCTTTGATGTATGTAGGATGCATGAAAGCTATAGGCCTAGGCATTGCTGGGTTGCAATAACCCATGCTGTTAACGAGAAAGTGAGCAGGCATCTATGAAATCATGGCTTTGATGTGGATGTAAGGACCAGTACTGACATTGGTAACAGCTGGGGTTACAGTAAGTGCTGGTAAAGGTACAGACATACATTCCATTAGGAAGACTGCAGCCATCGTACTTGAAAGTTGCACAGTCAGCATGTACAATAACATAGCCATAAACATATTTGCAGAATGTACAGAGTTGAGGCACGAGAGAGGGCGCTTACCTGGCCATAACATGGGAGGTAAGGAAGGTGAAGGGGTTCAGCAGGTCGGACAGCTCTGGCAGGATGGCATTGGCAATCTGGATGTAGAAGGCCTGCTCTATGAGGCCTCCCCTGGTGTACCTGAAAGGCCGTGCAGCTAATTGGTGGTTGTATGGTCGCATGAAAAATGGATGACGGGTGATGAATGGATGAATGAATGAATGAACGAACGAACGAACGAACGAACGAACGAACGAACGAACGAACGAACGAACGAACGAACGAACGAACGAATGAATGAATGAATGAACAACCGAATGAAGGAACAAACGACCGAATGAATGAACAAACAACCGAATGAATGAACAAACAAACAAGTGAATGTGCATTGATGGGTGAATGTTGATAATTCAGTGGATGAATGCACGGATGGGTGAACAAAGGGAGAATCGCTGAGGGGCTGCAAGTTGTGGATGTGGCACATCAAAAGCACAATAGACTTTGCCATGGGCTTCTTGCATAGTACTGCACATCAATTGCTGATATGAAGGCAATCAAAATAGGCAACAGGTTTGGGCATCCTTCAAGTCCATTGGCAGAAAGGCAGGAGGGCCATGCGGGCATGCCAGGACTTCCAACCAAGGCAGCTCACCATTGTGAAGCATTTCCTGATAGGTTGGTGGCCAAAATTGGCACAACAAAGGAGTTGAGCAGGTAAAAGACGCTGAGCTTGACAACATGCCACTTCTCGCGCTCGCTCTGTGTGTGCCACCTCTCATAGAAGGACAGGGCTCTCACTGCCAAGGTGATGCAGTAGTTCATGAACACCACAAACAGACCGGAGAAGATGGAGATGATGCGCAGGCGAATTGCTGTCAGGTAGGTGTTGGCAAAGCTGGTGCTGGCGTCCCCATATGTCACCTGCATGATTGCACTGTTATGGTCAGCAATAAGGCAGAGGTTCCTTGTGAAGCTACTGCGTTTGTACAGAGCACTTGGTTGATGGCAGTTGTACCTGTTGACTCAATTGTAGGCAATCTAAGTATCTGTCAACCTTTTTGCATGCCGCTGGGCTTCCTCAGCAGTACAAGACGGGGCAGTATAAGAAAGTTCAAGAGTGTATAGAAACTAAAATAAGGATATCCTCGCATTCTCTCTTTTCATTCACCCATTCATTCATCCATTCATTCATTCATTCATTCATTCATTCAGTCATTCAGTCAGTCAGTCATTCATTCATTCATTCATTCATTCATTCATTCATTCATTCATTCATTCATTCATTCTTTTTTGAAACCGTATTTGCTGTTTTGTTTGCATGCATGCTCTGCCTGAGCACTGCAGACCGAAAGAGCAATGTGAGCAATTTTGTACACAGCGGCGACAGACCTCGTAGGTGAGACGGCGTGATCTTTCACCCTCGCCAGCCTGAGCGAGATAGTACTGCACGACTCCTCCGGCTGCGACCACTGCAATCGTGATGGCGGTAGACTGCAGCCGCAGCTGCCAGGCTTCTCGTCCTCTGACTGACAAGTTCTCCCACCAGACGTCCGTTGGCTCTGGCGCCCTGCAGCATGAGAAAGAATGTACCGGTTGTATGCCAGCCCGACATCGGCTCAAACCTGACTGTGCGCCTGACTGTGCAGGAAGTCAAGGCAGCGACTGAAGAGGATCATCTGTAGAGTCTTTTGGTATGTCTAAAACAGTCTAATGAAGACATACCAAAAGATGATCCCAAGACGATCCTCTTGAGCAGGGAATCTATGCATAGTGTCTGTGTCCAGCATGGAAAGACCAGCACAATGTGCCGTCAGGTGTGCACATTCATGCGCTGTGAGATTGAGGTTGAAAAATCCATCACAGCTGATATGCTCTTGCTTGCATACCTGACGACTGTGATGACGTTGCCTTTCAATCTGGGGGCACTCTTGCGCCCTTGCTGAACGCATGGCATGAATGCACACAGCTGCTGCAGCCTGCCAGGAGCATGGTCGCATATGCAATTGACTGCATGCCGCTCATAATTGAAGGTGATCAGGGCATCACCTGTGCAACAACACAGGCAGATCAACGAGGCACAGATCAGGACATACGACATGCATGCCCATGTCTTTATTGCGCTACTGCTACTGTACGCCCTTTCGCGCATATCACTAGGCTCTGCACCTCAGTACGTCCTGACGCTGAATCAGCCCTCAAAAGATGCCACGCTGCTGCTAATCACCAGGCGGCTGAAGCCATGTTGCAACTGAAGCAGTCGCACTCATTACATGCACACAGAGCTGCACAGAAAGTCACATTGCATGATGGCCAGACATGTGTCACCCAGGAGCACTGCCCATACCTGTGGTCTTGAACTCTTGGGCCTGGATATCCACCAGCTGCTGCCCAGCCTCAGCCACCTTCCTGTCTAATGTGTCCGGCTGACCAACGCAGGCCCAGTAGAATGCCTTGAACAGGTTACCATGCCACCAGCTTGGCCTCCTTTCACAACAACCTGCCCCTGAGCTGATGCCTACCTGCTCCTGCACACCCACTTGCAGCTTGTCAAGCCATAGGCTTCAATGGCGGGGATGGGCTATGCCTGTTGCATCTCAAGCCGGGTTGGTGTTGCATGGCATGCAGAGGTATAGATGCTCTACAGTAGCAATCGCGACAATAGGGATGTCAGCAATGCCAGCAGGTTGCATTGATCATCAGACTAGAGACATCAGCTTCAGCAGAACATCAACCTTCTGGCCATCTTCTGGCCAAGGGAAAAACTTGCAAAAACTGACTGTGCAATTGAAACAGGCATGCAACACACCAAGGATGCTCAGTACCTTGAGAGGAGGCTTGCCATTGTTTGTATGCTGTCTAGTTGCATCAGGGGGCTGGAGGTGGGGTTGGGGGCTGCGGGGGGGAGGCCAAGGGGAGCCTGGCTGCTGACGCTGACTGAGGTACCAGCTGAACTTCCTGGGCTGCCTTCACTCTGCACAGTCATCAAGATAGTTGTGCCATGTAACATGCAGTGCCATGTAACAGACAGTCACCTAAATTCCGGGATTCTGCCAGCTGCAGTGCGCTGTCTGCTTTGCCCTTTGAAGTTGTCTATTTACTGTGACGTGTCACAAGCAGGCAATCTGCCAACAAGATTGCAGATTGGGGCTGCAGAAGACAGCTGTATCCAGATTGTAATCTTGATGACATACCAAGCAAGGGCACCTTCCCACAGACAGACTCAGTGTTTGTCTTGTCAAATCCAGTCTTGTCAAATCAAGAATAGATGAAGCTATATGTCCTAACCTCTGACCTGTCAACCCAAGTCAGAATGTAGGAAGCAGTCTAACCTGAGGAGTCATCTGCAGGCTGGCTCCTTGCACAGGGGGGTGACGAAGGGTGGCCCCTGGGTGTATGCCCTGCTGGGGACTGCCGGCATCTGAGGGAATCCCAGCACCAGCTATGAGAGCAACGCCTGATGGGCTGCCGCCATCTCCCTGCATCAACAGCTCAAAGTATGAGAACCAATACAGTACTGTTCTGTTTGGGCCTGTGCTGCACCCTCTGTGAGGGCATCAGACCATCTCAGACACTGACAACGCTCTGACAAGTCCAAGCTGCCTTGCCATGGTTCAAACTTCGCTTGCTTCAAGATGTCAGCATCAGACCTGTGCTCAGCAGCAGAACTGGACATGCATCTTCAAAGCACTGCAAGCAGGAGATTCTTACCAGTCATCAGGGCAACAGCTGTTGGTGCACATGTCACTTCAGAGACATAACATACTTCAGCTTTTGACAGGCAATAACAGCAGCAGAAGGAGAGTATGGACCTGCATAGGCACTGCAGCAAGCTTGGAGGCCTGCTGTGCTGTTGCCCTCTGACTGACGAGCTGCCCACCCCTCTGCAGCCTGAGAGCCTGCTCTGCATGAGCTTCTGCTTGACGGATGCTGAGCAGGTCCAGCTTTCTGCCCACCTCCAGTCCATGCCCGGCCCCAACTATGTTTGCTGCTGACACCACCTGCACAGCAATGACTCTGTCATGTGCTGACCGTACCCTGCTGCTCATGGCTGTGCCCAGCTCAAGCCTGAGCTTCTACAGAAAAGACTGAGATGCTGCTCAGCTTTATGTCAACACCATGCTCGGCCCATACTGCATTTGCTGATGGACCCACCTGCAATGACTGCGTATCTTTGTATGAACGCTTATATCTGCTGGTCACCGCACGCTTGGTGCATGCTTCACATGATCATTGGCAATGACTTATGCTGCAAGGGCAGTTGAGGCACTGGGTCGCAAGGTCTTTGTGACCATTTTTGAGCTACAGTCAAGCTGAAGCCGAGCCAGTGTACAACAAAGATGCATGTACCAGACTGGTACATTTGTCATTCACAGGCAGCTGCACTGATTGCAATATGTCACAGGCACCTGCACTGATTGTTGTATGTCAAACCACAGGTGCAAACTGTTACAGATCAGCATCAAAAAGCAGAGCCTCCAAAATGAAGAAGGACAGGACATGCTCTTCCCACCTCTCCATAGTGGCTGGCGTACTCAGTCAAGTCTGCATTGGTGACGTCCTGGGATAGACCAGTCACATATACTGTGTAGTCACCAGCAGTAAGAACGCTGGCATTGATCTGTGCTGCAGCTGTGGCCTGCAGCAACGGCCTCAGAACTTACTCTGGTTGCACATCACCATACACGCTTGCATTTCAACCACCTGCCATGTTGCAAGACTGCATCGCATACCAGCATTTGGGCGCTACTCTGGTGCCGTTTTGCAATGACACCGCGAGACGTACATGCATGTTTGCAGCCTGCATTGTTGGCAGACTTCATGTATACTAGATGATAGGCATGTTGAGGCACCCATGACTGAATTGCCATGCACTGCCTGCATGCAATGAGCTTTTGAAATGTTGACTATTTCAATTGTTGCAAAAGATCCCACGACTGACCTGGACTTTGTTGAGCACCAGCAGCCACACCAGGAAGACAAGCTGCCCCAGCAGCAGAACCCACATCTGAGCAGATGTCACCTGGTTCTTCTCCACTGTGTCAGTCTGCACTGCTGAAAACACTATTTGCAAGGCCTTGAGTGCCAGCTGCAGATGAGATGGCAACACACACAGAGACAACATGATACGAGTACACTTCTGGAGCCAAACAACCATGGGCAAGCTTCACACTGCCTTTGGCAAAATGATTGTATCAGGTAGTCAGCAGGTAGCCCAGCTGCTGATACAGACAACACCGACAGACAGATGACCAATGTGAAACCAGTATGCATGGGTTGTCCTACAGAGTGATGATTGACTCACCATCTGACCGTCAACAATGTACATAGCCGTGCACTCAGCTGATCAGTCATTCACGAGTGCCCAATTGACTAGGGTCCTTCACACTTGTTAGCCATGGCTCATTTGCTGGGTACCACGTTACCAGCTTGATCACATGCATAGTAATGATCACCAACATGCATACAATGCTGATCATTGAGAGTCTTCCAATGGTGGTGTATGGGTCCAAGCAGGCATACCTGGAGCTCAAGGGTACAGCAGTAGCAGGGGCCATCAGGAGCACTTGCGTTTGTGCTTGAGCCACAGACCTTATGCTCATCACACACCACATCAAATCCTGCATCACCAAGCTGGCACTGAACATGCCATACACAAGAGCAGCAATTTGCACTCTGAATCTGCACAGCCTTGTGCAACGCATATGGCATATGATATGATTGTAACAGACATCCATATCTGCCAGTGGGTATCTTAATCCGTGTCACCACACAAAATGCACAGCTACAGCACAATTGGCAGTGTATGCTGACCACAATGGCAGGCAGGGCTTGTGGCAAAGCAGGTAGATGGCGACTGACAAAACTGCAGCAAGTCCTACCGGAGGTGTAGGACAGCTTGTCAGGCAGGCCATGGCAAATGGTTTGGTTGAGGGAGGTGCTGGTGTATCTGCAGTCAGCTGCACAGCTATACATGCTGCTGTACTTCTTGCCAGCACAGAAGTTGCCTGCCGTTGTGTCTGTCAGCTTGTTGTTTACCTCCCATGTCTTTGGGCAATAGCCTGAGGTGATCTGTGACGAACATCAAACGACAGTAAGATCAGCCAGCTTTTCCTGTGTAAGACAGAATGTGTGACTGGTATGAATGAGCAGCCAAACAGTAACAATGAATAAGGTGGCAAAGTGGATGTACACCTTGTCAAGCAGCGCTCGTTGGCCTCACTTTACCCCTCAAGCACTTCACATGTAATACTGACCAACAAGACAGATGCAAAGACAAATCACACTGGAAGTAATGCCGAGACATTGTCACACGCTCAAATATTGCCAATGTCATAGCAGTGGACAATGATATCAGGCCTCTGGCTGGGGTGATCCAACCAGCCTTGTTCATGCAAGGGCACCAGAGCCTTTGGCCAAACATGCTTTGACATAGGTGCAATCTCTGCAGCAAGCATGTTCACAGCAGTAGCTCACATCATTGACATAGGAAGTGTAGGTCTCTGCATAGCCTTTCTGCTGACTGTTGTCCACGATGAGATAAATGGACAGGAGAGTGAGCAGCAGCATGATGACCATGTACATGATGATGCTTGTCAGGTACACTCCTAGTCCAATTGACTCTTGGCCTATCTGGCGGGGATTCGCATTCAGCTTGAAGCGGCGCAGAGTGCCGGGTATAGGAAGACCTGCTGCATCACGGCTGTACTCATACAGTAGCAGAGCATTCCGCCTCTTCAATGCCAGAGCCCTGTGACATCAAGCATGCAATCATGGGCTACCACTCATGTCTGCTGTGGTCCTGCAATGCTAGAGATCCCATCTTCAAATACTGTTTTCTCTGTATGAGATTGCGCACATGTAAGGCTGTAAATTGTCAAACACCTGTTCGTTATTCGCTTTGATCAGTCAAGGCAGGTTGAGATGTAGGCAATCCAATGCTCTACAGCTGAGGTGCAAATGTGTGGAGTGCTGACTACAGACGTCACCTGGAAGGCTTTTCAAACAAACGTTTTCTGACATCTGAAGGACCATAGCTGCCTGCATCAACTGCTCTGCTACCTGACTGCTTGACCCCACTGAACGTCGGGTGAGGGGGCACCCATTGGGGTATCACTGGCACTGCATGACCTCTGCTCATACGCTGTCCAGCAGTCATCCCTGGAGATTGCCCCAATACTTGACTGTCATCATTGACGCGCCCTGGTAGCCTATCAGCTGTAGAATCTGGCAGGGCTGCTATGGCTGGAGGTGCTGAGCTTCTCTCAGGTGATAGCGGTCTGAGCTGGCTGACTCGGAGGCTTGATTGTGTGCGTGTGAATGCACGCGATGGGGCTTGAGGTATTAAGCTTGCTGGGATCGAGGAGGCTGTAGAAGTGCTAACAACTGGCTGCTGAGCTGTGGGACCAGGCTGCTGTCCAGATGACATGGCATGAGCAGCAATAGGCTGACCATTCATGTGCAGATATGACTTGTGTGACAGCCAAATGGAGGTTGAAAGATAGCACCCGCCACAGACAGTGGGCAAGCTGCAGCTGGCTTTCGAGTGAAAAGACGATCACTTCAGACTTTGGTGACACGCGGCTGGGCGTCACATGCGCTGATACTCCCGCATGCCAACAGCTGTGGCAACTCGGAAGGAAGTACTTAACGAGCGAGAGGTCAGCGTCAACTGTGCCAGCTGATCAGTCACTTTTGTGCCGCCTGTACTACTAGCAAGCTGGGAGCAGGATCTTGCTTGCAACCTGGAACGTAGGCAAGCCGTTCCCAAGAACATGCAATGAGTTCCCACGCGACAGACTTGCACAATCTGGGTCAAAGCTTATTCGCTGAGTCTCAGTTGCACAACGACTTCCAGCCCTGCCTGACGCGCGACCGACGTCTGTCACGTGCAGCAAGCAGCAGTATAGAAGTTCGGAGCAGAAAGGCCCGGGTCAAGCGCTGCTTGAGGCTTGTAGCGGCGCACAGGCAAGGAGCAATAGATGCAATCGACATGTCAGGGCTTCTTCTTCGCCATGGTTTTGGCTTCTAAACTATAGAAGAAGAACTATAGATTCTAGTCTAGCTTGTAACACTGAAGAGCAATAAAGAACTTTGTCCCGGGCCAAATCTGGAATAGGTTTAGATGTTCATGTTAGAAGCGGAGCAGCAATCTTAAGCTGAATGCAGGTTCATGGGTACAGCGTAGTGGCGGTGTGCTGCATAGCGCGAACACGCGTCGCTAGGTCGCCCATGTTGTTTCGTTCTTGACGAAGATGCGACTTTCGCCAGTGTAGTTCAGAGTTCTCAGCAGGCAGGCAGCCAGCTGCTGAGGCCTGCGATGAAGCTCCCTACATGGATGCATCGCAAAGGAGGTGGAAAACGGCAACGACGCAAAAAAGCTCAAGCGAACGAGCAAGCGTCAGGTATTTTGCCCTGCGTTGACCTGCTCAGACGCCCAGCGAGTGACAACATTGATCTCGGAAAGGTTGCTGCAGTAGCAGCGGATGGGACAGTAGCAGCTCCGCCGCAGTCAGAGATGCGACAGAGGCCTTCGCTGCAGAGGCCTACAAGTGAGCAACGAGCGTTTTTGTTAGTTTCTGCCAGGAATGGTTGTGTGCCTGACTAACACCTTTGCTGCAGGTGGAGAGATTTACTACGATGCTCAAGAGACCTTGAGCGACTTTGGTAAGAACAGCACTTCGCAAACAGGCCTGAGATATTGCGGAGTGTCATACCATGCAAGCATTGCGCTTCTGCACCAGTGTCACTGCAATCTGTGTCACACTTTAGTTCACGTGGTCTGTCGCAGGAGATGCAGATGAGCCTGGCACAAGTTTCCCAATTCCCAACCTCTTGGTATGTCCTGCCAAGCCAATGTCTGGTGCCAGGCCTGCAGTCCTTGCACAGCAACACGACAAGCGATGCTGCTTACCGCCTCCATTAACTCTTCTGAGAGCTCTTTCGAACACCAGTCTGAAGCCTGCTTTCATCAAGCTACATCGTCAAATTTGTTCTGGTACTCGAATTGCTAAATGATCAACCTCACTCAGCTTGCCAACACGCTGCATTGTTCTTTCAGAGGCGGCTGTCTTCTGCTAACAGAGCCCCCAGCAAAAGCAGGCGGCCACCACCAGATGTTGATCTTCCCATGGTTCTAGATGCTAATGGCAACCAGGTGGTTGAAGTGGAGCCTGGTGTGACAGCTCCCAGGGATGCTGTCATGGCGGCAGAGGGTCCCATGTCAGCTCCCGGCTGCCTCAGCCTCTTCAACAGTGCTGGCGTCACATCCAAGCGTTTTGTGCGCACCTCCAAGCCCCTTGCTGGAGCCTCCTTGACTGTGAGTGTGTGCTTCCTGAAGCCTCTTTGCAGCTTGCCAGCAATGACTGTTTGTGATCGTTGCTGGTGGCAAATCAATTACAGCAATGCTCCATCAACAAATGTACCAAGGATAGCAGTCTGTCAGTCTGGCTTGACTACTAGCACAGCACATTAGTACAGCACAACAAGCAGCATCTACAGCAGCACCTACAGCAGCATCTACAGCAGAAGCCAGCAAATTTGGTCCAAGATAATTAGCCTGCCTCGTACTGTTGTACTGCTGCTTATAAAGCCGTTGTCCTGCCAGGCTGCATAGTATGTGGTCAGTGATACAGCATTAGCAAAAGCTGTTTGGCTGTTACAGAGGCAGGAAAGTGGGACAGCGCACTCAGGGTCCTGGGGTGAGCCTGATGCCACCACCTTCATGGTCAGAGGCTCTGACTACATGAAGACACGCAGGAAGATCAACAGCGACAAGGCAATCTACAGGTATGAAGCATGAGGAATGCAGATGAATGCCTACATGCCCCATAAAGCCCTCTGCATCAATGGCATGCTTCTCAGCCCAGACATTAGCCTTTGTCACCTGTTCACTGCAGATTCAGAATGCTCATGTCAAGCGACAGTTGCAAGAGTGTCTTTTCACAAAAGCAGCTTGCATGCTGTGACAGCAGCCTTGTTCCGTCACGCTTGTCCACAGCAAATGTGTGCTCACAGCAAATCCTTGCATGTCATAGAAGGGGCCAATTCACAGCCAGATGTGCTGATAGCACCAGACTGAACCTTCTTCATGGGCAACCATAAATGCATTACGGCTTGCAGGTTGGTGAATGTGGACATATACACCTTTGACTTCAAGCTGAACCACATTGCCAAGCACCTGAAGCTGCCGGCAGCCCCCCGCTTGGGCCCTGCCGCCCTAGACATGCCCCAAGGGGAGCGATTGCCACCTGTATTGGTTGTCAACGTCCAGTTGCCAGCCTACCCGGTCAGTAGTGCTGAATGCTGCTTGAAGGCTTGCCTCCTGTTCTGTTTCTTGCTGTTTGGGCCGACCAGCTTTGCCTGCCAGTGATGCTCAAATTTGTATTGAAAAGGCTGATAACAAGTAATTTCCTGAAATGTAAAGCGTCAGCTGTACTGTTGGCAGTGAGTCTTATTTCTGACTGGTGCTGTAATTTTGGCATGTAAAAGCACTTTGGACATAAAAGCGCAGGTGACACTTTGCCCTGTGATCACCCTGCACATGCATCTTTTCACTGCACTCCAACCCAATCTTGCCTTATTGTTTCCTGACTTCTGGTCTGTTGTCATGGCAGGCATCCCTGTTTGGGGCTCAGGACGGTCAGGGACTCAGCCTTGTATACTACTTCACATTGCCTGAGGGCTGGGAACCCAATGACGTCGGTAACGAAGCGGCCCTGGGTATGCTGCAGTGCTTCATACATGATGGCCGAGAGCAGGACAAGTATATCACCATCCTGAGTATACAAAAGACTTGCTCACAACAAGGGCTTGGCACGAATGTACCCCTGTGGAGATCTGACAGATCGCCCCATCTGGTTTTCCATTGCATGTTGATGGTCTTGTGGGGACTCAGTCAAAAAGCTCAGAAAGTATATGAGCTCTAGCCCTCAACATTCCTGCCCTCAACATTCTTGCCCTCAACATTCTTGCCCTTGTCCACAGAATCTTGGGCGTTGCATTGTTGTTTGCTGCAGCGCTCTGCCATCTAGTCTTCCATATGATGGATGACATTCTGCATTGAAGCTATTGCCAAAGTACTGCAGTGTGCTCAGCAGCTTGACTCTAAGCATCAGTTAACCTAGCCTGACACAGCATCTGCATCCAGCTTGGGACTCCGTTTGCAACCAGAGATGCATGTTATCATGCTTATGTAAGGTTCTGCCTGCACAGTAATCTCAACAAGGCTTGTCAAAGCTGTCATGCTTTGAACAGGTATTTGTTACATGCATGGTGAACAGCATTTGGGTGGTGTGCTGCAGTACAAAGACAAGGGATAGACTGAAGCTGATACCTCGTGTGTCAAATCTTGATGAGTGGGCGCAGGAGAGTCAGTTGTCTGGAGCAGTGAGTTTCTGCCCTGCCACTCGCTGTGCTGTGCTGTGCTGTGCTGTGCTGTGCTGTGCTGTGCTGTGCTGTGCTGTGCTGTGCTGTGCTGTGCTGTGCTGTGCTGTGCTGTGCTGTGCTGTGCTGTAAGCTTCTGTCTCTACTTCAGCTGGTTTGAGGTTGATCTGAGCTGGCTGTTCCTTTGCAGCGTGCATTTTAAGTGCTGCAAGCTGGGCTCTAGCAAGTACACTTGCACACAATCATGCAGGTGTCCATTCTGTGCAAGGCATGCAACACATTCTTCTGTGCCTGTCTGCAGGAGCAGAGGCTGCTTCATAAGTACAATGACAAGCCGCTGCTGACAAAGCCACAACATCACTTCTACTCAGGGCCTGATTACTTTGAAATAGATCTTGACGTACATGCCTACGCCTACCTAGCTCGAAAGGTGAAGCTGTCACACGTTTTGAGAAAGGGCCAACAAATTTCTCATGCCTACAGCATTTGCGTTTCAGGGCTTTTGCAACCTTGCTTGTATGCAAATGTGTCTCATGTATACACAATGGATCATGCCATGATCTTGCTTTGCCTTCAAGATCTCACATTGGAAGCCTTGACATAATGACCTTCAGCATTACCTGTAGGTAGCCAGGACGCTATGCTGGAGTTGAATTCTGACAGTGCTTTGTGGTGTACTGCAGGCATTTGCCAGCTATCTGCCACGGCTTGGCAGTGTAGTGTTTGAAAATGCTCTCGTCATTCAAGGCAATAGGTGATTGGCACTACTGCTTACTGCTGCATATTTACGTCTGACTTTGCGAGCTTTCTAACTTTCATGTTATTCTGCCCAATCCATGCTTGCTTGACACATGTCTGCTTTGTGTATGCATACATACCTCCACCATCTCGTGATTCACGTTGAAGGTATAATACGTGGAGCGTCTAATTTGCAGGCCTGAAGAGCTGCCAGAAGTCGTTCTTGGTGCAGCACGCGTTTACAGAACGGATTTCACGGAACCCCGCCCTTTTCCTGCCAGGCTGACCCACACTACTTCAGACATGCCAGACACACCTGTTTAGCTTAGGTTCCTGTACAGTAAGGGCGTTTGCAGTTGCACTGCTTGTTTGTTGCGAATATCCTGCACTGATGCCCTGTTCCTGTGGTGGTCGTGGTGCACAGTTGTTTTGTTGTTTCACAGCTATAACATTTTTTGAGATGATGAAGATTGCTTGCCTTTCTGAGCTTGGCAGATCCCAGGCCAAACTAGCATACAGTGCAGTAGGGAATTTGATTGGGTATGATGCTTTGTAACTTGCTGAGACCACCCTCATAGTTAGTGAGCTGGGATGCAATCACAGCAGCCAGGCCCACCTGGAGTTGTAGCATGCAAGTCAGTCTTTTTGTCCATTGAAGCTGGGGTTAGCCTCAATCACTCACTCACTCACTCACTCACTCACTCACTCACTCACTCACTCACTCACCCACCCACCCACCCATTCACTCACTCACTCACTCACTCACTCACTCACTCACTCACTCATTCATTCATTCATTCATTCATTCATTCATTCATTCATTCATTCGTTCGTTCGTTCATTCCCAATGAGCTGAGGATTGGTTGTGACTACAGCCTGCAAGCTTGACGTTAAGCGAGCTGTCAGAGGAAAAAGATTACAAAAATGTCAAGACAGAACTCTTTGATAGAAAAATGGAGCTGGAGAGACTGTCAAGGCTGCTTGACCATCCTGCGTAGGGCACCAAGCTTGATACTCAAGTCTTGCAGGCCTCTTGTGGACCTGTACATATGTTTGTTGGTATTTTGCAGGCCTTCAGACAGTGTTGTGTTGACTGGTCCCCCTGATGCTGGCAAGACAGCAGTACTGCAACAAGTAGTTGCCACACGCAGATCCCAGACCAAGGCCACCTTGTACATCAATTGCAGGGAAAAGGATTACATGAGCTCCCAAGCATTTGCAGCCGAACTCAAGCTTCAACTTATTGCACAGTTCAGGTCAAAAACTTTTAGACGTTTTGCATTCACACTCTTGGATAGCCTGAGTGAATTCAGAAGCTTTGTCATCAGGCTGGGACCGACACAGTCCCCTGTCGGGGTGGAAAATGGCTCAGCTTTCATACAGTTTCTGCAACACTTACAGAACCCCAGCGTCACTGCTCTGGATGATGTTCTGAAGGACTTTGTAGGCTTCCTTCGAGCTTGCAAGCTATGTCCCATGCATATTCCCCCATGCTTATCACAGCAATGAGGCCTCAGGCTAAGGTCAAGCGGAGTTGCTTACTCCTATCTGTCTGCATGTGGCGCTATAGAAAAGGCCAGTGCTGCCAACCATTATCATTGATGAGGCAAATCAGCTGCAGCAATGGAAAGAGGCAGAAACAAACCAACTCAAGGCACTGCTTCGATTTTTTGTACTCATCACCAAAGAAGCAAAGCTAGCACATGTT
>JAABUO010002472.1_pt1 | contig 22457 bp, 26 predicted proteins | sample 5559291 | NCBI WGS metagenome assembly JAABUO01 (sample SAMN10711878, study PRJNA513372) | rock metagenome | isolation source: Antarctica rocks | place: Antarctica: Victoria Land, Finger Mt sud
TGAATGCGTGAATGAGTGACCGGTGAATAAGTGTATGGATGAGTATGTACAGCCAGGGGATCTGCAGCATGCACACCTTGTGATCAAGGCTCAGCTTCATGCGTGGCGACCAGACTGGTTTAAGCTGTTGCCATGAAAATTCTTGCTAGTGCTACATGCATTACACTGCTGTGTGACACTGCTGCAGGTCAACGCCAAGAGCATGGCATCAGTACCGATGATCGTGCCCAAATCCTTCCGGCAGCACAATGCCAGGGCGTCCCTAGCTGTCAGGTGATGACCCACAGTCAGCATGCTCTGTCTGAATGTGTGGGTCTCTGTGAGTGGCCTGCGCTGCAAGCATGCTGTGAGGCACTTCAGAGAAAAGCTGCATGCCTGAAGCTTTCACACAGCATGATGCCAACCTAGACATGTTGTCAAGGAAACTACATCCTGTGCAGCTACCATGCCACATTGCCACAGATCAGTCAAGCAGCATCAGGGTCACTTTGCTACAGGCCACTCACGCAGCATCAGTTTCACACTGCTACCGACCAATCATGCAGCATCAGTTTCACACTGCTGCAAACCACTCATGCAAGACTAGTGCTCGTGCATCTGATCCTCTCCTCAGCGCCATATACACACCTGTTTACTCTGACCCCTGTCAGTCAGTCTGAGGCTCATGTCTTGACCTCAGGGCTGCCATCAGAGCTGCATCACCAACCCTCGCCAGTGAGCCATCCTCCGGACCAGCTGCTGACAGACACCACACATCCAGCAGCACTGGGAACATGCCCCATATGCTGCCTGGTGTACAAGCCGTCACTATGGGTGGCAAGGCTGCTACAGCTGCCGGTGAGTCTGGGCAGATGATGACTGGCAATGGCAGTGTTCATGAGGTGGTACATGGGGATCCACGGACCCAGGATGGGGCCGATGTAGCCTATCCCCTGGGGTGCAGACAACAGGTCAGCAACATAGACACTACCAAAGCGCTGGTACAAGCATTGTTGTACAGCTTTGGTGGCTGTGTAGACATATTGTGCAAGGTTAGGTAGACAAGGTGTGCAGGTTCAGCAGACAAGCTGTCCCAGGTGTAGATCATGCTGACAAGGCATTGATGCCCTTCTGCAACCAAGTCTCAGGCTGCACATGGTGACTGCCTCTGCTGCTGGCATGTCACGCGCACCAATCAAAGCATGCGCAGCAAGCGTTGGTCGCACCAGCAGTTCAAGCACCAGGTATCTGCTTGACATGTTCAGCATGCAGCAGATTCATGCGAAGGTTGCCCAGCGCTGCAACCTCTACACATTTGTTGTCAAACACGTGTGGTCCTTCCTAGAAGGTCTGATTGTCTGCTTTGATTTGCCTTTCCAACTCTAGTTGTTGTTGGGACTCTGTAAAAGATTATAAGGCAGATCCTTGGCAAACAAGTGCTGTTGCAGGCTGGTCACCACCCAGCAATTAGTACCAGGGAGGAAGCTGTGCAACAGCCAGCACATCAACAGCAGCAGCTGGAAGGCAGAGCTGTACAGGGGCAGGACAGCTTCTTGGCTTGCAGTGATCGGTTAACAACACCACAAACTGCGTCAGCGGATGTATCACCGTACTGCACCCCTTCAGAGCAACTTGGCTGGTTGACTCAAGAGCAGGAGCTGCTCTCACTTCAGCAGCCAAAGGCTGACTTGGCAAGGACTGCACAGCCTGGTGAAAGCATGGTCAACGCCGCCCAGACTCCATGGTCAGAGAAACAGCCGTGGTCATTGCTGCAGGACCGGGACACAAGCCCTGCATGGGAGCAACACAGCATCTCGCGCAATCTGCTGCCTGTGCCTGTTTTAGACAGGGGCAACAGCCCTGCTTGGCTCCAAGAGCAGCCGCAAGGGCAGTTCCGTGCACCTTCACCTGCTTCTTCCCTGGGGCAGGTTCTGCCCTGCAATGACTTAGGCCCCAAGCAAGGTCCACATGGTGTCCAGTCATCAGCTCCTTGGCTGCACAACCCTGCATGGACGCATTGGCAGGACTCAGACTCTATGCTGCCAGCCATTGTTGGCTTGGCAGGGCCCACCCAATGGTCAATGCACCCATCACATCAAAGGCCGCCCTCCAGGCAGGCCCCCAGCCCTGCCTTTGCCACCTGCCCCTCAGGCCATGTCAGCCACCCCCTGTACCCCCATCTGGACCTATCACGCCCCCTGTGCCTGCAGCAACCCTCTGCCTTTGCTCAGTCTGCTATCAGCAGCTCTGGCTTGATGCTCTGCAGCGGCTCACCATCATTGGCAGGCTCGAGTGCAGGGCAGAATCAGCAGGGCTGTGCCGCCTCCTCCTCTCCTGCAGGCCCTGTTGATGGGCCCTGCCTACCCCACCCAGGCTCTGCAAGAGTGTCAGGAGCCTTTCAGCTGCTGGAGGCTGCCTTTCCAGTGGAGCAGGCTTCCCATCAGCCTTATCAGAACGCCAATTCGGCGCAGCAGGGTGCCCATCACATGCAGGAGCCTCCCTTTGCACCAAAGCAGGCTTCCTATCAGCCTTATCAGGTTGCCCATCAGGTGCAACAGGCTTCCCATCAGCCCACAGAGGTTTCTTTTTGGCCCAATGAGCCTGCTCATCAGGTGCAGCAGGCCTCCTATCAGCCCCATCAGGTCATGCAGCAGCAGCAGCAGCAGCATGCGCAAACTTGGTCAGATCAACCTGCCTATCAACAGCAGGTGTTCTCCAACCTCCAGCAGCAGCAGCAGCAGGGGCAAGCATTTGCTGTGGAAGGCTTTGCAGGAGGCATACATGCAGTTACCTCCGCGCTTGACTGGACAGGTGTGGCAACCTTGCATATCTGCAAAAGCAATTGTACAAAATAAGCAGAGTCATCCATCTTGAAATTGACAGCCACAGCTGTGCCTCACTCATCGCAATGCATGTCTTCTTTGTGCATCAGTCACTGCACAAAGCAGCATGATATATATCAGCAATGCAAGTGAAGGCTGTTGTATGCAGGTGCTGCCAGTTCAGGCCAACGCGCATCTGTGGGTGCAAGGTCTGAGTGCTTGCTGCACCCCAGCCGCACTGCTACACCCGTAGGGCGCTTTCAACAGCTGGAAGGACAGTTGGTGCAGCCTGAAAGCTCCCTCCAGCAGCCTGAGGGGCATTTCCAGCAACCTCAGAGGCACCTTCAGCAGCCCTCAGGACACTTGCACCAGGCCCTCTCAGCCTCGCCACCTCACAGGTGGCTCAGAGCAGAGCTTGACTCAGCAGCTCGCTTGAGTCACCAAGCTGAGCAACCCATGCACGAAAGAGCTGTACAACCCACCAGAAACACCTGGATTCAACCTGGCAGGTTCTCACCGCAGAGTGTACCTCAGGAGTGTGTCCCCCTGCAGCAGCAGCAGCAGGGCATAGGGCAGCAAGGGGTACTGCAGCAACAGGAGGGCGTGATGCAGCAGCAACAACACGTTTCCCATCAGCAGCAGCAGCCGCAGCAGCAAGCACTTCTAACAGGAGCTGCCACATCGTCCCTCAGTGCGAAGCCAAGCCTGGCATGTCTTGTGCCCAGTCACCCTCCCTACACAGCTGCTGTTGCTACTGCTGCAGACAAGCATCAGCCTCAGCATGATGTGCACACTCAGCCCACCGCCAGTGTGATGCAGACTCCTGCTGCTTGGGCACAGACCAGCGGCCATGGCTTTCAGCTGCAGCCACATCAGCAGCACAAGCAGAATGGCTGCTTTGACATCCACCAGCAGTTGCATCGGCAGCTGCAACAGCAGAGGGTCTCTGTCTTAGACAGGCAGTTGCCACAGCAGCAGCAGCACTCACCAACTGCCACCAGGCTACATCAGCAAGCCCATGCAGGTAATGGATTGAGACTTATTAGTGAGCAGAGCTGGCCATTATCATGGCAATTGTGCGCAGCTTGAAAAGCTGGACATGCATCCTCACAACATGGTCATGAACAAAGCTGATCCTTCCTATGTATGTAAGGATTTTCAGCGGTGTCCACAAAGTTATGAGAAACATCTATGATTGGTGTCATGACAGACCCTACAACGTGCACTGCATTTTTTGCACGGCCAGCATTTCATGCTGTGCTATGGCAATTCTTTTGTGCTGAGTCAATGCTGACCATGCAAGTAACAATCACATCAGGCGGGCTAGTTGCATTTGTCTGCAGCTGATTGGGACTATGCTTTGATGATTGCTACAACTCTGTGCAGGGAGTCAACAGCATCCACGTCACAGCTCAGGGTTGGAGGCAAGGCAGTTTGCACCTGGTCGGAGCATTGGCAGGTCAATGGCCCATCAACATGTGGATGGTGCTTCACCTGCATCAGCACGTGCAATGCCACAGCACCGTGCAACAGGTGCTGAGACCAGTGCTGCAGCTGGATTGAGCTTCGGCAAGTCTATCACCTTCCAGCATGTCGGTGGTGCCTCACCTGCTCCACCACATGCAATGGCACACTCACTGCCAGGTAAGCTGACGGTTATAGGTTAGAGGTGTCACTGTTAAACTCAGAATTGTAAGGCTGCAGTGTGCTCATTCTGGGTGGCCCAAGCGGTACATTTCTCCATGTTGGAGCACCACAGACGGCAAACAATTGCATACATTTCAAGCCACATGCGCTACAAGTACAAATGTCAAACGCCTATATAGCTGCAATCAAGCTGGGAAGCGCACTAGCTGTGGACAGTCACCAAGTGTTGCCTCCATGTGTTGCTTGAGTCAGATCAATATTCCCATCATTCCGGACCATAAATTGTGAATTACAGGTCATGACTCTGGACCCTCAGTTGGACCCAGCATGAGCCTGGGCAACTGGCTGCCTCAGCCTGACTCATCCATGGCTGAGCTGCATCAGTCTGAGTCATTTACAGCTGAGCTTCATGACCCCAGCAGCACCACTCAAGGCACGCAAGGCAGGCAGTCACCAGGTCATGTGGCTGCTGCTCAAATGCCTAGCATGCACAGCATGCAAGGCACACAGCTGCCAGGTCAAGCGGCTCCCAGTGAAACGCATAGCATGCGCAGCAGGCAACATCAGACAGGGGGGCAGCTGGTTCAGGATGGGCCACATGGGCAGCAACAGGGGTCTGTGCAAGTCAACCAGGCACCAGACAGGCAGGTTGGCTTTCATGGCAAAAGGGTACTTTCAGGCCCTGCCAGAGCCCCAGCAAGGAGTAAGGCTGATAAGCAAAGGAGGCAGTGTCTGCTGGAGATTGAGCGTGAGCTGCTGCGGCACTCCAGCAGCGATGAGGAAGGCTGCGGCGGTGATGACATGCAGTTGCCAAATCCTTCAGCTGGCAAGCGACGGAAGACTGCTTGTACAGGTCAGCTCTTCTTCTGCAGCATGTAGATGTGATTTACCATGCCATAATAGCGGTTGCATGGATGCCTGTGTACAGCATGCCTCATGATGGCATGTTTGTTACAAATGTATGTTTGGCCTGAAATTCTGGAAGGTCTACGTCCACGTAAATTATGCTTGTGCCAGCAGTGGCATTTGTGCTGCATTCGTTCCATTGATGTGGACTTGTTTGCCTGCTTGACTGCACACAGCTGGGCATGCAAATTGTGCTGTAACACAGCATCTGCAAGCCACTGCACAACTTCACAGTTGACCACAATAAAAACCTGTTACGCAGTGTGCAGCAATTGTTGAAATGCAGCAAGTAACATGACATCACCAAGTTCTGGGATGCTGTGTGCAGCTGAGCGGGTGGTGGATCTGTTTGCTGGCATATGAAAAGATGTGATGTGCTGCTAGAGGCAATGGGATTGTGATAACAGCAGGTTGGCGAGACACAGTCAGTAGCAAAATGCGGTTGCAATTTGTGACTGTGTACCATGTCACATATTTAGTTCACGTTTTTTGTTTCTGTCAGGGTTGTCCCCCCAAATGAAATAAAGTTCTGTTCAATGTTTCTGCGAGGTATACTAGGCCTCAAGCTTATGGCAATAAGCGCTCCCCACGGATTCATTTGCTGGACATGGATGTACATGCATGTGTGCACTTGTCATCGTTAACATTACACTGTTTGTTCCAGCATCAAAACACGTGTGATCAGCAACGAAGCATCTTATGTCGCATTCTCAACCTTATATCTAATGAAACGTGTGCTAGGTGTGCTACTCCCGACCTTGCACTATCCAAAATCGTTTACCCAACTTGGCCAATGCCCAAAGACAACACAATATACATGTGTTGTGATAATGGTCCAGACAGAAACTGACGCAAAATACTGTCTCTGACTAAAATGCCTAGGCATCATTGCAGACTTCAAACTGTTCACAACACTGATTACACCAAAGGTGGGGCAGATGTCTGGGAGACAACATAAGCCAAAGCACCAAAAACACCTAGAACAACAGCAACCAGGAATGGCAAGCCGACCACTCCCTGGGCTTTGTCAACATACCCCTTATCTGTGTATTCTCCCTTGACGTCCACCCATTCTTTCCAGAAATCTTGGGATGTTCCATTGATCTTTCGTTTCAACGCCCTGCACAAGTACAACAGGTTGCTGAACAGAAAGTGTAACATTGGTAGGCACAAAAGGCGTGCAAAGCAGCAAACAGCTTTGCAGCACATGTCAGCATTGTCAAAGCGCAATTGTTGATGCACCAGTCGAAGCTGACAAAGCACATCTGTCTGCAAGTCAAAGTGCAGCGAGCTTAGGAAGCATGCTTCAACATGATTCGCAAGCAAAGAGACCAAAGCCTTACGCTATTTGCTCTGGAGTCATTTTGTCCTGCTTTGCATATCTGGCTTGGTACAACAACTCAGCATCTCCCTTGCTTCGTGCTTCGGAAAAATCCAATGCTTGAGCCACGCCAGACAAGAAGCTTGGCTTCTTGCGAGGTCTGCATGCCAGCGGATCATTTGTGACAAGCGAGAGCGGCATCACGGAGTTGCAACAAGGCGCAGCGCGTACTTTTCAGCTTCTGCGAGAAGTTCCTCCTCCCTCTTTGATCTGGGCTGTCCTTTCTTCGTCTTTTTGCCGAACCCGAACAGCCCTGACTTCTGAGGTTTTCCCTCGACGACAGGCTCTGGCTTTGCCTTCTTCTTGAACAACGCTTGAGTGCGAATCTGTGACCTTCGCTTTGGTGACGCTGCATGCGCCTGAAAAGGTGTGCCGACAACAAATGACGAGCTGGTCATTGTCATCTTTATCAAAACAACGTCAGCGAGTCAAGTTTTATACTGTTCGAAGCGCAGCAGTTATGCGCTGCCGTGTATCAAGCCCTGAGGCTCTCGTCACAGATTGATGCTCACGTGGACGCACGTGGCTACAGCGGTTGGGTACGAACAAGTGATTGATTATTTGGGAAGTCCAGCTTGGCAAAGTGCGTTGACTGCCAACTGTGCACACTTTGCAATATTGCAGTTCCTCCCGCAGATCGTCCCCGTAGCACCGAGGTCAAAGGTTACATCACAGGTACATTGCTGTGCCTGCTTTGCATATATCGCTGTTGTGCGTCATCGTCAAGTGCTCTGTTGGGACCTGCGCTTGTTGTTTAGACGGATGCACTCAGCGTCTTGTGTGCCGCAGCCTGCCTCAGAGCACATCATCAGCTGTACTCATTGCCGCAGGAGGGACTTCGGAGAATGTTGTCACACACTTTTAGGTTATCCAGACAGATCACCAGTTCCCGTGTTGCAGCTGTCAGCTGCAGCTATTTACGCAGCAACTTTGCGTCAGGGCCGGAGTTCACAAATGAGGCTGATACATTCGTAAAAGCTGCAGCCACGCTGAAAAGCAAGCCAAGCAGAGTAGACCAGGTCAAAGCCTTTGCTGAAAGCAAAGAAGCTGCAAGAGCCATCGCAGAGAAAATGAGTGGAGAGGCAATCAACTGGTCCAAGGAGGAGACAAAAGCACGAAACAACTTGAAGAGAAAGATGATGGAATGGGGTAAGGGCCATTCTGCCTGCCAAACCTGTCAATCAAAACTCTTATCATACTTTTGGCAAATGCAGAGCAAAATTAACTGCACCTAATCAAACTCTGCTGACCAATGCAGTACTGCAGCAGTATATGCTGATCTGCCTCCTGTTAGCAGTCTGTTCAGTGTGTTGTGCTTTGCCATACTGTCCTGCAGCCACTTGGCTTGTGCATGTTGTTTGTTTCTGTACATGTTATTTATTTCTGCGTGCTTTGCAGCCCGGGATGGCGTAGAAAACTGGGAGCTTACAGAGATGAAGCAAATTAGAAAAGAGAGCCCTGTCATGGAGCAGTTGTGGACAGATGCAATTGTAGAGCTGGAAAGCGAACTGGGGCGAGATTGGCAAGGGCTGATGCACCACCACTCCATGAGTGATCCAATCTACACTCCCCGGAGTTAGTCAACAGTTCAGGGTAGATTTGCTACTTAGATGTCATTGTTTGGTCTTGTACAGTTGACATTCCACCTCAAGCTGGCCTGCCTTGACTGAAGCTGCTAGCCTGAGGCTGAAGTTGCTGGCTAAAGTTTCACAGAACAGTTTCTTCTTGTATGAACATGCACATAGTCATTTGTGGGTCTGCTTAGACATTCCCTGGTGTTGTAGTAGGGTAGGTACCTTTGGGCAGCTAGTATCGTAAAGCCAGTCTCTCTGTGTTTGGTCACCTCATGCTGCTGAGATTTATAAGCCTGATCAGGGCCTACTGTATTTACAACAGCTGCATCCTGTGTCTTAATGAAGTGCATCACTGTCTCATTCGTTTGTGCAAAGACCAAGACATGTGTTAGGTGTTTCAGCTAGTCACGTGCACATCAGGGGGCAGTGATTACAGACACATTGCCCATGTAAGGTCGAAGTGCCTCTGGGACGACCACACTACCGTCAGCTTGCTGAAAGTTCTCCAGAATTGCCACAATCATGCGAGGCACAGCACAGGCCGTCGCATTTAATGTGTGCACAAACTCAGTCGGCAGTTTCTTTGCTTTCTGTTTGCTGCCATTGGTGGGTGTAGAGTCCGCCGCATCTGTGGCTTTAGGCCTGCTTTGCAGCACCAACTTGTAACGAAACCATTGGACGCATGTGCATGCAGAGGCAGCATATACTGAAAGTAACTGACGTAAGCCGCAAACACAGCACGCCTGAGCTGGGAGGTGTAGATTATATGTGCCAACCATCGGTGTATTGAGAGGTGCCTTGCATACACATGGTCACCAGCAGCCATGAATTGAACAGACAACAGCTACACGCCCTTTGGAGAAAGTCAGTGCACAGCAATGTGAGCATAAAACTACCAGGACACTTGGCAGCACATGGGTGCTAGGCGCACTTGCACCAGCCATGCTACGAAGCCATGCTCATCAGAACTCTCAGTCATTGTCTGTTGATCTCCTGATACTACATCCCAAAGACAGCAGATACAGCATTGAAACAGTACCTGTATCTGATGTTCAGCCTTCTGCTTTGGTAGTCAGTGCAGTTTGAGGCACTGGAAATCTCCCCATATCTCTGAGCTCCTGGCATCCACGCTTCTATGTCGTACTTGCGGTAAGCAGGCGCACCTAAGTCGCCACTTGGCATGTCCTGCATGGTAGCACACACGCTTGGTGCATTTAGAAGCACAGTTGCATGATGCGTATCATGGCACATCTGCATGGTGGATGTGGACTTCAGATAGCACAGGATTGCAAGTTTTGTATGAGAGCTTGACATTGCTGATTGAACTTTACGTATTTGTCTTGATAGAACAGTTGGGGGTACTTCTTTTTATGTAACATTACTAAGAATCTATGAACTGAAGTTGTACAAGCAAGAGATACAGAAATTCGGTGTGTTCTGTCAGGTTGTAATGACACGGGGAATTTAGACTTCTGCTTGGCTTGTCCTGCCCAGCAGTGAAGACAACTGGTGCCACACCAACAACCAATGGCTTGGTATAGGACTGAGCAAAAAACATTATAGGGATGCAAGACTGACCCCATGCCTGCCTGCTTTCCAATCCTATACGACCACGACCACATAAGCATCATCATGACCACATGACTGCAAACATACATGGACGTAAATGACTGAAATAAGCACTGACTACAAGCAGGAATGCAGTTTTTGTCTCAGGCTTGTTTGATATTTGTCAGTCATGGTGTATGGATTGAGCCAGCTTTTACTCTCGATCATGGGAGGAAGATTGAGGTTCATGGCAACAATCCAAAGCAAGCTTTTTGATCTATAGTTTGTGTACATACTACCAATGTAAGTGCAGGAAACCAGCCTCCTGAAACGCTTGGTATGTGTTGTTTACATCAGCTCTGCCATAAGCAACTACTTTAAAATAAATAAATAATAAAATATACTTCAACTAACTTACTAAAAGGAAATCTGTTTGATGACATTATTTCTTGAAAGAAAACTGAAGGACGCATACCAGGATCTTGAAGTGCAGGCCTAGCTCAGTGAACATTTCCTTCTCCAAGTCTGCTAGATCTTCCAACAAGGCCTCGCTCTGCTGCGGCGTGCACACCACAAACATCTCTACCTTGCTGAACTGATGCACGCGGTACAGCCCTCTACTTGCAGACCCTGAGATGAGCAGCAGTTTCTGCAAAATTGCAGCCTACAAAATACCTGACATGTGCTAGACATTGTTAAAAGCAGGGGTGCAGCCTACATGATGGATGATTCTCAGCGTGTACCATGCAGTGTTTTAGAGTATTAGCAACACAGTAGAAATACAATGGCCAGGGGTGTGTTGATGAACACATGTCAAAGTTCAAACGTTCTGTCAATAGCACGCCATGCAGATTTCTGCATAATGCGTGATGATGCATGACGACCCGACAAGTGCTGACCCATGACGATCATGGCTCAGGTGACTGAATGCTTTCTGTTCTTCTGTTTCAGGTGGACAGCATGCCTACAACTTGAACAGAACTTACCAGTGTACATTGCACTGTACATCAGAACTAGTTCCCTCCCAATACAGACCTGACATGCGTTGATGACATACAGGCGCAGGGCACGCAAACACGCACTGCATCTCAAGTAACACTATGTACACAGTGTACAGTTACCAGTGCTGTGCACAACAGGGCTGCACTTGTACACTGTGCTGCGCATTTTGTGCATCAAAACAACTGGTGCGCTGCCTTGGATGCAACACACTTCAGAATCAAAGACGCAGATCAGCGTCATGCTCAGAAAATGTGAAACACTTTGCTGAAGAATTATATCCAGATTAATGCCTGTCAGACCCTGTACACCATGTGCTTGACTTCTAATCGTGCGTGATTGTAAACTGTCTGTGTGCGATCATCCTCACCCTCAGCACCTGCTTCTGCGCTGAAGCACTGTCCAGCGCCTGATGTACGAAACGACCAAACTTTGATACTGGTCCGGCAACCGAGGTGTCGCTGACATCAAGGTTTGTTCACAATCTTAAAGCTGACCTTTATTTCTGGCGTGGACACTGATACGGTGAACCCAAAAAGAAAACCCTAAAAGGTATACCCTAAGCCCTGTCAGCTGTCTCACCTCCCGCGCCAGCTTCAGTTCTGAAGCAGTGGCCAAAGCCGGCCATCTTGATGGGCAGCTGCTCTTCGGCCAGGACCTGGTCCATGTACATGGCCCCCAGTGGCACCTCTGCGGTCCCTGTCAAGCACAAGGGGGAGTCCTGCACACTGTACACCTGCAGACACCATCATACAAGTTGCCAAACAGGAAGAAAGCCTGGCAGTAAGGTGGTTTTGAGCCAGGCTCTGGTCGATGTACATTGCCCCCAGTGGCACCTCTGCAGTCCCTGTCAAGCACAAGGGGGAGTCTTGTACACTGTACACCTGCAGACACCATCATGAAAGCTGCCAAACAGGAAGAAAGCCTGGCAGTGAGGCGGTGTTGAGTCAGGCCCTGGTCGATGTACATTGCCCCCAGTGGCACCTCTGCAGTCCCTGTCAAGCACAAGGGAGAGTCCTGTACACTGTACACCTGCAGACATCATCACAAGTTGCCAAACAGGAAGAAAGCCTGGCAGTGAGGTGGTTTTTGAGTCAGGCCCTAGTCCATGTAGATTGCCCCGAGTGGCACTTCTGCAGTCCCTGTCAAGCACAAGGATGACTCCTGTACGGTATAGCCTGCAGACAGCAGGAAGAAAGCCTGACTGATTTGGACACCTTTCAGGGAAGCGGACTCTCACAAAACGAGCAAAGGTCATGATATCACAAGGCAAATGTGTGTTAAGTTGTGTTTTTGCCAAACAGGATTGGCTCATAGCTCAACAATGCTTTCTTTGGCCACCTACAAAGGCAGAAAGCCCTGACTGACGCCATCACAGCATCAGCCAGAAACCACCTTCAAGCTCCTACCTGTGTCTCAGTACCTCTGGGTTGGAACCCACACTTTTCAAGGACGCTTTCTCTGACCAGATCTGGTGTCATCAAGGGTACAAAGCCCTTGCTGACAACCTTCTGCATGGCATAGTTCACCAGGGCCAATTCCAGTAGGGCTGCTGCTCGTTTCAGGTACACAAATTTGCTGCCAGAGACGTCAGCTGCAGTGTCAAAGTCTATACAGTCAAGCTCTTGGCCTAACTGCAGATGATCCCTGCAGTTTCAGCGTAGTAGTAAGCATGCAGCGGTTGGTACCAGGAAGTGCAATAAGTTGCTCATTTTCATGGCAGGTGCTTGTATAGTGCCAAAGTGCAAGTTGCCTGAAGTACACGACAATCTGCTGCAGTGCATGACATTGTTGCTCAGATTTGCCTGCATCCGTTTCACCTGATGTCAAAGTCAAAGGTGCGCTGTTCTCCTACGCTGGCAATTTCGATTGCAGCTTCCTCACCTCCCACAGGCACCTGTACAGGAATGTCATGCTGAGGTGTACTGGTGTAGATACGCACCGACTCTGCTGTTGTTCTTGAGAGATTGCTGCAGCATCAACACCGCATAATACTTACTGAAGGGTGTGCCAAGTTTGGTAGCAGTTGGCCCTCACGCTGTAAGGAATCCTGCAGGAACTCCAGTTCGTCCTCCAACTGAGCAAGGCTTTCCTTCAACGCTTTGCCCTGCTGAATAAGGCCTTGTCGGCGCTCTGGGTCTATTTTGCCCTGCACACTACGCAATGGCACTGCTAAAGTTGCCAAACGTCAAGTGGCTTGCCTAAAAAGTCAGGCTGCACCTTCATGGCTTTGGCATTGCTGTTACGGTCCTCTCTCATCCGATCCACTCGCTGCGTTGCTTCGCAATATTGATCGTATAAGCTAGCAACTTTTGTCGGATCTGCGTTGCTCTTTCTGTTCTTGCAGTTTTCCACATGCTTATCGAGGTTCGCCTTGAGAGCTTTAAAATCCAGAAAAGCCCTGAATGCAGGCTTATGCTGAGCCGCAGTCGGAACTGCATGGGAGAGATCTCGCTCCTGCTCGACGGTGCAAACAGTGCGAAAATGCCGTTTGCAGACTTGGCCTAGAAATTGATCACTCCGCGCGTGTCGAGGGTAGCGATGTGTACAGGATGCGCTGCGGTTGAACTTTCTGCTTAGCAGCGTACTGACAGGAATAAGGTACCGGCCGCAATTGCACAGAGAATGCATAGTGCAATTGAAGGTCATCCACTTGCAACCTGCAGTCAAAAGCAAGTCGTTAGTAAGTCCATTACGTACCGTACATCATCGTGCAAACAGAGGTGGCAACACAATGCTGCGAGTCTGCGCTGGTCTACCTGATTCGATCTGACCCGGCGTCAAGGTTCATTGCGACACAGATGCGTTAGTGGGCATAGCGCATGCTCGCAAGCCGATAGACGTTTCTGGCGAAAGCATGGATCAAATCAGGCTTAACGTGAACGGACAGGATGTTGCACTGCCGGGAGGCTTCGACCTCAGCAGAAACTTGAACTCCGTCATCAAATCTGAGACCGGCTTCAAGGTCTGCTGTTAGGCTTGCTTTCCCTCTCGTGAAACAGTCTCGCTCCACTTGTCCCTTGAGGCGTTTCGGAACTGGACCTTTTGCTCACCTCGTTCCAGGGCACTAAGCTTGCCTGCTCAGAAGGAGGTTGCGGAGCGTGTGCTGTCCAAGTGACCAGCTATAACGTGGCTACGGGTAGGTTCTGCAAATTCGCCTGTTTATCCAAAATTTCTGTTGACGTCGACCTTGCGTATGGACTCATGTCGCTCATCCCGTTGCTGCAGGCGCGACCGAAAGGCGTAGCATCAATTCCTGTCTCTGTCCTGTCGGCTCATTGGATGGTTGCGTAGTCACAACCTCAGAAGGGATCGGCTCCTCCAAGCAGGGCTTCAGTCAAATTCAAGGTGCACATATCTTGCATAGATTGTGCCACACGTTTGCATTCATGTGGATACAAACCTATCACTCGCTGACCTGCCAAGCAGCCCAACATCCCTGCCCCGCTGAGCCCTGAACTGAAGAAAAGACACACTGGCAAATTTTGCCTTCTTCTCACTGCAACACACGCAGCATGCAAACTACAACATCAGCAATGGGCTGTGCGTGTCAAGGTGCAACCTGACCTTCTTCTGCAGACCGCTTTGCCGAGTACAGCGCTTCACAATGCGGGTTCTGCACACCTGGTTTCATTGTGGCCACTCACCAGACCCTGACTAAGTGTCAAGAGAAGGGCCAGAAGCCAACAGAAGACATATTACAGAAGGGCTTGGACGGCAACTTGTGCAGATGCACTGGCTATCGTCCCATTCTGGACGCCTGCAAGGTCAGCAGGCTGTCATCCTGCTTCACAAGTTCATTCATTCATTCAATACATGTCTTCCCTTAGGGTCAGGTATGTACAGTCTTGAGTAGCGTTCTGTATGAAGTTTTGTGTTGGCAGTCAGCGTACCAGCAATAATGAGAGCCCTACAACAGTGTTTGATGCTTCATGGTGCAGAATTAACAAGCATGCATGTCGCACACAATTTTCACCCTGCATGCATGCATGGTTATCAAGCTTTTATCCTACATGCATGCTCATTGGCCAATGAACGGAACGCGGTGTTAGCAGATGTATCACACCATATTCAGCTGCCAGATGCAGAAACCCGCATAGAGCAAATTTTGGCCAAACCCAGCTGATCACCATGCAAAGCTTGTTAAAGCTTACACCCACCAGCTGCTGTCCCATAGGGGCACAGCAGAAGCTTGTGGTGTCTGTCTGCAAACTTGGCAGCAGCGCACCCTGCTTGTTGCATGCTGCTTGTTGCATGCTGCTTGCTGCAGGGCTTCCCATGCAAACAACAATGGCATGCAAACAGCAATGGCATGCAAATAGCAATGGCATGCAAGCTGTCATGGCATGCAACTAGCAATGGCATGCAAATAGCAATGGTATGCAAGTTGCAATGGCATGCAAGTAGCAATGGCATGCAATGTCATGGCATGCAAATAGCAATGGCATGCAAGTTGCAATGGCATGCAGGTCAATCTCTATACCCTCCTATACCCTCCGCCTACATGGGGTAAACCTCTAGAGTGTACTTTCTGAATACATTACATCATAACTAATGCCCCTGTCTCTTGGAGGCCAAACCATGTGAGTGTGCTCTTGCTGCATTGTTGCCTCAAGCAAGCTTTCCTTGAAACTTTCGGCAAAGCATGGCTGGATATATGATGACACAAAAGAGCATACGGGTGCCTAAATATTTCATCCCCATCAATAACAGCCCTATTCAGAGGTGCTGCCTTTTTGTTGGGATAGACTATTTCCTGAGTTTGTGATGTAGAGCTTGGTGTCTGGAGTGGACATGGAGGACCTGGGTGTGCGCAGCTGTGCCACGCCTCTCACACACATCCCTGCTGAGCAAGCCGACTTTCCTGAAGAACTGAAGCATTATGTCAAGGTAGTGTCAGCTCAGAATGGATAGTGCCCTGGTGCCAGTGTCTGACAACGCTGCACCACAACAGGAGCTTGCAGTTATGCTTGTTGCAACTACCTGCTGCATCGCCTGCTAGATGGGTCTTCATGCGTGACAAGGCATCATTGTCAGAACGTGTTGTGTGGCATGCCTGGCCTGTGCATCATGCTGCTGCAGCCCATTTCTAGATGAAAACATAATGTTTATCACCAGCCAGAAAAGGAGCTGTGTTGGTAGAGGCAACTGCTGATGGGTCAATTTCGATAATCATATACCACATAGCCGCTGTTGTTTTGAAAATCAGTTGACAAGCTCTCGTCAGCGCCAAAGTCCCTTCAACGCGTGTTCAGAACGCTGAGACAGCAAGCTTGCGTGTCCCCCCCTCCTTTTTTACAGCAAACTTCTGCTGCACAGGAAAAAGCCACAGCACCAGCTCACCCTGTGCCTCCCAAATCCGCCGGCAAGCTTTATTTGGCGCCAAAATCCCTGCCAGAGCTGTTTGAGCTGCTGTCAGAGTACGCCAAGCAGCCAGAGGAGTTCAGAGTGATTGCTGGCAACACAGGCGCAGGCGTGTACCATGATTGGCCCTTGGAGAGGGTTCTCATTGATATCAAGAGCATTCCTGACCTCGCCAAAATTGAGTATAGTAAGGTATGCTCGGTGCATGTGACCTCTGCTATGTTACTGTGAGACGTATACATGCTGCCAGCAATGAAGCAGAGCTGTATATGGAAATGCTTTTGGACGATGAACTAAACTGACATCAAGAGTAGTCCTGAGCTCACTGAGTTCGAGCACAAAAGCTATTCAGGACTGTACATACCTGACCAGAGGAGAAGCCATGAGGACAAACGAGCGAGCAAACAAACGAACAAACGAACAAACGAACGAACGAACAAGCGAACAAACGAATGCACGAACGCATGAACGAACCCTACCTGGTGATAGAATACCTGCTGACTTCCACAGAGCTCAGGCTTGAGTACAGCAAATCAAGACACAATCATTGTTGGGAGATATGTATATATGCTGCCTGGTGTGATGCTGTTCACGCATTCATGCACTTAGACGCTTGCTCGCTCGCTCGCTCCTTTGCTCATTCATTCTTGGGTGCAGGATGGCAAGGAATTGGTGTTTGGGGCCAATGTAAGTCAGACAAGGGCTATTGAGGAGTTACAAAAGGCCTCTCAGCCTGAGCCTTTCCAACGCATGGCAGACCACCTTCTGCGTATTGCTGGTCAGCTTTACTGTCCTTGAACAATGTGTACATTGTTGCAGACTGCATTCATTGTTTCACAGTCATTACGCAGTTCTTCCAGCAATGTTTGGCTGGGTACCCTTTCTTGCACCCCTTCACGCACCCACTCACCCACCCACTCTCCGCCCGCCCGCTTGCTTGCTCACTCACTCTCTCGCTCGCTCGCTCATTCGCTCACTCACTCGCTCACTCGCTCACTCGCTCACTCACTCACTCACTCACTCACTCTCTGAAAGTCAGGTCTGCACAGTCCTGAGTTCGGAATTCTGCATGAGGGCTTTCTGGCAGTCTAAAAGCTTGCTGCTTTAATAACAGCATGTAGAACTATGAGACACGACTGCGTTGCCGGTATTATGATTGGTGCATCACACAGTCGTCATACAGCTGTCACATGTTGCACGTTGCCCACACAATTGCCTCTTCAGGCAGGATCAGAACATGTTGGACCTGCACACAATCAATTCACACAATCAATTCACGCTGGCACAGACTTGATGTGGGTCTGTTTTGAGCAGTTTGAAGGCCAGTGACCATACTGGCGTCGCCATTCGCCATTTTGGTGTGCATTGCAGGCACCCATGTGAGAAGCGCAGCAACTCTGGGAGGCAATATTGCCCTGGGCAAGCTGAGAGACCTGGAATCTGATGTCATCACGGTCTTCATGGCTGCTGGCGCATCTGTGCAAGTCGTCTGCAAGACAGACAGCAGGTGAAAAGTCCACATCTGCAAAAGTTAGGGTTTGGCATAAAAGGAATCCCTGAACTTAGGGTTTGCCTGGTCGGGGCCTGATCTTGTCTTTGGGTAAAGGCCGCCAACACATGCATCCAAACATTGAGAAATCAACAAAAAGACACCTGACAATTGACTGTGAATACAAACTTACCACAAGGCCAGAAGCTCCACAGGCTGTTGTTGTATACAGTAATGTTAGATTTATTTATACATATATATATATGATTCCTCGATAACACATGTATAAGCTTACAAATAATGTTGTTCCATGGCTCGCAGGTGGATGTCACTTGAAGAGATCTTGGATCCGGAGAGTGACCTGAAGCTGGGCAAAGAGTGGGTCATCGCCGCCATCAAGCTGCCAATCCCTCAGGCCAATGAAACCTTCTGGTCCCACAAGGTAGGCTGTGCAATTGTCTCTCGCCAAAGGTGCAATCCTACATCAACAACTTGCCTGTGCATGCTGCACTCAGTGGTCATGCTACTCCTGTGGCAGAATGGGCAAGCGGTATGTGAATGCTGCTGTCTGTTGTTGTTGACATTGAGCAACAACAGGATTGAGGCTGCTGCTGGATTTGTCACAATGCACAATAGCTGTGACAGTCAGCTCTTCTTGCTGTCTTGCTGACACAGTGGTCTCAGTGCTTTAATCTGGTACTCGTCTCTTTATAATCAATTTAGGTGACGATCCTTATCAGACTTGTATGTGTAACCCCTCTTCTATTTCTTTTTTCTTTTTTTTCCATTTAACCCCTCTTCTACATCTCTCTGGACTTGGTTATGTGCTTTGCAGATTCAACGCTTTTCTTTTCTTGTGCAGTTGTCTCAGCGTTTCTGGAACGCGCATGCCATGCTTAATATGGCAGTTTGGCTGCGCAAAGAGCAGGCTTCGCTTGCCTCTTCTATCAAGTCTCGTCTGGGGGTGAATGGGGTTAAGGATGCTGCTAACTGCATCGCAGAGGTGCGGGTGGTGGTTGGATCTCCCAGGGCAGAACTCGGAGGTGAGTCAGCTTTGATAGTCACCAGAATCCTCCCATACTCTGGGAGGTGGTTTCCTGCCCACCAAGGGCAAAAGATGGAGGCGAGTCAGCTTTTGTCGTGCTTTGTAGACGCTTCTGGCAGTAACATACAGTGAACTACTCAGGGCTGTATGTACCTGACCCTAGGGGAAGAAACATGTCTAATGCATGAATGCGCAAATCAAATAGAAGTAACAGGGAGCATAAGCAGACACAGAAACACAGAATGTCTGGTTGTCTTCCCCCCTAAACTAATCAGGGCCAACCTTGTGTGCTGTTGCAGGGGCTTGGCAGGGGCAAAGGGCAAGGGCAGTGGAGAAGGCCCTGCTGGGAAGGGCCCTAGATGTGGATGCCCTCATCCAAGCCTTAGAAGCCCTGCCCCAAGACCTGCACCCCACCCCCACCCCAGGTACCTCGCCCTGGCCTGCTTATACCATTCTATCTGTGCAGGGAAAACTTATTCAGCAAGCTGACTTATGTTCGATTGCAAGACTTTGTTTTTTGATTTGCTTCGGTACTCTGCTAATTTATGGCTTCTGCACTGAACATCATGTTACACTTTTGCAGGAGTGACATCAGACTTTGTATCAGGGACAGCTGAGGGGCTGCTACTGACAGCCCTTGCCCCCCATGTGGCCCAAACTCCCTCTGCTCAGGTGGGCTTGAGATGCCCTTGACACTTGAAAGGGCTGGAAACCTTGTTCATGAATCCTTGTGTATGTGTTAACGTGCATGCGTGCGTGTGTCTGTACTGAAGCAACATGAGCTAAGGACCTGTGTATCTGCAGCTGTCATGTTGAACCCCAATCACAAGTTGCCAGTACTGTTCAGTTGCAAAATTTTGTTCTTGTGCTTTGCCATAGCTGTCCTGCCTAGCAACGGGCTCTTCTTTTGCTTCTTTCTTTGTCTTTGTTTCTGCTTTTGGGTTTGTTCCTCCTTCCTGCCTTGACCTTTTCCTCCTCAAAACATTACACACTGCAGACTATTGACAGGGCAACGTCTTGGAGCACAGCTGTCGTTATTCATGTTATTTTTTTCATCTGACCCTCCTTGCAGCATGGACCCAAAAACTTCGAGACTGGCGGCTCCTTCTCATTTTCCTCCTCCTCCTTCTCCTCTTCTGATCTTCTTCTTCCCGACCTGCTTCTTCCTCTTCTTCCTCTGCGTCTTCTCTGCAGGGGAACTCAGCGCTGCAGAAGCTGCTGAGGGTGCACAGCATGGGGGAGCCGCCATTCCCAGTCACACGCCACTCCTTCCCAGACTACTCCACCATTGCTGCGCCCATCGCCCTCCCTGTGGAGAAGGATAGAGTCAGGCTACAGGTAATGTGTCATTGTCCTATTTGCCACCCTGACATGACATCTGTGATGCTCTTGCTGGTCTGTCAGAGAGTCTTGTCGACCAGCATGGAGTGTCATTCGCGATGGTCTTGCCGGTCTGTCAGAGAGTCTTGTTTGCCAGCATGGCGTGACGTTCGTGGCAAAGGAATTGGCAAAAACCGGCTAAGCACACCTGCTGTTGACTACGAGCATGACATTTGTGATTTTGTTGCTGGTACACTGACTGCCAAAGCATGACCTCATACAGGGAACTATTCATAGCAACTGTACATACCTGACCCGTGGAGAAGCTGCTCTGTTTCACATAGGAACATACAAAGTCAAAGGGTTAGGGTTTATTTTCCAGGATTTACAAACTCACTCACAACATAGTCATGTGGTGTGTGTGGGACATCAGACTTTCGTGTAGTCAAGGCGTCTCGAGCAACACCAGCAGCCGTGTTTCGGAGGTTGCCTGCCCTGCTTTCATACTCATAAGAATTGCATTTAGGTCACCATGTACTTGCATATCACACATGTAACATCACACATAATGCCGAATGAACAACACAATTGCACGCAAAAGAGCCCCCATACCCTGTGCATACGATGCGGACAAGTGGGGAGGTGGTGTGTATGTGGCAGATGTGGGAATCGACCCCAGGGAGCTATCACCTGCTCCAGTAGAATGGTCTCACACCTGGAGCAGTGTATATGTACAGACGCTAACGCTGTTGCCATACTCTGTGCAGTGTATATGTACAGACCCTGATGCTGTTCCCATACCCTGTGCATGCATTGCAGACAAGTGGGGAGGGGGTGTATGTGGCAGATGTGGGAGTCAGCACCCGGGAGCTCTTTGCAGCTCCGGTGGAGTCAACCCAAGCCCTTGCCAGACTAGGCAAGGTGGACCCCGCCCCTGCTCTGAAGCTGCCTGGCGTTGTCGCCTTTGTTGGTATGTGGCTCATTTCCTGTCTTCTTCCTCTTTCACTTGTATCCTTCCTAGTCTTCTTTCTCTCTCCCTACACTTCTTTGTCCTTTCATCTCCATCCTCTCTTCCTCTGTCATAAACTCATCTTCTTCTTCTGTCTTTTCCCCTCCCTCTCTCTTTCTCCTACCTCCCTTCTTTTGTCTTTGTGTCCTTGCTTCTTCTTGTTTTGCACTCTGTAGGCTTGGTGTCCAGACAAAAAATGCCCTCCATCTGCTCTGAAGCTGCCCAGCCTTGCAGTTCTCACTGGTGAGCCCTTTCATCCCCTTGCTTCTGCTTCTTCTATGGCCATCCCCTCCTGATCCTCTTCATTCTCGCTGTGCAAAGTTTCAGCTTCATACACAATGAATGTGACCTCAAGCTGCCTGAGGCTTGCCTATCGCATTGGTGAGTTATCATTAAGTCACTGGTGACTCATTGCTGAGTCTTGACTCCTGGGCATGTGATCTCAATGTCACGATCTGCACTCGGGTGCATTACAATAAATTTTCCATGTTTCGCTGACATTGACATCAGGGATTTTCTTCCTTGCTGCAGTCAGCAAAGCGAAGTGAGTCAAACGTCTGTCAATGTGTGTTCTCGAGGAATGCTTTGATGGGCTGACACGCGATTGCGTAGCCATTTTTGCGACACGTGCAAAAGCTGAACAATGTGTTTTTGGCCATAACAGGGCCAGATGACATTCCAAAGAAGGGCAATCCCAAAGTTTTTGGGCAGATTTTGTTTGCAAAAGACAAGGTGGAGTATCATGGTCAGCCCCTTGGCCTTATTGTGGCTAAGTCTCAGGTAGGGCATCTGCCCCATTGTACGATTCTGTTACTGCTCAGTACAGTAATAGTAACTACATGTCACATAGCTATTTCACTGTAGCCAAATTTTAAATATGCCATCTGCCCCATGATACGATTCTCTTACTGCTCAGTATGGGGAACGTGTGGTAGTAGCTTGATGTCATGTAGCTATTTTGCTGTACCCAAATCTCAGGTAGACCATCTGCCTCGTTCTGCCATTCTGTCATTGCTCAGTATGGGCAACATGTAGCAGTGACTTATTGTCATGTTTGTTGCTGAGGCTGTTGTTGTCACCTTTGATGACATGCCTGATGTCTGGTTTCATCACTGCTGAGCATCAGCACTGCTTTCGAGACAGCTACTGGGACACACGCCTTTTTTTACTGACTCTGCTTGCTATCCAACGAGTTTGAGGTCTCTTAGGGGGGCCCAAGCATTGCTAGTACAGTACTTACAGTCATAAAAGCAAATGGAAACTCTATGCCTTTTACAACGCTGGCTACAATGGGAGCCTCCTGAGGTGGCAGCCTGGAGCTGAGCCCATAGGCCATAGCCCAAAGACAGAACTTTCAAAGTGCAAACCCGTTTT
>JAABUO010002473.1_pt1 | contig 22452 bp, 33 predicted proteins | sample 5559291 | NCBI WGS metagenome assembly JAABUO01 (sample SAMN10711878, study PRJNA513372) | rock metagenome | isolation source: Antarctica rocks | place: Antarctica: Victoria Land, Finger Mt sud
TAAGCAGGCAATCAACAGAAGTATCGCACAACAGGACTCATTGCTCATGTCCAATAGTGCTGTCAGTCTAGCCTCTGAATGTTACTGCTCTTTTTACTGATATGCAGGGTGCACATCTGTGACAGTGCTGCTAGGAAATGCAAAAGCACGTGGCATGCACATCCATCAGCTGTCATGGTCATAGCTGTCCATTGGGTCTGCAACAAGACCAACAGGCTGTCAATTACTGGTCATGTGTCACTGTAAGAGGCATGTCTATCTTCACATGCCAACAACTTGTATGAGCAGGCTGGATACAAAGGCATAGCATTGCATTTGTTGCATCTTTGCTCTTGTGCTTGCATTCACGCAGTACATATTCATTACCTGCGCATGCAGTACATTTTTAACCATCTGCGCATGCAAATGTGCATGCTACATCAAAACCACATCGCAGAGGGGCTAGCAGACGAGTCATGCTCAAGAGCAACTTAATTTGCAATAGGACAAGTACAGGTTTAATACGTGCCTTGTTTCTGAACTTGCATGGTGGCAGTAGCAGCCTCTGCGCATTGCCATGATCTCTGAGGGCAGGCTGCTCACAGCCCCTCATGTGCAAGTGTCCAGGCGTCCGGTATTGCATACTGGCAACACTCAGCAGTCATTGTCCCAAGTGACGGGCTGCTGCTGCTTTTGGGGATACAACCTGCATCAGAGCATAAGCAGGTGTCAACACATAGCCAAGCAGGTAACAATGCAAATGTATATGCAGGCTTGCCATGCTGCATATGCCATGTGCTGAGTGCAGTTATAGGCGCAGCTGTGTCTCCTAGCTTTTGGGCATAAACTGGAACAGTATGACATTTTTTTGCTTGGGTAGATGTTGAACATGATATGCGTGTGATACGTGCAGCCGCATGCAGACGACATGCAAGATCTACCCAAGAAAAAAAATGACACACTGTTCTGCTTTTTGCTTAGACGCCAGGAAATACAGCAAGTCATGAGAAACTCATGTGCAGATATACCCGTACTCACAGCTTTGACAGACCGCTTACAGCCAGCTGTGAACACTGAAGAAAGTCATGAACAGCATATGCGATGTGACTGACTTGAGCGCAACCAATGCATTGTTGATACAGATCATACATTTATCATACGGTATCATACTGGTCAATTCAAGCCCACTCAACATTTGGGAGCATTCACCTGGTCAGTGGCTCTAGCACTGTTGAGGTTCATCTGGTTTCTGCAAAGCCAACAGCCAGGGGCAGCCTGCCCAAACAGGGTTCATAGTTCAACCCTGGGGGTCATGCAAAGGGCCAGCCCCAATGGAACCTCTCTGCATAAAGCCCAGTGCTTGCAGCAGCATTTTGGATGCTCTGGCTTTTGCCCCCAGGCCTCTGAGGAAAGCTAAAAAAGAGAGGCACAATTCACTCACTCAAAAGAGGATGTCCTGCTGACTGAGGTCACCGAAGCTCTGAGACAGCAGTGCAAAGCGCGGTGTGCTCACGGCAGCATGGCCTGATGGTGCCTGTGGAGACAGGCGCCTCCTGTCACCAAGAAGAAAGGTTGCAGCAGCGCCCTGTCCTTGTTTCAATAGCCCAGTCCTTTTGCTAGGGCTGAGGGAGCGCAACTGTCTAAGCTCCATACCCTTCCTGAGGACAGCCTGACCACCCTCCAAGCTGAGAGCCACAACCTGTGCCAGCTCCATGCCCTTCTACAAAACAGCCTGAAAACCCCCGCCACGCTGAGAAAGCCGAGCTGTGATAGCTGCCTGTTCACAGCAACAGGGCAGCCTGCTCTAACTCCACCAAACTGATAAAGCCCAGAAGTGACGGCTTCTTGCTCAAGGCAGCCTGCTCCCGGCAGCCTGTTCACTGCTGCACCAGAGTGAGGAAGCCAAGCTGTGTTAGCTCCTGGTTCAACAGCGCCGGCTCTGGTGCTGCAAGCCTCACATGCTTCATGATCTCAGAGCGTCGCACCTGCAGAAGACGACATCAAGTGCTTTGAATTACAGCTCACAAAGCATGACAGATTCTGTCGCTGTGTGGGTGAATTTGACAAGTTGTGACGTCTCCATTGTTGACTGCAAGACTGTAGTTTCTTTGAGACCAACGAAGGTGCTGCTTGCGATGGAGTGCGTAGTGAAACGACTGCGCAGTCATAAGTTTGCTGGGCAGCCTTGCACACTGGCACACAAGACAGCCTGGTCTCTTGCAATACAAGCAGCAATGCACATCACATTTGGGCCTGTCAATGCACTGTTGCTGTCAGCTTGCAGCGTACGCCTCAGATGACAAGCCACAGAGTAATGTTCAGTGTGTGGTCAAGTGAGAGTATTGACATGCAATATCAGCGGTGTCCACAGGCTGTGATGTAGCACCTGGCTTTCTCCTGTTAGAACTTGCAGCCTCCATGTCTCAATTGCCATGGCCTTCTGAAATCCAGCATATGTGCGTCTGTCTTTTGGAAGATATGGGTAGAACAGCTCCAGCACAGCAGGATCCTGAACATATCAAACTGCACTTAAATGCTGGTTAAGAATATCGCTGAGACACAATATCGGCTCTGACAACCAAGCAGAAAACAGCTGTTGAGACAAGACTTGGTTGGTGCATGCTGTTGATTTTTTACATACCATTATGCAGATGAGCTGCAGCAAGGACTGCATTGTGGGATGCAGACTGGCAGGCAATGAAAAGGCAACTGCTGGTAAGCAAACTATTGCATCATGCTTGTCATACCTGTGCCACATCCACCATGATATCAAACACAGAGGCTGGGGAAGGAACATTTGGGGGCTTGTTCTCCTTGTCTGCATTTGAGTCTAGGATGCCATTCTCTAGCTGCTGGTCAGGAACAGACAAGGTTGCATGCTGCAGCCAGGCAGGACACGTCAGAGCAGTAGAATGAAGGTTGGCACGATCACGAATCAGGCCAGGCTCTGTTCTCAGTCAGAGGAATACAGACCACTTGCAATCACCAATTCTGCAGTGCTTGGGTGACAGTCAGCAAATGCTGAGCAGTCTGTTAGGAGCAAGTGCTTACCTTTGCAACATTCGTGCTTCCCGTGGAATCTGTAGGAGTACAAGCAGTAGTGGCAGCCGCCATGCGGGTCGACTGTGGTTTCCAACTTGCCACTTTCTTCCTGTCTTGGATGGCTACAAGCGGACGGAACGGACAACTGTAGCACCTGTACACCCTAAGGTGTTTGACAGATGAGCTTGCTTTTGCCCATCGGCATGCTTGCCCTGCAAAAGGAATATACGAGCTTACTGCGTCTTACTCGAACAAGGGTTCGATGCAGTCTAATATGATCAGCAACAGACCGCACCGCGCTGACAGCAGGACTTCGCGTGATTCGCTTGTGAGCCAAAACATATCATTGCTTGTAGCCGGAGCAAACAGTTTGGCGCCCGCTGGTGTTGATGTGGTGCCAAACTGCTAGGCTACAGTAGGAATGCTTATCGGGTGTTCGAAGAAGATTAGATGTGGGCCTGTCAAACTCCCTGCAGTGCCCTTCGCCCTAATTTACTGAAACCTCTTTCCTTTCAGCATGCAGGGCATCCACATATGGCACACGTAGGCATCACTGACGCACCTTACGCTGCTACAAAGCTAGATCTATCCAATCTCTCTCTCTGCAGCCATGGCAGGCAGTGCTATACAGGCTGTGAAGCACAACATGTTACATAGCTATTTGAAAACTCAATTGACACCAAGCAGCACACCAGTACTGGTGACAACATCTCATGTTTGTGGACCGCACTAAGTGCAACAAGTCTTAAAGCAGACAGTAATCACACAAGCATGAGCAGCATGCTGCAAATAAGGCTTCTTTCAAGTTGCAGGAGAAACGTATCCTGGGGTACTGCATCACACATGCAGCCTGGGCTTCCTTGATCAGGCTGAATACATGCTGTGTTTGCTGCAAGTAGAAAGTGTGTGTGTATGTGTGTGCATGCCATCAAATACATTTGTGCTTCTGTCATCATGTCTGGCCGTGTCACACTACATGGCAACAACTGTCAAAAATTTCACTCTGCCACCGGGTAGTGTCCCTACTCATCACAACACAAGAGAGCAAACATGCCATGAGCAGCATGCGCTGCCTCGACAACAGGATGGCTGCCCAAAGTATGCATGCCAGCTTCACAACAAGGCAAAGCCAGCTACAGGTGTCTTGTCACTCCCACAGAGGAGGGCGTAGATATGGTGGAGCATAGACACGGTGAGAGACAGCAGCAAGGCAGTCTGCCCCTTCTCCTGCTTCTGAGTAGCGCTAAAACCTCCAACAGCACCTGCCCTGTTTAACAGATCAAGCAGGACAGCTGGCATAAAAGACAGCTGGCTGACATAGCAAACCCATCAAGACAATGGTTACAGTCACAAAGACGCTGTCAACAAGACGTGTTCATCATCATTCGACTATAGTACAACTGTGGGCAAAGTACTTGAAGATACAGATCAGATTGTAGTTCGGCAAGAAGCCATTTCAAAAGCTGATAAGCAGCAAAACTCTGAACGCCGAAGCGGATTTCCTGGATGACGACATGTAGCGGTTTGCAGTTGATTATTTAAACTCCTTCTTGGAGCCAGTTGCAGCCCGCCTCTCACGCTTGGCATCTGCAGATGCCTTGTTTTCTTCAGCTCGCTTTGGGTTTGCTTTTGCCTTGTTCTCCTTGGCCTTAATTTTCTTCAAAGCTGCCTTCTCGCCACTGGTCAGGGCTGCTGGAGGAGCAGGCATGATGTGTAGATGGTCTGATGTTGGAACGGAGGCACTGCTGAGACACGGACGTGAGAACGTTTTAACGCGCCGTCGACACAATTGATTTACCAACCGATTTCAATCAACCAATCCATCAATTTACAATTTCTCTCCGCAGGGGAGTCAATGGACAATAAATGGGAAGTCAACATACACTGAGTGTTCAAAGGCGGTTGACAATAAGCACCCAAGGAACTTGATGCGAGAAGTCCTGTATGTACAGCGTGTACAGTCAGGTGTGAAGCTGTCTAGTGGATAATGTCTGTCGTAACATTGAATTGCAACTGCAACACTGTCGAGCACATACAAGCCAAGGCAATATGCTGTGAACTCAGCGAGTTCCACTCACTGGTTGATATGCCGGAATCCATTTTCGGGGGTATGGCCCATTGACTGAGTACCTGATCCATACTGGCACTCATGACGGCCTAAGAACATGTCTACCTACTTTATCCTGCGCAGCCTGCATGCATACAACAGGCTTGAGATAAGCATTGCAGCATTGCGCTTTGGACGAGCACACATTGTGACCACATGAAAAAAGGTTTCAGAGCTGCAAGCAAGGAGGACAACATTGTCTATGTTCAAATTTGGTTGTATATCACGTGCATTAGCGAAACCTCCGAAACCACTTTCTGGACAGCAGAGCGGATCACAGCAATTTCCGGATCGTGGCGTGTTTCCCTCCTCCGCATCTCAGCAACGTGGGTATATCGGCAAAACCGCACACAGTCACCCCCGTCGTCCCGTCGCCAAGCCAGGTCAGCCTGTGCCCTCACCACCTCAGCAAAGGGTTCATCGATCTGCTTGTTGCGTTTTGTTGCTGAGTGTGCCGGCTTAGCCTATAGTGAATTGTTCAACGTTTGCAGACGGCCTTGAAAAAGCGATTTGCAATCGAGAACACCCAAATTGCCGCAAAGACCCGTCGATCACCCACCGGTCCCTTACCTTGATTGCTCGCACCGACCAGAGCAGGCCTCATGGTCGGGGTAAGTATTGCATTGCTGTTTAGCTTCACCTGCAAGTACAGGTTGGTTTGGCTCTGCTATTGTGGCAAGCGCTCAAGAGCGATTTTATTGATACTCGACAAAGCACACCTCCGCTGTGCGCAGACGCAGGTTGTTGCGAACGGAACCACCTCGGACAACGGAAAGACGCAGCAATACGACTATGACTTCTTCAGCATTGGTGGAGGTACAGGAGGAGTCAGAGCAGCTCGCTGGTCCGCAATGAACTTTGGTGGGTCCCAATGCCAATGTTCAACACCCAGCCCTGCGCAGTATCCGCTTGTCCATGCCAAACAGGCAGGAGCAGTAGTTACCTCCTGCTGTGATGTCATGTTCTGTGTCACACAGTGCCTTTGTGTGACAACCCAATCATAGCGCAATGCTTTCTGCAGGAGCCAGGACAGCAGTCTGCGAGGTGCCTTTCGACTACATAGCGAGTGAGACACAAGGAGGTCTTGGTGGCACCTGTGTGTTACGTGGTTGCGTGCCCAAGAAGCTGCTGTCATATGGAGGCGAGTATAGCAATGAGTTCAAAGGGGCCGAGGGTTATGGGTGAGCAGCCCCACATGCTTGACTGTGCAATGGATCTGCAATGCACTAGCAGTGCCCGGTGTGTAAGTGCACAGCATACTTGAGTGATGGTCTCATGTTTGCCTTGCTACAGCACGTACGCGACTGTTTCAAAGGGCTTGAGTGCAAGGTATTGCAGGCTCCAAACAAGCTTGTTTCAGTCCTCATGCCTTTGGTAATCTCAATCTCCATGGTGCCATTTTGCATGCCAATCCACGGCTAAGCAAAGTCCATGAACACTGGTGATGTGCCCATTCATTGCAAGAGTTAAGCTGTTCTGTTTATGCTATGCCACGCTGGTTTTCCAGATGGAGTCTGAATGGCACGCCAACCCATGACTGGGCCAAGTTCATGGGCACTAAGCGCAAGGAGCTGAAGAGACTCAATGACATCCACAGCAATATGCTTGACAAGGTACTCTGCCAAAGAGCAGTGAGGTTGCGTAGGCTTTGCTTCTCAGTGCTACATATGCTGTACCATCTTTGTGTCAGCTTGCATGTGCTGCTTATCATCTCTTGGACTGGCCAACTTACAATGCCATGAGAACATGCAACTCCACTATCAGCAACACGTAGGCTGTTCTTACAAGGCCAAAATGCGGCACTGTAAAACATCCCAAGGCGCACAACATCTGTGCAATATTGACCAGTCATGGTATGATTGGCACTCTTCGGGCACAGCGTATCGAATGGTGGTGCATCTTTACAGACACCAGCAGCTAGTTCCACTGATGGGCTCATGGGAACATAGCAGCGGTACTGGTTGCACAATAGGGCTACATGGAGGTCTGCTCCTCACTTTGTCTGATGCTTGCAGGCTGGGGTCAAGATGATTGAAGGCAGGGGCAAGCTTGTGGACGCACACACTATTTGTGTCAATGGCAAGAACTACACGGTGAGTATTTGATGGTCTCGCAGATCAAGCATGCAATGTTGACCAGCAAGTACATGCTGTTTATCAGTTGAGTCATGATCGGCCTAGTGAACAAGGCATACCCCGATGGTTGCCGGCATGAATTTACATTCCTGCCAAGGCTAAGGCCCTACCCTGTGAGGGGCCATAGGCTCTTGCATTGGCTCTTGTAAGTGGTTGCTCTTCTGCATGCATAGCTTCCATCTCCATATGGTCAGGAACCTGATCTCTGCATGGCACTGGGGGCGTGTGCATATCTTCAGCCTCAGGTTGACATCTGCCACCTGTGCCAGTTACAGTGCATTCACAGCCCTTTCTGCTAGGCTCTTGTTGCAAAGACTCCACCTCTGCTCCAACCCCAATTGCTGCCAGCTACTAATGCTCCGTGATGATCTGTGCAGTCCAAGTACATCCTGATAGCAACAGGGGGCACCCCCTCTGTACCCCCCATTGAAGGCAAGGAGCTTGTCTCATCAGTGATGCAGTTCTGGACATTAAGGAACGGCCACAAAAGTACGTTCCATCTATTGTGAATGCCTTGCATCACTTCCTTCTGTGACGCCACTGCTCTGCCGATGCTGTGCTACTGCTCGGCTTGGTGTCACATCTGTTGATGGCTGCAACAGAAACACTTGTCTCTGCGCTGGTAACATTGCACATTGTTTTGGATTTGCTGGACAATGCTAGCGCCACCAAATTGCATCCAGGTCTTCCCCTGGGGGGTGCTGTGGACCACCCACATTCTTGACCCGTATGACCCCCTTGCCTAAGCATGCTGTCATGAATTTTGACCCGTATGGCCCCCCTGCCTGAGCATGCTGTCATGAATCTTGACCTGTATGGCCCCCCTGCCTAAGCATGCTGTCATGAGCATGTGCCAGGTCATGCACATCACTCATTCATTCGTTCATTCAGTAAATGTATGTCTGAACAGGAGCTCAGCCCTGACTGCCCACAACCGACACATGTAGCTGAGCTGTTTGTTCACTGTACACTGTTGTTTGGGGTACTAAGCTCATCTACCATCAAGAAATACCCCGCGAGGAAGCCCAATAGGTCTCACCCTTGGGCTTTTCTGCAACTAATACCGAATGTTTCCCTTTTCTTTCCTTACAGGATGGTGATTGTAGGAGCAGGGTACATTGCGTGTGAGCAAGCATGTATCTTCAACAACTTTGGGTCGGAGGTGCACATGCTTTACATGGAGGAAGTAGCCCTTGGAGGTGAGCAGGTTCCTCAATAACGATAATAATGATATGTATGCTTTGCGGCTCGTGATAATCAAAGACAGCCACAAGGCGTACATGTCATAAGAAAAAACATGTGTTATTATCCTGATTTTGCTGTGCAGCCTGTCATGCCAGTACTACATGTCGCACTCTCAATTTGGCCACTCCAAAACAATGCAAAGGAAATAAAAATGAGGAAAGAATACATGAAATTGTGAATGGTCACATCAGAAAATAGTTCACTCTGTAGTCTGTCATGACAGCTGCACTGGAATGTCAGCAGCTGGTATGACACACCTGCTCAGCTTGTGCTCATTGCACAGGCACTGCTTGCTTAGACTCAATTTGCAGTAGTCCACGCAGCCTCTAAGTGACAACAGCCTCCTTGACAAACTATACTATGTCTTGAAGTCACAGCCTGTGTGGCTGGCAGCATCAACAAAGGCATTGCTGCAGGCTTCTTGCACGCAGCGTATACTCGGCATAGCAAGTATCTGATCTCATATGTATTTTCGGCTTTATAGTAGTTCGCTGTTGTTCGCAGCCTGTTTGCAGCTGAATCTGTATTGTTGAGGCAGAGCACCTAATGTCAGGGCATCCACATGTCCCCAACCTTTGGCCCTCGGGAACGTGAGAAAGATCTGATATACAACAGTATACAGCGCTGCAGGACTGCTACATAACATCAGTGATCACACCTGTTTGTGTTTGTAGGTTTTGACATGGAGTGTAGGAAGCATGTTGAGGCAGAGTACCAACGCCAGGGCATCCACATGTACCCCACTTTCTGCCCCCAGAAAGTCGAGAAGGACCCTGATGGGCACTTGACAGTGATCGCCAAGAACAGCGAGGGCAAGGAGATGGCACTCACCGGCATGGACTGCGTGCTGATGGCCACTGGCAGGAGCCCAAACTCAAAGCACATAGGCCTTGAAGAGGTATGCACCCTCCCTTGCATATTGTGTTCACAAGCACTGGCAGCAGCCCAAACTCAAAGCACGTAGGCCTTGAAGAGGTATGCATCAGCCCTTGGATTGTATGTTCATGGGCGCTGGCAGCAGCCCAAACTCAAAGCATGTAGGCCTTGATGAGGTATGCATCAGCCCTTGGATTGTATGTTCATGGGCGCTGGCAGCAGCCCAAACTCAAAGCATGTAGGCCTTGAAGAGGTATGCATCAGCCCTTGGATTGTATGTTCATGGGCGCTGGCAGCAGCCCAAACTCAAAGCATGTAGGCCTTGAAGAGGTATGCATCAGCCCTTGGATTGTATGTTCCTGGGTGCTGGAGCCCAAACCTAAAGCACATAGGCTGTGTTTGTGGTGTGAGCAGGTGGGGGTGGAGCTCGAAATGGGTGGCAGCATCAAGCTAGACGGATGCAATCAGACCATGCTCCCCCAGCATCTTGTGTCACCTCAAAACCAGGTTTTGTGAGTCTCCTGTTGATCAGCATGAGCACACATCAGACATGTTTCTTGTTTGAGCAGGTGGGGGTGGAGCTTGAAAAGGATGGCAGCATCAAGGTGGACGGCCAGAATCAGACCACAGTGCCTAGCATCTATGCCATTGGGGACGTATGTACAAAGCTACCACTGACGCCAGTTGCTAGGATGGAAGGCACATATCTGGCCAGACGACTCTTCGGGTAGGCTGCTGGCTGTATGCCTCCTCCACACTGAGACTCAGGATGCCCAAACATAGATTGCCTAAAAAGCTTTTGTTTGGTGAAGTCAAGGGCCTGGTACCCCTAGGTCCATCAATGATGATGCGTCGTGTGACTGTCAAAGCTGTCGTAATAGTAGGCGGTATACGGACGCACAGGACTGGCTGCTCTGGAGAGACAAGACTTGCCCTGCACGTGCCTAGCTCATCATGACCTGGAAGGCATTTGAGTTGTTATGATTACACTGAGACTGGATGCAGTGTGTTAACGTTACCAGTGTTGATCCATTGCATTGTGAGTGGCGCTCAGGATGATCTCTGCCACATGCATGTGAGTTTGCCACACACATACACTTGCATGCCAGCGCAACTGGCCCCTGCAGAGTGGGCTAGGGTCACTGTGCGATGCCTTGGTGTTGAGGGCAGGGTCTGCAAACATTACGTGTTAGGCACTTTCCTGTGCATGAGAGGCACCTGTCATGCTTTCACATACAATGCGTGCTTGCTGCTTCTGGGGCCCTTGCCAAGTTTGCTGGACACCTGTCACAGCGTCATACTTGATGTGTGCTTCTTGCTTCTGCAGCACTGGCCATAACTCTGCTGATTTTACGCACATGCAAGGTATGTATGTTACTCAGTCACAGTATGTCCAGCAGTCCTTGATAGGACTTATTCTCTCTTCTGCTCTACGGTAAATTGTCAGAAGATCATTTTGTCAGAAGCCCTTCTCATGACTGCTTCCTCCACTGCAGAGGCGAGACAATCCTATCTGACTACAGCTACATCCCCAGTGTGGTCTTCAGCAGTCCCCATGTGGCCAAGGTGGGACTGGATGAAGAAGATGCGGTGGAGCGGTATGGGGACATCAACGTTTTCAGCAGCACATTCAGGTAAACCCTCTCCTGAATGTGCTTAGGGTTTCTGGGCATCTGAGACATATGAGCCTCTTCAGCACCGCTGTATCAGGTAGGTGAAGAAGATGCAGGGTGTCAGCAGGCAATACTGTCAAAAGCAGCACCTTGGGTTTTGAGCCTTCAGCTCTTCTCAATTGCAAAAATGTCTATATTTTTACAGAAACGTCCATTCTACAGTGGGAACCTAAACTCAGAAACGCCTGGGGACAGTAAAAAAGCGTTTCTACATTGGGGAAATGTTTCAGGGTCTGTCAGTGTGTCGAACATGTCACACAAACGAATGCTGCTCACCAGTTTTCAGTCTGCATAAGCATCTGCAGCAGCACCTGCTGTCTGCACGACACTGTGCTGGCTAGTGTGCAGGTAAGCGCTAGATCAGGAGAAATCACACGTGCATTTCAAAAGTCCAGCCTCATTGCAGCTGGCAGTCTATGGTCCTGCTGTGCTGTGCTGTGTCCAGCAAACAAAACAACTATGGCATATGCATATTCACATGTACATCCATGCATCCATCCATCCAGTCAGTCCTCCCGCCCTCCCTCCCTTCCTCCCTTCCCTTCCCTTCCCTTCCCTTCCCTTCCCTTCCCTTCCCTTCCCTTCTTCATTTGTTTGTTCATTCGTTTTTTTGTTTGTTTGATTGATTGTTCATTTCATTCACTGGAACCCCAATAGCAGCTCCCTGTGTCAGATTATCTTTTGTCAGCTGCTGTGGCATACAGGCCGCTGAAGGACACTCTGTCTGGGCATGAAGGCAAGGGCCTGATGAAGGTAGTCGTCAACACCCACAACGACAAAGTTGTCGGCATCCACCTGGTTGGAGCCGAAGTTGCTGAGATTCTGCAGGTGTTGTTGCCTTAAGCACCCTGCATACGCTGTTACCTAAAGCCTGAACTGCCGCCTTTTGTGTGCAAAATTGGCAATGTCATTTACTGTGTTTGTGTTGTTGCACAGAGTTGTCTGTTGCAATCAGCTTATGTGCAACATGCCATCGACAAGGCTCTAAAGAGACAAAATCTGGCCTGCATGTACCTAGCTCATCATGAGCCAGAAAACGTAAACAATATTATCATCGTCCTTATTATTATCAGACAAGCTTTGTTGGAACAGCCCATTATGGGCATCAGGGTCTGCCACCATGTACGTATGTAAAGTTGCCCTGAGATTACTCTCACATGGTCTGACTGTGAATGCAAGGTCTGCGTTGGATGCTTTGTGTTGTCCAAACGCTTAGCCAAGCCTTTCTGGAGAAGCAAGACCGGATTTGCACTTCACTATAGCACTCTGAGTGTCAGTACTATGAATGTCATTGTTGCTATCTTTACTACTGATGTTGATCCTGTCATTGTGGTGCTACCAGCCTATTTTGGTGGGCATGCAGCAGTCCTGTGCAGCCATGGCTACTCTGAGCTACTCCAAGCGTGCTCAAGCTGTTGCTGCAACAGCCGCCTCAGGGCTTCTTGAATTGCCTGTCTGTGATTTCGTCCGCTGGCGTGTTGCAGCTCATTTCGCTGCTCTGATGGCCATCCGTCTTGCTGGTGCCTCTGATGCTTAACTCTGCGTCAGCCACAATATAGTAGGGTTTATGGTTTAGTATACAAACTGTAAGGGGTTGCTCTCCTGAGCTTGCATGCGTTCCTGTTGCCGAATTTTGCAGAAGAAAACAAGTAATGCTGCTCTGGTCTTGTCCATGCTTCCATTGCAGAGCTATTTAGTAGCAATGAAGAAGATATTGCTTTGACCTCTGCATGTGTTCCTGCTCTGACGTCGTCCATATTCACACTGCAGGGCTTTGCAGTAGCAATGAAGGCCGGCATGACTAAGACCGAGCTTGATGAGACGGTGGGTATCCACCCCAGCTCAGCAGAGGAACTAACCACATTGCGAGATGCTGTGAGACAGTACAAGGACAAGAAACTGATAAGCAAGTAGTGCCTGAAGCCTTTATAAACGCCTCAAAACACAGCAGCTCATGTATATGTTTGTCTGTAAGCCATGCGGCCTTACGACAAGCAAAGGTGCAGTAACATCAAAATGTTTGACAAGGATGTGGTATGTGTGTAAATGTGTGTGCGTTTTGCAGACTTTGACAGCGGCTAGACACATTCATGAGGGGCATCACTGATTGTAGGATTTTGGCATTAGTATAGATGTGTGCTAGTTTGTCGTTGAGCCAAAGGCTGTTGTCAAGTGACAGCTGTTGGCGGTTGGGTGCAGCTTCAGCAGACACAAGGAGGTTCTAGATGTCACAATGATATATATGACATCGTAACTCGAACACAGTGTGCTTACTTCATAAAGGCATGGGCTTTGTGAGGCACTGTACCAACAATGTCTGCTGACACGCACGCGTCCAAAGCATGTTGAATCTAAAACAAGCATGTTGCATCAAGCTGCATGGTGAATACAACACCTGAACATGGTATATTTAGAGCGTCAAGGTCATGTTTGCCTGTGTCTGATCACCCTTGAGTCAAGGGCCGTGACCGAAGTATCCAGACTCAGCTGACATCGTGCTTCACAGCTCAGCCGTGCATGCACGTTGGGCATTCCTTGTTTCCACACCACTGTGTATCAGCATCGCTAAACAGGGTTCGCAACCGAACAGCAAGTGACAGGTGAGCGGCAGCATTGAGTGATCCATCTCGCGGCCATCGACGCTTGCAGCCTACTCTAGCCATCCGAAAGGCAGGCTCAAACACCGTCAGCTGAACGACGGCTTGTTGATGGTATGATCTATCACTACCAGACGGGTCCTGCTATAAATGTCTCTCGATGTATTCAAAAATGTTGCACAGCTGACCCACACCGTCTGAAGGTTTGCTGTGTGCCAGGGGCTGCAATTACCAGACTGGTCTAGCGTATCAGCGCAGCTACTTGTGCACGTCTTTGAACAACAGCACAATGCTTTGGACAACTGTGCAGCTGCCTGCACGTGTACAAGCTGGCGTGCAGCCGTCAACAGCAGCCACATTTCCTTGCTGCATCTGCATACAGATCAAGCTCGCTATGGCAGCCAGTGGAAACACTTCTTCACCTCGAGACATTCCTTTGGTCATTCGCGCCTGACAGCAGGAATGGCAGTGTAGAAGGTGCAGTTGCAAACAACTTCCAGGAGCCCAGCTCCCTCAGCAACTCCTGACAAGGCCTTTCCCTGGCGTGTGACTGTCTGTCAGTTGATGCGACATTTGCTGGTATGTTGCCGCAATATGTGCGGCAGCCAGCAAAACTGAAGCGCTTAGTAGTAACTTGTGACTATGACTTCAGCAACTTTGCAAGGTTTGCCTTTCCACATGTGACTCATCTTGCACAGCTCACAACACTGGAGATTCAGGCTGAAGCCTGGACTGCATACCCCCATGCAGAACTGATTCGCTACAATCTGAGTAGATGCCCAGAGACACTTCAGCATGTAATCCTTGATGGGCTGTACCTAGCGCGCTTAGATGGCCATCAATCTGAAATACAGCAAGTGCTTGGAAGCGCGTTGGCATCTCTCACTTGCCTTGAGTTGAAACACTGTCGTTTGAGTCTTGCTGGGAGAAGCATGAGCTGTTTAGCCCATCTTCAATCTCTGAGCTTTCAGGGCAGTCAAGTCTGGGGTGATGCATGTCACATAACTACATTGACAAGCTTAACACTGCTAGACCTTTCTGGGTCTGTTTGGAATCAGCCCCACCATCATGATTCCATACATAATGACTGGAGAATTCCGGTCATGATCGCCTTTACAGCATGGTCAGCACTGGAAGTGCTAAAGCTGAGTTATTGCTCTCTATTTGATGGCCGAACTGGGCTGCATTTGCCTAGTGTGGTAGATCTGCAATTGCACTGGCTTCCTCCGAGTATTGGCAGCAGCACTCTGCGTATTTGTAGGCATGATTGTTTTTGATATGTTATCACACCAGTTCCCTGGTGGAACTAGATGTTTCCGTTAACTACTTGGATATTCACTTTCCGGCATACCTGCTTTTTCAGCATCTAAAATCGGTTTTGATGCTCTGTCAGCGTCTGCAATCAGTGCAGTTTACAGGACAATCATCAGGTGGCGGTCTGCATGCGGGAGAACTAGTAGTTGAGGGGCACTGGGGTGCTTGCTTGCACAGACTGAGTTTGTCTGATGTCAATTTTCAGTTGATGGACTTACAGAATGCGATCTTCCTGACCAATTTAGAGCTGCACAATGTAGATGCCAGCCCTGGTTTTACACTGATGCTGCCTCACAGGGTTCAGTCCTTTGCATTTACTGGTAGGTCTTTATTTGCACCGCAGGCAAGACATATGCTGTTGGCCTGTACTTGCATGAACAAACTGGTAATCACAGGGACGGTGTGAATACATATGTGCAATACAACATGCCTTTGCTGCCCAATAGCTTGTGTTACCTGGACACTCGGACTGCATATGAAGAAAGGGGCTGGGTTGACTGCTGTGATTGGAAGTGTTTGGATGCCTGTACAAACATTGAATACTTGCAGCTACCCAGCCCAAAGCATCTAGTGGGGCTTTTGAAGGCCCGGGTACATAGCGCCTGTCATTTGCACATTGTTGAAATCAGTACGTACTTTTAGTGAAGGGTTGTTGTGTGTCTGGGTGTCTTGTAAAAAATGTTTCTGAGGCATTACCAGCTAGTCCCGCAAAGGTGTGCAGACAGTATGTCCATGAACAAGCCCATTGTCTGGTTCAGAGTGGCTGATAAAGTAGTATCAGGAGCAACATCAGCTGCAGCCGCACATTGGTGTTGCAGGACCTCCTGTGGGAGGCATCGTGCGTCTTGACTGCTTTGACTCAATTTGACATTCACAAAGCATTCAGAACACAATGAACGCATTTGCGTTTGCAAGGAATGTAAGCTGAAGCCTAGCATGCTTCAGGCTCGCATCTGATTTATCGAACAATGCAGAGCGCTGCAATCAATGAAACATCACGTCATCCAGACCATGGGTTGGTCATGATGCACAGACAGCATGTGCATGCCTTCTGTAATACAAAGTCCAGACTGCATTGCCAAGCCAGGCAGGGAACATTACACAGCACAGCATGCAAAGAGCAACCTGCTGTGCAAGCAAGTCATGACAGACCCTGATCCTGGTGCTTTGGGTTGCCATACTTCATGAAAGCTGGTTGTGGCCACAGAAGCTTCTCAGTCTCAAATTGTATTGGTGTCATTGGAGTCCACTTGCATGATGACAAGAGCACATTCTGCGCACAACCATGATCCCTGTGGGTAGCAACAAGCTATGCTTTTGCTTTTCAACTTTTCTGGTCTAAGCCTGGCGCAGCCATTGGTGCACTACCAGCTCAGCATCCATCTGATCCCCAAGGTTCAAGACACATGTGACAGAGTTGCTGGGGCTAGCAGTGCGTCCCCCACTGCGCCAGACCAAGCCACCACTGCTGGCACAAGCAGAGCTGTCAACTCCCCTGTGCGTACACCATGTAGCTCAAACCCAGTGGTCATTACACCATGGCAAGACAAGCCTCCATGGCAAGGGGAGCCTTCAGGGCAAGGCTGGAAGGGCAGTACAAGTTTCTGAATGGTACTTGACACGGCCTCAACCGCTGAGATCTATGCACCACTGCCTCCTAATCTGAGATCAATGATATAAAAAAATTAATTTGGGCGGTTTTACGTCCTTGTCAAAAGACACCTAGATAGCAAAGTGCCTGCTGCAACAAAATGCATCACAAACGCACAAGTCAGAACCAAACATCCACGACCAAGATCTGGCGGCAACACACAAAACACAATACACACTAATATACGACACATGATGCAATATGCAAGTCATACCCTGTCATATGCCTGGCAAAGCAATGTTCTTAGAGATCCATGTCTGTCTGTGTCTTCTACTTCACAGAGGCAGGCTGCTTGGGCTCTGGGATTGCCAATCCTTTTATATCAGCGGCCTTCTGAGCCACGATTTCGAAGGTGAGGTCATACAGGTCCTTGCAAGCTTGCATATCTTCTGCTATAGGGTTTGAGGGTGTCCTTTCCTCTGCAAACACACATACATGAGCAAACCATTTGCAATGAAGAATGGTGCTTGCCATTCAGCATATGCCAGATGGCAATTTGTGTACACACAACATGGTGAGTACCCTGCTTCTGCTTGTGTCAGCAAGATGATTGCGCATCACAGTTGGGTTGACACACAGAGGGCATCATTGCAATGAAGCTGCACATCAGGAAACACAGGTCAATGACAAGTGGGAAGACATAGCAAGGGGAAAAATGACAGGAAGGGTAGACACAGCAGGAGGAAAAAGCACAGCACTTACTGTCATTGCCAGTGTGGATGATAAGGGGGCCTTTGTACCATGGTCCAAAGTACTTCAAACTAGGGTCTGTAGCAGCTCTTAGGGTTGAGATGGCACCATCTTCGCCTGATTGATTGTAGATCTGCACACAACATGTGCATGGTATGTAATCTTCTTTCATGCCCTCTTTGTGGCACAGTTGTGCTCACAAGTGTCTCTCCTGACAGTTGTGAATCACCGTTGAGCAGGCTGCCAGCAACATGCAGCGTGATGCAGTGTCATGGCAGTGCCACTTGAGAAATGGTGCCATAGCAGTCCTCCTCAAATGAGATCCCTCAATGGAGTCCATCTCAAATGGCAGCCATTGCAATGCCACCCCTCAAGTGAGCGCCATGGCAGTGCATCTCTACCAGTACAGTGGACATCACCAGCAACAGTACAGTAGACATCACCTATCAGTAATGTCCAATGCATTGGAAGGGTCCTTCCCCAAGTGCAGCGTAATGCAGAATCGGAGCCGGCAACTTGTTCCCAGCAGTGTTGACCTGTCTGGCTATAACCCATGTGATTATGTTCTGAGTGAGAATCTCAGGCCAGCCATGTTTAGTAACCACCCAAAACATGGGATGCCCTGGCAGTCTGTCAACGATAGAATGGTGTACCTTCTCAAAAAGGCTCACTGCCTTTGCTTCAGGCTTGCTGGTGTCGAGCTTGGGATACAAGCGGGTGTCTGCAATCCCAGGATGCGTCGCCATGCAGTCAATGCCTTTGCCCTGGGACACAGCGAATAGCAGTTTCAGCCATGCTGTGCATTTTTCTGACCAATTGTTGTTGACAAGCCCTCAACTACCACAAACAACTCGTCTGGTCACAAGCGTGTGCTTCATTGCGCTTTGTTTGCATAGATACATTATTCATCACTGCATGCTTGGTTGCCCATGATCAAACTGAGTGCCATTCCCCCAAAACGCAAAACAAAGGCTTGCAATTGGACATTGGCATTGTTCCCCTACACTGCATTTAGTTGCATGGAAAAGGCTTTGCCCAATGGCTGAAAGTCACCTGCAGTCGTCTTGAGTACTCCTTTGCAAGCATGATGTTGAAGAGCTTAGAGGTTCCATATACTGTGGCCCCGCTGCGGTTGTCTTTGTCATTTTTGCCCTGCAAAACATCTCTCCAGTCTGACCTTCCGGCAGTCTCTGCAATTGATCTGCAGACACAAGCATGGATCAATGGCTGTTGGCAAGCAACACGAGATGATTGTGGATGCTGTTCCTGATCAAACAGATTTGCACATAAAGCCATGACACAGTGAGACTTTGTACACACAGCAGAGAGCACTAGGGCTTGTGAAAGGGCTACTGTGCAGCTGAGCAGCAGGCGGTGATTATGCGAGCAATTTTGCTGCCTGGAAAGCATCAGCTGGCAGCTGCTGCTGTGCCCTCTTGCTCACCCCAACTTCACAATTCTGGAAGGGGCATTCTGCTCCAGGTTATGAAGAAGTAGGTGAGTCAGGTAGAATGGCCCGAAGTGATTGATGCCCAGAGTGACCTCAAAGTCTTCTTCTGTTCTGTCGTCTTTTGGGATGAAGACTCCGGCGCTGTTGATCAAGCAGTGCAGTGGCAGGTCGCGTTTCTTGAAAGCATCAGCGAAGTCGCGGATCGAGCTGCAAGCAAGCAGAGAGGAGGTGGGCTGATCCACAATGCGCGATGCCGCAGAAGGCACAGAACGGGCCATGCGATATTGATGGATTTGGGCAAACGCGAAGAGCGCTCACCTGAAGGAGGCCAAGTCGATCTGCATGCAGTCTACTTTGGCCTCGGCCGAGGCCTCCTGTTTTAGCTCTTGAACTGCAGCATCACCACGCTCCCGCGTTCGGGAAGCGACGACGACATGTGCGTTCTTTTGAACTAAAGCACGAGCGGTTTCCAGACCAATGCCGGAATTGCCACCGGTGATGACGAACGTCTTGTTGGCAAGGTTCACAGCTGCGGCCATGCTTGCAGGCAGCGATACAAGCAAAAGACAGAACTTTGCAGAAGACCTAGTTGAAGACAAAAGATTCACCTCAAGTCCGCAAGCGAAGCATCGTCGTCACGCGACTGCAGCGAATACGAAACGCTGAAGCTTTGCAGCCACAAGCTACAGATGCTTGACTCATTGTTCCTCACCAACACTACCCACAGCAGGCTCAGCATGAATGCTTTGAGTTATCATCTGAAGCTCCATGTGCAACCCATCAAGTCTTCCATGCTTGCTTTGTCACCGGCATCTTGCTGTTGTCAGTCAGATCCCAGTGGAATCCATCCGATGTGCTCTTTCTGCAAAATCTCAAGCAGCTAATTAGCTGCCTGTAGTCAGTGAAGGACATGAATCATTTGCGACAACGCAAATGCCATCTGCGATGAGCAGCAGACTGTCAAAACCAGACATCAACGTCAAGATAGCCCAACATATGTCCCTATACAGATGTCGTTATTCTGGTGCCAGCTCGTTTCCTAGCCTGTCGTTGCACATACCAATGTCCATGGTCTAGTTAATCACCAGCGTCTGAATTGCCCGTTGAAACACCCAGTCAGCAGATTCTTTCAGCCGACAAGACCTAGTAATACTGCACCATAGCACACCTGCACATTAAGAGATGTGGTCTTGCACCGGAGGCGTGCTTTTGCACTACGAACACCTGTTTTTGCAACCCCTACTAGCTTCATGCTGACCGATTCACAATTTCCCTCCATGACCATTCAGTGATTTGCTTGGAATGAGAAGCAGTTCAGCCTTCCTTGAAGTCACAACAAACTGCATGTACAAATTGGCTCATCACCCAGAGGGCCTTGACACCTTTGTTATGGCCCCATCAAAATTTTGCCTGACCTGTTGCCACAGCTAAGATAATATCACCAAGCAGTTTCATTATTATTGTCATACATTCTGCACAGCAGCTGCTTCTAACAATGTTGCTAAGACAACTGCCAAGCCTGCATCGCAAAGCTCTCACTGCTATAGATTCTATCTGTGGTCTGACACAGCAGCTGCAAGAGCTATTGTGCCTTAGGTGGTTTGCTTTTGCTGCTGCCAAGCAAGCCCGAGAAGAAGTTTACTGTGGCCTGTCCGACTTCTGCAGCCCTGAGGACCCCCAGGGTCACAGCCACACCTGCACATAGCGTAGTCAAAGGCTCACATTCACCACAATAACTACAATAGTTGAAGAAGTCAAGACCTGTGCTGGCATAAGCTGTGTATGTGCATGGCCAGTCTTGCGTGTCAAGAACAAGCACACAATTGTCACAATGCTGATCAGTCTAGACCAGTCTTTCAAGAAAGTAATGCTTCTAGGTGCTTGTTTAGCCTGCTTTAGCCCGCGTCTAGTCATATAGCCACGACAACAGTGCACTTCCAATGGCATCCGCTTGCGTATGGGCAACTTTGATGTCGTGAATGCTCAGCACAACTTCTCAGATGACGTCATCACAGTGCAACCAAGGATGACTATTTACAAACACAAGGCTTGGCTTGTGACCCACACAATCAGACATTGTGCTGACTGTTGCTGTTTCCCTTGCTTGCTATAGGCAGTGTCAAACACTATGTTTTGTGCTGTGTTTGTGTACACAGTCTTACTTGCTTGCTGAAGGCAGTGTCAAATACTGTGTTTTGCGCTGTGTTTGTGTACACAGTCTTACTTGCTTGCTATAGGCACTGTCAAACAGTGTGTTTTGCGCTGCGTTTGTGTACACAGTCTTACTTGCTTGCTATAGGCACTGTCAAACACTGTGTTTTGCGCTGTGTTTTGTGTGCACAGTCTTACTTGCTTGCTATAGGCACTGTCAAACACTGTGTTCTGTGGTGTGTTTGTGTGCACAGTCTTACTTGCTTGCTATAGGCACTGTCAAATACTGTGTTTTGTGCTGTGTTTGTGTGCACAGTCTTGCTTGCTTCAAACACTGTGTTCTGTGATGTGTTTGTGTGCACAGTCTATGTTTGCATAGACATATGCCAGCAGTAGGACCTGCCATGACAAACATGTAAGTTGATTAGTTGATTGATTGACTGACTGACTGACTGATTGATTGGAAGAAAACACACCTGGCTGCGAAGCACGCATTTCACTGCTGCTAGCATTGCCGCTGCTTTGGCTCTGCCCTCTGCCTGATTCAAGCATGCCATCCTCCTGTGGTCTCTGCTGCTGCTGACCACCAACTCGCTCTGTTGATTCTGTTGTCTGACCCTCTACTGCTGATGATGTTGTTGATGGCTGTAACGATGATGCCAGTGATGCCCTGTCACCCAGGGGGTCCGTCTGTGTGTCATTGCCGCCGTCTGGCAATGAAGCTAGACTCTGTGGCTGAGCCGAGATGCCACCTTCACCCTCAGCTGCTGCTGCAGCTGCCTGAGAAGCTTCTGCTGCAGGTGGTGCATCAGTCAGGGTGTAGTAATACCCCTGTGGGAGGTTGTGGGTGCTGGCGCCATTCAGAACTCTGCCGTTGACCTGAAAAACAAGTACGGCTATCAGAGACGCCACCAACTTGACACAAGCAATTTTCTTCGCTTCCATCTCGCGCTCTCAAAAGCGATCTTATTGTGAGCTGGTTGCAGGTTGGTTGACGGGGCTTCTAGCTTTCCTCACCTTGACGCTTGCTTTGAACAACGCCAAAACATGCAAATGTCCAAGCTGAGGTTGCAAGAGGTGTGTTGTGTTTACATAGGAACTTCTGTTTGTCACCTTCATGGCTGGCGGGTCGGGTCCAGCGTTGCCTACAGAGGCAAGCTCCTGTTGGAGACTGCCAGCCTGCTTGTCACTGGCCTTCAAGGAAGCTTCCAGAGAAGCCAGCTGGTCCCCCATCCCTTGCACCTGCTGCTGTAAGTCCACCTGCAACCACGCACTCATTCCTGTCCTAAAATAGGCTTCTGATCTGAAGAGTGTGGACATGGACTCGTCAAATCTCCTGGCTTGAAAGCACATGTTCATCACTGATGTGGCTGTCTTAGCGCCTGCTGGGATGGATGGTGGAATGGATGCTAGGATGCATTCCAGGAGCAGAGGACCAGTGCTGCAGCAGCAGGACTGAAGTATGGAAGCACTGTGCAGGACTAGAACGCACAGCACAGCACGGCACAGCACAGCACAGCACAGCACAGCACAGCACTTTGC
>JAABUO010002475.1_pt1 | contig 22444 bp, 31 predicted proteins | sample 5559291 | NCBI WGS metagenome assembly JAABUO01 (sample SAMN10711878, study PRJNA513372) | rock metagenome | isolation source: Antarctica rocks | place: Antarctica: Victoria Land, Finger Mt sud
AACTCGGTGGAGGCCATCAAGGGCGCGGTGGCGGTGGGCCTGGGCGCCGCGTTTGTGTCGGCCGCGGCCGTGACCAAGGAGGTGGCCGCCGGCAGCCTGGCCGCGCTGCGCATCGCGGGCCTGCCGCTGACGCGCACGCTGCGCGTCATCACCGACCCGGCGCGCCCCGCGCCCGGCCTGCCGGCGCGGCGCACGGCGCGCAGGCTGAGGAAAGACTTGAGGTAGGGTATAGGTTATAGGGGAGTCCATATGAAGGAGACTGCATCGGTGGTGCCGCACGGGGTGGCGGATCCCGCACGCGGGGAGATCGTTGCGCCGCCGACGCGCGGCTCTCTTGGCGGTGGCGCGTGTCCGAGGCGCGCGGCGCGCGCGCAGGTGCGGTACTGCCCGAAGGCGACGCGCGCGTTCATCCGCGAGACGCTCGGCCTGCCGTTTGCCGCGCCCGGGTCCGACGGCTGCTTCGCGCACTATAGGCCGGTGCGCTGCGCGCGCACGCGCACGGCCCGCCGCTCTCGCGGCTGCTGCGGCACGGCACGGGACCCGCGCCCAGATGTACATGCGTGCGCGTCGATTTAGGCCGCACCTCGCAGTCACAACATACTATTGAGCCGACGAGGCCGCCCAGCGCGCGCCAGCGCCGCGCCGGGCTGGCGTCGGGCCCGCCCGGAACGGCACGGGGCGCGGGCATACCAGGGGCGACGATGCGGCCGCGCGCGCGCAGGAGCCGTGGCAGGCGCCCACGGCGGCGCTGGGCTGGGAGGCGGCGCGCTACCCGGCGCTCGCGGAGCGCGCGCCGCATCTCGCCGACGGCGCCGGTCCCGGTCCGGCGCTGGACGCGGCGCACGGGCACGCGGGCGCGCACGGCGCGGCCGCGCGCGCGGGCGCCGGCCCGGGCAACCCGGCGGCCGCAGCGGAGGAGCGGCCGCCGTTCACGCTGAGCCAGCTGGTCGCGTTCTGCACGCTGGCGCGCGCGGGCAGCCTGAGCGCGGCCGCGCGCGCGCTCGCGGTCAGCCAGCCGGCGGTGTCCAAGAGCCTGGCGCTGCTGGAGCAGGCGCTGGGCGGCGCGCTGGTCGCGCGCGGCGGCGGCGGCGTGGGCGCCGGCGGTGCGCGCGCCCCGCCGGGCGCCGCCTGGCTGGCTGCCCCAGCCAGTCTGCGGCTCCGCCGGCCGCTCTGCGTACGCGCGCGTCCGCGCCCCTGCTGGCTTTATGCACGCAAAAATGCTGCCGGCTGCGCGCGCCGCGGGACTGCGCATGCCCTGAAAATGCAAAGAAAGGACTGTGACCGCCGCGGCCGGGCGCCAGGCGCCGGCGCGGCGGGCGGCCTTGTGGCGCACACGTGGCTGACGGAGGCGGGCGCGGCGCTGCTGCCGGCGGCGGACGCGATGCTGGCGACCGCCGGCGAGGCCGCGGCCGCGCTGCGCGACCTGCGCGCGGCGCACGCGGGGCGCGTGGCGCTGGGCGCCAGCCAGACGGTCGGCACCTACCTCATGCCGCGCCTGCTGGCCGCCTTCCGCTCGCGCAACCCGGCCATCGAGGTCACTCTGCAGGTCCGCTTTCCGGCCGCGGCCGCGGTCGCGGCGCCGCGCGCGCCCGCAGGTCCCCGGCTTGCGCTTACTACGGCGCCCCCTCATGGCTGCCTGCCGCAGGTGGACCAATCGCGGCGCGTGTGCGACGCGGTGGCGGCGGGCGCGGTTGACTGCGCCATCATCGGCGGCGAGGTGCCCGCGGAGCTGGCGCACAGCCTGCGCGCAGAGCCCTTCGCGCAGGCGCGCGCCTGGGGCCACCCGCTCGCGCTGCCGGCGGGGGCCGCGTGGCCGCCCATGGCCCGCAGCTACCCGGCAAGCGGGAGTGTCTGGAGACAGGCTCGCCGGCTGTGTGACCATGAGTACCCGCTCGACTTCTCCGCACTCTTGCGACCTACTGTCGCGTCAAGTGCTCGGCGCGCCGCACCTTGTGTGCTGCTAACCGTGTCGCACAGGCGGCGGGAGAGCGCCGAGGGTGGTGACGCCGCCAAACTGCAAAGGGCGACCTGGCGCCGGCAAACTGGATAATGCTTGGCTATGACATGCTGCGCGTTGGGCGCCCAGCACCGCCGGTCGCGCGGCCGCGCAGGGCGCGCGGGCACCAGCAGCCGGGGTGCCCGCTCTTGGCACGCTGCGCGTCGGCGCACCCAGCCGGGATGCCCGCTCTCAACGCGCCGCCGGCGCGCGCAGCCGCGCAGGACGAGCTGGCGCTGGCACTGAGTGGTTCCTGGCAGAACGTGCTGTGAGTGGCGCACCCGACGCCGTCAGCTGCGCGGCCGCGCAGGACGAGCTGGCGCTGGTGGTGCCGGCGGGGCACGGCCTGGCGGCGCGCGGCGCGGTGGACGTGGCGGAGCTGTACGCGCTCGCGCTCGTGTCGCTCAACCGCGGCTCCACCGTGCAGGCCGCGCAGGAGGCCACGCTGCGCGCGCACGGCATCCTCTGGCGCCACCTCAACGTCACCATGGTGCGGCGCGGTCGGCCGCGTCGGGGCGCCCCGCCGCGCCGCCGTGGCTGAAAGGGGGAAGCCGGGCCCTGCAGTGCTGGGGTGCCCGCAGGCGATTGCCGCATGGAGGTGCTGCCAGCAGCAACCCCTGTGGAAACATGGGCCGGGGGGGGATGCAATTGGCGCGTCATCAGGGCTGCCTGAAGACGCTGCTCCACGCCGCATGTCATGGCACTCGCAGGGGCGGCGCCCTGCGCAGCGCGCGGGTGCGCCATTTGTACCCGTGCAAGGGCATGGCCACAGGCTCAACCTCGGGCGCGCACAGGAGTTCAACTCCGTGGAGGCCATCAAGGGGGCCGTGCAGAACGGCCTGGGCGCCGCGTTTGTGTCCACGGCCGCCATCGCGAAGGAGCTGGAGCTGCGCCTGCTCGCGCGCGTGGTGCGGCCCTGCCGGCCCTGTGCGCGGCTGCGCAAACACGCTGCACTGCTTACTGCTGTCGCAGGTGTCTGCAGGCATGCTGAGCCCATGCCTTCCAGGTGACCAGATGTCATGCAGCGAAAGCGCCGTGCTGGTGCGTGTGGTGCGCATGTGAACTGCGTCGTTTGAGTGCGCGTTTGCGGCTGTGCCCCTGTCTGCCTCCGCACGCGCGTTGGTGACCTGCCAGGCATGCTGTCAACAGCGCCGCCGCTATATGTCGACTGCTGTCCTATCTTTCCTGTGCTCCTTCTGTACAGGATGCTCGCAATATCCGCCGAAGCCCGCGCATGCTGTGCGCAGTCGAGTGGTCGGATCTCTGTGTCATCACTTGAGTGTAGGCTTGGCCGGGTGCACGGCTGCGGCCACAGCAGCAAGTCACTGCGGCCGGTGCGCGCTGCGCAGGACATCCGCGGCGTGCGCCTGACGCGCACGCTCTCGCTGGTCGTCTGCCCGGCGCGGCAGGCCTCGCTGAGCTTTGCGGCGCAAAAGTTTCTGGCGGACCTGGCAACCGGCGCCGCGGCCGCGCCCAGCGGCGGCGCCCCGCTGTTCCGCACCACGCTCCGCGCCACCATGCCGTGGGCTGAGCGCGGCGTGCCCAGGCCCTCCGCCAATGGCGCGCGCCTCTGAGCGCGCGCGCGCGCGCCGTGCGCGCTCTGCCCCGTGCGGGCAGCCTGCGGGGTTGAGCGGCAGGCAGCCAGCAGCGACCTGCGTTACAGTGTGTTTTAACTTTAAGTGGTCTGCGGGGCTTTGGCCAATAATGCGCTTCAGAGCAAGGCTGCATGTTCACGCCGCGCCGCTGAGGCCAAGGGTGGCCAGGTGGCGGGACTCAGCCAGCACCGAGCTGGCCCATGCTGCCGCACATGCTGCCAAGGTGGGTGGGCGCAGCGCAAGGGGCCATATCCGGGCGGCTTGCTTGCTGCGCATGTGCTGCCTACTGAGCGCGAGGTTCTGGAGTGCGACCCGTTCGACAGGGCGTGCACTGCTGACCTAGGAGTGGGCTATGCGTGACGAATGGCATGAGTACTGCTGGCTGACTCGCGGCGGCGCTGCGCGCCGCCGCTGTGACCTGCTGTGCAGCCTCGCTGCCATTGATGTGCATGGACTGGGGGGCATGAGCCTGCTTTGGCACGGCCCTCCTGATGGTCAGGCTGACGCCTGTTTTCCTCACTTCTGCCCATGGTTTAACCCCATGTATTCGGCAGGCGTTCTTGGGATTGGAGCGCGCGGCGGCAGTCCAGGCACACCGCCGTCGCTGACACCCTTGGCGTCTGACACTTGCAACAGGAGGATGCGAAGCGGGTTGTTCAGACCTGTGTACTCGCTCTGTATGCTACACTCTCTGGGCGCGGTATTTTGCAGGCGCAGCGGTTGTCATTGCGAGCTGTGCTGCACTTGCAGCCAGGAGAGACGCCGCGTGACGGTCTCGTGAGGGTCGCATCGTGCGGCCCTGGTCGAGGCAGTCTGGTCCCTGGTTACGTCTGCCAGCCGGTCTGCACACTCTGCGCGCGCCTGGACATTGACGTAAAGGTGTGCGGTGTCTGGTTTGTGTTGTGTCTGCAGGCTAGGCGCCGCGCTTGGCGGCCGCTGTGTCAGAACCCCAGACCCTCAGTGTGACCATGTTAGCCCGGGATCTAGAGCGCTATGGCGCTGACAGGACTGGCAAGTGTCTTGGGTGAAATTGGGTGCAGCGCTGTGTGGCGCATATAGATCATGTAGCGTAGGGGAAGGCCGGGAACGTGCGCTTTGAACTCGCCTGCGCAGGAAAGCAGCACAAACGGGATAGTATGGCACAGGTCGTTACAGTCGCTGCACCACTCCCTGCGACACATGATGCCAACCACTGTTCATGCGAGGTTTGATCGCAAGTTGCCCAGGACACACTACAAAACTTGGCTGTCTGCACAGATGTCACCTGAAGCAGCAGCGCGACCCTACAGCACACACTTCAGAAGCTGAATTGAGAAAACCAGCAAGCTGCAGCAAAAATGCATGGCTAAATTTAGCAAGGATGCATCCCGCGAAAGCGTGCCAGGACTGCAAAGCGACTATGCATTGCTTGTCAGGCATACGGAGCTACTTTCAATACATTCAGCAGCAAGCCACACGCTAAGCAGCCGCAGCCCCAACTCGCAAGTCATGTACAACATGCAGCACACGCTGCAGCGTCGTGCCCCTCACACACTCCTTGCAACCACTGGCTGGATAAACAGATACCCGTACAGCTCCAGGCAGCTCACGCTCAGGTCGCCCGTGCCCGCCGCGTTGGGCCCCGTGAGCAGGATGCGGAACAGGCGGCAGGCCGCCGCGGTGCCCGGGCGGCCGGGCACGGGCCAGGACGCAAACTGCCCCGGCAGCGCCAGCGTGCTGTCGCGCTCGTGGCAGCGCAGGTCTACCCACGGGCCGCCCGGCTCCTCACAACCCTGCGCACAGGCCACAAAAGCTCCACGCGGGCTAGGCGAAGCGCTGCGAACCTGGCGCAGGCCAACGCCATGCGCGGCAGTGTGCGGCCCTGCGAGCGTGCATGTTGGCAGGACGCACCGACGCAGGCGGTGGATGCCTCGTCGTGCTTCACACAGCTGTAGTGAGGACAGGTGCTGCGCACAGGGATGTCAGCACGAATGGCACCGCTACCAGCTATCATAGATGCCACATGGAAATTTATTCGCAAAATACACGTCACTGGCCAGGCGGGGCTGGGGGAAAAGAGTCCCAAAAGTGGCGCGCCTGCAGGACCCAGCTGCGCGCGTACGCAGCGCTCGCATCGTGCCGCAGCGTGTAGTGGTTGCATGCCAGGCGGTGCCGCGGCCCCAGGTCCAGCTGCCACCAGGCGCCGCCGCCGCCGCCGCTGCCGCCCGCGGGCGGCCCCGCCGCGTTGTGCCGCAAAAACCCGCCGGCGACCAGCGCCTTGGCGCCCGTGTGCCGGCAGCCTGGGCTGCTGGCGGCCACCTGGGCGGAGCGCAGCGGGCCAATGCGCACACGACCCTAATGTAAACCTAGTTGGGGTGCGCGCGAGCCAACCACCCTGCGCACGGCGCCGGCAGGCGTGCGGGCATGCCGGCCGCGCGGCGCCCTGGCTCGCTCGCGCAGTGAGGAGGCGCAAATGTGGCATGCCGATCGCCCAACTTGGAACACCTTCAGCAAAACAAGCAGACACATGCCAGCTTGGCTGCAGGAAATGGAGGGACAGACCTTGGCTGCAGGAAATGTAGGGACAGACCCAGGCAGAGCCAGGCAGAGCGACGGCGGGCCAGGTGGGTGGGTGCATGTTCCGCCCCCCCGGTGAGCACAGGCGTGAGCGGCGCCGTGCGGCGCACACCTCCACGAGGCCGGCGAGGACGGGGTTGACCCATCAGTGCCGCCCGTAGCCGGTGCCCAGGTGCCTGAAGACGCCGTTGCCGTCGCCGTCGCTGACATACAGCAGCTCGGTCGCTGCGGGCGGCTGCCGGCGCCGGCAGCGTACCGCCGCGCTCGCCGATGGGCCCAGCCCCAGCCCCAGACCCCGCACATGCCGGCGCGCCTCCACTGCCGGCATGCCGTGGCCTGCCTCCCCAGCAGCCTCGGCGCCAGCACCGCCCTGCAAGACATGCCAAGTTTGGAAAAAACGGCAAGCGCATGACAGTCGCATTGTCAGCGCATCTGCAAACGCGGCAGCGTGCCCAGTGTGTGGTGAGGCGGACCGCTGCATCATCCTCCGCGGCTGCGCTGGGACGCCGGAGCGCCTCCGCCTCGGCGACCAGGGCTTGCAGTGCGGCGCTCCTGGCTGCAAGGTCCTGCGCTTTGACGGCCTGCGATTCTGCAGCACACTCACTGGGCAGCGTGTAGGCAGCGTGGAGAGACTCTGCAACCTACGACACAGCTCATGGCTAGGGGCCTGATGGAGAGTATCATGTGATGGCACACAGCACATGGACTATCCTGGGCATTCACATAGGCACATGCAGTACACTCTTAGACGCAGTTTACAAGGTCAAACATTGTTTGTGTTGCATCGGCCCATTTGCCTCAGACTGATCTGCATTCAGTCGCATTGGCACAGCGCTGCATGCAGGATGACACGCCCTTCCTGTGTTGTCCCATGCGCACGCTCACGCCGCACCTCCAGCTCGCGGCAGCTCATCAGTGGGTACCGCACGAGCGAGAGCAGGCGCTCGACCTCGTCCAGCGCGGCGCCGCCTGCAGCCCAGCGCGCGACCGCGCGGAACGCCTCCCACTCCGAGCAGCCCTGTGGTGCCATGAGCTTCGTGGCGGCCCAGGGCGTCCCGGGCAGCAGGCCCGCTTGTGCCGTCCCAGCTATATAAGAAAGGGATGGCGCTCTCGCCACCCTCACCCCCCGAGCACGTCTCATCGTTGCAGATGCAGCAATAACATGTGTGGACACAAGGCTTGCTCCCCCTACAGCAATACATGCTGAAAGCAGCCTACATGCATGACGGCCAAGTGAGGGTAGCCGTAGCTAACCCGATGAAGCCATGGATGCATCAGGGCCAGGCACGACTTCACCTCATGCTGCACATATCGAGCAGATCGACTTAATCACGCAGTGACCACAGCAGCTACGCACCAGGGCCTGCCCCTGGAGCACGGCCTCCAGCGCTGCGGCGGGCAGCGCGGCAAACCCGGCGGCGTCCGCGGCCAGCACAGCGGGCAGCCGCTCGGCCAGCAGGCGCAGGCCCGCCGCGCGTAGGCAGCCGGCGGCCGGGGCCAGGGCTTCAGCCAGGGCCAGCGCCCCGCACACGTCGCCGGGGCTGACTGCCGCCGCAGCGGCGCGCTCGCTGAGCGCTTCCAGCGTGGGCAGCTGGCTCGCGCTGGCGGCCTGCGGAAGGGACACATGGGTTAGCCCATGGGTTAGCCCAGCCGGCGGCGGCGCAGGGGGCTGCGGCCTGCACCGTGCAGACCACAGCTGCGGGACCTGCCCGGTGGGGAGCGCACAAGCACGGCTGGCGCGGCGGGCAGCCTGGCAGGCGGGTGCAGCTGGATGTCCCGGTACGCGGTGTGCTTGTCCAGCGTGCTGAGGCCGACATGGCGGATGGCCGCCAGCGGCGCCTGGTCGGCCCAGCAGAAGCACGCGCCCGCGCCGGGGACGCCCGCGCCGACCGCAAACACCCCGTGCCGCGAGTAGCTGATCCAGAAGCGCGTGAACTCCAGCGGCGACAGGTGCGCGCCAGGGACGCCGTCCACCTGTCGGCTACGGCTCAGCACCGCCAGTGATGAGTTGATTGCTTGGCGTCCCACACTGCCCCGGTGTCAGAGCACTACCTGCGAGCTCCGCGCGCACTGCTGGAAACGCAAAGCAGGAGACTCCTAGCAAGAGGACAATGCGACTGTCACGGTAACCGGCTGCGCACCTGGGCGCAGGTTTGGCCATCGCGCTCGATCTTGAGGCAGCGGTTGCGGTGGGAGCCCAGAATGACTGTGTAGCCGCTGTCATCCGCTCCGCCGGGGCTGGTGCCGTGCTGCCAGCGCCGGGACCCCGGCGCGGCCTTGAACAGCACCGTCACGTCTGTCTCGCCTGCGACATCAGCACCAGCCACTGCAAGGCCATACCAGCTGGACAAGGCGCGCACTGGCGCTTGCATAATGCGCACATACCTTTTGCCTCAAAGCTCAAGCAGCCGCCGCCCTCCTCGAGCCTCAGTTCTGATAGCCAGGCGCACTCAAATGGCGGCACAAAAAGCACGCTGGTTGAGTTCACCCGCAGCATCTTCTTATGTCCAGGTGGCATGGCTGCCAATCCCGGGTGCACGCCGCACCCCTTCTGCACTGCTATCCAGTCCAACTCGCTGGCGTGACTTCTGTGTGCTCTCGCTGGGAGGTGAGGCAGGCAGGACTGCTCCTTGAGTTTGGAAATTTTTATGGAAAGACAGATTAGTTATCTATTGAATTGCTTTATTCAACCCACTTTGCACGCATGCTTGACATCTGGGTGTACACCCAAGAAGCGGCATTGCTCGCAACATGCTTCAGCTAGCATTGCCCAGCACCGTGCATCACCAAGGCTAACGAGCAAGATGCCCGCGTGCAGCTGCCACATGGCGGCAGGCAGGCCACACCTCGCTGGCAGCGGCATGCAGAGGCCGGCGCATGCAGGACTGGTCGCGCGCTTGCCGCTCGCGCATCAGAGGACACGCGGGCGGCCTGCAGCGGACAGACAGTTCAGAGTCACCGTCTGCAAAACGCAGACGCAGACCGCCAGCCGCGGCCCGCAGCTGCGCTTCATCCAGCACAAGGAGGAGGCGCGCGTGTTCTACAGGTTCTTGAGCATCGTCTACGACCACATTGGTGCGCCCTTTTTGTGCGCCTTGCACTTGTAGCACGCAATCCTGCTTGCTGCAAGCGGTCGCCAAGGAGCTGCGCATGCTGCTGCGGGAGCATGCAATGCGCTGAACAGCACAGCTGGCCTTTCCTGTTCAGCGTTGCCGGCGGCTCACGTGTGTGCTGTGCTCTGCGCAGTCAACCCGGGCCACTGGACGGTGGACATGCGCGACGACGCCTTGGAGCCCGCAAAACTGGACGACCCCGGCCTGAAGGTGCGTTGTCGCTCCGCCCCGGCGCTCTGCCCTGTTCTCTTCTGCCTTGCCTTTTGGCTGGGAGCGTGTGTCTGGCAACTTCAACCTGCCGCACGCTGGCAGGTGGTGGACGTGGGGGGCGGCACGGGCTTCTGCACGCAGGGAGTGGTCAAGACGGTGCCCGCGCACAACGTGACGCTTATCGACCAGTCGCCGCACCAGCTGGAGAAGGCGCGGAAGAAGGCCGACCTGCAGGGCGTCACCATTGTCGAGGTGCGCAGCGCGGTCCACTGCCCGTAGTTGCTCTATCAAGGATGCATCTGTGCTGCTTTTCAGAGCCCCCCATGCTCATGCAGTGCGCCTGCAGCCGCTCCCTTACATCAGCATACGAAACATCAGCATCGTGGGTGCAGGAGCACTACGACCAGCGCAGGCCGACAGGCTGTGGCGGCGCAGGGGGATGCAGAGGAGCTGCCCTTCCGCACAGACTCGTTCGACCGGTATGTGTCGGCGGGCAGCATCGAGTACTGGCCAGAGCCGCAGCGTGGCATCCGGGAGGCGCGCGTGCCCCTGCACATCCACAGCGCCTCGCTTGCCTGGTCGCTCTAGAGCGCACCATGGGCTAAAGCACGTGCAACGTACCGAATTGGCATGCATGGCGCATGCTGCATAAGGACGGTGACCGTCCAAGATGCATGTCCAACTCAGCAGGGGCGGCTACGCGTGACACTTGCAGCTGCAGCGGCTGCCCACTGCTTGGCCGGCCAGCCTGCGATCGGGGCCCCAGCCAATGCCGCGTCATGCCCGGCAGGCCTACCGGGTGATCAAGCCGGGCGGCCTGGCGTGCCTCATCGGCCCGGTGCACCCGACCTTCTGGCTGTCGCGCTTCTTTGCCGACGTATGGATGCTCTTCCCGACCGAGGACGAGTACATGGAGGTGGGGCCCCCGGGCCCCCGGGGTGATTTGCGACACTGCTGATACTCACTGTGGGCATGCGCAGCATGCGTGCCAGCGGCGGTGTCTGGGCGCTGGCCTGCGCAGCCTGACCGCCATGCAGCAGGGCCTCGTGCGCTACCGACCTCGCCGCCCACCCTCGTTGCTCTGCTATGCGGTGCTTGTTCTGAGCGCGGGTGTCCCCACGTCTTGCCGGAACGCTACACTTCCAGGTGTCAGCATACAAAGGGGGGACGACTGCTGTCAGTGTGAAGCCAGAGACGCACCACATGCTGGCCTGGTGCGGCGTGCACACCGGCGGCATGCGCGCCGCGCGCAGTGGTTCACAAAGGCGGGCTTCCAGGATGTGCGCATCAAGCGCATTGGGCCCAAGTGGTACCGGGGCGTGCGGCGGCACGGCCTGATCATGGGCTGCTCCGTCACGGGCGTCAAGACGCAGGCAAGGCCCGCCCGCGGTCCGCGCGGCGCGCGCATGCCCTGCATCAGGCGCACAGGCGCCCGGCGCGAGGCAGGCAGGGCGGCGCGGGGGGGCGCGCCAGCTCTCAAAAGCCATGAGTGGCGCTCATGGCGCGCTGCTTGGCCTCACAGGGCGCGCCGCCAGGCAGGCGGGCAGGCTTGCCGCCGCAATGCAGGCCTTGCGCCGTGCTTGCTGAGCAAGCACGGCCCCGAAACGTCCGCTGACGTCGGGCGTGCCGCGCGCGCCGCGCGGCAGGCGGGCGACTCGCCGTTGCAGATGGGCCCCAAGCTGGAGGCGAGTGGCAAGAGCAGCGGCAACCCGTTCGCGTTCCTGGGCCGCTTCGTGCTCGGCACGCTGGCCGGCGGCTACTACTTTGTGCTGCCCATCTACATGTGGCTCAAGAACCTGGTCTGGCCGCGCGGCCTGCCGGGCTTCTGAGCGCGGCGCGGCGGCGCGCAACGCGGCAGGCCGGCGCGCCAGCCAGCGTCGCTTACGCAGCAGCGCCGGCACGTCGCGCAGGGTCGCGGCCCGCGGCTGCGCCGTGCGGGGCCTGCGGGGCAGCTGCGCCGCGCGGCGCAGCGCCGCCCGGGGGCGCCTGGCGCTGCGACCCTGTGACCTGCGCAGGGATCGCGCCAGAGTCGGTGTTTGCACAGGGCGGGCTGGATGGCGCGCAGGCTGCGGCGAGGTGAGTGGGGATGCATGCAACACGGGGTTGGGCCTGGCCGAGCAGCAGTGCTGACGCTTGCATGCATCAGAGCCTGTGGAGGGCTGTGATCGACACAGGCTGCTCTGCAGCCGCTGCAGGTATCCTGCTGTGCTCCTGGTGCCATAGCTATGAGGCTGGACGAAGGTGTGCATGACTCCGCAAGCACAGCTTGACCTGCACACGCATTAGCTGGGCGTGCGATCTGCAGAAGGATTGACTGGTACGGTATTGCCCTGCCGTTGCTTGAACTTGCATCAGGTGGTACGCATCATAAGTTGCATGTTGTGTTAGTGCTGTCAAGCCCGTGGGCGGTGGGGAGACAGCTGTCTGAACAAGCAATGCAAGAGATAGATGTAAAACTCCGGTCGCATAGCACACCGGCGGATGGCGATCATGTGTTACACTCCAGTGTCTTGCTTGCATTGCTACTGCCTGCTGCCGTGCTCCAGTGAGTGCTTCACAACTGCGTTCAATAGGTTACTTCTAAAGTGTCCCCAAGTCTCTACCCCGCGTTCCCGTCAGGGCGGTGCAGAGCATGACTGCTTCGCCCTGGCAGGCAAGCACAGCAAAACGCATGAGAAATGTTGCCAGTCCACAGACTGGCAACCTGCCAGAAAGCATGGCTCATGACATACAGAAAACAGGCAAGTTCTCCCTCTAAGTGCGTCCTACGCTTTGCACCAGAGTGGTGTAAGGCCAGCAAACACAGTCCCACCTAGATAGCTCGTCTCTTTGCTCAGTGCCGACCTGGCCAGCCACGACAACATACTTCCGAGACACCACCGCACACACAGCTGCTGACCATGACAAGGGCCTCAAGCGGCATGGTCAGGTTGAGCAACAAAGTTCAAGTCACAAGTGTCCACAATTCGCAGCGGCGGGTGCGCCCGCAGCGGCGCATCCGCTGCAGTGAAGATGTTAGACCCGCCTAGACACACACATGACTGTGCACAAGCGCAGCGAACACTGCGGCCACTGAAGAGCACGAATATACCTGGTACCACTATAGCCTCTCATGGAAGGCACCCGCATGAGGCTGCGCAAGGTGCCAGCCTTTGTGCCACAAAGCACAACAGCGGCCTCCTGCTACGACCCCGCACACCCATGCAGGGTGAACACCACCCACCATTCCCATCATCCCAAGGCTAGACCCAGTTCTGCGGCAGCCTTGTCCGCGCTAAAGCCCGCAAAGCCGGCCTCGCTGTGCGGCAGGCGTGCAAAGGCCTCGTACGCCGCGCCGCGCCCGCCGCGCAGGTATGCGGCCGCCAGCACGTCCAGCGCCTGCTTCCTGTGGCCCACCTGCGCCACCACGGCATGGTGAGCAGCTGGCTGGCAGCACAAGGGTGGCACATGTCATACCAGCACTGCAAGCGTGTATCATAATGCGAAGGAAGCAAGCATGCTGCAGCAGCTGGAGCATGCCCGCCATGCCCGCCAGAGCACAAATACCCACATTCACGCACATCTCTATGCATTTCAGCACGCATGGGCCATGCGACTGGGCATGAAGTGAGCGGCTCGGCCCGCCGCACCGCTGCGCGGCCAGCACAGCGCGCGGGGCCGGCTTGCCTGGTGCAAGACAGCCACGCCGGCGCGCTCCAGCTGCTCGCGCGCGGTGAGCGCCATGGGCAGCCGGCCGCCCGCTGTGCAGCAGGACTGGTCATCGTGGCAGTAGTTCCAGCGGTGGCAGGGCAGCAGGCAGACGGCGGCGGTGCCGTTGCGGCCGGCGGGCACGCGCACGCAGCTGCGCCCGCGCTGCAGGCTTGCCGCCAGGTGCCGCAGCAGCGCGCCCTCGCGGTTGTGCACGCCCAGGTAGGTCCCCAGCGCGACCTGCACTCAAATGGAGCATTGGCATGCGCTGAAGCGCACAGTGACTGCACGCTGGCGCCATGGGGAACACATCTGTACCTTGGCAAGGCTCTGCACCATCCCTGCAGCCTTCACTGCATAAACGCAGCCTTATTATAGCGGTGTCAGCAGATACAGGCGCATGCTGCAACGCTTACCAAAGTAACATGTCGGTGCATGCTACGCCGCTCACCTGTCCAGCAATGAAGGACTCGTGAAAAGGATAGCCCTCGCAGATGGCATCCAGCACCGCAACTGCCTGCTCATAGCGGCCACGTGACACCATCTGGACGCCCATGTTGATTGGCCTGCCACGCGACCAGCATCAGCGAACTGAACACGGTGCGCTGTCACAAGCATGCCTCATACCCCATGCCTGCGCATGCATAAACCCCATGCATCAACCCCGCACAACTCCATTGTTGAAAAGCACTCACAAAACCATGCAAAATATGTGAGCTTAGGCCTCTACGCATGGTATATCACTCAGGTCACATGAACACATCTTTTACCAGCATGTCAGCAACCCTTACCAGCGTGTCAGCAACCCTGTGTGTTCTAGAGTGCGCACATGTCGACCGCGTCGGAGAGCGTGACAGCGTAGTCGAATGCTGCCGGGGCGCCAGCGGGCGCGAAGAGCGGCGCTACAGGCGCTATCACCAGAGCGTCCATGTCAATGAACACCACGTCCAAGTCAACGCCCGCCCGCTGCAGGTGGCGCAGAAATGCCTGGCCAGAGGCACCACTCTTTCAGTCTGCGCATGAGTATGCGCAGAGCATGAGTATGTGCATGTGTAGAGAGGCCACTTGGCTGACATTACGCATCTGCGCATGCGCAGTGGGAAAGGTGGCACAAAAGTGAGCAAGTTCGCGATATGCACGAGAAGATTTGCGCCTGGGCACGGCAGGGTACCAGCAGCACCTGCTGCGCGCGGAACTGGTAGTAGTTGGCCCACGCGTTGCGGCCCAGGCGCGCCTTGTCCAGCGGGTGCCGGAACACCTGCACGCCCGCCGGCAGGCCCGCAAACTGCGTGGACTGGTCGGTCAGGAGGGTGATGTTGCAGCCCGGGTTGCTGCGCCGCAGGACGGGCACGAAGTTGAAGTTGGGCCGCGCGAGCTGGTGCGCATCAAAGCCCTGCGCGCAGGGTACGCCGCGCCTTCAGGTTCCAGCCTTGCCCGAATAAGGGCGCAATAGCTTCCACAGCACGCAGAAGCACGCAGAAGGGCGACACAGCTCGCAGCAAAGCGAAAGGAAGCAGCTGGCAGTCACGCGCAACGCAACAAGAGAGTCGAAACTAGGACTGCTGCACAGCCGAGCCAGCGTGGCAGGCAGGCTGCACGCCAAGCGAGCTACCTTGAGGCCCCAGCCAGTTTGCAGTGAACGCAGATTGGCATCTGCCGGACCCAGCACCTCTCAGCAAGCACGCAGCAGCTCCATGTGACAGCCGTGCAAGGGGCGCAAGAACAGTCTAGAAGCACTGCACAGTGCAGCCGCTGTGCGCATGAGGCAGGGCTGCAAGGCAACTCGGCTTTGTGGAGTATAAGGGCAGCGCAGCCGTGGGGCGCACCTCTGCTCCGCGATTGCCCAGGGCGAAGAATGAGGCAAAAATCAGCGCGCTGCCATCGCTGCCCCGGTGCGCAGCCTCGCGCCGCGAAGCCTCAAGCAGCTCCAGCTGCCTGCTGAGCGCCGGGTGCCGCAGGCAGGTGGCGTGGCAGTGCTGCAGGCGCGCCAGGTCACCGCCTTGTTTCGCGCACCAGCTCGCACAAGCCACGGTGTCTGGCAAGGCCGCCACCGATGCGTTTGGCGAGAGCGCGGGCGGCCTACGTGCGGCACTCTTTTCTGCAAGCGGGTACCACAACCTCTGGCGCGCGGCCGCCGCCAAGAGTACCAAGATCAGCGCGCGCACGCCGGCTGACAGCCTGAGGCCCTGTGTCTTCCACCTGTTGGTGTGGCAGGCATCACCCGGTCAAGCGGCGGACGTGCACGCCGTGCAGTTGCGCTGTGTGGCAGTGACTGGATTGAGCCAGTCACTCACTGTGAGAGACTGCTCACGCACAATAAGCTTGCGTCCCCGCCTTAACATATCACAGACTGTTCGGCAAAGCGGCGGGGAGTGGCACGCACTTGCGGTCCGCGAAGTGCGCGGCAAGAGAGGTGGCACAGCTTGCGAACATGCCTAGCTTGGCAGCAGTTCCGTGTTTGTTCGGCAGTTGCCTCGTCCGCAACTCTAAACAGGCCACAAGGCGTGATATGGCACCGCAAACAGGAGGTAGTGCTTTCGAGGAGGATCGACGGCTGAGAGGCAGGCAGCTGTCATGGTACGAATATACCCTACCTTGCAAAGTTACAACACTGTTTTTGTGGCCTCCAAAGCCTTCTACTGGCACTCAACTCGACACCGCAGATTCAGCAACCCAGACTCAACTCTGCATGCAAACGCGATCCAGCAATCAATTCTATCCCGCAAGGGTAACACCCCAACACCTGCTTGAGGCAGGCGCGCACTCGCAGCAAGGCAAGCGGGCGACACAGAGAGGCCAGCACATTCGCACACGCACAACAGTATATACGGCACAAGACATGGGGTTCGCAGGCTGGACACAAGCGGGCTACGCGAGGAGCGCACTGAGGTCTGGCAAACTGCAAAACTCTGGGGGGACGCATGCCCAAACACAGCCCGCCGCAGGACCCAATGCAGCTCGGGCTCCGGCTATGACATGCATGGCAGGTGGACACACAGGCGCAGGAGCGTAAATGCAGGAGTCTGCAGTTCTCTGGCACTGGGAGAAGACACAGGGCAAATGCGCTGCTTGCCAAGGCAGGGCGGCAGCGACTATACACGAGCGCGCCAGCAGGGCCAGCGCGGTGAAAGACGCAGTGATGAACTTGTCCTAGCTAACCCAACCTACTCTATGGCGCTGGTTACAGCTCACAGCTCACACTTCACACTTTCACCATGACCAGGACAAGCACCGGCCCGGTCATGGTCGGCACATGATCGTCCACCATCCCAAGTGCGCACCTTTACCCTAAAACTCTTGCCCGAGCCCCGCTGCTTGGCACGCCAGGGCCATGGCCTACGCGCTTGGCGCCAGGCCCATCCGTGCGGCCGCACCTGCGCTGTCAAACGCCGCCATGCCCTCCTCGCTGTGCGCCAGCCCTGCGAACACCTCGTAGGCTGCGCCGCGGCCGCCAATGAGGTACGCCGCGGCGAGCAGGTCCAGCGCCTTCTTCCTCGGGCCCACCTGGCGCAAATAGAATAATTTGATGCACGGCACATGAAAAAAACCCGGATGCATAACCTCTTGCTGACATGCCGCGTAAAAGTGCAGGCAAGCGCGAGCGTTGCAGCCAATCGTCCATATCCTTCACGTGATCCTCTGCTCAGCCTGCTACTGTGACACGAAGTCGCATCTATGTTCAATAACTGGCAAGCTGTGCCTGCCTCTGCAATCTGCATTACTGGACGCCACTGCCAGGCAGGTTTACACATGGCAAGGGAGGCGTCCATGCGACGCAGGTCCGCCCTTGGTACGGCACAACAGTCAATGCATGCCACGATCATGTAAAACAATATGCTTTGTATATTGGTTGGCGACGGACTGGTGCCTGTCTTGTGCCTTGCAAGTTGCAGAACATCTCATTCAACGCTCCACCGGGATGCACTCGGCGGCCTCTGGCAGCAGGGCGCAGCTGCGCGCATCGCGGGCGCGCCTGGTGCAGCACGGCGGTGCCGGCGCGCTCAAGCTGCTCGCGCGCGGTCAGGCCCAGCGGCAGGCGCTGCGGCGACGTGCAGCACGACTGGTCATCGTGGCAGTAGTTCCAGCGGTGGCAGGGCAGCAGGCACACGGTGCCGGTGCCGCCGCCGGCGACCGGCAGCGCCAGGCAGCTGCGCCCGCGCTGCACGCTGGCCGCCAGGTGGCCCAGCAGCGCGTCTTCCTGGTTGAGCACACCCACATACTGCGCCAGGGCGATCTGCGGTGCGCAGCCGGCAGGCGTCAGGCCCGCGGCTCAGCTTGGGGTCTAGCGACAATCGGTTCGCGGCCAGAGCTCAGACTCGCACCGCAGTGACCGCGGCTGAGGACGGAACAGCGGGAGGCCGAAGCTTGGGGACACATGCGTTCGCGGCGGCATTGCGCACTTGCTGTCTACTGCTTGTCCAGCCTTCACGAAGGAGCTGGGCAGCACCTGCCCGGCGATGAACGATTCATTGAAGGGGTACTTGTCGCAGACCGCGTCGAGCACGGCGATGGCCTGCGGGTAGCGCCCACGCGGCACCAGCTGCACGCCCATGTTGATCGGCCTGCCGCGCGGCATGCACACCGCAATGCGCGCGCGGCCAGCAGAAATCCCTGAAATTTCACTGGCTGCGAAGAGGCAGGGCTTGCCCATGCGTGCCATGGTTAGCCACCTCTCCGGGGCCGCACAGCACGCCTTTCCACAGCCGCGGTCATGGGCCCAAGAGGTGCAGCATGGCCATGGCGCGGTTGCATGAATACTCGCATGCAGAGGCAGGGCAGGTTGCAAGACAGGCTGTGCTGGGCGGCGCACATGTCGACCGCATCAGACAGCGTGAGCGCGAGGTCGAACGGCGCGCTGGCCGCGGCCTCCGGCGCAAAGGCGGGCGCCATGGGCGCGATGACCAGCGCGTCCATGTCCAGGAACACCACGTCGCGCGCCTGCCCGGCGCGCTCCAGGCGGCGCAGGAAGGCCTGCCCGCACGGCATGCGCTTGGCGGACGCCTCTGCTTTGGCGTGGCTTTGACCTCGCAGGTCTGTGCTGTTCAGGCACGCCATAGCAATGCAGACACAACAGGCTTATGAGCGCTGCGTGTAGGCAGCAAATGAGGCAGAGTAGTTGAGAAAGTGATGTGCCGGGAAAGTTGTCAGTGAAGTCAGCTGCCCGGCAGCCTATGCACAAGTGCCAACAGACAAGGCTCTGACGGCCAATCACTCTGGGAACACAAGGACGCTCTTCCTGGACAAAACCTGTCCCTGTAGTGCTTTGTGGCCAGCCCATGGCGCAAGGATAGGTACGGCGCCTCGGGATGGGGCCGCGCGCCTGCTGCGCGCGGAACTGGTAGTAGTTGGCCCACGCGTTGCGGCCCAGGCGCGCCTTGTCCAGCGGGTGCCGGAACACCTGCACGTCCGCCGGCAGGCCCGCAAACTGCGTGGACTGGTCGGTCAGGAGGGTGATGTTGCAGCCCGGGTTGCTGCGCCGCAGGATGGGCACGAAGTTGAAGTTGGGCCGCGCGAGCTGGTGCGCGTCAAAGCCCTGCGCGCAGGTTGCGGGGTGCATCAGCACCCTAGGGTGCTGCACCGCTGGGGGCAGCAGCGGCACGCGGCGCTCACAGCTCAGTACGATGGTGCTCACGCAACAGGGGCGGTCAGCCTGCCAGGCAAGGTTTGCCAGGCAAGTGAGCGCTGAATCATGCGATTGTGGGAGCTTAACAGGGGTGCCTTTCAGCAGAGCGCTGCCGTGTCCAGTACACGCCTGCACAGCGGCCCCGCTCGGCGCGTTGCAGGCCGTACAGGAACACAGCAAGCAACAGCACGCACTGCCATCAGCGCAATCATGCGGGGCTGCGCCATGCACATCGTCACAGCCCATGCTCAAGCAGCCAGCATATCAGGGCAGAGACCACAGGGGCACCGTGCATGCGAGGGCTGCAGCACGGCAAGGCAGTCCGCCAGCGCAAGGCGTCCCGGCGCACCTCGGTGCCGCGGTCGCCCTGCGCGTAAAAGCAGGCGAAGGTGATGCCGCTGCCGGCCGGCGCGCTCACGGACTCTGCCCAGCCTTTCGCCTCAAGGTGCCCCAGGTGGTGCTGAAGCGCGGGGTAGGCGCGGCAGCGCTCCTGGCAGCTGCGCAGCCGGCCCGCGCTGCTGTTGGCGGCCGCACACCACTCTGCGCAGCCCCGCAGCGGCAGGGCCGGGGCTGTCGGCGCCACCAGGTCGACGTCAACGTTAGGTTCTGTCTGCGGGGCCCACAGGCGCTGGCGCGCCACGCCGACCTGCCGCGCTCAGCCGGCAGCATTTGGCACCCGAAGGCACGCAGTGCAACTGCTCACACAGGCACATACACAAGGCGCTTCAGCATCGTACCAGGAAGAGGACAAGTCCTACGCGTAGGACAAGCATCAAGTCGCCGCCTTGGCACCTGCATCCAGCAGCGCACGGCTTGTTCAGATGCGCTGCCCTTCCTCCAAGGCTCCGATCGCGCTGTGGAGCTTTATAGTACCAATGCTTACAATCAGTGTATGGCGGCCTCCATCAGTCGAAATGCACAGCCTCACGGCGCTTGCAGGCTGTGCTGCACACAGGCACACTGGTTGCGGGGCCGGGGCCGTACGAGGGGAGCTCGGGGCCGGCACGTCTCGCAGACGTATGCTTTGCAAACGCAGTGTCCGCAAGCCACGGCAGGCCCGGCCAGGCGCTCGAGGCACCGATCGCCACTGTGCTTTATGAGCAAGGCTTCATACTCAGCCCAGGCTTTCATTGCCTGGAAATCAGCAAATTGGGGCAAAACCCGAACTTGCCCTGCTTGCTCGGCGCACTCTACCTGCGCACATCTAGCTGCCCTCCTCCTGCGCTGGCCAGCATGGAGGTCGACGGCGAGGAATCGGCGCCTGCGCAGTCGCCGCGCGCCGGCGACGCCAGCAGCGACAGCGACAGCGACTTTGAGGAGGTGGAGGCCAGCGCGGAGGACATGGAGAGCATCACCGACCTGGAGGCCGAGCTCAGCGTGAACGCCAACCTATACGACAAGCACGTAGAGGTGCGTGCTGAGTTGTGATGGTGATGGCGGTGTTGCGCTGGAATGCAATCGCTGGCTGCTGCCCGCGCCTGCTCCTGGCGGTCACTCCCGTGCCGCGCGCCGCAGTACATCGCCACGCTGCGGCGCTGCAAGATGCGCGAGCGCCTGCGCTCGGCGCGGCGCGCGATGCACGCGCGCTTCCCCTTCAGCGAGGCGCTGTGGCTGGAGTGGCTGGACGACGAGCTGCCGGGCGCGCGGGGGCCCGACGCGCGCGCCCAGGCCGAGGCGCTGCTGGACACCGCCGTGCAGGACTACCTGTCCGTCCCCGTCTGGGCGCGCTACCTGCGGTGCGTCCGCTCATCCCCCCGCGCGCCCCCGCCCTGCGTCCGCGCAGCGTGCGGCGCGCCGGCCGCGGCACTGTGCCGCGCGGCGGGCCGCACGAGGCGCCGCCGGGCCAGGTGCCCGGTCGCCTGCCCGCTGTACTTGCTGCGACCGCGCGGCCCGCGTTCCCCCGGCCGCCAGGGCTCGCCAGGGCTGGGTGCGCGCGCCGCCGGGCGCGCGCCTGAGGGCGCGTCCCCGCGCAGGTTTCTGCAGGACAGCGACCCAGACGTGCGCGCGCGCACCGACGCGGGCCTGGCAAAGTTCCGCGCTGTGGCGGAGCGCGCGCTCACGGCCGCCGGCCTGCACCTGCCGGCCGGCGCGCAGCTGTGGACTGCATACAGGCGCTCGCTCCTGTCCCGGCTGCCCCTGTTACCCTTGTCGCTACCCGCTCGGGCCAGTGCTCTTTACACGCACGCCGCCCGCCCATCCAGAGCATGTGCGAGAATTAACCAGCGCGAGGGCGAGTGCGACGAAGCAAGGCTGCTGTGGGAGAGGTGCAGACGCTCTGCGACAGCGTACATGAGCCTGACGTGCCCAGCCGCCTGCCATACAGCAGGCACATGCGGCTGAGGCCGCGGCTCTGCCGAGCGCCATCACCGCCAGCGTCTCTTGTTCTTGTCCTGAAAGCGCGCGTGCGGACTGCCGCAGGGACTACGAGGCAGCTGCGGCGGCCGCGCAGCGGCATACGGACAGGGAGCAGGTGCAGCGCGTGCGCGACCTCTTCCACCGCCAGCTCAAGGTGCGGCGCCCGCCCGCGCCCGCCGCCTCCGCCGCCGGCGCACCCAGCGCCGAGCGACACAAGTCGGGAATGCACGCTGGGGCTGCTCTGCGGCGCGGAAGGCCTGTTTCTGAAGCCAGACAGGCCAGCGTAGCTCGATGCCCTTGCGTGCGGTGGGCCTGGCTGCCGCCAGCCACACAAGTCATGCGCATCATGCCCCCCGCCCTGCCCCGCGCGTCGCACGGCAAAGCCTGCGCGACGGAACCAGGCGCTGACGCGCCTGAGGCAGGCGGGGCGCGCGCGCAGGTGCCGCTGGCCGGCGGCGACGCCGCGCTGGCCGCGCTGGCCGCGTGGGAGGCGCGCCTGCCCGCCGGCGCGGCCGCGCCGGAGCTGCCGCCGCATGTGGAGCGCGCGCGCGCCAAGGCGGCGGCCGCGGCCGCCGCGCGGCGCGGGCACGAGGCGGCCGTCGCGTCGGGGCGGCCGGCCGACGCTGACCTGCTGGCCGCGTACATGGCCTACATCCGGCTGGAGGAGGTGCGGGCGGCCCTGTTTAGGCTTAGGGCGGCGTGCGTTGTGGCGCGGCCCTGGCCGGCCGCGGCGTAAGTGGGCTGGGGCTGCTGTTGGGGCGGCTGCCCGGAATGGAGCCGCCGCCTGGTGAACTGCGCTGGTGGTCAGAGGCGCCGTCAGGAGAGCGCGTCGCGCCCAGCCCAACCCTCTTGCGCAGAATGTGCGCGAACGCCGGCAGGAGGAGGGCGACCCAGCGCGCACGGCCGTGCTGTACGAGCGCGCGGTGGCGGCCTTCCCCGTCACGGCGTACCTGTGGGCGGCCTACGGGCGCATGGTCGAGGAGCGCCTGCGCGGCGTGCCGGCCGTCGTGAGCGCCGTCTACGCGCGCGCCGCGCGCAACTGCCCCTGGGTGGGCCTGCTCTGGGCCAGGCGCGCCCCCCCGCCCCGCGCCGCAGCGCCCTCGCCGCGGGGCCCGGCGGCCGCGGCGCGCCGTCCCCGCGCCGCCGGCGCCCAGAACTCTCGCCGGCGCCCGGCCATGGCCGACGTCCGCAGCGGCAGGCAGGCCGCGGCCGCCAGGCGCCCGTCCGTGCAGCGCCAGCTCGCAGCCGCGGGCGCGCGCGCCTGCCTGCGCCCGCCAAGGCCTGCGCGGCAGCGCGGCGCAGCTGCGCG
>JAABUO010002478.1_pt1 | contig 22422 bp, 21 predicted proteins | sample 5559291 | NCBI WGS metagenome assembly JAABUO01 (sample SAMN10711878, study PRJNA513372) | rock metagenome | isolation source: Antarctica rocks | place: Antarctica: Victoria Land, Finger Mt sud
GAATAATTGCTGTCAAGTCTGTACGTCATGGAAACCTTTTCGCGGCCATCACGTCATCGGCCTTGATCATATTTCAGTCGAAACCTGCGGCGGTAGTTACAACCTTCCGTCGTTCCGAAGAGTCACTCAAGTCATATGGATCCAACGTCGACGTATTTGCAAAACCGGATGCCTTAATCTTCATCGTTCAAACAGACAAAGATTACTTAGTTATGTTCAACTTTCTCATGGATACAAATGTAAGGGTATACATGCCATCCTTCTCGTCATCAAAGCAACACCCTAATTATCGGCTTGGATCTGGAGAGTCGGGGGGTGTTCGACAATGCTTCCTAAAGTTCCGTGTGGCTGTAAAGGTGGATGCCAGAATCGCAAGTATTCTTGCATTGGAAGATGAAGTAGAAATTGCCACTATAAAATCGCCAGCTATACAACGACTAAGCTGGCATCATGACGCTGATCAACAAATTCAAAATCACGTTCTTCAGCTTATGGACTGGCTTCCGAAAAAGAGTAGCATAATCCAACTTGTATATGACCGACCTATGAACTTATATGCATGGCTACTTGCAGATGGATCCGCGTTTGCAGTACAGAAATCGAAAGATGAGGTAGTCTACAACGGATTCTGTTTCCACAAACCTATGTCAGAGCATGATATCGGATTGACAGTTGCCATAAATGCGCGATTCTCGCTGATAGCAGTTGCATGCACAGATGGCAGCATATCCATATATAATGCAAGGGACTATGCGGGTAATATAACTTTATCTCACCAAGTGGTGGCCCAGGCTCCCCATGGAGAGCATGTTCTTACGATGTGGTCTCCAGACGGGTATTGCTTGCTTGTCGGGTATCGGAATGGATGGTCAATGTGGAGTGTTTACGGTCAGGAACTTGCATCGTCCTTCAAGATTGACACCCAGAACGACAGTGCGCGGGAACCTTTTCTTGACTTTGTATGTGATGCTGCATGGTTATGTAACGGGACAGAACTTGTCTTCGTGACTGGCTTAGATACAGTTCTATGGGTAATCCAACTGGCGAGGAGTCCCCTCGTAAGTTCGTTGTTCGCAGAGAATATTGAGAGGCCATATCTTATCTCCAACGAACTGATTCATGTGTACCGAGGACATAATACTTCGGAGGCAGATGTGATCAATCAGGATGCGGTGCTTTGGAGAGACATTCGCATTCCATCAGAATATTTGGCTGACAATTATCCTATAAGGTATAGCTGCATTTCTGCCGATGGGAGATATCTTGCAGTTGCAGGCAGGAGAGGACTTGCACATATCTCTTTACACAGCGATCGCTGGAAGGTCTTCATCAATGACTCCATGGAGCAAGATTTCTCTGTGCGAGGTGGAATGAGTTGGTATCACCATATCCTGATTGCTGCTGTGGAAGCAGATGACTTTTTCGAGATACGGCTGTATTCCCGCGAAACCGAACTAGACAATCAACGAATGCTACATCTTGAGAGTTTATCATCTGCAGTCGTCGTTCTCACACTCGTAGAAGACTCACTGTTGGTGTTTACTGCTGATAATACACTTTACCACTTTTTGGTGACTACAACCAAAAATACTGTGGAGCTTATGGAAGTCGGGCGAGTCTCTTTCAATGGTATAATCCGATCACCAGCAAGAGTAAGAGCAATAACTTGGATTGTCCCTGAAGACCATCTGCTCAAAGGAAACCCAGTAAATGATGTGAAAGTAGCATCGATTTTTCTTCTTGTCGATGCTAAGCTTGTAATCCTCAAGCCAAAGCTGAATGAAGCGGGGGAAGTAAAGTTTGAGCTACGAGTTTTGATGCAGAAGGTGGAATATTTCCATTTCTCCCGTAGCAGAGGAGAAACGAATAGCACGCTATTTAATTATTCGCTTTGGGCTTTTACTGGCACATCTATGCATATCTGGCAACATACTCAGCCACTGATCCATGATACAAATGTGCCTAGTGTGAAAGTTAACTTGGACTTTTATCCTCTTTCCAGTCTTCCGAGCAAAGGGATTATCTTGGGCGTGGAACCAGAGATGATGCAGAGAAGAAGTTCAAGTTTCTCTGTATTTCGTGTCGCCACGCGTACCCAGCTGTTTCTTCCTTCAATGCTCCGCGACTATCTCAGGAATAATGCAATCGACGAAGCTATAGCGTTTGCTATACACTTTCAGAAACTAAGCTATTTTGGACACACCTTGGAAGTCTTGTTGCATGATGTTCTTGACGATGAAGCCAATACATCTTCAGAAGATGATGAGGCTATCCTCCCTCGCGTGGTCAGGTTTTTGAACCCCTTTCCAGAAATGCTAGATGTCATTGCAGCATGTACTCGAAAGACAGAGATGCGTTCATGGGGACAGCTCTTCAAGTATGTGGGGTCGCCTCAGGAACTGTTTGAGAGATGCATGGCAATGAATCTTCTCAAAACGGCCGGGGCATATCTCTTGATTTTACACAATATAGAGCAACTGAGCGAATCTTCGAATGACATGCAACGTCTTTTTCGGCGGGCGTTTGATGAGGGAGAGTGGGACCTACTGAAGGAACTTTCTCGTTTTCTCATGGCCTTGGACTCGTCTGGAAACACATTGAGACTGGCGTTGCGGTCTGCAGATCTGCCTGTAGACCAAGGTGTAGACATGACACTGGATGGAAGCTCTTTGAAAGATGTACATTTTGCATAAATAGATTGGTGTTCATAATGGCTCGGTCTGTGTGCGGTTGTATGTAGGCTCAGTGAGATTACCAACCAACAATATGGATAGCGCCTCCAGTGTAACCTCAGAGCCAGAGTCTGGTGCAGGGTCATCTCACTTTGAAGGGGATTCGGCGGACTCCTCCAGCATATCCTCGGATACGTATGGTAGTGCTCCAGGAAGTCCGCGAGACGACGAAGACTTTGTCGAACAAAAAACCAAATGCCTTTGGGAAGAGTGCGGCTCTGAACGCAGAACACTCGAGGCCTTGGTAAGGCATCTTCATGAAGATCACATTGGCAGTCGCAAGCCGAAATACACATGTCTATGGGTGGATTGTCCTAGAAAGGGCATGAATCAAACGAGCCGATTTGCTCTTGTTGCTCATCTACGGAGCCACACAGGTGAAAAGCCATTTTACTGTTCAGTCCCAGAATGTGACCGATCGTTCACGCGGTCAGATGCACTGGCCAAACACATGCGAACTGTCCATGAGACGGAAGCACTGCGACCATCAGACCCAGTCCCCAAGTCGCATCCGAGTCACCCACAGTCGACAGCATCGATAGGCAGGGTAAAAGAAGTATCAAATTCGACTCTTAACGAAAACGGGCAGGATAATGGAGCTGATAGACTTGTTACAAGGAATGCAGTAGAGGAATGCAAGTATCTGAAGCGAAAGCTTACGTGGGCTCAAGAACAGCAAGGCGAGCTCAATGCAACTTTAGAGTGGGTTGAAATTCAAAGGAAGCGGTCTATGGTGAAGAAAGAATTAATGCTTGAACGTGTTCTCAAAAAAGAGCTTGGCGATGCTGAGGCACAGGCTATCTTATGGTGAAATCTACACGCATAATCGACCAGCGTGAATATGCGTGATCTCAGAAGACTTAGTTCTTTTTTAAAGATTTCAAACGAGTGTCATTTTGTGATCTGTTTGGCACTGCGAACTCATTTGAATATGCGATCCCTTTTGACGCACAACTACGTTACGTTGAAGTAGCAAGTTCTCGTGCATATGGGATGGACATACAGGTGCCAGTGGCATAACAAGTGGCTTTGGAAATGGCTACGCAAAGTAGTGGAGAAGTCATGGAGATGGCTTCATGGAGACATGGTCAGAAGCATCCTGTATTTAAGGAAGATTTACGCTCCTAGATCTGACTGGCTACGTAGTATCGATATCATGATTTCTTAACGCTGCTTTCGCTCAGCTCGTGCTTTGTCTGCCTCGACGTTCTTAAAGGGGAAGCCACTCGTGCGATGATCATCTGTGATGAGAGTTTTTCGGGAGATGCGACCGTTCACCGTGGCAAACAGAAGTGTCCACAATGCAGTTGCTGCAAGAATACCACTTACCAAGGCGGCTAGAGCAAATGCCTTTGATGACCCTTTGGTGAAAGCAGAGTAGCATAAGAAGGCGGCTGCTGCGTGATATGCCATGGAAATTGAGAGCACCGGCACGGTGTATGGTGCTTTTGGGTCGGACTCGCTTGTCGTTGCCGCCAAGCTGCTTGTCAATGGAATCGAACCCGTCAGCAAAACAGTCATACATCCAAAAGCAGTCAGCGTGAGTGCAAGAGCACGCGATAGGTAGATCTCAAGCTCTGAGGGCGGTCGGACATCCGAACCCAAGATGGTAACGATAGTAGTAGGGCTTGCTGCCAGCAATGCAGCCTGGGCCAGCGACCAAGCAGCAGTACCGAATGAATACCCGTAGTACACGTCTTTTGTTAGTAATCGATTTCAATGCTCGGTTTCTTACCCATGTATTTCTAGCACAATAATGGTGTTGAGGCTCGGAAGTTGATGCAGTTGCTACGTCACAAATCCAGCGATGGAGTCCACTGCACAGTTTGCCACTTCTTATCTTACACTATTTACACTACACACTCCAGGCTGGTGCTGCCCGGGATGAAGGGACAGCTCGTCCTGCTAATGTTCCACGCGTTCACGATACCTTTGCTCCAGGCTCACGTCTTCTTGTTGCTCGTCGTCGTTGGACGAGTCATCGGGGTCTAAAATACCCTCGTGATCCTCGATATCGCTCACTACCAGCGCGTCTTCGTCTGCTTTGAGCTTCTCTTTTTGAGTGGCCTTGTCGACACGCACGTCAGCCATAAGCCGGTCCAATGATTTCTGCTTCTCATCGTCGCGCTGCTGCTGTCGCTCACGGATGGCGGCCTCCAGCATTGGCTTATAGTCTGCATTGTACTCCGTAACCTTTTTCTCAATTGCCGTCATAAAGTCGTCCATACCACTGCCGCTAACTGCAGATACGCCTACCAGGTCCAAATGCTGGTAGAATTCTTCCAATACTAGGGACATGGAGTTCATGAGCGAATTCATATACTTCTCCTCGGATTCATCGTCCCGCCGAAGTGCTGCTTGGAATTCCTCAAAGTCAAGCATCCATGTGTGTGCGAACTCATGATCTTTTACATCAGTCTTATTGAATACAAGAATCATTGGTAGCTTGGTTTTGTAGAGAATGGAACATGCATATAACATGTTTGACATAAAAGTAGCAGGTGAAGAAGTGCGAGGAGTGTCGATAACATAAGCTAATATGGTTGGATATGAAGCTGCCAATGCATCAGTAATGATTGCTCCAGATGCGGACCAGGTGAAGATCTCAATTTGACCGGGCGTATCTACTAGTATATGGCTGACTTCGCTTTCCCTTTTACCCAATAAAGTCATAACTTGATCAAACTTGGTAGTGAATAGATTCAGCGAGGTTAATATACCTCCATTAGGACCCAGCTTGTATTGCTTCATGACCTGCTTGTAGTCTATTGTGTCCCGAATATCGACATTCACCCCGTAGGGAACAGAACGGACAGCTGGATCGAGATTCATGATGTAAGGTTTCTTTTGAGATGTGTGGAGATGTGAGTTCAGTCGCTGCACAAAGGTGGTTTTGCCCGAGCCAGCCATCCCTACAATGAGGATGACTGGTGGTTTGCTCATTGTTTCTGCTATTTTATAATCTGGGATCCGTTGGGGTACACTACTAGTAATCTCGAACAACCCCCCTACGCAGCGCGCCACCAATGCCTTTAATTTACACTTAAAATTCCTAGTAAGGTCACATTCATGGTTCTTTCCAACATCACTTCGTCGCAAATTAAGCATCAAAACGCCAAGATGGGACAACCTTTACACAAAACTCTGCAGAGTAGTTCCACAGCCCCTCGGCAAGAGCCTCGTCACTTGCAATGTTGGAAGGTTGGTAATCGTATCCAAATAGAGTAAAGTAATGGCCACTGAACTGCTTCTCTTCAATCTCTTTATGAAAGCCGCAAAAAAGTGCGTTTACCGTGCCTTTTTCAATAGAGATCCCCCCTAAAGGATAGACGAACCAGTTCATTATGAAGTCAAGAAGCTTGAAGCCTTTATCTGCGACTAGGCCTGTTCTTATTGTCCCCGGATGGCAACAATTCACAAAGACTTTATCAGCTCGTCGTGCAAGTTCACTTGTGAATAGGATGTTGGCTGCTTTACTGCGCGAATAAAACATCGGTGTGAAGTGTTGTTCCTCATATTTCGTGCCGACATCGTCAAGGCCGAGAGTCTTGTCACGATAGAAAACATGTGCGGCAGAGCTTACATTTACCACACGCCCATTTGGCTTGGCTATGGCTGGCCAGATAGTCGTAGTGAACATGAAGTAAGCAAGATGGTTGACTCCAAACATTTTCTCCACTCCATCAACGGTTCTTGAGTATACGAATTCGCTAGTGCCGGCATTATTGATCAAGACGTCTAGCTGCTTCGTGGTTGCTAGGAAAGCTTTTGCAGAATCGTAGACGTCTTGTAAGGAATCCGCATTATATGGTAAATAGGTTGCACGTATTGCCGGGTTTTGTGATTTCAACTCGCTGATCACTTTATCGGCCTTTGTTCTGGATCGGGCAGCAAAGTATACGTCAGCACCTCGGAGACAGATTTCACTGGCCATGCGCTGCCCAATCCCATTGGTTGCCCCCGTCACTATGATGACCTTTCCCTCCAGCGACGCGGGCAAGATTGACTCAATGGAGAATTCATCAGCACGCGCCGGCCAGAAATCATTGATGACACCCCATAGTATATCCATCACCATCGCTTAACAGATCTCGACAGGCTAAAGCTTGTTGTTAAACACTCCAATGCAGTGTCCGTGTTCATTCGCGCAACGGCTATTATAAAGAGCGAATTTCAATGGACACTGCATTAATGTAACGAAGACTTCTCCTAAAGGGCCTTACATAGAAGAACAGAGAAATCCAGATCCGCGAATAGAAAATCAGCTCCAGCATCTGTCCTTCCACGTACTTCCATACTCCTGCTCAATACGTGGGAAGGCGACGTCAAATCGGGTAATCACGCTAAGGGGGGAAATTATACGCGAACTAGGTAAATCATCATCATACATACACATTAAACCTTACCTTTTCTTGCAATCAGAGCATGTCGACGCCATTGGCAATACTTACAGGTGCAGCATCTGGAATCGGCCATGCTGTCGCTCAGCACTTGTCCAAAACACACACGTTGGTTTTGATAGACCGAGCCGAAATTCCAGCTCAACCTGAGGGCGAGAAGCTTCAAGTAGATGTCTCATCGCTGACAGATTGGAAGAAAGTCAGTGGTGCCATCAAAGGGAGACCGATTGACTTTGTCTTGCTCAATGCTGGCATAGGTCCTAATCCATCGTGGACAGATGTTGAGGGATGGCATACCCTCATGAACACAAATATGTTTGGCGTTGTTAATGGAATCGCAACACTGCTCCCACATATCGAAAACACCAAGGCCACGGTGGTCATAACCGGTTCGAAACAAGGAATCACTAATCCGCCAGGAAATCCAGCCTACAACGCTTCCAAGGCAGCTCTGAAGATTATTGCCGAGAACCTGTCGTACAGCCTACGTAGTAGTCAAGTTAGTGTACACCTTCTTGTCCCAGGATATACATACACCGGCCTCACAAAGCAGAGCTCTTCAAAGCCTGATGCTGCTTGGACTGCGGAACAAGTGAGTGATTACCTTTTCAAGAAGCTCGAACATAAGCAGTTCTATGTCATCTGCCCTGATAATGCTGTCACTACAGAAATGGACAACAAGAGGATGTTGTGGAACGTCAAGGATATCACCGAAGGAAGGCCTGCGTTATCTAGATGGCGTGAAGAGTATGAGCAAGAGTTTGCGTCCTACATGAAATAAGTCGACATTGAGTAGTTCAATACGACACACGAAGGAAGACGTATAAAGTGTAGACATAACTCATTTATTTTCTAGCCGCCTTAGTTGCCATCGGTTGTCAGGATTTGAGTTTTGGTCCGATCAGAGTCGAGATGACTGAGTATTGGAAATCAACTCCTAAAGAGTGGTGTAAATACTGCAGAACCGTATGCTAAGACCTAGCTGCTGCTAATATTAGTTCTATAATAACACGAAGCTCGGTGGTACACAGCATGAGGCTTCAGATCGACACCAAAACCAACTGAAACGACATGTTCGAGAGTTACAGAAAAAGGATGCGAGAAACACCACATTTCGAGTTGGCAAAGCACCTCTCTCGAAACCAAGCTCTTCTACTACAGCGAGTCAAAAGAGGGTGGCTGCATCAAATACTCGTGAAAAAGCGAACGAATCCACATCCTCTGTTCCCTATAATCCATTGGCCGCCGTGGCACAAATTGGAGAATGGTCATTTGTCAAACGTGTGGATCAGAGTCCCGCAGATGAAGAAAGCATACAGGCTGCAACTTATGTGAAAGAAGATCAAGGCAGATCTGTTCCAACAGAAATCCTTTCAAATCACGACAGAGACGACTATTCGAAGGAACTAAACAATTTTGAAATTAAAGAACTTCAGTATCCAAGGAATGGTACAGGCGATAGCGCCAGTGAGCCTGTCGCAATTAAGCGACGCAATCGAAAGAAACATGGAGCGACTTAGTAGAACTCTCGCGCTATCTCTCCAGCCTTTAGCAGATCATGAACGGAACCAAAAGTCCTACTGTAAGTTTGCAAGTGTTGGTAGAACATGGCAAGGCCGCAAACCAGGGCTGCATCTCGCTAAATATATATATCCGCATTCTTGGACGAGATAGACAGAAGGTCGAGTAGTACATCGATAAGGTTAGCTTGTAGAGTCTGTAGTCATGCAATGCATCCCCAATAGGGCTAAGCACCTAGCGCTTGAAAGGAACAGGCTTGTAGGCAAAGTATACTGTTTATTCATTGCCGCGTTTTCTCATGTCGCTTATATATCCCGTTTAGGCAAGGACAAGCGCTAACTGGTATCAAACCTCATGGCCAGCAGAGCGCCTAAAAACAAAGAGGCTGCGCCCGTACAGATCACTGCTGAGCAGATCTTACGTGAAGCATATGAACGCCGTGATCCTGTCTATAAACCGCCAAAACTTACAATCACTGATGAAGATGAGCTTGCCGAGTTTCTCTCTCGGAAGAGGAGAGAATTCGAAGATCGCATTCGGAGGAACCGCCTGGCTACAGGAAATTGGTTGAGGTATGCTGCGTTCGAACTTGAGCACAAGGAGTATGCCCGAGCACGCAGTATCTTTGAGCGATCGCTCGATGTTAGTGCTACATCCATCCCTGTATGGAACAAGTATATTGAGTCTGAGATGAAAGCTCGAAACATCAATCATGCAAGGAATCTATTAGATCGAGCAGTTACTATCATGCCGCGTGTCGATAAATTTTGGTACAAGTATGTGTACATGGAAGAGACACTGGGCAATGTTGACGGAGTAAGACAGATATTTGAACGATGGATGTCATGGCAGCCAGATCAGGCGGCTTGGAGGGCATATATACGTTTGGAAAGCAGACATGGATCGAATGAAAAAGCGCGTGCGATTTTTGAACGTTTCACCATGGTGCATCCAGAGGCGCGTAGTTGGATAAAATGGGCAAAATTTGAGGAAGAACTCGAAGAGACTGACAGGGTGCGGGAAGTCTTCACTTTGGCCATAGAGACGCTGGGAGAGGAATTTATGGACGAAAAACTGTTTGTTGCATACGCTAAATTCGAGGCTCGTCTGAAGGAATTTGAAAGAGCAAGGGTGATTTATAGATATGCATTAGATCGGCTGCCTCGCAGCCGATCACAAAGCCTGTACGAACAGTATACGATATTCGAGAAACAATTTGGTGACAGAAATGGTATTGAAGGGGTTGTTGTGCAGAAACGGAGGGTGTTTTACGAACAGGAGGTCCGTGAAGGACCAAATAATTATGATGCATGGTTTGATTTTGCTCGATTAGAAGAATCTGCTGGCGATATTGAAAAGGTTCGAGATGTTTACGAAAGGGCAATTGCTCATATCCCTCCCACTCACGAGAAGCGTCACTGGAGGCGTTACATTTATTTATGGATCGATTATGCCCTGTTTGAGGAGGTTGTTGTTGGCGACATCGACAGGACAAGAGCTGTCTACAAACAGGCACAGAAAATTGTACCGCATAAGTCATTTACTTTTGCAAAGCTATGGCTTTTGTACGCACAGTTTGAAGTGAGGCAGTTGAACCTCACTGCAGCGAGGAAAGCATTAGGCATGGCCTTGGGCATCTGTCCAAAACCGAAGCTTTTCCAAGGTTACATCGAACTGGAGATGCAATTGCGGGAATTCGAGCGTTGTCGACTGCTTTTTGAGAAATTCCTTGAATGGAGCCCCTCAAATCGAAATGCTTGGATACGCTTCGCGGAGCTCGAGAGGATGCTGGGTGATATAGACAGGGCGCGGGCGATATTCGAACTAGCAGTAGAGCAAGAGGCCCTTGAGACCCCAGAAATGGTATGGAAGGCCTACATCGACTTTGAGTACGAGGAGGAGGAGTATGACAGAGCACGACAGTTGTATGAGCGCCTGCTGGAGAAAACGCAACATGTCAAAGTATGGATATCATATGCTCGGTTTGAATCAGAGCTTCCCGAAGACAATGAGCAGGAAGATGCGGAAGCCAGACATATCTCACCAAAAGCCAAGGAACGTGCCACTCGAATTTTCGAACGTGCCTTGAAGGATATGAAACTCAAGGGGTTGAAAGAGGAAAGAGTGATCATACTCGATGCCATGAAAGTGTTTGAAGAGGCACATGGAAGCGCTGAAGACGTGGAACGTATTCAAAATCAAATGCCGAATGTTGTAAAGAAGCGACGCGAATTGAATGATGGGAGCTATGAGGAGTACTTTGACTACCTCTTCCCTTCAGACCGAGAGAGCAATGCGGGCGCGATTAAGCTGCTTCAGGCCGCACAAGCATGGAAAGCGAATATGGCTGCAGCAGAAGCCAACAAACGGGAGAAAGACGGAGAGGAAGAGGAGATGTAAGCCTTCATTGTACATACAAACCCTCTTCGTGCTGGCACTGCCGGACAAACAGGTCAATGACGGTACTACCCCTTGCCTCGTCAATGACACTCTCAATCATTGCCCGTCCATGTTGCCAGGAAGACGCCATGCCAGATATTCTGAGGAGCGCAGCAGCGTTGATGACCACAAAATCACGAATGGGATGTCCACGCGGGAGTTTCCCAGCCGCTAGCTTGCGCATCGTCTCGGCATTTGCTTCTGCCGTCCCAGAAATGACTGTTTTTAGGGCATGTGATTCGACGCCAAAGTCCGAAGGGTGCAGAGTTTCCTCCACGATCGCATCACGATCAACGGACCAGGTGTGCGTTGGACCAGCAATCGAAATTTCATCAAGCCCTTCCTGTCCACAGACGACCAAAGCTTTGGAAATATGCAGCTCTCGAAGCGTTTGTGCGAAGATACTTCCCAGTTCCCTGGTAGGGACGCCGATGATGCGTGCTTGGATTGGCGCAGGGTTGAGTAGCGGACCCAGTAAGTTGAAGAGCGTCGGAAATCCGAGCTGCTTCCGAACCGGAGCAATGGGGCCGAGCGCCGGATGATATATCGGAGCAAAGAGAAATACAAAGGACGCGGCCTTGAGAACGGAAGAGATCGATGAAGGTTTGAGGTTTGTAACGGGGGCGCCAAGAGAGACCAGTAGGTCTGCTGATCCAGCAGTCGACGTAGCTGCTCGATTTCCATGCTTGCACACGCGTAGACCTGCAGCAGCACAGAGTATTCCTGCTGCCGTAGAGACGTTGAAGGTGTTCTGCCCATCTCCGCCAGTGCCTACGATATCGACGAGTCCGTCTATGCCCTCCAGGTCGGGTTTCAGGGCATGCTTCTTCATGAGGCGCACGGCACCAGCAACCACCCGGGCGTCCCTGTCGAGATGCGCAAAGCGTAGGGCGGTGAGGAAGGCAGCAACTTGGATCTGGGTCACTCTGCCCGTCAAGACATGCTCCAGACATGCCAACACATCGTCCACATTCGTGTGCTCCCGCTTGCTCTCTATCTCACGCAGGAAGCCGGTGATCGAGACATGCTCGTCAGACCCAGCTGCGCTCGCTCCACTCCATCCACCCGTTGTCGCCACCATCGTCTCTCCTAGTTCTCTCCCTTCTATAATTGCAGCTCCACCATCACGACTCGGGTTTGGTGGGTCCTGCCTGTCGTCTGCATCAACCAACTCGCATGGCAAGCAGGGAGGCGTATGTCCCGCCATCAGCAGGATCTGGTGTAGCACGGCCGCAGGTGCAGCAGGTGGTCTATCTGTGCGGCGAGTGCGGCGCCAACAACACGGTGCAGGCAAGAGAGGCCATCCGGTGCAAGGAGTGCGGGCATCGCGTCATCTACAAGCAGCGCACAAGACGCATGGTTCAGTTTGAGGCGCGATGAGAGAGGGGCAGGAGATGTTACTATGTACGAGAACTATCCGTCTTGGGCCAAGTCCCTTTTGCGTGCTTCCATGGTGAGGAGGAGGTGCCGCGGCACTTGCTCCAGCAGCCTCGTCAACTGACCGCCAGCAGCCCAAGTCAGCGTGCCCACCAGGTCCGAGTGCATCTTGTCCAGTGTCGGCAGCCGCGCCACGCTTCCCAGAGCTGCCACATCCAGCACTCGTCGCCCAGCTCCAGCCTCGATCCCGCCGCCTAGCAGCAGCAGACGCCCATCCGTGCCCTCCACGGTCGACATGACGCGCTGCAGGTGGGGCGGCACCACGTCGGGAAACGTGATCATGCTGGTGGGTCCAGAGACCAGCACCGTCATCTCAGGCGCATACTTGGCCAAGACATAGCGGAAGATGCCTGAGTTCAGGACGGTGAGGGTGGCTTGGTGCGCTCGGATCTGGTTACGCACCTGCACAAACTCCTTGGCCGTCAAGTTGTTGTGCTGCAGCAGAAGGATAGCCCTGGCTGACCGAAGCACGCGCTCGTAGCTGCTCCGGAGGTGGTTCTTGCGGTCGTTGTATGGCTTGTCCAGCGGTCTGCCTGACTTGCTCCGCTCTCCACCCCGTCCGGCCACCCGCCTGACAGCTTCAACGGCTGTAGCGTACGCTCTCCGTCTCATGAATTGGCGCGGAGTTTGGCTCCATACGGCGCGCGTCATTCTAGGTCCATGGTGATGTAGCATGATCCATGCCCACACACCGTAGCAAGAAACGAAAAGTGGAGGAGGAGGATGGACTCGGGGTTATCGTCATTGACATGGACGACGGGAGTGTTGCCAAGCTGGAGACTGTCCAGGTGGCGGCAAAGGAGGAGCCTACGAAGCCCACGAAGCCCACGACGGACGAATGGATGAGGCAGGAATTGGAGCTGCCTGCGTCCGATGTACCTCTTGAACGTCCAGACATGTCGAGCGGGCAAAAGTACGAGTTTGGGGACAGCGGCTCGTCATGGCGGATGATGAAGCTGCAAAAGGTCTATGACTTGGCAAGAGAAAAGTCGCAGTCCATAGAAACCGTCGCTCTCGAGCGCTTCGGCAGCCTTCAGGAGTTTGACGAAGCACGCGAGGAACATGAGGAGCTCCAAGCGAGAAAGAAGAGTCCTTCAAAGGAGAAGAAGGTAGTCCCAGATGGCAGTCTATACGAAATGCGCGGCATGGAAACCACCAGCGAAATGGATCAGACCAAAGTCAATCGCATGAAGGCTCAAGTCATGAGAGCCCAGATGAAGCAAGACCCGAATGCAAGCGTGCTTGAAGCCGAGTACCAAGCTGTATCCGCCCTGTCCTCTGCGAAAGAGCCGGCTATTGTTCTCAACTCCATGCACACCAAGGGGCCTCTGCCAGCACGTACTTCCGGCGGAGAAGATATGAGTGTTGCCGATATGTTGAAGGAAGAACGTCATGATCGCATGCATGGCGATCATAGTAGAGGGTCTGCCAAGCAGATCGCACGAGATGGAACCTACTCCAATGACATGGACTACCTCGACGAAAATGCAGAGCGGCTAGCCAAGCGTGTGCAGCGGAACGAGATTGATTGGAAGAACATGGCCGTGCATGAGTACAAGCGAATGGAGAAAGTGCTCGACGAGTGCCCGCTCTGTTTTCATGATACGCAGCCCCCTCTGGCGCCAGTGATTGCGGCCGGTAGCCGCGTCTACCTTGCTCTGCCAACCAAACCTGCTCTGGCACGGTACGCAGCCACCATCGTTCCCATCTCGCACCACACAAACACACTAGAATGCGACGACGATGAATGGGATGAAATGCGCAACTTCATGAAATGTCTTACGCGAATGTATCATGAGATGAATCGCGAGGTCCTGTTTTATGAAAACGCCGCTGCACCCCATCAACGGAAGCACGCGACTATCGAAGCAGTCCCCATACCACCTCATCTCAAAAGCGAGGCGCCAGGCTTCTTTCGTGAGGCATTCACATCCACCGACGAAGAATGGTCTCAGCATCGAAAGATCATCAATACGCTTGAGCAGTCAAAGACGCAGCATGGCAGGGATGCTTTTCGAAAGAGCCTGGTCAAGCAAATGCCCTACTTTCACGTCTGGTTTGAAATCAACGGCGGAATGGGGCATGTGGTGGAAGACGAGCATAAATGGCCCAAGGGAGATTTATTTGCACGCGAGATTGTGGGAGGATTGCTAGAGCTGGATATCGACGTATGGCGAAAACAAGGGATGTGGGATGGAGGAGTCGATTCGCGCGAAGAGCGCTTCAAGGAGAAATGGCACAAGTTCGATTGGACACGAATGCTTCACGCGTGAGAATACTTAATACCTTGTAGATAAGCGGCATGACGATGGTCTCCATTCTGCCATTCGTCTAGATCTCCCATTTGACCTGTCCAGGCTGCAAGGATTTGTTCCGGCGGTTGTAGAACCACATAAGGAAACAACAGAGCAGTACTGCGACCAGCTGCAGAGCTGCATTGGTATAATGTCCGGTCGGGTAGCCAATCTTCGCTTCCTCGCTCTTGTAGATGTAGACGCCAACAATCTGGCCGAGCCCACCAATCCCATTGTTGAGGGCGATGCCAAGCGAGGCAGCAATCGTGGTGCGTACATTACTTCCCACCCACGCAGCAAGTGGAGGCAGGGTAGCGAAAACGCCAATGGTTGCTAGACAAAGCATTCCATACCGCAGACTAAACGCATCAGGCGCTGCCGTGGCCTGAACGATGAAAGCAACAAAAGCCAACAGGCTTGCTCCCGCTGCATACGGCCCTCGAAAACGAGATCTGTCTGCCAAAACGGCCACAAGAAGCGTCACAACGTAAGCGCATGCGTAGGGTGGAATCGTGACTACAGTCAGTTTCATGGTCGACTTCTACTCACATAACTGCGCTTGCAGGTTTTTGTACCCCAGTCCATTGACGATGGTAGGTGTGAAGAGAGACAGCGACGAGACACCACAAGATACGCAAACGTAATTCGCATAATGAAGGTAGAGTCTCCAGTCCATCAGACAGTCCTTCGCGGCCGCCCAAGTAATCTTGTCTGAGCCGCGCGATCGTTCGGTGCCAAGTCGTTTCTCTTGCAGAGCCTTCTCCTCTGCCGTCAACCATTTTGCCGTCTCCGGGTAGTCTGGGAAGAAGATCCAAAAGATAAAAGCAAAGGCCACAGTCGGTATTCCCTCAATGATGAAGAGCCTTGGTAAGCCACATCTCAACTATACATTTACCATCTCCATCCTTGAACGCCCAAGTGATTGTTGATATGTCCAACACCAAAGGCAAGGGCACCCCCAAAAGCTCCCGCAAGTACAGCACTAGCAAGGAACAAGGCGATACGCAAAGCTCGCTCACTTGGCTTGTACCAAAAGGTGGTGAAGAAAATCATGCCAGGATAGGTACCCCTAGACCATTAGCGCGGAACTTCCCCAGACCATACGCTTCCACTGCTCCTAGGAAAAAGCGCAACACGCTCACGGTGGCGAAGTTATTGGAGCCAGCCAGGGCCGTACAAAAGGCACCAAAGCCGAATACTAAAAATCCAAGCCATCGCGAAGGCTTGAAGAACTTCAAGGCTAAATTGGAGGGGGCCTCGAAAACAATGTATGCGGCGAAGAAGAGCATCAAAGCGATGGTATACTGAGAGGTCGTCATTCCAGTCGCTTGTAACAAGTCATCCCCGGTATTTGCATTTAGGATCTTGGCGTTTCCGATATCTGCCGGTTAGATGGCCAGCTCACGACCACTTACTGCTTCGGTCGAGATAGCACTAGAGTCAGCGTGGATTCCCATCATCGGTCCTACCAGCAAATATAAACTGACGGTGAGCGGAATAACCCGCTGATCGATCTTGCGCACCAGTTTGCGTTCGAGGCGGCGCTCCTCTTTCGTGAGCTGGTTGGACATGACTTCATTGTGTCCTCGCTTGGAGAAGTGCTCCCCGGGTCCACGCTCAATCTGTCCTTCGAGATCGCTGCTGCTGCTATTTCCTTTTGCCTTCTCGCGCTCGCCCAAGTACCCCATGTTTGTCGAGTTGTATGTTGGGGTCTGGAGTTCGGGGCCATATTTCGGACAGGTGGCCGAATATCGGAGATTCGTGGGGTAATTTCCGCTTCTTGCCTATTTGACGTCACGCTTCTCCGGCTTGATGCGCGGAATCTCACATCCCCCCGGTGAAAATAAAATTCCAAAATGAATGAATCAGGAGGAGAGAAGGATAGACAAGAAAGATGTGGTGAGGTGCCGGTTTATTTTTTTCTTTCCTTCTGCGACTCTTTCTTTCCTATTGGACCCTTGGTCACTCGCCCACCGCTGCCCCCACGACCGCCACCACTAATGCTCGTGATCTTCCGTAGCTTCCTTCCCATATCGTCATCTTGTGACTCCTTCCTCTTGCCATCACCCTCACTGTCGCTACCGGATAAAATTGGCTCGGGCGGTGGTTTGGAATCGAAGTTACAGAAGCTCCGGCGGCCTGGGACATCCGCAGTGCCTGCAAATCCAACGTAGCTCGCTCCAATCGTGTAGGTTGGACGTGCAGCCGTTGTTTTGTGCACAAGAGACAGTTGCCATGGGCCATCTGATGCATCGGCAACGGGGATTGGTGCTTCCTCCGCGGCCTCCACGCCACCGGGGCTGCTGCCGCTGCTGCCCCCATTTCCCGCTTTCTGCATGAACTTCATGTTGAGGACCTTGGAGGAGAAGGACTTCCGCACTGCTGGCGGCTGCTGCTGCTTGCCATGCCTCGGACTCGCCATCTCGGCCTCCTTTGTTCCTGAAATTGCCCGAGCACAACCGCTTTACGCTACGCGACAGTAATGCGCTTTGCAACGGGCGACGAAGTCGGGGTCTTCAAGGTCGTTGATGTGGAGGTGGGCACGGATACAGCCCGCAGTGCAGCAGAGTCTGCGCAAGTCAAAACACACAAGCGCCCCAATCGGCAAAGCTGCGTCCAGGTAATGACGTTTGTTCCAGATTTCAAAGGAGCGCCAGCGATTGCACTTGGTCGCAAAGGGCACATCGTTGAAGTCTGGTCGTTTGAAGGCATGGTCTTACATACGTGGAGAGATGATGCCGGGGAGGAAGATGAAGATGACGCTTACGTGTGTATGGAGACGCAGCACACCATCCTCACAACCTGCACAGCACGTGGACGTGCCACGTTCCGCTCACTTAACTACACCAAAAAATGGTACACGAAAGATCTGGGAGGTGGGGAGCAGTCTGTCTCCTGCCTTCGCATGGACCCAGACTTCACTATGTACCTACCAATGTGCCCAGGCGCAGTCGCTGTTGGGGGCAAGGAAAACGACCTGACGATTTGGGAGAACAATGCAAGCAATTGCGATGACATGAACGACGTCAGGGAGTATGATATGACACTTGCATTTGAAGCTCGAAATGTCAAAGACGACGAGCTGAGTCTGCGTGTTCCCGTATGGGTTTCGGATATTCAATTCATAGAAAGATACCCGGCTCAGGGGTATTACGTCGCTGTCTGCACGCGTTATCGACATGTCCGGATCTACGATGCCGACAAGAGTAGGCGTCCCGTCATATCTGTGGAAGTGGGCGACTCTCCCCTCGTATCCATGCTTCTTGGGAATAATTGGGGTGAATTTTACCTTTCCGATAGCCACGGCAAGGTGTTTTGCTACTCCACGCTGGAAAAGAGAATCCTTTATCAGTTCAAAGGGGGTACTGGTGCCGTCACTGGGCTTGCGAGCAAGGACAATACATTGGCAACTGTCAGTCTGGACAGGTACCTGCGTGCCTACGATACCAAGACTCATGAGATGACGGCAAAAGTCTTTCTCGAAACTAAAATGACATCCGTCGCTGTCCTCGAATCGGCGTATTCTCCATCAGAGCACAAGGAGGACAAGGAAGAGGAAGAGGAAGATGTCCTGAGAGGCCTTGAGGATGTCGAACATGGCTTTACCAATCCACTAGCTCAGGATCCATCCAACATACAGAGCGAGGATGAAGAGGACTCGGAAGACGACTCAGCGGAAAGCCTTGAAGAAGTCGACGATTACTCGGCAAAACGCAGGAGGGTCACATGATTTTTTTAACCCGTTGGATGTGTGTGCCCTTTAGCGCCCGACCCATTGAGGCTCTGGATGGAAATGGCCAAAGCGCCAAAGGAGTACGTCTTGGTGCCCTTTTTCGGATGAGGGGGTGGGAAACGAGGACGGGGGTGGTGCAGAGGGCGTTGAGAATGTTAACCATCAACCGACACTGCCAATCCACACAATGGACGACTGGAGTATGACTTCGAAAGGGACGGCTCCGAGGAGCTGGAAAAAATGCCTTGAGAATGCCGACCATAGATCGACTTAGCACTCAATGCATTGGCTGACAAGGAGGAAGGCATCGCAAATGGCCAGGAGGAACAATTGCCGAGCAGGGTCACGTGATCTCACCTCGCGTACCTGAATTAACGTTGTTCGCGTCATCAAAGTATACGCTCATGCTAGACACAAGGTGTTTAAATGGCTCGCGTTCTGTATTGGTTTCGCACGGATTTGAGGCTGCACGATTCGCCTGCACTTGATGCGGCTCTAAAACTGCAACCTGAATGCTTGCTTCCTGTCTGGACATGGGATCCGCACTACGTCTTGCACGCTCGGGTAGGTGTGAATCGTTGGCAATTCTTGCTTGACTCTCAGCGCGTCCTGTCAGATCATCTGACCAAGGTCAATCTCCGACAAAAACTACTCGTAGTCCGTGGTAAGCCGTTGAGGATTTTGGAGGCGCTTGTGAAACGGTGCAAGATCACCCACCTCGTTTTTGAGATGGACACCGACACGTATGCAAGGTCTCGTGATCAGGACGTTATGCATGCAATGAAAAATACTGGCGTAGAGGTAATTGTCCGGTCTGGCCGCACGTTATGGGACCCAAATGACATGATTCGAGTTCATGAGCACACGGTGCCTAAAACTGTCAATGCCGTAAAAAATGCGTCGGAGAAGCTCGGTCCGCCTCCTCGCCCTCTCAAGACGCCAACGAGTCTTCCTGACCCTGTGGATATAGGCGAGGACTTTGATGTTCCTATGGATGAAGATGGAGAGGATGTCAACGCGGAGCAGCGCAAGGACAGGCTGAGATCCTATGAGCGGGCATGCGGTCCTCTTGGCGATTTCTCTACGCCGACCTTTGAGGAGCTTGGATTGAAGGAGGCCACCTCGCCACATCGTGGTGGGGAAGAGCGTGCCGTGCAACAATTGGACGAGTATACGAGCGATGCCCGACGTACAGCCACCTTTTCCAAGCCGCAGACTGCGCCAACGACGTTCCTGCCGCCAGCTACGACAAACCTATCGGCCCATCTTCACTTTGGCTGCCTCGGCATCCGCCAATTCTATTGGCGAGTCAAGGAAGTGGTCAAGGAGTTCAAAGGAACGGCAAGCTCCTTCCCACAAATCTCGAAGGCCAACTGTTGTTTCGCGAGATGTACTTTTGTGCGCAGGCCGGGTGGAAGAACTATGAGCAGATGGAGGGCAACGATAACTGCCGGCAAATCGACTGGTCGCTGCGCAATAAGTACGATGAAGCGGGTAAGTGCATTGGGGTGCACGAGGACGAGGAGGCGCAACGATGGTTTGAGGCTTGGAAGTGGGGTCGCACCGGCTTTCCATGGATTGATGCGTTGATGCGGCAACTGCGCCAAGACGGCTTAATCCACCACCTGGGGCGCCATTCCGTCGCCTGCTTCCTGACCCGGGGACAGTGCTACATCAGCTGGGAGCGCGGCCAGGAGGTGTTTGAGGAATGGCTGATTGACCATGAGCCAGCGTGCAATACTGGAAACTGGCAGTGGCTCTCATGCTCGCAGTTCTTCCACCAGTACCTGCGAGTCTACTCCCCAGAGGTGTTTCCTAAGAAGTACGACCCGACCGGTGCATTGGTGAGGCATTACGTCCCGGAGCTGGCGCGCTTCCCTGACAAGTACATCTATGCGCCGCACAAGGCACCCATCCTCGATCAAAAGGCGGCCGGGTGTCGCATCGGCCAGGACTACCCGCGACCCATCTTTGACGCAAAGGCAAGGAAGAGTGTCTGCGTGGCCAAGATAGCACAAGCATTCAAGAGCACGAGCGTGAAACGCAAGCGAGACGAGTAATTGTACATACGAGTAACTTGTCGGAGTTTCAATGTGGGGTGAGGTGAGCATCCATGGCAATCCACAGCATCAAACCCTTCCTCACCTACTTCATTCTCTGCTCCTCCTCCTTCCTCCTCGGCATCATCTACTGCAACTGGGCCTTTGACCATGCTATCCTCTGGGACCGCGACGGAGCCACCAGCGAGGCGTTGGCGCGAGCACAGTCGCATTACGCAGCGCTGTACCATGCGCCCACCGTGATGCGCAACACCCTCTACACCGCCATCGCCGCCGGGCTCGGCGCCATGGTGCTTAAACTCTACAAACCCGACGAGAGCAATACCCTCTTTGACGGCGGGAGTCTCGTTCTCTACATGGTCGCCGTAGTGATGCTCCTCACCAACGTCCGCACCGGTCTCGAGAGCGCCACGACGGGCGAGTATGGCGATTTGACGCAAAAGGAGGGACTCTCGGTGGTCGCTGCGTCGCAGGTCATGGTGGCCATCGCGCTAATTGGTGTGCTCATTCTGCAAGGAGGGCAATTCTACGCAGAGCGCGTTGAGCTCAAGCGCAAGCAAATGGTGCGGCAGCAGGAGAGGAGAGAACGCAAGCATCAGTGAGGCACACGGAAAGAGTTTTACAGACGCTCGTATATCTTGGCCACTAGGTCTACAAGCAGACCAATGGCGTTGACCTCCGCCTTGATGCGGAGCGCCTCTTCCCTTCGTCCCCTGTCCATGCAATGCCGGTACTGCGCCAGCAGGAGCAGCACTTTTTCCATCCCTTCCGCTCTTTGCCACCATTCCAACTCCTCCCTCCCCTCCACCACCTTTCGAATTATGCGCCACACCTCCAGCTCGTCCTCCACCCCCCCTGGAGCACTGGGAAGGGCGGTTCGTGCCACGCAAGATTCCAGCAGGCGCACGCGATAGAGCACGACCGCATGTGCAAGCGTCGGTTCCTCCCGGAAAAGAATTGTGGGGACAGGGATGGAGGGGTAGATGAGCTTCACGGCCGTCCACACAATGGCTTCCGTGACGTGGCCCCGCCGCTCAGCATATGCACCTCCGCTTGCATTGCCAAGCACATTGAAGGCGTCCGTCACATGCTCGTCAGGTTCCTCCAGTCCGTCGACAAAGACGCGCGAAGAAAAGAGCTCGCTCAGCATGGACGCCAGCTCCCGCGCCCGCGAGGAGACCGGCTTGGGTACCGTCCTGCCATCCAGCAGAGAGGCGATCCGCATGCGCTGCGAAGTAGCAGACTCCGGGGAGGACCCCGCATTGCTACTTTCCGAAGCTTGTTGCGACGCATACTGCGGACGATAATTGTCGTCGTGCGTCAGAGAGCGAAAGTTGGGGTCGTAGCCAAGACAGGTGCGCTTGGATTTTATACAGTTTGTACATGTCGGATGCGTCTCGTCGCACTTTATGCGCCGCTTACGACAGGTCAAGCAGCCGGTCTTTGTCCTGCGCCGGGCTTGCCTTCGATGGTCGGCCATACCATCGAGATACGTTGCTGTCTCTGAGAAGTGAGGAAGGGTGGGGAGCATGGGCGGAATGGTGTGGCGGGAGGGGTCGAGTATTGGGAGGGGTCCATGCGCTTCGGAGCCGTAAGCATGTCGGTCGAGTGGGTAGGCAGAAAGTGAGTAGGAGCCATACCCATTCGGCAGCCTTGGCGCAACGGCATCGTTCCTGTGCCGTGAAGGATGCGGGTTCGGCAGAGAGCCATGTAGGCCGCCATGATTCGTCCGATAGGTGGTTTCTGAGGAGGTTCCAAAGACCGGATTTCTATCCGGCCACCCATGTCTTGATCCTGCAATGCCAT